>Ga0307478_10000121_pt1 | contig 90712 bp, 73 predicted proteins | sample atmos_gasesECM4C_2_FD_203713 | JGI IMG/M metagenome (GOLD analysis project Ga0307478, IMG submission 203713) | Hardwood forest soil microbial communities from Morgan-Monroe State Forest, Indiana, United States - atmos_gasesECM4C_05 | ecosystem: Environmental > Terrestrial > Soil > Temperate...
TGGCGAGGTCATCCGACATAAGGGTCTCCTTTTCTATAGCGCAACTAGTCTGCACGTATAGAGACGTACAGAATCATGCCATAGAAAAGGGAAACCCGCTAAGTGACACTTCAAGGTCGCCCGCCCAGATTAGGGTTTCTGCTTGGCTCAACCGGGTTCGTGTGCTATCTTTATCGGCAAAGCCGGACGCTGAGTTCTGCGGGAGAGGCCCTGAGGCTTGCCTCTCGGCGTACCTGTGGCCACACATATCCCCTCCAGGAGCGATTCGTTCTCCGTCCGGTTTTGACTGCGGATGTTTTCGGCGAGTTGGTTAAGACCCACACCGCGGTTCGGAATCAGGGTGGTGGTCAGCTGAGACTGGTAAATTTGAACAAGCGAGTCGATGACCTGCTCCAGATGACAAGGCTGTCGGCTGTTTTCGATATAGAACGTGACGAGGCCAGCGCAATCAAGTCCCAGGGCTATGTTAATTTGCACACTGTAGCGTAATCCCAGTTACTGTTTAGCGGTGCGATGTTGTATTGGCAATGCGCGTTTCTGGGGCGTCTCAAGCTGATCCCCAGGCGGGGAGAGCATGCAGCAACGGAATCCACGGCCCAATCCTGAGGATTGGGCGAACGCGGCAACTCAACTAGGCGTAGGAGTCAAACCTGATAGCGCTGACTCCCACCCAGGGGTTGAGTCTGACGGCACCATAATCGATTTTCCCCACCCCCCATCCGATGCCGTCTCAGCCGATGCAGAAGCAACTTTGGTGGATGTTGACGCCACGCTGGCGGAGGGGATTTCACCTCCGCCTTCTCTCGCGCGCGGGCGCCGTCGCGTCGAAATCAACGTCCCCCTGCTGGAAACCGGCGAGGTACTAGCCGGACGCTACGAGATATTGCAGTTGCTCGGTGAGGGCGGAATGGGCGCCGTCTACAAAGCCCAGGATCGCGAACTTAACCGCCCCGTAGCCCTGAAACTTATCCGCCCGGAACTGGCCGCCAATCCCTCGATCGTTGCCCGATTCAAACAGGAGCTTCTGCTCTCCCAGCAAGTAACCCACAAAAATGTCATCCGTATCTACGATATGGGGGATTCCGATGGCGTGAAGTTCATCACCATGGAATTCGTCGAGGGCCAAGATCTGCGCGGGTTGATCGTGGAGAAGAAGAAGTTTTCCACCGACGAGGCAGTAGAAATCGTGAAACAGGTTTGCCGGGCGCTCGAAGCCGCTCACGGCGTGGGCGTGATTCACCGCGATCTAAAGCCGCAAAATATCATGCGGGATAAGACTGGGCGCATCCTGGTAATGGACTTTGGCATGGCACGCACCGTCGAAGGAGACGGAATGACACAAACCGGGGCGCTGGTTGGGACCATGGAATATATGTCCCCCGAGCAGGCTTTGGGGAAGGATCTCGACCAGCGCTCGGATCTTTTCGCGGTGGGTTTAATCCTCTACGAATTACTGACCGGCAAGATGCCGTTCAAGGCGGAGAGCGCGCTGGCCAGCTTGATAAAGCGCAACCAGGAACGAGCTATTCCGGTCTCCGATCATGACGGGACGATTCCGCGTCCAGTGAGCGACATCGTCAGTAAATGCCTGGAGCGCGATCCTGGCCAGCGCTACCAGTCTGCCTCGGAGATGTTGCAAGATCTTGATGACTGGCGGGGAAATCGTGCGGCTGCAAGCTTGCGCTTTCAACCTGCCGTCGAGCCTTGGGGACGTACGGTTCATTGGCCACTGCTAATCGGCATCGCCACGGTTCTAGTTCTGGCGATTGCAGGCTACGTGTTTCGTGGCACACTCTTTTCATCCTCGGGAAAGCAAGCTGCATCTGGACCGCCCTTGTCGTTGGCAATCTTGCCTTTCCGGAACGCGTCCGGTGATCACTCGCTGGACTGGCTCGGCACCACGGTCGCGGAAATGCTAAGAACTGACATCGGTCAGTCGGCCGTTTTGCGGACAGTTCCCTCTGATCGCGTCAACCAGATTTTGCACGATCTCCGCGTGGCACCCGATGCCGCTCTGGATCCCGACACGCTTCGCCGAGTGACGGAATTCAGCAGTGCCGACCGCGTAGTATCAGGCCAGTACCTGAGATTGGGTGAGCAGATCCGCATAGATGCCACGCTGCAGGATCTTAAGCGGCAACGCAATTTTGCCTTGAAAGCGGAAGCGGCCAGCGAGAAAGATCTGCCCAAAGCCCTCGAGCAGTTGGCGGAGTCTGTTGAAAAGAACCTGGCATTGCCTACTGAAACAATCAAAGATCTCCAGGCGAAGTCCCTTAAACCCTCCACTGAGTCCGTCCAGGCTCTGCGCTATTACAATGAGGGCGTGCAGCTGACGCGCCAAGGGCAAAATCTGAGCGCCGTAAAACAGCTTGAAGCCGCGATCAAGGAAGATCCCAATTTTGCCTTGGCCTATTCCAAATTGGGTGGGACATACGCCGGGCTCGGATACGGCGACAAGGCTCAAGAGTTCTCGCGCAAAGCCGTGGATTTGAGCGACAAAGTCTCTCCGCAGGAAAAGTATGTAATCCTGGCGGAGGACGCACGGGTAGCCAAGAACAACCCCAAGGCCATCGAGTCCTATGAGAACCTGGCTAAGATCTTGCCAGACGACCCCGATGTTCAATATGCGCTGGCGCGAGTTTATGAAGATTCGGGCTCGTTCGACAAGGCTCGCGCCCTCTACCAGAAACTCCTGGCCACTGACCCGAAGAACTCCGATGCTCTACTCCGCCTTGGTTGGGTCGAAATCAAAGATAACAATTCTCAGGGTAGCCTGGATTACCTGAACCGTGCCCTCACGCTCACTGTGCAACTGGGGAATGATGAGGAAAAGGCTCTGATTCTAGATGCCATCGGCAATGCCTACCAACACCTAAATAAGCAGGATGACGCACTTCGGAATTACCAACAAGCTCTTGACATCAAACGTCGCCTCGAGAACAAAGGGGGGATTGCAGAGACGCTCAACTTGACGGCGCAGTCCCAGGAAGCTGCGGGTAGCTCGAACCTTGCATTGAAGAACTACGAGGAGGCCGTCCGCCTGCGCCGTGAGGTCGGCGATAAGCTTGGCCTCGGCCGCAGTTTATTGGACATCGGAGGATTGCATGAAAGCTTGGGCCACTACGATGAGGCGTTGAGCCTGACCAAGGAGGCGCTGCCTCTATTGCGCGACATGGGTGACCGGCAAAACGAGGCCATGTGTTTGAACAATATCGGATGGTTCTACCTCGACAAGGCCGATTACGAGAACGCCATGACCTACCTTCAACAGGGGCTTCAACTCCGCCAGCAGGTTGGATCTCCCGCCGATATTGCCGATAGTTTCTACAACATAGGGGAAACCTATGGGCGCATGGGTCAATATGACCACGGGACGGATTACTACCTTAAGGCCCTGGATCTCTGGCGCAAAGCCGGTGACAAGCGTGGGGTGGCGTTTGCTTCGTACGGTCTGAGCAGGATCTTCCAGTATCAGGGCCGCTATGGCGCCGCGTTGACCTCAGCAAAGGATGCACTCACCAGCTGGCGGGAGGTTAACGAAGGTGGCTTCTGGGTGCCAGAAATTCAGGGCAACTACGGCAACGCCCTGAGCCTCGTTGCTCGCTGGGATGAAGCCCAGAAAAATCTGGATGAAGCCCTGGCGGCCGCTCGCGAACTTAAGAACCAACCACTGATTGCGAAAGTACTGGAGTTCCAGGGCGACCGCCTCTTCTACCGCGGAGACTTCAAGGGCGCGAGGACTCTGTTCGAGCAGGCCGCGCAAGCGGCGACGCGCACTACCGACCGCGAACAGATCTTGCTTTCCAAACTTAATCTGGCCAAAGTTGCCGTTAAGGAAGGACGTCTTCAGGAAGCCATGAGAGTGCTGAAGCCAGTGGCTGAGGAAGCCGACCGAACCGGCCTGAAATACCTTTCTGTCGAATGCAACCTTTACATGGCGGAGGCGCTCACCCAGAGCAAAGACTATGGGCGGGCCCGTCAGCAACTTGAAGACAGCTTACGAGCAAGTCAGAAGCTGGGTCTGCAAACTCTCGTGGCCGAAACCGACTACCAGCTGGCTGAGACGCTTCGCCTGAGCGGCAGCCAGGCAGAGGCTTCTCATCACTATGCCGAGGCGCACCGCATATTGGATGACATTCGCAAGGAAGCAGGCAGCGACGATGTATTAAAACGCAGCGATCTCGCCACTATCTATCAGGAATCCGCCCGCTGGCAGGCCCCCGGGATCTAATCCAAGTATCAAGAAAAACAAAAGAGCCAGGACTTTTCGGTCCTGGCTCGGTGTTTTTCCAAATCACCTTCCTGCGTCTACGGGCAACTGGTCTTCATCGTGAAATCCACACAGAAGGTTTGCACCGTGTTTGTCGGATCGAACGTACATGCTCTGAACGTCCCCTTGGCTCCGTTGGGGCTCCAGTTGAATACGTATTCGTTAGAGGAGGAATCGTAACGGAACGGCGCTTTGCCGTTGCTTGTCGTGAGAAAGACGGTCTGCGGCGCCGGCTTTGGAGTCTGGGTGGGGAACGTCTCTACCATTGAAAGCAGCGGTGGACCTGGTGCCTTGCTCAAATTCGCCATTTGTGTGGGCGTGAGGTTCGTGCATTGGAAGATGAAGGGCAAGGTCCCCCGATTACTCTTGAAGCATGCCCCCGGGCTCGGCAACGAAGGGGCTGGCGACACGTAGAAGCACCCCGAAGGGTTGGGCCCTGAAGCGGAGAACGTAGTCGTAATTTCGTGCAACGAGTGAACACTGCCGCTGGATTTACCGGGGGGATCGACGTTTCCAACCGACGTCGTTACATTGTAGTGCAGGTCGACGAACACGTTCGTGCCGTTGTCGATGCCAGTCGGCGAACTGAGATTTTCTGCCAGGTAATCTCCAGAAGGCAGCAAAAGATCTGCCTTCCAGATGATGCACTTGGTAGGGTCGGTAGTTGTCGGTTCGCATGGCGCACTGGGAAGGGTACTGGAAACGTCAGTGGCGCCGGAATTGTTGCCTCCATTCGCGACCGCGCTTGCCTGGGCGATCAATGAGGCGTACAGGGTGAGCGGCGTCGTGACCGGCGCCGGGCCCGTCGGATAGGCATACTCAGTCAACGCCCATGTGTTGATGCTGGGGGCTGCCGCCAGTGGAGGAAAGGTGACTTCTGCGGTGAAATTGTTCGCCGAAGTGAGGGAAGTTGCCGACAGCTTTGTCAGGTCCGCCTGGTTGGCGCCCTCGGCGCCATAGATGTCCAAGCCCTGGATGCTGGCAAAACTCGAATTACATCCGCTATGGGAAGAACAGTTGGCGTTTGCGTTGAGGGGTGTTGGGGTGCCGTTTGCGCCGGTTGCAAAGTCCAGCTTGTAGAAATTTGCAGACCCGAAGTCACCAAGCCAAAAATTGTTGATCGTTGGCTTCGGAACGATACTCGCGCAGTTGTTGCCGGTGCAATTGGCCACCAAAGGATCCAGCGCCAAGGCCTGTATCGTGTTGATACCCGTAACCGGATACCTCGCCACCACTGACGTGTCGGGAGTGGTGTTCTGATTCATCCACTGCAAGCCATCGATGGTCGCGCTTCCTGTTGTCATACTCCAAGTCGGCGCTGCAGGACCGGAGGTGCCGCTCGTCGTTAGCGAACTGACGTTGTTGTTGGTAACAAGTTGGACGTTGTTGTTGGTATCCAGAATGAGCGTATCCGGGTTCCCAATCGTGTAGACATGATCGCTTGCCCACATTGGATGGCTTTCGGTCCATGTCACGGCGTTGTCGATGGTCGTGCTGCCGGCATCGTTAAACATCGGTTGCGTGGCGCCTGAGGTGCCAGCCTCCGTCACTTTTTGCGCATGCGTTGCGGGATCTGAGATCAACGTTCCCAGCGTGAAGAAATGGGTGTTCGCCGCCCACATCGACTTGCCCTGATCGGTCCATTGCAGACCGTCGATGGTCGTAGCGAGAGGGGTCTCGTTCCAGGCCGGCTGCGAAGGAGTGCCGGAGATACCGGCCGTTGTTACCTCCTGCAAGAAGCTGTGCGGGTCCACGAAGAGCGTGACTGGGCTCGGCGAGTACGATGTGCTCGCTGTCCAATTGATGACTCCTCCTAGATCCATCCATACCAAGCCATCGATCACCACGCCGCCATCGTTGAAGGTCGGCTCGCTGCCGCCCGAGGTGCCGGCCACAGTTACCTTCTGCACGTGATTGGCGGAGTCAACAATGTACGTGGTCGATGCCGTGGTTGCCGTGTAACTAAAGCTGGCTTGCCACGTCAATACGCCCTCATCGGTCCACACCACGGCATTATCGGGCGTGACCGTTCCGGGAGTGTTAGCAAAGAGAAGTATGGCGCCGCCCGAAGTCCCGGCCGTCGTCGCCTGCTGTATGTCAACACCGTCATAAAAGGCGTTGCCCACGTTGTACAGGTGATTCAGCTGGTATGTGGATATACCATCATCTATCCACACGACCGATCCATCGAGGGTATATCCGCCGCTCGTGTTGAATGACGGGGCGGAAGATCCTGAGGTGCCGCCGAATACGACTTGCTGAACATGGTTGCTGGTGGCGTCCACAATGAATTGGTTGGTCGAATACGCCTGATTCGCGATCCACCCCGACGTGGCAGGCGGGCCCTGATCGGTCCACTGCAAACCGTCGGTGACCGTGCCGCCGGGAGTTGCGCCGTCCACAAACTTCGGCTGGGCGGGCCCCGAGGTGCCCGCTGCCGTCACGAACTGCACATGCCCCGCCGGGTCCACAATGACCGCACCGGTTCCAAAGGCAAAACTCGGGTGCCAGAATCGCTGGCCCTGATCGGTCCACGTCACCGTGTTGTCCGTCGTCATCCCGCCGTCGTTAAATGTCGGCTGGGAAGGACCCGACGTGCCGGCCGTCGTTACCTTCTGGACGTGACTGGCGGGATCAACGATATATGTAGTCCCGGGCGAGGCCGCCGTGTAGCTGAAATTGGCTTGCCAGGTCAAAACGTTCTCGTCGGTCCACAACACGGCATTGTCGGGCGTCGTCGAGCCGGTGTCATTGAATGTGGGCTGCATGGTGCCCGAGGTACCTGCCGAAACCACCTGCTGCACGTGGCCGGCGGTATCCAAAATAACCGCATTTAGCGCGTAGGCCGTGGTCGCTGTCCAGGTGCTTTTTATGCCGCGGTCGATCCACACCACTGTGCCGTCTGGTGTCACCGATCCGGTGTCATTGAAACTGGGCAGGCTACCGCCAGAGGTACCAGCGGAGACCACCTGCTGCACGTGGCCCGCGGTATCCAAAATAACCGCGCTTAGTGCATAGGCCGTGCCCATTGTCCAGGTGCCTGGCGGGCCCTGATCGGTCCATTGCAAACCGTCGGTGACCGTGCCTCCCGCGTCGTTGAAGGCCGGCTGAGCAGCACCCGAGGTGCCGGCTGAGGTCACCAGTTGTAGGTGTCCAGCAGGATCAACGACAACCGCGCCTGCGGGAAAGGAGAAACTCGGATGCCAGAACTCCTGGCCCTGATCCGTCCATGTTACGGCGTTATCGATGGTTCGCCCGCCGCTGGTGCTGAAGTTCGGCGTACTCCCGCCTGACGTGCCGGGCTCGACTGCCTCCTGGATGTGCGTCCCAGGTCCTCCAGGTTGAATCAGCGTGTTCAGGGCAAAAGCATGATTTCCTGTGTAAGGTATGACCGGGCCCTGATTGGTCCACGTCACTGCGTTGTCGACGGTGATGCCGCCGCTGTCGTTCCATCCGCCTGCGGGCAACGCGCCAGATCCCGAAGTTCCGGCCGTCAACACAGTGTGTGGGTGCCCAGCGGCATCGCCAACTGCCGAGCCCAACAAGAACGTGTGATTTGCCAGCCAAGCACCCTGGTCGGTCCACACCAGCCCATCGATCGTGTTGCCCGATAGGGGCCAGATCGGTTGGGTGGGACCGGAAGTACCGGCGACCGTGACCGTCTCAAGATTGTGATTCGTGTCCACGATGTAGGGTGTGCCGGGTAATACGGTGAAAGTGTACGGTGTGTTCAGAGTCCAAGCCGGTTGTCCTTTGTCGGTCCATATCACTGCGTTGTCGATGACCGTGCCACCAGTCTCACTGAATGGGGGCTTGAGCGTACCCGAAGTGCCGGCGGTGGTTACTCTCTGCAACTCCAAGAATGGGTCGAGAATCTTTCCGCCCACGGTAAAGTATTGTGTCCCCGCCTTCCACAGGGGAGATGTCAACCCAGGATCAGCAGGATTGGTGTCGAGGAGAAGCGCGCAGGAACCGGGAGTCCCGCTTACCGCCAGGTCAGTGCAAATGTCGACATTGACGCCAGGAGGATCAATAATACCTTTGGCCACGACAAGGAGCGTCTCGTCGGCTGGACAAGGAACGCCTTTGCAACTCGCAACATTCCCTAATGCCGCCGGAGGTATGTCCTTGATGTCGTTTAGCGTAATGTTGGGACCAAAGTTCGCGAAAGGGGTGCAAATACCGCTGGCCAAGGTCAGCTGTTGGATGGTGCCGCCTCCAGAGGTCAGGTACAGGGAGATGCCGGCCGCGTTCAGGTCCATGCTTAATACTTGCCCCTTCGTGTCGGTGCAACTAGAGGGCAGAGTAAAAGGATTGCTGGGCAGTGCAGACGGACTTGCAAGCGTTCCGTTCGGATTGAGTTCGACGATGCTTGGCGCGGCTGTGCCACCGCTGCCAGCATTGCCAACGAACATGTGACCGTCGGCATTGACAACGACGGCTTGAGCGTTATTCGGACTCGGATTGAAAGTGTTCACGGGGGTGTGCGAAAGAATCGGCGCAGGCTCGAGCGTAGGATTAAGGCTGGCGATCGAGTACACCACAATGTTCGACTGTCCGCCTGATCCGTTATCGGTTACCACTGCGTGCAGGGTGTTGTTGATAGCCACGCCGCGGGTGGCTCCCAGCAAACCATCGGAAAACTGATCGAGGAGTGTGGGCACACCACTCTCAATTCTCACCACGTTGCAGGTGCCGCTGCCGAAGCAGATGATGACATCACCAACCTGCCACGGAATGCCTCCACTGTACCCAGCCGCTTGAGACGTACCAACGAGACCCAAGACTGAAGAAACAGCCAGCAAAGGCAGTGCGCTCATGCGGACGCGCTTCAGCATGCGGCCGGCCTGAACCAGTTGATTACCGAGAAAAGCAGCACAGCAAACCACGAGCGATTTCACGCTACCGTTCAACACGAATCCGCAAATCTTCATGGTGCCCCCCTTGAGCATGCGCTTTACGGCCCGCAAAACACGATGCTGCCGACTGGCCCGTTACTTTTGGTCGTGGGCGCAGCAATCCGCTACAAGATTTCTTGGCCTCAGATTCGAGGCAACAAAACTGGGATCAATAAATCGGAGCCTGAAGGCGACAGCTGCTTATACGGCTCGGGTCCTGGGGGGAAAAAAGGACCGCGACAGCCTAGCCGATCCGATAGCAATAGTCAACCGTTATTTCGGATTCTGACTTGACTTTCCCGTCTTAAGGAGTATTGTAGGGGCGTTCAGCGTGGCCCCGACTTTGGATGCTGATCGAGGTTTAAGCGAACCGGCGCCGTTGCGATTCCGAAATGCAGTTGGCTACATGCGAATTCCAGGCTGAATCAAGGAGGCCCTAATGGCCGCGAATCCCATCTCAATCTCAGAATTGAGTCTGGAGACGGTTGGAACTGGCGATGAGCGTACCGTCCACTGCACCGGCAAAATCACATCGAGTACTACTGCCCAACTACAGGCGACCGTCCGCAGTCTCCTGCCGGAGAGTAAAACCGTGGTGCTGGACTTGACCGATGTGAGCTACATGGACAGTTCCGGCCTGGGTGCGATCGTGGGTTTGTACTTGTCGGCTAAGAGGCAGGGTCGGGTGTTGAAACTCATCAATCTTAATCAACGATTGCAGGAGCTGTTCCGGCTAACAAAATTGGCTTCGGTGTTCGAGGGCCACGAAGACTTCCTGGGCTACACTCCTGATTAGGAATTCTAGCGACCGCGATCGGCGTTCGGCGGACCACACACACGCGGCAAAGGTCGCCTTAGCCTTGGGGCAGTCAGAACTAGACCGCATCACCTCTTCCATCTTCCGGAAATTCGGGCCTCCGGAGCTTCAATCTGTAACGATTCCCGCACATTCGTGCTTACAGGAGCGCCGGGCCGGCAAGCGCGGATGTTGACCGTGCAGGGCGGACGGGCATAAGATGGCGCACTCAGGAACGCGCAGTATATTCGAGACCTGCTATCTCCCCCGATAGCGCAGGCAAAAGGTCTCCCACACTCCGCAGAACCAGGGGCACCTGTAATGACGATTCGAAGAGCCGACTTGGCAGTTCCGGTCGTCGAATTTGCCACAGCCTTGCTGGCCCGGCAAGAGGTAGCCCCCCGTGCGGAAGTTACCGCGGAACAGATCGCGGAAGTTTTTCCCGGCATTGCAGTTGCGGTGTATGTGATCGAGGACCACGAGCATCCCTCCTGGACGCCGAAAGCAACCGCCGGCGAGATCATGATCGCTGAACGGATGGAATTTGACGCCGGCACGCTGGGCACCGTGGCGCAAAACAAGACTTTCGCGCTGTTTGAGGGTGGCGACCTGCGGCGCGAAGACTATGCTCATCTAGATATCCGGCGCACGGTAACTTCTCTGGCCTACGTTCCACTCCTGGTTGAAGACACGCTCTTCGGCGCCATCGAGCTAATCAGTTACGACCAATCGTTTCCAGAGGCCATGATGGAGGTTCTGAACGAAATCGCCTCCGTTGCCTCGCCGGCCATCGCGGCGGCCTGTTCCTATGAGAGGGAACGCAACGCAACCCTCCATTCCATTAGCCGCGTAACTCAGATGTACGACCTTGAGAAGGTATTCAACTCGACGCTGGAGATGGAGGAGTTGCTCGGCACGATCGCCAAGAAATTTCAGGACGTAATGAACGTCCAGTGCGTGAACCTGTGGATGATTAACGGTGATTTTCTCGAGTTAGTGGGCTGTGGAGGATTCGATCCGACGGTTAGCGTCGGATTGGTGCAGAAGCCGGGCGAAGGCATTGCGGGGGACATCTCCGACGATGGCGAACCGGTGTTAATCGATGATCCTAACGACGAGCGTCTGCGGAAGCGCAACTCCGGCCACGCAGGCGCACCGGTGTTTTCCATCGTAGCGGCTGCGTTGATGGAGCACGAGAACCTGGTGGGTGTCGTCGAGGCCATCAATCGTTCGGATGGCATGCCGTTCGACGACGACGACCAGTTTCTGCTGATCAATATCTGCGAAACCGCCAGCAATGCTCTGCATAACGCCAGCCTGCTGCAGTCTGAGCGCAAAGTTGAGATTCTGCAAACTCTCGTCCAGGTAAGCGGTGAGATTACCTCCACGCTGAATCTGGACCGAGTGCTGCAATCGGTAGTGAATCACACCCAGGCCATTATTCCTTTTGAGCGTGCTGCCATTGCCCTGGAACAGCGCGGGACGCTGCAACTCAAAGCCATCTCGGGTGTGACCCAGATCAACCCCGCTGACCCCGCGGTTTCCGCACTAAAAGACATGCTGGAGTGGGCGTCGATCTCAACCCAGGAAACCCATGTCACTCAGCACGGAGAGCGGATTAACGATCCGCGTCACGAAACCCAAGCCAAGTTCTCCGAATATTTTTCCACCACTGGAATGCGCGGATTCTACGCCCTTCCACTCATCGATGACCAGGGAAGACTCGGGATACTCTCGTTTGAAAGCAGCGATCCAGAGTTCCTGACCGTAGCCCACCTGGAAATCATCAAAGTGCTCGCCGGTCAAGCTACCGTGGCCCTACGCAATGCCTCGCTCTATCGAGAGGTCCCCTTTATCAATCTGTTGGAGCCGCTCCTGCAGAGAAAGAAGCGCTTCCTGGCGATGGAGAAGCGCCGCCGCGCGCTGATGATCACTGCGGCGGCTGCAGCAGGGCTCTTCCTCATATTTTGTCCACTGCCCATGCGGGTTTCCGGAGATGCCACCGTCGCCTCGGCGGGCACGGCGCATGTGCAGCCGGGCGTGGATGGCGTGGTGAAAAATGTGTACGTCCGCGAAGGCGACCGGGTAACCAGGAACGCAGTCCTCGCTGAACTAGAGGACTGGAACTATCGCGCCGACGTGGCCGTCGCGCAGGCCAGGTACAGCGAAGCTATGGAAGCAATGAATCGGGCACTCGCCCAGAGTGATGGAACCCGGGCTGGAACCGAACGCGTCAAGGCCGATTACTGGAAAGCGGAGTCAACTCGCGCTCAGGAACGTTTGGACCGCACCATCATACGGGCTCCCTTGGCCGGGGTCATCACCACGCCGCATATGGAGAATGCCGTGGGTCGCCGTCTGACTCAGGCCGACACTTTTGCGGACATTATGGAAACTTCTCACGTCACCGTGGACGTTGCCGTTCCTGAAGATGAAGCCATCCTGCTGCAAAGGGGCGAGCCGGCGGCCATCAAGCTGGAGAGCTTCCCTCTTCGCACCTTTCGAGGCGACGTCACGGTAGTCAGCCCGCAGAGCGAGGTTGAATTCGATCATCGCGTGTTCATCGCCCGCGTGAATCTGTCCAACGAGGGGGGGACGATCCGTCCCGGCATGCAAGGACACGGCAAGGTATCCGTTGGCTGGCATCCCGCTGGCTATGTGTTCTTCCGCGGCACCGCCATGTGGATCTGGAGCAAGTTATGGTCGTGGTTCGGTTGGTAGGGTTTGGGCCAGAGGTCTTGGTTGGAAATGACCTCATGTGCGATTGGAACAGTCGGCGGTATGAATAGTTAAAGGTCGATTGGGAGAGCTGATTATGTGGAAGTCCTGGTGGGTGGTGTTCGCAATCTTTCCAGCAACGACCGTTTCGGTCGGGTGCAGCTCTAACGCCACTCCCACCACCGTTGCTGCGGCGCCACTTCCGCAACCGATCACCGCGACAACAGCCGCTCAACCGACCCCCACTGACTACATGGCCTCCGGACCCATTGTAGTGGAGGATCAAGTCGACCTGGCAGTCCAGCGTGACGGGGTGGTGGCCGAGGTTTTCGTCGAGACGGGCGCACCGGTAAAGAAGGGTCAACTCCTTGCCAGGCTCGACGACCGCCAGCTTACGGCTGAGAGGGACGCCGCCGCCGCCAAGGAGCGAAGCACGGAAGCGGACCTTAAGAACTGGGAAGCAACTCTAAAAATCGCGCAAACGGAGCGCGACCGCTCCGAGCAGCTGTGGGCAGCCCACATCATCGCCAAGACACAAGAGGAGAAGGCGCAGTTCCAATACGACGCAACCGAGTTCGAGGTCGAGCGTCAACGAGAGGACATGAAGTATGCGCAAGCAACCCTGAAGTCGCTGGAGATTGAACTCGAAAAAACCAGAATCACCGCTCCCTTTGATGGCGTCGTTGCCCGACGCTACCTTCATGTAGGGCAGGAGGTGGCCAAGAATGATCGACTGTTCTGGATATCAGCGGTCGAGCCCCTGCGCGTGAAATTCGCGCTGCCCGAAGCCTATCTGGGCCGTGTGCGAAAGGGCACCGAACTCATCGTAGTCACATCCGCGACCCCCGGCGAAGTCCATCCCGCCAGGGTCGTGTTCGTGAGTCCGGTCGTTGACCCGTCGAGCGACACGATTGACGTCACAGCGGAATTGCAAAAACCCTCCGTCGGCCTGCGCCCAGGAATGACGGTCAACATTCGCCTGCAGAACCCGCAATGAATCTTGCCGAAGTTCTCAACGTCGCGCTTCCGGAGCTGCCCGCACGAAGAACCGGGAATAAATTCCTCCGTCTCCATCCCAAGCTGATCGCACGCGAGCAAATTGAGGGCGGAGTCCCCATCATGGTCGCGATGGTTTCGGGCGGCAGCTATGTGATGCGCTTCAGTCCGGAGCAGTGGAAGCTGCTGCAACTATTCAACGGAGAACGCTCCCATCGCGAGGCTACAGATCTTTTTCGGGAAGAGACAGGCATCGATGTCACCGAAGAACAGGTGCGGGAATTTGCCGACTCGCTCGACGAAGGTGGACTCTGGTACAAGACGACCCTGGACCTGAGCACCACCGGCGGCGAGAAACTGGCGGACGAGCGCCGCCGCCGGAGCAAGAAAAAGATAGATTTGGCGATGATGACTTTCTCTACCTGGGATCCCGACGAGTACCTCACCAAACTCTACGCGCGTCTTAGCTTCGTCTACACAAAATGGTTCACCTTTCTAACTCTGGGAGTGTTCGCCGTCATGGGCCTCATCTTCGTCAGCGGATGGAGTGAGATCTGGCGGGACACGGTCCGCTATTACACCTTTACGGACAAAAGTGCGGCCGACTTGGCCGAGTTCTGGCTGTTGTTCTGTGGCCTCGGGTTCTTTCATGAATCGGCGCACGGCCTGACCTGCAAGCATTTCGGCGGCGAAGTGCACAGCATGGGCTTCATGTTGGTGTATCTTTCCCCAGCTTTCTTCTGCGACGTCGGTGAAGTCTACGTATATGGGGGGAAGTGGCCGCGAGTCGCCGCAATCGTCGCTGGAATCTGGGTTGAACTCATGTTTTGTTCAGTGGCGAGCATCGTTTGGTGGGGAACTCCGGCCGGCAGCCCCCTCCACGACTTCGCTTACAAAATCATGCTGATCACGGGCGTGGCCGTGGTTCTCATGAACTTGAACCCGCTGATCAAGCTCGATGGTTACTATCTTTTTGGGGAGCTGGTCGGTTCCCCAACGATCAAGGAGAATTCGACCGAGCATCTTTCGAACTGGGTGAAGCGCAACGTCTTCAGGTTGCCCGTGGATGTTCCGTACTTGCGCCCCCGGCGGCGTTGGTTGTTCGTGAGTTACGCCCTGCTTTCCGGTCTGTACAGTTACGTCGTCCTGTTTGCCGTAGTGCGCTTTGTCTACAACATCTTTTCGCACTCCAGCCCGCAGTGGGCATTCCTGCCGGCGTTCGCGCTTGCCGTTCTGATCCTCCGAGCGCGACTGCGCTCCTCGGCGAGGTTTATGAAGGATTTTTATCTGGATAAACGGCAGAGTCTTCGTGCCTGGTGGCAGAAACCGTACAAGACTGCGGCTGCGGTCGTGTTAGCTCTGGCCCTGTTCGCGCCGGTGTGGCGCGAAACTGTAAGTGGCAGGCTTGTCCTCGAACCGGAGCAGCGCGCCATCGTACGCGCAGTCGTGCCAGGACAGATCACAGCGGTTTTGGCGGACGAAGGGACGCTGGTGGCAGTCGGCACTCCCCTATTCACCTTGCGCAACGTGCGCCTCGAAGTGGAGGCCGACAGCTCCAAGTTAGGCCTCCATACGGCGGAAGCTCAGGCCCGCGAGGCGCAAATGAAGTATACCGACCTCGGGAGCGCGCGAGCCGAGAGTGCTTCTCAGAGCGCCCGTTCCCACTCGGTCTTCGAACAGGTCGCCGCCCTTTATGTGAAGAGTCCAATTTCGGGGGTCGTGGCGACACCAAGACTCCGGGACCGGGCGGGTTCGTTCGTTCAGGAAGGAGACGTGTTAGCGGAGATAGATGATGCCAGAACCCTCAAGGCGAGAATCTACATCCCCGAGTTCCAGGTCCGGCGAATCCAGGTGGGCGCTCCAGCGTCCTTGCGGCTCGAGTCCTTCTTCCAGCCTATTCGCGGCGCGGTGATCTCCATTGCGCCCGCTTCCTCTGAGCTCGCTCCAGGCCTTGTTCAGGAGGAAAAGTACAAAGGGATTGCTCCCCCGAGCTATTACGTGGCAACGGTTCTGCTTTCTAATCCTGCCGGAATGATGCGGTCAGGCATGTCAGGGGACGCAAAGATCCAGGTGAGAAGGCAAAGTATCGCCGGATTTGCCTGGCTGACCGTCCGCGAGTTTCTCCAGCGAAAAGTCTGGTGAGGTTCGTGACAAAACGACAAGGAGGAGGGATCGGGTGTAAAGTGACCCCTCCTCACAGTCCGCAGATACAGCAATCGCTTCTATGCCTTCTTAGCAAAGGTAGTCTTGGCGAAGGTGTTCTTGGCAAATGTGTTCTTGGCGAACGTGTTCTTCGCGAACGTGTTCTTGGCGAAGGTGTTCTTCGCGAACGTGTTCTTCGCAAGGGTGTTCTTGGCCAGAACCGGGCTAGCTGCAACCGAGCTGGGGGTAGAAGCTACGCTCTTGGCAGCAATGGCCTTCTTAGCCGCTGTCAGATTGCCGATCAAGGATTTCTTTTGGATCGCCATCATCATTTCTCCTGTTTTTGATTTCGTTCGCCTACTCGGCTGGGAAGATAGCAACTCCAATGCCAAATCGTGACCAGTCGCAACCCGGCCCCTAAAACCTATCTACATCTACGACTTAAGCATTATGGCAGCGACCGGGAAGAGGAACCGGCCGCAGAATCGGATTCCTATGTATTAAATATCAATCCACTCGAGATGATTTTTTAATCCAACGTGCCGGAGGGATGAATTTTTCAATCTTTCCCAATGCCATATTTGCGGCAAAGGTAATGCATCTTCTGCTTATCGACTTGTAGCAGCCGCGCCGCTCCGATCTTGCTGCCACCGGAGCGCCGCAGTGCCGCCGTCAGGTAGGCAACCTCAATCTTGGCGATTTCCTGATCGAAGCTGACTCCACCTTCGGGAATCAGCAGAGACTCTTGGCTGGTTGCACTGTTGTATAGCAGGCGCTTCGGGAGGTGCTGAACCTTGATCGTCGGCCCGTCCACCATCAGCACCAACCGCTGCACAAGATTTTCCAGTTCGCGGACGTTGCCGGGCCAGTGGTCCTCTTCCAGGATCTGAATGACATCAGCGTCTAGACGCTTTAAAGGAGTATTGTTCGCTGTACAGTAGATCCGCAGGAAGTGATCCACCAGGACTGGTATGTCGCCCGCCCGCTCGCGCAGCGGCGGCAGTAGAATAGGCACGACATTAATGCGATAGTACAAATCCTCGCGGAAACGGCCCGTTTGGACCATTTCCTCCAGGTCTTCATTCGTGGCGGTGATGAGCCGGAAATCGATTTTCTTGGCGACCTGCCCCCCGATGCGTGTCACCGCCCGATACTCCAGCACGCGCAAGAGCTTGCTCTGCAGTGCTAAGCCCAGGGCTGCGATCTCATCCAGGAATAAGGTCCCAGTGTGGGCAAGCTCGATGTGCCCGGCACGCGACGTCCGCGCGTCGGTAAAGGCGCCCTTCTCGTGCCCGAACAACTCAGTCTCGATCAGGCTGTCCGGCAGGGCCGCACAATTAATGCTTATAAAAGGCTTTTCGGACCGCGGACCCAGGGAAACGACGGCTCGAGCGACCAGTTCCTTACCGGTGCCGCTCTCACCTCGGATCAGGACCGTGCTGTTGCTGTCCGCCAAGCGCCTGACAGCGTCATATACCCGTTGCATGGGTTCGCTTGAGCCAATCAGTTCGCAGAACGACTGCCGTTCCACCTCTTCGTTTTGCCGGTTGCGCCACTCAACCTCCAGCCCCTTCCTCTCCAGGGCCCGGCCCAGTACAGCTCGAACTTCCTCAAAATTGACGGGTGCTACAAAGTACTCATCCACTGTTGCCCCCGTCGCCTTCAGACGAAGGTTGCGGCTGTTCGACCGTGTTAGCCCTACCAGCACCAGGTTAGGCCCCAGCGCCCGCAGTTCGTTCAGAGCCGTGATTCCGTCCTCACTGCTCTCTCCCACGGTATCGAGGTCCACGAATATGGCGGTTGGTAAACGCTTGTGAACCGAGGCCAGTAGCTCATCCCAGGTCCGAAGCACCGCCAGATCATAGTCGCCTGCCAGATAGGTCTCGGCTTCGGGACCCACCAGTTCGTCTGTGGTGACGATGACTACACTGTCACCAGCGGGGTTATCTTTAAGGGTGGTGGCGCGCATGCGTCTGCCTCGTTCATTTCTGTCGCCGGCGCCATGAATTATGTCAAATTCTTCGACCCTTGGGGATGAATTTTTCACACCGCACCCTCCCCGAACCTTAGCGATGTTCCAACCAGCGTTGCGTGGACACCAGACGTCATTCTGGGGGACCTGTAATCTCGAACACTACGGGTGTGCAGCATCCCGGACTTCCACCGACTTGCAAAACCTTGCGTCATTTCGTAACGTAGGACACGGTTTCAACCCGCTAGATTCAGGAACTCACGCGGCAGAGTGTCGAGGGAGGAAAGTTTTGGACATCAACGTCCGTAAGCGTTCCCAAGTGCAGGTTGTCCAGTTGCGGGGGCAGCTCCGCATGGGAGCTGCGGTGGACAGCTTGCGCCAGGCCGTGGAGGAAGCGGTGGATAGCGGGGACACGCGTATTGTGATCAACCTCGCTGAGGTTCCGATGATTGATTCCACCGGAATCGGACTGCTGGTGCGGCTTCTTACTTCCGCCAAACAGCGCGGCGGAAACGTGAAGCTGTTACAACCTTCCAAGTTTGCAGTACAGACTCTTCGCTTGGTGGGTCTCCTCAATTTGTTCGAGGTCTATGACGGGGAAGACGCCGCTGTGGAGTCATTCTCTTGAGTCTTCGACCCTCGATTGTCCGAGTTCCAGAATAGGTAATATCAACCTTCATGGTGGCTCCATCCAACGACGACCGCGGGAACAGTGAGTTACGCGAACTGCTGCACCGAACCGCCCCGGCTCACCCCGAGGCTGTTGCCGCCGTCACCGATGCCATAACTGAGACGCTAGCCGGGCTTGAAGTGCCGGAACAGAAGCGCATGGAGATCTCCTTGGCGGTGCAGGAGGCTTTGATCAACGCAGTGGTGCATGGTTGTGGCAGCGACCCGTCGAAGAGTGTTACCTGCAGGCTGCAGTGTGATGGCGAAGGCCGCATCATCATCAGCGTGAGCGACCCCGGGCCAGGTTTCCGTCCGGAGTCCCTCTCCGATCCGAAGCAAGGCGAAAATCTGTATGTCGATCATGGCCGCGGAGTGTACCTGATACGCCAACTGATGGACGAAGTTCAGTTCGAGCGTGGCGGCAGCGAAATCAGGATGTGGAAGTACTGAAACTAGCCCCACCGAATTCCGAGACTCGGATTAAAAGGAACCGGCAGTAGAACTCGACAAGCTTCGAGATTTAATTGTGTTGGTACGCGCCTCTTCATGGTCGCCCGGATGCAGAAGGAGAATATGCGAGTCCCACGCTGCGCCAGTGGCAATGCCGAATCGGAGAGGATGGTCTTTCAGCAGACCGAGATAATCTGCATGTCGTTTATTTACAAAAGTGAGCGCGCCAGACGGATCAGCGTACCAGGTGTACGCCGGTATTACTTCCAGAGTCGCTCGCCACTGCGCCCGTGCAGCACCGGAGAGGTTCCGGCCAAAAATCAGCGCCGTCAGCCCTTGACCAGTGCGGCACGCCTAGTCGGCGGCTTCGACGAGCGCTTTTACGTCGGCATCCGTGTGCGCCGTCGAGATAATCCAGTGCAGGCCGTTGGATGGCGTCATATAGATGCCGCGATCGAGCAGTCGGTGTACAAAGCGCGAATAGAGTTTCGCATCCACGTACTTGCAGTAGTCGCGGTAGTCCTGGATGGCATCGCGTTCAGTGAAATAGATTTGGAACATCGGTCCGAAGCCTTGCACGATCGCCTTTACCTGGCGCCGCCGAAATACTTCCTGAAGGCCGGCAAGCCTCTTCATCTATGTAGAAAACGTGGACAAGGTCGTCGACAAAGCGACCAAACTCGGCGCCGCCTGCCAAGGTCCGGGAAGACATTCCTGCACTTGTGACGCATTTAGTGAAGCTGTTTAGCCGTCGCATGGGGAAGCAAGTCGATAGCATTCCTCCGGAAACCATGGCTGCCTTCCAGTCGTACTCCTGGCCTGGAAACATCCGCGAGTTGCAAAACCTGGTGGAACGCGCCGTTATCCTTTCGCGCCACGGTGTGCTCCAAAATCCACTTCACAAAAACCAAATAGAGCCCATGATCCCCAGTCTGCATCACACTCGATTTTTTACTCATCGAAGAACTTGGACCACTCGGATCGCGCTTTGATTCTGGAAACGCTTGAGCAGACTAGATGGGTGGTCGGTGGACCGCACGGCGCCGCAGCCAAACTAGGATTGAAGAGAACCACACTGATCGCCATGATGAGAAGGTTTGATATCTCGCGATCTATTCATCAGGAAGAAACAGACGAGCGCGGTATAGCACCTGAGATCATACGGCAGGACGGACCGGCTGGGCGATCTCGCCGCGCCAAAGAACGATCCCGTGGGCCTGCAGCTCGAAGAAGAAAACCTGCCGCAGCGTATTCGCGTGGCCCGCAGGCCGAAACGCACGAAAGACAAGTGATGGACAGAGAGGCTCTCGTATACGTGGATCTCGACGGCGTCGCCCACCTGATGGGGCGTCTGTGGGCCCGTGCGCGCAAGAACAAGGAAAGCGCCACGTTCGAATACGACAAGACTTGGCTGGAAAATCCCGCGCGATTCTCTCTGGAGCCAGCCCTGCAGGTTGGTCCCGGCCCGTTTCACACGCCGGCAGACACGCCCATGTTCGGCGCCATCGGCGACTCCGCGCCGGACCGTTGGGGGCGGGCGCTCATGCGCCGCATGGAACGCAGGCGCGCGGAGCGCGAGGGTGGGGCGCCGCGCACGCTCCAGGAAATCGACTTCCTGCTGCTGGTGGACGACGAGGCTCGTCAGGGCGCGCTGCGCTTCGCGGAAAAAGAAGGCGGACCCTTCCTGCGGGAGGAGGGCGTCAAGCGCATCCCCCCGCTGATCGAGCTCCCGAAACTGCTCTCAGCAGCCGAACATGTGATGGAAGAGAAGGACACCGAAGAGGAACTGCGCATGCTCTTCGCGCCTGGCTCCTCTCTTGGCGGCGCCAGCGCGGCGCGAGAGGAGATCTCTGAAGAAAAGTGGGATTCCGGAGTACGTGATTGATTCTAAAAGATGGTGAGCGCGGTAGGAATCGAACCTACAACCTACTGATTAAGAGTCAGTTGCTCTGCCAATTGAGCTACGCGCCCACGGTGGGAAATTTTACCGGCGGGACAATTCGTGATTGTAACATTTCCCATGCATGGCCATCGCTCGCTCTGCGAGGTTCAGAAGTACAGGAAAGAATTAGACTCTGAAAGAAATTAACCCTGCCTGGCAAAAGGCTCAGTGCAGGCTTAACTCTGTCGCTGCAATTCGCGTTTTTGGAATCGAGCGAGCCATCGTCGTAGGCTGAGTACCGGCCCTGGGAGGGACAGGTGGTTCTGCGGCCTGCGGTCGGTGTGATCAAGACACGTACTCCGCCGCCTAGCACGCAACCGTCAACAACCAAACTGTCCTAGGACCGCTGTCGAACTTCCGCAGCCAGTCCGCTCCCGCTTTCACTAGTCACCGGGCGACGCGGTGGCAACGAATCCGGCCCGATCTTCAGGCGCCTCTCGACTGTGCCGATCACAGGAGCATCTTCCATTCCATCGGCGTAGGCCATGGAAACGAACCTCTGTTCGGAACACAAACGATCAATCATTCGTTGCTGCCCATGGCTGAGAACGGCATGAGGAAGAATTGGAAAATGACGAAACATCCAAAGAAAGTACACACGCTGCAGAAAAGACGGCATCAGGTACCGCGGTCCAATCGGCGTCTGCACCTGGACCACACCGTCAGCGAGTTTCTCAATCCACATAATCAGGCCACCTAAACACTGAGTTTGGCCAGAGCACTTCTAGGGCCGTAATTATTGCACTAACGTCTGTATAAGGGAAAGCATTTTCTAAGAAATCTCATATCGAGCACTGCAATTCAGGCGCCTTGGTTGACGAACGGAAGGACTTCCGAGCCTCAGGATTCCTGCGGGTCGCACCACCTAAGCGTGCGCACAAAGTCTGTCTGCACCAAAAACGGTGCAACTCAACGAATTAGATAGGGATTTCCGGGAGGATATCCATCCTCCGTATCTCGGCCGCCACTCCGAAGTCGGTGCCATGACCGTGTTCCACGCGCAAGACGCGGGCGTGACAGCAAACCCAGCACTTTTCCCCCGCAGTCAGTTCGGGAGGAAGTATGAGAACTAACTCAACATCGGACCCTACCGTCATGCGGGACTCGCTATAAAGGAAGACGCCGTTCGTGCTGACGTCACGGGTGTGAGCCGTCAGTTCGGTGGCGCCGGCGGGATTGCGCACGCCGACAGGCAAACGGGCAACAAACCGCTGGCGCGACCGGCGTTCGGCTTTCGGCATCTCAGCTTTCGACATCCCAGATTTCGATATCCCAGATTTCGACCGCGCCACAGAAAGGCAACGCCGCACCGGGTTTTTCCGAGGACGGTGGACGCCAGTATAGATCACGATTCAACGCAAGTGGATACGGAAAATCCGGACACTCTCAGAAGCGGAGCACAAGGCCGGTCGACGCGCGAACGCTATTCTGTTTCGTCGTAAAAGAGCCTGTCTCAACCCAGCCGGCATCGAGGCGCCAACCGAATAGGCGAGTCAGGCGGTAATCGATCCCAAAAGCCAGGGTCTCTTCCAGTACCGTCTTGGAATTCGATAAACCAGGTCCACTCTCCGCAGTGTGGACCGCGCCGATAAGAAATTCCACAAATGGCCTGACTCTGAGAATCGCGTACGAGCCGCGAACTCCGGCCTGAAAGTAGTGTTCACTGACGCTACTTGGCACAAGACATTGTACCTGTGCGGTGCCGGTACAACTGCTCGCCGGAAGATCCTTTGAGCCGTAGTGGCCGCTGAAATCGGCGACCACGCCGAAGAACGGAAGGTATTTTTTTTCCGCCGATACGTTCCATCCATTCAGGTCGGCGTGCTCACCTGTATAAAGGTTGGCGCCAATAAAGGAATATCCGGCGAAAACATTACTGGACGAAAGGTCGTTCGAGGAAAAGTTCTGCGCGAACGCTGCGCTTGCCAGGCAAAACAATACGGTGGCTCGCGCTATTGTGCTCAGGCTTCGCATGTATCGGTGCTTTCGGACATAACCGCCGATTGAAATTCTCCAACTCTCGTGGATTATCAGTTGAACTGTAGCATTTTGTGAACTTCTGAAAAAACTCAGTCGCTTGATTGAATTTTGAGAAATAGAGAGTGGGAGATTCTGGGCACAAATCCGAACGTGCTTCCATCATCCCCGGAGCCCCATGCGTCATCAAGAACACGAGGGATTTTGGTCAGCGCACCTGTTATGATCTGTTTCCGAGTCCATGCGTTGCTTCTTTATCGTAGCCACGGTCTTGCCGCTCTTGCCTATTTGTGTCAATGCTCAGTCACCACTTTCTCCGTGCGATTCCGGCAACACCCTGAAAGATTGTTCCGTCGCCGATAGTGATGAGAGTTCGAGCGCTGCCTCCGAAAGCCCTACTCCGGCTCCGGCTGAAGCACTTGAGCTCAGCACTTTGCATACCCAAAGTTTCAGCGCGCCTGCGTCCGGGACGGCAAGCGCGGCGACTTTCTCCAAGCACGAAACAGAGGGCTTTCATTGGGGACGCGCTTTGGCTGAGTCATTCACTTTTCTTGCAATCGAACAGGCGTATGTTGTGCACACTGATTACCGCTGGGTCGTTGTGGAGAACGGCATACCCTTCAACCACTATTGGCGCGACTACATGCAGTCGCTCTCTGCCTGGAGGCACTCCGGCTGGAGCGACGGCGATCCCAACCTGTTTGGCTACGTCGGCCATCCCATTCAAGGGGCGCTCACCAGCTACATCGAGATACAGAATGATCCGAAGAGCGCGAGGCTGGAGTTTTCCAATACCAAGGCTTATTGGCGCAGCCGCCTGAAGGCGACAATATGGAACGCGGTCTACAGCACGCAATGGAATAACGGACCGATCAGCGAAATGACGGTCGAAAAATACGGAGCGAAAACTCGGCCGCCATGGAACCAGAATGGCTCGTGGCCTTGCAACACCAAGCATTGTTATACCGGCGTGGGACAAATCGACCTTGTAATGACGCCAATTGGCGGCTTCGGGTGGCTGGTGGGGGAAGACTGGATGGATAAGAACATCGTGCGCCGGGTCGAGTACCGTACCCGGAACCCCTTCGTGATCGATACGGTTCGGTGCACGTTCAACCCAATTCGTGCCGGCGCCAACATTCTCCATGGCAATCGGCCATGGTTCCGCGCTCGCGACGCCAGCGACTGGAATTCTCTACTTCAGCACTAGCTCATGGACGAACCCCGCTTTAAAATTGCACATCCATAACATTCGAATGCGATCACTAACTATTCGCCAGATCCTGGGGTTGGTAATCCTGTGCGCTGCCTGCCCTGTGTACGCTCAAAATTCGCCGCCCCCACAGAAGGAAAACTGGGACCTCAGTGTTTGGGTGGCGGCAGAAACTGGTGAAGAGACCACCAACTCATTTTCAGAATCACAAATCTGGTCCGGCGGGATATTTGTCGGGAGGATGATCACGGGTGAGCGTCTGAACAGTTGGCGGCGCGGCCGATTAGAATATGCCGCTGATTTTATGCCGGTTTTCGAGACTTACGGAAATCAACACGTTCACGGCTACGGCTTTGAACCGGTTATCTTCCGCTGGAACTCCGCCCTGCACACGACTCGCATTTCGCCCTACATCGAACTGGCCGGAGGCGGGGTTAGCACCAACGCAAATCTACCTCCGGGAAATACTTCAAGCTTCAACTTCACCGCGAAGGGCGGCGGGGGAATCTATCTGCGAACCCGGGCACGGCAATCTTTCGACGTTGGCCTCCACTGGTCGCATATCTCGAACGCAAACCTGGGCGTCGATAATTTTGAATTTAATGGGGTGCAACTCAGCCTCGCCTATCACTGGTTCAAATAGGCAGGTTCAAATAGGTAGCTCTAAATAAGCAACACGTCAGCGCCGACCGGACATGCGCAGAGTCTTAGACCCTCAGATCTCCGGGCGGCGCAGTCGCGCGGCAGGCACCACGAGCGCCTGCTCCATTGTAGGAACATTCGTTCCGCGCAGTGTCGCCTCGGCCTGGTGCAATTTGTCGGACTGGTTGGTCTGGTAGTACGCCTGAACGAGAAGCTCAAGGCTGAATGGATTCTCCTTATCCTCTTCCAGATAAGAGATGGCTTCCTCGTACTTTTTCTGATCCATAAGCAGGGTGCCAGCTGCGCCATTGTAGGAACTCTGGACGACGCGGTTGCGGCTGCCCGCGGCCATAGCTTCGAGTTGCTTCAGAGACTTGTCGGCTAAGCCCTGGTTGCCTGCATGTGCCGCGCGCACGGTGCGGTTTCGTAGAATGCGGGACAGTTCTTCGTTCTTGTCGCCTTGCGAAATCACGCTGCTATGACTGAGCGATTCCTCCGCCTGCTGCAGATAGTTGAGTGCAATGTTGTCTTGCGCCTGGTACTCGGCGAGGTGACGGTAGGCCTGCGCTTCCTGCAAGTCTTGTCCTTTGGCGTGAGCGCTCTGGGCAATCTCCTGGAATAACTTATCTGCCTCGGCGAACTTGCCGTCGCGCACCCAGGTCATCGCCTTCTGCATGCCGTAAGTGAGCCGATCGGCCTCATTGTGCGCAAAGCGGATCGCCTTGTCGTACTCGACCCGCGCCTGCTCCTGGTTGCCCATCAGCGCATAGGTATCTCCCAATCCAACTTGGGAAGTGACAAAATCAGGATCGATCTTCAGCGCTGCACGGTAGTGCTGCAACGATCCCTCAAAGGTTCCCGCCATGCGCAGCAGCTCACCGTAGGAATCCTGCGGGTTCGGTTCGGTGGGCAGCAAAGCGACGTAGCGATCCATGGCAACAAATGCCCTGGCAAATTGCCGATTGCGGGCGTGAAGGTAGGCCAGATCGTTCAGGGCAGCAGGAAAATTCTTGTCGATGGCCAGCGCCTTCTCCATAATTCTGAGGGCCTGCTCATCGCCGTTTTCTCCCATCAGCCAATTGCCGGCAAGGTAGAGCAGGTGCTTGTCCTTGGGATACATCTCGAGCATGTCGTTCATAGCGGAGATGCCGCCGATGAAATCGCCTTCCTGCACCTTGGCGATCCACTCGATCATCAACTGCTCTCCCCGAGTCAGCTTGGGCGCCAGCGCCTTGGCCTTTTCACGAGCAGCGTTCACTTCCTTGGGATCGCTGCTGTTGAAGGCGATCCAGGCCCAAGCGAGGGCCAGGTTGGGATCGGCCTTCACGGCCGCGCGCCAGTCGTCGTTACAGCGATCAAGATAAAGATTTTCGTAGTCCTGCATACCCTTCTCGTAGAGCGCGCGAGCCTGCGCGGACGAGGTTGTCACTGGCAGCGAACTGGTGGCAGCTTGCTTGAGGTGATGGGCATACGCCGGCGCTGCAAGGCAAGCGCCAAGGATGGAAACAATAAAGATGGCAAACATGGAGCGACGCATCAAGATCTCCGCAACCGACGCTTTGAGGGAGGAATACTGCTGCAGCGTAACATCGCAGTAACCACGTTAACTAGGTGACGGAAGGCATACGACGGGTGGGAAGGGTGATCAGAGATATGGATACCACCGTCTTGATTTTGACTGTGGTATTCCCGCAAGAACTAAGGAACCCCCTGCCGCAAGCGGCAGGGGCAAGATAAAAAATCGCAGATGACTAGAACTTGAAAACGGCCGCCAATTGAATGCCGCGAGGTCCGCCCCCGCCGATGAACGGGTTGCCGATACCTACGTCGCCAGTAGCGGTGATTGGATACCCGCCACCATTGCCCGCTACTTCGCGGCCGTTAACGACGTGGAATCCACCCGCCCCGGCGTCAGCAATGAACGCGGGCAAGAATGGATTCGCGAAGTTCGGATGGTTCACAATATTGAAGAAATCGGCACGGAGTTGCATGGTGAACCGTTCAGTTATCACGGTTGTTTTGTAGACGGCAAAGTTCCACTCCTTGAAGGAGGGGCCGTGCAGGGAATTCCGCCCCTCATTTCCATAGTGTCGGGTCCCGGCCAGACAATCTGATGCGAATCCAGAAGGCGCGGTCTGCGCGGCAGCGGTTAAGGTGCAAGGAATTGCGAAGGAACTCATGTCCAGGTAATTGAGCGGAGTGCGCGGGTGATAGACAATTGGTCCGACGACGTCAGGCCGGTCGAACCCATTGGAACTGCCGCTGTAGTCGTCTTCGAAGTTGTAATTCAATTGGAACGGCTGTCCGTCCTGCAACGTCAGCACGCTATTGATGCCCCAGCCATTCTTCAGCCGCTGCCAGTCGCCGGCCATCTTGGGAAATTCGTATCCAAAATTCCACGTGAGGCGATTCGGGATGTTGAAATTGGACGGCCCGTATTCAAGCTGAGGGTTGGTGCTGTCGTTGGGCTGAGCGGCATTGGGTTCAAAGTCCTCGCCGTCGCTCGAGTTGTCCAATGACTTGGACCAGACGTAGTTCACGATGGAAGTGACTCCATGCCAGCCGTTAACTCGGAAGCTGGCCTGCAACGCGTTGTAGTTCGACTTGCCGGTCGAGTTTTCCTGCAATACATAGAAGGCGTTGTAGGGATTTCCGTTGAGCGGCCGGTTGGCGCCAAAAGGCTGCCCAGTTGGACCTGCGCCGAAGTCATAGATGCAATTGCTCCCTGTAGCAGCTGTGCATGCCAGATCGACCGCGTTAATCTGGGCTGCGCTGGGCTGGCTTAGATCGAAAAACCGCCACAGCCGATGCCCCTGAGATCCAACGTAGCCAACCGTCACCACGGCCTTACTCGAAATTTGCTGCTGGATATTGAGATTGTAGTTCTCCATGTATGGAGTCTTGATGTTTCGATCAAACCCGAAGGCATCGCACTCGAAAGTGCAGGTCGATGTAGGCGCATACACGGGGCTCCCTGCTGTAATCGGTCCGCCGACTGCCGAGGTCGAGAGAATGGCTGCTGGGCCAATATTGTTGTACGCGGGGCCGGGATCAAAGAACGGCGCATACGGTAGGTGTCCTAGTACCATGTCTTGGGAGAAGGCGTCGAAGAAGATGCCATATCCTGCTCGGACCACAGTCTGGCCCTTACCTGTGGTGTCCCACGCTACGCTGACTCGTGGGGCGAAGTCTTTCTTGTCGGGATTGTAAAGGCTGCTCAGGCCCGCTTGTCCAACTTGAGTGAGCTTGAAAGTACCCGATCCCAACGCAGGGGAAAGGCTCGTGATATTGCTGAGCAGGTTGTTCTTCTCCCGCACCACACCGAAGTAGTCCCAACGCAGGCCATAGTTGAACGTTAGCCGCGGGGTGAACCGGTAGCTGTCCTGGGCATAGAAGCCAAAGTTGTTTTCGAAAGTGTGGCGCGTTGAGTCTCCAAAATACTGGAAGCCGCTATCCACGTCTCCGGCCAGGAAATCTTGAAGGGCAGTCCCAAGGGTGGCGCCGGTGAACTTAAGCCTGCCCCGGAAGTACTTATCGAAATACTGCTGCACTGAAGTTCGGTGAAAATCAAAGCCAAGCTTAACGTCGTGTTTGTTGATCTTCCACGAAAAATTGTCGAGCACCTGATTATTGCTGTCAAAGCGATGACGGGGCACGCTGCTGGTTGCGCCAAGCTGCGCGAAGCCGCCAACCAATGTAATGGGCAACCCCGAATCGAACGGCGCGCCCCCTTTGCACTGAGCGGTGCTGGTCCCCGCACAAAGTCCGATGGAGCTCGGATGAAAGTTCTGATCCGCAGGAAAGAAGCCCTCCGCGAAGCGGTTCCACCCATAGCGTAGTTCGTTTACTTTGTTTGCACCAATCGTATGCGTGTATGAAATCGATACCAGCTGCACACGAGTAGGAGTATATGTGTTGAAGCCGGGCAACTGCCCTCCGGTAGCGGTCAGCGCAAGCGGGAATGACTGCACGCTGTCGCCGAAGAAGTAGCGACCCGTCAGAATATTGTTAGCATTGAAGCTATGATCGATCTTGGCGATCATGCTGGTCAGTCGATTGAAGGAAGGCGAGATCACTGAACTGTTGGGCCGCGAATTCGGGCAGCCGTTGTTTTCAGTTCCGACGAGAGAAGCACCGAAGGTTCCAGGAATATTGGGAGCTGGCCAGGGATTCCGAGCTAACAGAGCTGCGATGACCGGGTTGGTAGCCCCACCGTCCGCGGCAATTTGCGCCGGATCGGGAACGCAAGCCAAGGTGACTACTCCTACCGGCTCCTGCTGGCCTTCGTAGTCCAGATAGAAAAAGGTCTTGTCACGAACAATCGGGCCGCCAAGCGATGCTCCGTACTGGTTGTTGTGGAACGGAGCTTTGGGCTGGCTAGAACTGTTGAAATAGTTACGCGCGTCGAGTGCGTCGTTGCGGAAGTAGTCGGCAGCGCTTCCGTGGATGGTATTTGTGCCGCTCTTGGTTACGATGTTCACGACGGCACCCGCGTTTCGCCCGTACTCTGGGGCGAAGTTCGAGAGGACGTTTACCTCGGCAACGGCATCGATGGGCAGAATCGTTGATGGGGTTCCAAACACCCCGGCCTGATTGATGGCCGGGTCATTGCGGTAACCGTCATTCATGTCCGTCCCATCGAGCAGATAGTTGTTCGAACGGCCGCGCGCGCCGTTCATCGAAAACTCACCGAACGATCCGGGTGAATCCGAGATCTCGTCGGGAGAACCGGCGACACCAGGGTTCATGTAGATCAGCTTGGTATAGTCCCGTCCGTTGACTGGCATGTTCTCAACGGTCTGGGCCGTGAGCACGCCGCCAAGGGTATTCGTCGTCGTTTCCACCATCGGCAGCTGATCCGCAGATACTTCCACTCTCGTCGAGATCTGTCCGGTTTTCATGGCCGCGTCGACGCGGCGCTCGGTGGCCACATCCACATTCACTCCGGTGGTAACAGCGGTCTGAAAGCCGGCCAGCGTGACCGTCACCGTGTAGGTGCCGATGGGAAGTTCGGGAAGAGCGTAGCTGCCGTCGGCGCTGGTATCGGTGGTGCGCTCCATTCCTGTGCCCACGTTCTTTACGGTCACCGTGGCTCCGGCGACTACTGCGCCGGACGGGTCAGTGACGGTGCCGAGAATCGTGCCGCGGAAGGTTTGTGCGGACAGGCTCACTGCGGCCAGAAACACAAACACCAGGACTATGCGCGCTCTCATACGATCTCCTCGAAGCTGGTTAGGTTGAGGGAGTGACAATACGATGCGGCGGGCCCAGTTCCTCAGGCCTTATTCGAAAGAAGCGCAATTCATTGTCTATTAACAAGATGCAGCGCCCCGGCCGCACACAAACATTATCGAAACCCTATCGTAGAGTCAACCATTGAGTTTCTGATCAACGCAATAGATTTTACAAATGACGTTACTCTCCAGTAACCTCACGCGCGCCAAAACGGAGTTAACTGATCTGGTTCTCGGCCGAGGTTTGGCATGACAGGTTTGGCATGAGGTGGCTGATCCGGGAGGTTTGCTGCGATAACTCGAAGGGGAAATTTCGGCGGAGAAGATTCTTGATTAGAAGGTGATGGTCACGCCACCGCGCACCGAGCGAGCGGCCTGAACCAGATAGACCGTCTGGCCGTCTTGCCCCATGACTGGCACGTAGCCTTGAGCAAGCAGGTTACGCAGGTCAACCAGCGCCTCCATGTGGGCGGGCAGGAAGCCGAGGGTCGGAATGGGCTGGCGAATAAAGAGATTCAGATAAGGATCGCTCTGTCCCGCCGATGAGTTGAACATGTCCACGGGAGTCAAGGCCGGACCATTCACCCAGCGATAGGAGGCGATCCAGCGAGTGCGAGTGTGAGGCAGTTTGCCGCCGAGCTTGGCTGCCACCGCATGGCGGCGCTCGGTGCTGATCCATTGGCGAGCATCTCCGATCTCAACGTCCGGCTTAGTGAGATCGAGGACGCCACCATAGGCGTAATCCAGCGTGGCAGTCAGGTCGGAACAAACCCTCCGCTCCAGTACGACGCGCAGACCGCGCGTCTCCAGAGTGTCGCCAGCGTAAGAGAATGTGCCCGAGTAAACATCAGGCAGCAAGAAGCCTCCGGCGGCCGTGACCTCGCCGGCGCCGATCAGAGCCGTATTATTCACGCGGTCGCTGAATACTGCGACCTGCATACTGTTCTTGCCGATGCGGTGGGAGACATTCAATTCCTGGTGGTGGGCGCTTTCCAGTTTTGTAGCAAAGTTATTCACGCTGATGCGAGGGTCGGTTTCACTCAAATCGGCCGGTGCCGTATCGAACCCCTTCTCTTCCCTCGTGCTGGGTAATGAAGTTGTGTACTCATATCCCAGCACTGTATTAGGCGAGAGATGGAAATCCAGGGAACCATAAGGACGGAAGGCGGTTACGCGCCCCAGAAACTGGATGCTTTGCAGCGCGCTGCCAAACCTTAACTCCAGCACATCGCCGATCGCGACATCATCACCCACGCTGAGGGCCAACGCTTGCAACGCGGCATTGTGCAGGTTGGGATCGGAGGGAGCAAAACGATGGAGTGTCAGGCCCATGGAAGGTCCCGAACCATCGAGCAAGCGATGTGAATAGGTCGCCCGCAGAACCGCTGCAGGAAGGCCGTCTCCGTAACCGACATTTCCCCTGAGCCCGATACGGTCAGTCGAGAAGATCGAGCGTTCGATCGAGAAGCCCGTGCTCATGTCCGATCCGCTGCCATAACCGCCGGCCGCCGAACCGGCTAGGAACGAGAGGCTCGCCTTGAGATCGTGGTCCTGCTGCTCTGCACTCGTTGCAGGATCGCCGAGCACCCGGAGAACCGGGCGATTCGCCACCGAACGCAGCGTCCATTTCCAACCGTCATCATCAGTGGTTGCACGCAGCGGCCCCATGCGAATCGCATTGAGCAGCGTGTTCAGGGTGACATTCACGTGAATGCTGGTCCCGGGATGGAGACCAATCTCTTCGACAAAGGCAGGAAGGAACGAGGGTGCTGAAACCCTGACTGAATAGGCTCCCGGCAGCAGATCCGTCGCGGAGTAGAAACCAGCGCCGTCAGTGAACACCGTCAGGGTGCGCGCCGCAGCCCCGGCGATCTGCACCACCGCTCCCATCTGGGGCGTGCCCGAGGCATCGCGGACGTATCCCGAGATTGCGCCCGGCCTTTCTGCGGCCCACGCAGGAAGCGACAACCCAACGATCACCACCCAATATCCTAGCCGGCGAAGCTTCACTCCAACCCCCGGGGAAATCAAACAGCCTGTTACTCCACAGCGAAGGTTGCTGTCGGATCAACAGTCTGCTTGGAGATGTTGTCGTTCACTTTAATTTCGATCCTATAAACGCCCGGCTGCAAGTTAGCCGAGGCGATCGATTTCTGCAATGTGACCTGCTCGCCCACATTTCCCATCGTATCGGTAGACTCCGTTTTCTGGACTACCGGTTTGTTGGTGGCAATATCCACGATGTCAAACTCGAACGTGGCGGAAGGCTTGTGTGTCTTCTCGTCGACTCCGAGATTGTAAACCTGCATCCAAAAATTCACTTTCTGATCCCTGCTTCTCTTGAAAAGCGCAGGCTTGCCATTGGCCGGAGCTACGCGAGGCCGAACCTTGTTCAATCCAATCACGAATTGGCCTGTGCTCACATCCTTGGTCGGCACCGGCTCCATCACGTCGGCCACGATGAGCGATGAAGTTGACAGCTTGTCGTCAGAGTATTCGGGCACCACGATACCACGGCTCCACAGGCCCTTACGGTCGCCGTTCACATCTTTCACCGCGATGTCGACTTTGTATCGTCCGGGCCGCAGCGGCAGCGCTTTCCAGTACACGGCCGAATTTTCTGCCGTCCGGGGAAGCAGTTCTGCCGGAACATCCACCTGAACCGGCTCTTCCTGAGTCTGCACTATCTTTCCGGTCAATGTGCTCACACGCATGAAAATATTGACTGTGCCCCGCTGAACCCCATCCTTGTTGGCGAATGTTATATCGCGATATTTTAACTGAACGGTAATCGGCACCAGCACCGTGTCCCCTGTCACCTTCACAAAATCTGTGCGCACATCGAAAGGCATGAGGTTGGTGATGATCTTCGTGTTGACGATTTCTTCCAGATCCTTGTACTTGACCGGAGGGGGCGCTTGCAACTTGGCGAACTGTTCGAGGCGATCGAACTCCTTAGTCTGCAGGTCCGAACTCATCGGGCCGGCCCCAAGCTTTTCCAATCCGCCTCCCGTGAAGCGTTGCGCCTTGCTGGACATGCCCATTTGCTCATAGAGGGTCAAACCGGCGTTGGGAGTATAGAGGAGCGCATCCTTCTCGGAACGGTCCAGCGTCATGTGGAAGTCGCCGCACATGCAAGTGTCGACGAATTCGATGATGACTTCCTGCCCGATGCCTTCGAGGTAGCGGTAGCGCCAGTCTTCAAAGGGGAAGGTCGAAGTCTCGCCACCACCCTCTTCCATAGGCCGCTCGTAAGTGCCGCCCGACGGATGCGAATCAATCTCGTCCGCTGCACCATACATTATGTAGATGCGACCGCGATCGCTTTTCCATCCCGGAATTCCGGCAGCAAAATGCTCATTGGAATAGGCGATTCGCCGGTAGTGCTCTTCTTTGTATTCGTTCTCTTCCGTATCGGGAGTGGGGTCGCGGCGCTGCCAGAAGGCTTCAATAAAGTTGTCGCGCTCTTCGTCGTTCGAGAGTTGCTTAAACGCGGCTCGTTCCTCGTCGGTGATAATCCAAACGACGTCTTCGTTCAGCCACTTCTTGTACGTCTTGCTTAACTCGATGTTCAGGTTTTTTTTCTGCTGCTTCTTTTGCTCTTTCGTGGGCGGGCGTTTGAGGGGATCGACTGCATCGGAGGGTTGCTGCGCCGGAGCGGCGGTAGCGCTCACCGTCGCGGTGGCTTTTGCCGCGTTCGAATTTGGATCGCTCGCTGCCGCACTCTTGTCATCGCTCTGGGCTCGAGCCGTGACCGTCAAACCAATTGCGATGACTAAAACACCCAAAGATACGAGGTATCGTGAACCGACCCGGAACATGAGAGGAACTCCTGCCACGACAGCCATATTTGGCCTATTCTAGGCCCTGAATTGGGCGAAAGCAAGGTTCTGTCATACGAATGGGTGAACTGAACGGCGAACCGCCCGGTAGGTTGGACGCGGCGAGATTCTTCCCGAGTTGCCTGCCAGGGTCGGAATAATGCGGGGTTGGAATATTGTAAGGTCACGTCGACAAGCTATAATTTCGAGTTGCTGCAATAAACGCGGAGAAATGCGTCTCGTATTCTCAAGGTTTGGCACTACATCCCAGATTCGGCTTTCCTGCCCGAGGGAACTTTCCCATCCGCAGGATCGTATCCTAGGATGTGCTCTCGTACCCCGTAGAGTGGTCGATCGATGTGGAAGCGATTGTCCAGCAGGGAAATGCCGATGATCCGGCGCCGTGCGCCGCAACGGCAATACCTCAGATAGTGACGGGAAATGAAACTCTGGAAAAAAATTTCGATTGGCGCCGGAGTGGTGGTTTTATTGGCCCTCATCGTCGGCATCACGGTCCACCAGAGCGGCAAGAATGTTGTCACGGTGCAGACCGGGAAGGTGCAGCGCCAGGACTTGGCCGCGGTGGTGAGCGCATCGGGAGAAATCAAACCTAAGACTTACGTAAATATCGGCGCCAACGCCTTCGGCAAGATCACTCATCTGTTTGTCAAAGAAGGGGATCACGTCAGAAAGGGACAATTGCTGGCTCAATTGGAAAACGTGCAGTCGTCGGCAGACGTGAACGCCAATCAGGCCTCGTTGCAGGCGGCCGAAACCGATGCCTTGGCGGCCGATGCAGCTCTGAAGACCTCGCAGGCCGACCTCCTGCGCGCCCAAGCCGACTACGACCGTAACAAACTCGATTGGGAGCGCGCACAGAGTCTCTTCAAAGATGGCCTTATCTCCAAGTCCGATTTCGACAGCCGCAAGAACGCCTGGTCTACTGCGGATGCAGGGCTGGTTCAGGCACAGGCTCGCGTGACCCAGGCGAAGGCACAAAAGGATTCCGCCGCCAAACACATCACTCAGGGCCAGGCCACCCTCACCCGCTTCGCAGATGTGTTGCAGAAGGCCAGCTATGCCGCTCCTTTTGATGGCGTCATCACCAACCTGCCGGTGCGCGAAGGCGAGACCGTGGTGATCGGCATTCAGAATTCGCCGGGGAGCACCCTGATGACGCTCGCCGACATGTCCGTGATTACCGCTGAAGTGAAGGTGGATGAGACCGACATCGTGAACGTGCATCTCGGCCAGCCCGCCGAGGTGACGATCGACGCCATTCCTAAAAGGGTTTTCCATGGCACCGTTTCCGAAATCGGAGACAACGCCATTGTCCGTTCAACGGGTGTGGCAACTTCCCAGCAAACCAGCGCCAGCGAAGAAGCCAAGGACTTTAAAGTAGTCGTCACCGTGAGCGATCCTCCTCCCGATCTGCGGCCGGGACTTTCCACTACCGCAAAGATAACGACAGCAGCGCGCGGCAATGTGCTTTCGATCCCAATTCAAGCGCTTTCGCTGCGTACCAAAGCGCAGTTGGAGCAGGAAAAAGCCACGCCTGGCTCGGTGCACGCCGCTGGTCCGGCACCGAAGGATAGAGATAAAGATAGAGATCAGAAGCAGGATGTGCAGGGTGTCTTCGTCATTCGCAACAAGAAAGCCGAGTTCGTACCCGTAACCACAGGCGTCGCCGGCACCAGCAACATCGAAGTAGTCACTGGCCTGAACGAAGGGGATGAAGTTGTCACCGGCAGTTACAAGATTTTGCGCACGCTTCGTTCGGGAAGTGGGGTCAAAATCGACAACTCCGTTCCCAAAAAGGAAGACGAAACATAACCTTCGCTGGTTTTATCCGTCCAACGGAGGAGCCGGGCTGGGTTCGAGGGTAAGGTTCAGTAAGGTTAAGATTTCAGGAATAGCAACAGTTTCGAAAGACAAGCGGAGCCCTCGGAGTTGAATTCAATCTCGGAGAACCCAGTGGCACCGGAGCAGGAGAAAAAAATGGCAACCGCAGAAGTCATCAGCATGCCAAACAACGTCGCCGTGGTGCCGCCGCCGCAGTCCTGCATGATCGCGGCTGAGGATCTTTGGAAGACCTACGACATGGGCTCGGAGCAGCAAGTGCACGCCCTGCGCGGCGTGAATCTCCGTATTGAGCGGGGAGAATACGTGGCGATCATGGGTCCCTCGGGTTCCGGCAAATCCACGCTGATGAATCTTATCGGCTGCCTGGACACGCCCACCAAGGGCGAATACTGGCTCAACAGCCAGTTGGTGAGCGAACTCGACGACGATGAACTCGCCCGCATCCGCAACAAGGAGATTGGCTTCGTTTTTCAAACTTTCAACCTGCTGGCTCGCGCCACCGCTCTCCACAATGTAGAACTGCCGCTGATCTATGCCGGCGTTCCGACGGGGGAACGCATCGAACGTGCCAAAGCTGCGCTGACGGCCGTAGGCATGGAATCGCGGATGACGCACAAACCGAATGAACTCTCCGGCGGCCAGCGTCAACGCGTCGCCGTCGCCCGCGCTTTGGTGAATCGGCCTTCTATCATTCTGGCTGACGAACCCACGGGGAACCTCGACTCGGCGACCGGAAACGAAATCATGGCCCTGTTCGACCGGCTGCACGGCGAAGGAAACACCATCGTGCTCGTCACCCACGAGCATGACATCGCCGAATACGCTCACCGCGTGGTCTTCATCAAGGACGGAGTGGTCGAGCGCGACGAGCGCAAGAAATAGGTTTTCGTTCCGAAGGCGTTCTGTAGGTACAAATTACCAACCCCATCGATGATGAAGTCAAACAACCGCGGGTTGAATCGTGGCTTCTGCAAACGCGGGGGACAAGGCTGTTACCACCCTGTCCCGTCCGCCTCGCTTGGCCTCATAAAGGGCCGCGTCGGCCGCCGCCATTAACTCTTTGGGCGATTTGCCGTGTTGTGGCAAAGCCGCCACACCTACGGAAATCGTCAACATCCCCATCGACCTCCCCTGGTGCAGGACGGTCAGTTCCTTCACTTTCAGTCGCAGGTTCTCGGCTCGCGTCTGGGCAGCTTCAAGGTTGGCCGTAGGCAGAACAACAACAAATTCCTCTCCGCCGAACCGACAGACGAAGTCCTCGGTCCGAACGCCCTTGATAAGGGCCGCCCCAGTCTCGCGCAATACCGCATCGCCTGCATCGTGCCCATAAGTATCGTTGAACGTCTTGAAATGATCCAAATCGATCATCAGGATTCCCAGAGACTGCCGGGATCGGGATGCCCGGCGAACCTCACGATCCAACGTCTCTTCCAGATAGCGCCGGTTATAAAGACCCGTCAAAGCATCCCGAACTGATTGGGTTCGCAGAGCTTCCCGCAGCCTTATGTTGGCGATCGACAATCCCACTTGTCCCGCAAAAGTTGTCCTGAACGAAAGCTCGGCCGAATCCAGTTGTGTCCCCTCGGAGGCAGCCTGAAGATGCAGGATGCCCAACGTCTCACCCTGTGCCAGAATCGGAATGCACAAATACGTACTCGTCACCCCCGCCGCGTGCGCACAGGGCGAGGTCAAGTCGCCCGCCACTACGAGATGCGGATGTCCCGTCCGCAGGGCCCAGCACTCATTGCTCTCAAACTCCTTCGCGGGAAGCTGGCAGTCAGTCCACGAACCAATCACCTCAGCCAGGGTTCGAGTAGCGTTGAGCAGCGCCACCGCTCCCCGGGCTGCAGGGAAAATCTTGGGTGCAAAACCCAGGGCAGCTGCGATTACTTCATCTCGAGTAAGGCAGCTCTGCAGGAGTTCGCCCATTTTCGCCAGCATCGTCGCCCGCTCCGAGCGTTTTTCGAGTTCGCCCATCATTTTGTCTTTGTGCTGATCGAGCTGGCTGCGGGCGAAGTCTTTTTCCGACATTTCCCGCTGCAACTGTGTGTTGGCATCGGCCAGTTGCATGGTCCGTTCCAGAATCTGCTGCTCCAGAATTTGCAGGCTTTGCTTTTGACTCTCGATGTCCGTACACGTTCCGAACCATTTGATGATCTCCCCGGCGGAGTTTCGGATCGGGTTTGCTCGTCCCAGAAACCACCGGAAGGTTCCGTCTTTCCCACGCAAGCGATACTCCACTTCGTAGGGTTGCCCAGAACGCAACGCGTTTTGCCAACGCGAGAAAGTGTCTTCCAGGTCGTCTGGATGAACCATGCGCTTCCACCCCGAGCCTCGGATTTCTTCAAACGTGAGGCCGGTATAGTCGAAGCATTTGCGGTTGAAAAAATCATCTTCCCCGCTGGGATCGGCAGTCCAGAGAATCTCGGGCACGGCCTCCGCCATGGTCTGGAAATACAACTCGCGCTCCCGGGAGTTGAGATCGAGTTTCTGAAGGGCTATGACCCGGTCAAAGAAGACGGACGCAATCGCCCCGCTTAGCACGAATAAACTGCTCGCACTTATGGCCACCAACCCAATTGTCGAAATGCTGATTGTGTTTACCAGATTGGGCGCCATCTTGGGCGGATGGAAGGTTGCTGCCCACATCCCTGTGTAGTGCATCAGAGGCACCGCACTGCCCATGACCACCGCGCTGATGATTTTGCGCCAGGTCGCCCGCTTTTCATCCCGCACCCGGAACGCAAGTTTCAGGGCCACGAAAGAGATCGCAACCGCCAGCGCGATCGAGAGTCCGACAATTCTCCAGTCGTATTGAATCGCAGCGGCGCAGCGCGTGGCGTGCATGCCGATATAGTGCATGGCCGCAATCCCACCTCCCATCACCGCGCTGCCGAGGATCTCCTGCTCCAAGGTCACTTTCGGCCGAGTGACCGCGTACAGCGCTACCGCCGACGCGCCGATCGCCGCCAACAAAGAGAGCACGACCGTTGGGAGATGGTAAAAGACCGGAATCGGCATGCTCAAAGCCAGCATGCCGACATAATGCATCGACCAAATCCCCAGGCCCATCGCGCCAGCACCAGTGCCTAGCCAGAAGCCTCGCGCCCAACCCTGTGCCGCAGTGACGCGCTCGGCGAGGTCCAGCGCGGCATAAGAGGCGAACATTGACAGCACGACGGAAAGCGCCACTAACCGATAGTCGTAGCCGCCCTGTATCACTGTCATAGATTCCATCTCTAAATCGTGGTCCTTTCGCGTTAAGCTCGCAACGAGCGTGAAGCGCGCGATCGCACAATCGCGTCGACTCTAGCTGACGTTGCTCTTGTGTATATCGGCAGGATTCGCCGTGTGTGTGCGTGAGAAAACTCTAAAATTCGGCGCAGCACAGCAGCGTTAGTGAGCCGGTTCGGGAATTGTGCGTGAGGATAACCACCCAAGAAAAAAGCCTCCTGCCGAGAGGCTTTTCTTCCGGAATTGAGTTGGCTTTCTACGACTGTGGAGTCGCTTACGGTCTGGGCGTGGCGGTATCGGCCGGCCGGGACGTACCAGCAATGAAAAAGTTGTGATCGTAGAGATTGCGGTACATAAGGCCGGCAATCTCGGCTGCCTTCGGGCCAAAAGTAGGCCGTCCACCTTCCAGAAACACAACTACAACGATGCGTCCGCTGGTGGTGTTCGCGTAGGAGGCAAACCAACCGAAGCGAGTACCGTCATGGGAGCAAGTCCCAGTCTTTCCCAGAATCTCTTCCTCGTTAAAGTTCAGCCCCAGCCGGCGTGCTGTGCCGTATTGCACGGCGCCAGCCATGCCCCCCGAAATTTCCGGAATCAATGGAGCGATATCAAGCTGCCGCTTGATGCGCGGCTGAAAAGTTGCGATCTCCTCCGGCGTCGTGGGATGCTGCAGGTAATAGAGAGTGCCACCGTTGGCGATGGCGGAAACCATCGCGCCCAGCTGCAATGGAGTCATCGAAATGCCTTCGCCAAATGAACACATTTTGCCGACACCACCAAGCTTCTGCGGAATCACTTCCTCGGGATAGGTGCCCAACTGCTCGCCGGAAATATCGTACCCAGCCAATTCACCCAGCCCAAACTGATGAGCGTAGTAAGCCACCTTTTCGAAGCCCAACTGTCGTCCCAGCGCCTCGAAGTAAGCGTTGTTGGAGTGCGCCAGAGCTTCAGTAAGATTCATCCGGCTGCGGCCTCCCAGCGATACTTCTGTCTCCTTCGAGACCAATCCTTCGCTCAAAGCAGCCAAAGCTACAGAAAGTTTGATGGTCGAGCAAGGCTGCGCACCGCTCGCCAAGGCCAACTTCTGATTCACCATTGCCAATAAGCGTCCGCTGGTCGGCTCAATCGCGACGACGGTTCCATTCATGTTCCCGAGAGCATCGACAGCTGCCTGGCGAACAACGGGGTCTTCACCTTCTGTGATGTCGCCCGCGGCGATTCCCTCGGCGAACGAACTCATGAAAAAGCGTTCGTAATAGGTGTGGCGGCGATTGCTGGCGGAAACCCTGGTCACGCCAGTGCGGTTCGTTGTGCCGGCAGCGTGGTGAACCGTTGCGGGAGCGTTGGTACTGCGGGCGCGCGCCAAGTGGCGCATGTGACGCCGAGTCCGCTGGCTCTCGCTCACCTTGGACTTTGATTTGCTGTTGTTGAGAGTGTGCGGGTTAACGTGCGCCGCGAAGAGTGCAGACGCAGTAAAGACAATTCCCAATAACCCTGTTACACGAAGATAGCGCGTTCCTGAATTGGACATCTTAAGTCCGTTCCCTCTGATCTCCGGCTCCCCTGTTCTGCTATCAGGTGCACGATGGCTGCCAGTCTGCCGGTCTTGACCACAGCTTCGCTCGACTTCGCTGATACTACGGGAGTTAGACCGTTTCAAGCAACAACAAATTTCAACTCGAAGAAAATCATAATTTCTGCCTAACCGATTACGGAACCAGTACTTAAATGGGAATTACTTTGGGCCCAGAACCTACAGTAATGATTACTGCCATGACTGAAAAGGTGCGCATTATGTTGCAAAGCTTTTCCCCTTTTTTCCCGCGCGAAGGGTTTTCGAACCCCAAAGCTCGATTTCGTGGTTTTCTCCGCGCTTCGCTGCTCCGTGGTAGGTTCTGTTTCGCTTTCACATCACGTCGCCGCGCTTGCGCAGGAACGCCGGAACATCCAGGTCTTCCTGCTCAAAGTTAGCAACCATGGCGCTGCGCATGGTCTCAAGCGAGATCACGTCAGCGGAAAGATTCATCGCAACCGGCGCTGGTTCCGTCATTCTTGGCTCTTCCAGCGTTGCATCGGATACTCGTTCTGAAAACGCGGGGGCAAAAGTTTTAACCGGCCCCACCGGTTCGGGAAAATCGTTATTGAACTCCAAAGCGTCATCGTGCGACGCGGCAAACGAACTGCGCACCTCCGTGTGGCGATGCCGTGTCCGGCTGAGATCGCCAAACCCAGTGGCGATCACTGTAATCTTCACTGCGTCCTTCATCTTCTCGTCCAACACCGCGCCGAAGATAATGTTGGCGTCCTCATGCGCCGCGCTCTGGATGATGGTGCAGGCCTGCTGGACTTCGGCCAGCTTCAGCGATGCCGATCCTGTGATGTTGATCAGGATGCCGCGCGCGCCGTCGATCGCTCCAGCCTCCAGCAGCGGAGAGGCAATCGCCCGCTGCGCCGCATCCGCCGTCCGCATCTGGCCGCTCGCCGTCGCCGTGCCCATTACCGCATAGCCCATGCGGGCCATGATTGTTTTCACGTCCGCGAAGTCGCGGTTGATGATGCCTGGAATCGTGATGATGTCGGAAATTCCCTGTACACCCTGCCGTAGAATATCGTCGGCGATGCGGAACGACTCGAAGAATCCGGCGTTCTCCGCCACCGCCAGCAACTTCTCGTTGGGAATTACGATGGTGGTGTCCACCGATTCCATGAGTTCGGCGATTCCCTTCTCGGCTTGCGTCATGCGCCGCTTGCCCTCAAAAGAAAATGGTTTGGTGACGACAGCCACCGTGAGCGCGCCCATCTCGCTCGCCAGCGACGCGATGATCGGAGCGGCACCTGTGCCCGTGCCGCCGCCGAGGCCGGTGGTCACGAACACCATATCGGCGCCCTCGAGTGCCTCGATGATTTTGTCGGAGTCCTCGAGCGCGGCCTTGCGCCCCACTTCAGGATTTGCGCCCGCGCCCAGCCCATTTGTGAGCTTCACCCCGAGTTGAAGTTTCACTGGCGCACGCGACAATCGCAGCGCCTGCAAGTCCGTGTTCGCGACAATGAACTCGATGCCCTCGACTCCGGCATCGATCATGCGGTTGACTGCGTTACCCCCACCCCCGCCGACGCCGATCACTTTGATCTTGGCATCGTTAAGAGGCTCTTCGTTAAAGCTGATGCGAATGCTCGAATCGTTTGTCATGATTTTTCACCGTTTTTTCAAGAGGTTGTTCCGGCCGAGCTGCCGCCGTTTATTTCATGTAATCCATTACTTGCATGCAGCCTGAATGCGTGTTGATCCAAACCGCCGGGCCCCCACCTTTTTTAAGTTCCCTCTCGTACACTTCAACTATCCAGTACTCCTTGTTCGACCCGTCCACCAGAAGCGGTCGACCAGCATTCACCCTTTCCTCTCCATACTGCGCAACAAGAACAGCGTCCGCGATGCGCTCGGCCGTCTTTTGATCGGGTACATAGTCTTTGTGCGGCATGTCGGACGACTCCCCAAGTGAGATCGTGGCAAGCAAGAACATCGCAATTACCGAACTTCTACGCATCGGCCTTCTACCCCACCAACATTGCTTTCAATCTCGATCCCCAGCGATCGCTCTGAAATCCGCGCGCTACCCGCGCTCGCTGCCCATAAGCGACCATGCCCAGCACCGTGGCGTACTCGGGTTCGGCCAACGTGGCCGGCATCTTCGCCAGCGGAGTCGGCCAGGAAAGCCGTACCGGACGCCGCAGTACCGACTCCGCGACATCGAAAATCCCCGGCAGCCGCGAACCGCCGCCGCTGAGCACGATGCCCGCCAGGCAAGCCTCGAAAATCCCGTTCTGCCGAAGAATATCCCGCATCATTTCGAACAACTCGCGCGCCCGTGGCTCGAGGATTTCCGCTGCCAGACGCTGCGGCAACAATCGTGAAGGCCGGTCGCCGACCGACGGCACCTCGACTTCGTTTCCCTCCGGAATCAGGGTGACGATCGCATTGCCGTATATCTTCTTAATCTTTTCCGCCTCTGCCAGCGGCGTGCACATACCCAATGACAAGTCGCTGGTGAAGTGATCTCCGCCCACCGGGATTACTCCCGTAAACGCGACCGCCCCTTGCAGAAAAGCGACCAGTTCCGTCGATCCCGCTCCGACATCGGCTAAACAGACTCCCAGTTCCCGTTCGTCGGCTCGCAATACGGAATCGGCCGCCGCCAGGGGTTCGAACACCGTGTCATCGACGTGGACGCCGGCACGATTCACTGCCGTGATCACGTTCTGCGCCGCGCTCGCCGCCGCCGTTACCAGGTGCACTCTTACTTCCAGCCGGGCCGCCATCATGCCAAGCGGATCGTGCACGCCGGCTTGATCGTCCAGAATGAATTCCTGCGGGAGAAGGTGCAGGACCTCGCGATCCGCGGGAAGTGGAATCGCCCGCGCCCGCTCGACCGCCTGCTTGATCTCATCGCGCCCAATCTCCCGCGGACGTGTGCCCAGGCTGATGCCGCCATGGCTGTTCACGCCGCGCACGTGCGCTCCGCCGATCCCGACGATGGCATGCTCCACCGCTGCCCCTGCTGCGTCCTCGGCCGATTCCACCGCTTTCTGAATCGCCGCGACCGCTTTGTCCAAATCGACGATTACACCTTTGCGCGATCCTCGCGACTCCGCCACTCCGTGGCCGCGATAGCGCAGGCCGTGCCCTGCAACCTCTACCATGAGCGCGCAGGTTTTAGCGCTGCCCACGTCAATCGCCGTCAGAAAGCTTCCCTGCTGGTTCGCCATTCTTAATCAGTTCCCCAATCAGTTCCCCAAAAACATTTCCAAGCAATTCCAGACGTTGCTATAAATGCGAATTCTTCACTGCGTAGCTGCGCTCGTCTGACTCCGGGCAATCGCGGGACTCGGTTTCTGACCGCCGTTGGCAATTTTCTTCGGAGACGAGGATGCCTTATTCTTCGCCGCAGAAGCCGGCTTCTTCGCACCCGCAGTTGCCCTCACGGCCTTGGCAGTGACTTTCTTTCGTTTGATCCCTTCGGCCGGTTTCTTGGCTGCTGCCGCTTGCGTCTTCGCGTCCAGTTTTTTCTGAGTTAATTCGAACGCCGGCTTCGGTACCGCCCGCTCGTTCGGCCCCACTCGCGTCAGCAACGCCGCCGGTTTCACTCCCGCGGCAGCCGCCGTTCTCGCCGCCGCTGGACTCAACGCCATCGTCTTCGCCGTTCGCTCTATGTCCGGATTCACGATGATCTGGTTGTCGTAGCGCAGATCCACCGACTCCAGTTTCTGAAATTGCTGCCGCCATCCTTGGGCATGGGTGACGTAGATCTTGTAACGCCGCAGATAATCCGACGATCCCAAATGCACGAGCACGTCCCCCGCCGGATCGTTCACCCTTACTTTCACGTCCTCGAGATCGGAAAGATCCACTTCGCTCAGATCCTGCGAGTAACGCGCTCCGCCTGAATCCAGTTCTCGAACCATTTCGCTGTACGCCTTCATCCGCGGCGCCCTGGTCGAAAGCGGCTCGCCCGGGTTCATTCCGAGAATCACCGGGAAGGAGTACTTGTGTTTCGGCGTCAACTCCATCAGCGTGCCGCCAGTATCAATCAATGACATTCGCGGCCCGACTCGCGCGAATGCGATCGGCGTGCGCTCATGAATCTGGACCGTCAGGCGGTTCGGAACGAAACGCATCACGCTGGCCGATTCCACCCATGGAATCTGTTCCAGTTGCGCCTTTTGCTGCGCCAGCGGGATGAAAAAAATGTTGCGCCCAATGTCGGCGCCCAGTACTTCCATGATTTGTGCCTTGGTCACGTTCTGCATGCCGGTAATTTCGATGTTGTCGCTCGATTCCACCCGGAATCGCCAAGAGTGTTCGCCATAGTGATAAAGCGCGGCCGCGCCCAATCCCGCGACACATAGGGCAACCATGGCTGCAATGGCCCACAGCAACCGATTTGCAGTTTTTTTTGGAAGAGAACTTCGGCGGGCCGAGACGCGCTTTTGCCCGCGGAGGAATGGAGACTCCTCGTTCACATCCAGGTCGACCAGGCGCGCGTCCATGTCCGAATCACGCTCGTTCAGATCATGCTGGTTGAGATCATGGATCTGCGCGCGCGCGCTGCCGGCGCCAAATGGGTACAACTCCTCCTGCAAGATGGTGGAACCCGGCTTCCGTGCCATCAGTTCAGGGTTAGTTGTCGCTATGGAATCGCTGAGCCTTCAAACTATAACTTCATTTTGAAATTAGAGATAGACAAAATATCGAAGTTTTTCACAACCAGGAATCGGATTGGGCATCATCCGAATTTGAAGACAGGCACCACACATTGTGGAGACAGCCGCCCAGGCTGTGCGGCCTATCCTGCCCTGATCGAGCGCAGGGAGCCCAAGAGGCGAAGCCAGCCGCGCGCGAATGCACAATTCGAAGACAAAATAAAAGCGGACGCGGTTGGTTCCCGCGTCCGCCTTCTTTTTCACTAAGGAAAAATGCTAAATCGGACCCGCACCCAGTGCTTCGAGATGCATCTCAGGAACTGAGATCTTCACCCGCGGAACATTCACCCACACCCGCGGACACACGGCAGGGCTGAACGCAGCTGGAGCAAAGCGCACGCGCGCAGCCTGTGCCTCGATCCGCGCCCGCTCAACCTCCAGCCGAGCTAGTGCGGCTTCTTCTCGCGCTGACATTTCCTCAAACCTCGCCATGCTGGCCTGAGTCCGCACCCTCTTGTCCTGCCACAGCGACGCCTTCAATCGCGCCACGGGGCAGGAGACTGTCTCGTCCCGAGCAACCGTTGTCTCCGTCTTTGCCATGAGCCAGTCTGCGCGTCCTGCAGCCAGAGCCAGTACGGGGACGGAACGCTCTTCGATGCGACTGATAAATCGGCCAACAGTGCGATGCGCCCAGGCGGCGCCGCAGTCGTGATAAACCCCGTTCAATCCGAGCGCCAGCACCCCGGCCGCCAACCATCCCCATGCCTGTATATTTTTCATCGCGTTAACCCCTTATGCCAGATTGGACGAACCGCGTCCCCATCCGTTAGCGCCGATCGGTTAGGAAAAGATACGGACGTCTTTGCCGGAAAGTTCCAAACGTAAACGTAATGGAGCCGCGCATTGGTCCGGAGTTCAAAATGCTCAGCAGGGATTGTCGTTCTCATCGTCCACTTGCGCTGGAGACAGCCGCCTGCCGATGAGATCTTCAGCCAGTCGATCGAAAAATCGGGCCACCCATACATACCGGGACGCCGTGCGAGTCCGCGCAACCAGGAGACGAACCTGTCGCAATACGGGGCGTTCGAATCGCTTCGGTGCCCTTGAGTTTGATGGCAGATCGGGAGCAGTGTGTCGGGTAGTTTCATGACCGAACTGCCGAAGTAATAGAAATCCCATGACAAGAGAGCGTTCTCGCCGCTTAAGTCAGTTTCGATGTTCTGAGTGCCGTGGACGCTGGGACGCTGGCACGGCTTGCCGCGAGAGTAGTCGTAAATCCAGTCTCCCAATCTGTCGGACAGGTCGGCGCTGTATATGTTCGGTATTCGTTCCGGCCACCGAGAGGCGGCCTTAAAATCGTAATCCCTGAGAGAAAGGACCTCCTCAGCTCGCATCGCGTATACAAGGCACCCGCTGAGATCGCCGCTGGGGGAATTCTTCGATCCGAGGCCAGCAACCCAGTCACCCCTGTCCGCCACGCGACGGATACCCGGCTTGCAGATTGTCAGCGAACACATTCCGCCGAATGGGTTCGGAGCAGCTCCGTCGTCGAATCGGAATCGTGTACGTAAAAAGACGGAACATGAGTTAACTTGCGTCGCCCATACTGGTTACTCCAACCGCTTTCGCGATAGCAGTGCAGCAGTCTCCCACTGCGCCTCGAGGCGGGTGATGCGCCGGTCGTGATCGCGCAATTCAACGGCCACATCCTTAAGCTCCTGTGATGTTCGGCGCAATTCGTCTGAGAGTCTCAAGGCCGACTGCACGGCAGCAACCGCCTCGCTGAACACGCTCATGCCCGATCCTCCGCCAAATCTGTTTTGCGGCGTGCTCGCAGGTCCCTAAGAATCGCCCGCGTTTCGTCCAGGTTACGCCGCACCGCAGCCCGCGTCGCAGCCACTTCTTTGCGGAGAAGCGCGGTCAGCTCCGCCAACGTAGCCTCTTCGTCGCCAACCCGTTGCTCACAGCGTGTACGTACTAGTTCCCCCACGCTGATTCCGGCCTTCCTGGCTTCTTTGCGAAGCCAGTCCCGAAACGCGGGCGTGGTCAATACTTGCACTCGCGCTGTTTTCATCTTTGCCTCTCTTGCGTATGAGCATACACATGCTCATGCGTCATTTTACCACTACTGCCTTATCTCCCGCTCCTTTAACTTCTCCAGAATCATCGGCCCTAACTGCCAAACGCTGCCCGCCCCCAAAGTCAAGATCATGTCTCCGCTCTCGGCTCCCTCAGCCGCCGAACTCACCGCATCCGGAAACGAACTCACATACTCGGCGCTCCGACCACCCTTCTCACGGATAACCCGCGCCAATGCTTCCCCGCTGATTCCTTCAATCGGCTTCTCGCTCGCCGCGTAGATGTCGAGCACGAACAGGGAGTCCGCATTCCCGAATGCGGTGGTGAATTCCTCAATCAGATCGCGCGTGCGCGTATAGCGATGCGGCTGAAAAATCACATGAATCTTGCGAAAGCCGCACGACCGCGCCGCCGCCAGCGTCGCCTTGATCTCCGTGGGATGGTGGCCGTAATCGTCAATCACACTCACTCCGGCAACTCGCCCGCGCAACTGGAATCGCCGGTCAACTCCGCGGAACTGGTCGAGCCCCGCGCGGATTGCATCGACGTCAACATCCAGCCCGACGCCAACCGCGATAGCTGCGGTCGCATTCAGAATGTTGTGAACACCAGGCACGTGCAACGTGAACTCACCCAAATCTTTCTTTCGATAACTTACCCGAAAGCGGCTCAACGGCTGGCCTTCGGCCTTCTCAGCTGGCACACCGCCCGCTTCCAACCTGATCAGAAAATCCGATCCCCGCTTCGTCCCATACGTCACCGTGCGTCGCTGCGCCTGCGGCAACAACCGCCGCAGCATGGGATCGTCGTTACACACCACTACCATTCCGTAGAACGGCACGCGGTCCATAAATTCCAGAAATGTCTTCTTCACATCCCGCATGTTGCGATAGCAATCCATATGCTCGCGGTCGACGTTAGTGACCACGGAAAGAATGGGCGAGAGCTTAAGAAACGACCTGTCGCTCTCATCTGCTTCCGCCACAAGATACTGCGACTTCCCCAGCCGCGCGTTTGATCCCATGGCATCCACGCGCCCGCCCACCACCACTGTAGGGTCGAGCCCACCCCCGGCCAGCACGGCCGCTACCATCGATGTGGTCGTCGTCTTGCCGTGCATCCCGGCGATGGCGATGCCGTACTTCAGCCGCATCAACTCCGCCAGCATCTCCGCCCGCTGAATCACCGGCACATGCAGATTGTGCGCTTCGACGACCTCGGGATTTTCTCCCGCAATTGCCGAACTCGTCACCACCACTTCTGCCCCGGCAATATTGTCGGAGCGATGTCCTTCAAAGACCGTCGCGCCCAGGCCTGCCAGTCGCTGTGTGACAGAGGAGCTCTTCAGATCCGATCCTGAAACCCTGTAGCCGAGATTCAGCAGCACCTCCGCGATCCCGCTCATGCCGATCCCGCCAATGCCTACGAAATGAATTTGCTGAATTTTGGCAAACATCTACGTGCCCCTGTCATCCTGAGCGAAGTAAGTGCTTCGCGAACGCGAAGCGCTTGCGCAGTCGAAGGACCCCTTTTACGCCGACGCAACACGGACCAGTCAAAAAGTTCTCTCGGCTTCGCGTTTTACTTGTGGGCTAAAGCATCTTACGAAGTCGGTGTATACGTTTCCAGGCAGCACTCATGCCATATTCCGGGCATGCCTTCGATCTCATACAACTCGTCGCCTCCGTGGTAGAACCCGACTGACTTGATCTTGCCAATCCTCTCAGCATAGGCAAGCTGCTCCTGCCCTAACTTGTTATGGAGCTTCCAAGTCCGCATAAAGTCTTCGAGGGCGTCGCGCCTAGCGATCTTGACGAGGCTTCCGATGACAAACTCCTCTCTATAGTGGCCCCTACTCTTTCCCATAAGAGTTATTCTCATTGCCATTGCGATTTATGCCGCTCCAACCACCAGCACGCAGGATTCCCCTTCTGCGGAAATAGCGACCGGCTGCAGGTCTGGTGCACTGTTCCCACAAAATCATATTCGGTTTTGTTCCCTTTTAATGCTGAAGTTAAAAATTGATCGACGTCCACTGAGCCGTAAGCCGTACCGTGGGCAATCCGAATCCGCATTATCACCCAGTCGCCCGCATAGAGAATTCCCAGCAGGACCATTGTCAGCACCAGGACTTGGCTCACGCGTTCGGCCCAATTCCTCTTCACTTCGCACTCTCCGGCCGGACATCAACTTGCTAGCTGTCGGTCTGGATAGAACTCCAAAAGATTTATCCGTGAGACTCGTCAGATCCGGGCAAATCCGGGGCTAGTGGTTCAATCCCCGCCACGCGCGCCGCCATCGCCGCAATATCCCGCGCAGCATTGGGATGCGCGAGGCTTCGCGCCGCCTGGCTCATCGACTGCAAGCGCCGCTGATCGCCCAGCAAAGCTGCAATCGTCTCCGCCAGCCAGACTCCCTCTAGCTTCGATTCCTCCACCAACACCGCTGCACCCACGCGCGCCAGCGCTTCGGCATTCACTCGTTGATGGTCGTCGGCCGCATGCGGAAAGGGCACGAAAATCGCAGGCTTCGCCGCCGCGGTAATTTCAGCCACCGTGCTGGCGCCCGACCGGCATACCACCAAGTCTGCCCGCGCAAAGCCTGCCGGCATGTCTTCGATGAACTTAAAAACCTCCGCCGACTTCCCTAATCCCGTTTCACCCAAGCGACGATATGCTGCCACCACGTCGTTATAGTCACGCTCACCGGTCTGATGGATGATGTGAATCCCCGCCGCCTGTCGCTGCAACTCCGGGAGGCACCGGACCATCGCCTCATTAATCGCGTGCGCGCCCTGGCTGCCGCCAAACACCAGCAGAGTCGGCGTCCCGCCACGCTTTGGCGGAATCTCAAAGAATGCCTGCCGCACTGGAACTCCCGTCACCTCCGCATGGCGAAAATATTTCGCAGTCTCCTCGAAGTGCACCGCCGCACCGGAGACAAACTTCGCCACCACTCGGTTCGCGAAACCGGGGACGACGTTCGGTTCGAAGGCCAGCGTCGGAATATGCTTCACCAGCGCCGCCAGCATCGCCGGCCCCGACGCATATCCGCCCACCCCAATCACCACGTCGGGAGCAAACTCATTCAACATCCGGCCCGCATCCCACACCGCGCGTGGCAAATCGAAAGCTGTCTTAGCCCGAATCATCAGGCTCACATTCTTCAGCGCTCCCACCCGCACCAGTTGCAGCGGATATCCGGCCGCCGGCACCAGTCGGTTTTCGATGCCGCGCGCTGTCCCGATGAACAGCACCTCGGCCCCATAACTTTTCTTAAGTTCATTGGCGATGGCCAGCGCAGGGATAACGTGACCACCCGTCCCGCCGCCCGCCAGAATGGCCCGCATGTGGTGACTATAAACTACGGCCACGGATCAACACTGATTCATACGGATAGAACGGTTACAAGAAAAATCCGTGAAGATCCGTGCAAATCGGTGGCGATCTATTTCTTCGCAAAATTCGCCGGCAGCGGATTGTCCGCACGCTCAGAGTCCCAGGCGATCGAGATCACCCACCATCGGCTGCCGTCGTTCAGCAATTGAATGCTGTTGATGCCTCGCTCGAACGGCTTCTCTCCCGGAGCGTGCCGCGATTCGTAGCTGCTGAATACCTGGGCTATGTTACCGTAGCTTTCTGGCTGGTTCACGATCGCGTTTTCGTAGAAAGGTTGTTTGGAGAATACTTCACCCGCGTCCCGAACGAACTCCTCCACATTCCACGAAATCACGAAGGTCGCTCCATCCGGCCCTTTGCCCACTTGCGTGAAGCGCGCCTGTGGAAGAAATAGGGATCGGAACCGCTTCCAGTCGCGATTGCCAGCCGGTCCGGAGATCACGTCATAGATCGCGCGCAAGATCGCATCCATTGACTTCACGTCTTCAGCATTCGGCGCGGGAACTTTCGCGGCCAAATCGGCGGCCGAGAAAATGGGCGCTTGCGGCGGCATTTCGATCGCTGGAGATGAAGCCGTTTTCTGCGCAACAGACGTCGCTACCGCGAAGCAAAACAGGAAAAGAAAGATTAGTCGTCTCACTCCGTTCTCCTTGAGCCCTAATCCGTGAAGATCGGTGCCAATCCGTGGCAAACTTCTATTCCGCCTGCTTCGTGATATTCAGCAGCACACCGACACAGGCCAGTGTCACAAACAACGACGATCCTCCGTACGACACCAGCGGCAGCGGAATCCCCTTCGTCGGCATCATCCCAAGCACGACGCTGATGTTGATGAACGCCTGCAGCACCACCATGCTGGTGATTCCCACCGCCAGATAGCGGCCAAAAACATCGCTGGTGCGGCTGGAAGCTCGCATACCCCGCCACAGAAAGATGGCAAACAGGGTCACCACAAATATCGCTCCCACCAGCCCCAGCTCTTCCGCGGTCACGGCAAAGATAAAATCAGTGTGCGGCTCCGGCAGATAGAACAATTTCTGCTTGCCCTCCATCAGGCCGGTGCCTGTGATGCCGCCCGTGCCCACCGCGATCAGCGACTGAACGATGTGGAAGCCGGCCTTCTGCCGGTCGGCATAAGGATTAAGGAACGCCAGAATCCGGTCGCGCCGCCAGCTCACATGAAAAATAAGAAAGTACAGCGGCAGCAGCGACGCCCCAAACGCGTACCCGAAATAACGCAGCCGCATTCCGGCTACATACAAGATGCAAGCTGCAATCCCCGCGCAAGCGATGGCCGTTCCCAAGTCAGGCTGCAGCACGATCAATCCCAGCAACAGGACCACCGGGGCCGCCGCCGGCAGCAATGTGTTGCGCCAGTCATCCATGAAACTCGGCATGAAACTCGGCGTGGGACCCGACATCGAACTCGCCATCGAACCTCCCCTCGAGCCCGGAGTCGTTTTCGTGCGGCTACCGAGAAAATATGCGAGAAAAAGAATCAGCACTGGCTTAGCCAGTTCCGAAGGTTGAAGCGAAAACCCTCCCGCATGAATCCAGCGGTGTGTATTGTGCGAACGGTCTAGAAAGAACACCGAGATCAGCAGCAGCGTAGTAAACCCCAGAAGCGAGAAGACCAGCCCCGGATGTTTGTAGCGCCCGTAGTCGACGCGCATCGCCACCACCATCGCCACCAGGCCCGCCGCCGCCCAGATCATCTGCTTCGATAAGAACGCGTACGGCGAACCAAACCGCTCGCGTGCCATCACCGCCGACGCCGAAAACACCATCACGAGCCCTACAAACACCAGCAGCATCGTCACGGTAAACAACCAGCGATCGACACTCACACGCTTTGCCATGGGAAGTTCATTTCACCACGGAGGTGCGGAGTGACGGAGGAGGAATTGTCGATTGTTGAACTTTGATTGTTGATTGTTTTGGTTCGAGGATGAGAACCCTTCAGAATGCAACCGCTCAGAAGAGGTCGTGCGCCTGGATGTCCAATCCCTGCTGCCTGCTGGTGAGAGTCAACAATTTATTTCCCTTGGTGCCGACAAAGGCCGGATTCGCTCCCGGTTCGCCGCGCAAGATGAGCTTAAAGCTCTTGGCCGTGAGATCGATCAGGTAAATCGCGGTATGCATGTTGGAGTAGTCCACGGTGTAAGGCTCTTCAGGATCGACGTGTTCCGTCAGATACAGCGCGACATGATTTTCGTCGACGAAGGCCACATCTGAAATGGCCGCTCGATGGACTTTATCTGCACGACCGATCGCTGTCGCCACATCCTCCAGCCCGACACGACTAAGAATCTTTCCATCGAGTGCGGAGATCAGAACCTGCCTCTCGGAGGGAGCGTAGACGTATAGCTTGCCATCGTTCACCATCACGGAAGCGCTCACCATTTCATGTGCCGGGCCGAAATCCTCGATGGCGTCGGACCCGGTCTTGAAAGTGCTCGAATCGAGAAGGCGGCCAATGACGCGCCCACTCGGATCAAACTTGACGAGAAGCGGGTTAGGAGGGTTGCCCGGGTTCGGATCATTTCCTTCTCCGAGCACATAAATGTCGCCCTGCTCGTCAGTCGTGATGGCTTCAGCACCATCGATATCGAAAGCTGTACGCAGATTGCCGGTCGAATCGTACGTCAGAATCACGTTCTTAGCGTGCCGGCGATCGTAGATCAGCACCGCCGCGATCACGGTAGTTCCGGCAGGGCCAGCCGCAAAGTCACTCACGCTTGCCTTCTCAGCATCGGGAAAGTCTTTGAAGAGATTGATCTCGGCTCCACGCTGCGATCCGTCCTCGTAGTAGGAGCGAAGTGGCGGGCTAGTTTTCTGTAGCAGGAAACTCTTTCGAAGAAAAAGAACTCCGTGAGTTGGGTCCCACCGGTGAAGCCGCGACGATTCGGCCCCAGAAAAAACCCCGGGGGTATACTGCGCGACAACCGTCGCCGAAGCTAGGGTGATGACCGCTGGCAGGAGGCTGTGGATTACTTTCATAACCGCTCCGAACGGACGCGATGAATTGAGGAGATGCGGACACAATATCCGAGGATGCCTTACGCCCTCGATTTTTCCTCTTCCCCCTCCAACCCCCGTACAATCTCCTTAAACACCTGCCCGCGCTGCTCGTAATTCTTAAACTGATCGAAGCTCGCGCAAGCCGGAGCCAGTAAAACCACGTCCCCCGGCTGCGCCGCAGCATTCGCCTTGCGCAAAGCATTTTCCAAAGTTTCGGCGTGCACCATTTCAACACCTTTAATCTGCGATTCAATCTTCCCCGCCGCCGCACCAATCGTGTATACGCGTTTCACGCGCTGCCGCAGTAAGTCGTTCAGCACGGTGTAGTCGCTGCCCTTGTCTTTCCCGCCGAGAATGAGGTGGATATTTGCCGGGAACGACTCCAGCGCCTTGATGGTGGCATCTACGTTGGTGGCTTTCGAATCGTTGTAATAATCCACGCCGCGAATCGTTGCCACAAATTCCAGCCGGTGTTCGACGGCCTTAAAGTCGCGCACTGCTTCGCGAATCTTGTCGGGAGCGCATCCCATCAGCGCGCCGGCGCACACTGCCGCGAGCACGTTCTCTAGATTGTGCGCGCCCTTCAGCGGAATCTCCGAAACCAGCATGACTTCACGCTGAGCTTCTTTCTGAAACCCAGCCCCATCACGGAATACAATATTTCCCTCGCGCACCCATGCTCCCTGCTTCACTTCCTTTTGCCGGCTGAACCAGAACACCTGCGCCCGCGTGCGCGCGGCCATCGCCACGCAAATCGGATCGTCCTCGTTCAGCACCGCAAAATCTTCGTTTTGCTGATTTTCGAAAATCCTCGCCTTCGCGTCGACGTAGGTTTCAATCGTCTGATGTCGGTCCAGGTGATCGGGCGTGACATTCAACACCACGGCAATCTTCGGACGGAAGGTCTGAATGGTTTCGAGTTGAAAACTCGAAACTTCCAGCACGATCACAGTTTCCGGCTTGGCGCGCTCCGCTAGCGAGATCGCGGGAGTGCCAATGTTACCTCCGACAAGCGTCGGAAAGCTGCTCGCAGCCATGATCTCGCCGGTCAGCGTGGTAGTCGTGGTCTTTCCATTCGATCCAGTGATGGCCACAATCGGCCCCGGTAAAAACTGCGCCGCCAGCTCAATTTCGCCGATTACCGCCTCGCCTAACGACCTCGCCTGCACCAGCAAGGGTGCATCCACAGGAACGCCAGGACTCACGACAATCAGATCTTGGCCGCGAAACGTTCGTTCGCCGTGTCCCCCGGTCTCGACGGTGATCCCGTGGTCGAGAAGAACCGGGATCTCGTTGCGCAGCTCGTCTCCACTCTTCGTATCGGAGACGGTAACCCGCGCCCCGTGCGCCTTCAGGAACAGCGCCGATGCCACGCCAGACTTGCCGAGGCCAACCACCAGCACGCGTTTGTCTTTGAGTTCCATCAAAATTCATTTCACCACGGAGTCACGGAGACACGGAGAAACCCAAGACAAAGAAAAGTCCTTCGAGGACAGACACCAGATGACTACTCGGCGTTCCTGAAGGACAAAGACATGGTGTTGGTTTTCTCTGTGTCTCTGTGCCTCTGTGGTAAATCGATTTCTTACCTCAGTTTCAGTGTCGTCAGCGCGAACAAAGCAAACACCAGCGACGCGATCCAGAAGCGTACGATAATCTTCGACTCCGACCACCCCATCAACTCAAAATGATGATGGATCGGCGCCATCTTGAAAATCCGCTTCTTGCGTAACTTGTACGATCCCACCTGCAGAATTACCGACACCGCCTCGATCACGAATACTCCGCCGATAAATGGCAACAACAATTCCTGTTTGATGATCACCGCGACCGTACCAATCGCGCCGCCCAACGCCAGCGATCCCACGTCGCCCATGAACACTTCCGCGGGATGCGCGTTGTACCACAAAAATCCGATCGACGATCCCACCATCGCACCGCAGAAAATCGTCAACTCGCCAACCTGCGGCATTTTAGGGATTTCCAGATAAGTGGCGAACGTCGCGTGCCCACTCACATAGGTCAGAACAGTTAGCGCTCCCGCCGCAATCACTGTGCAGCCAATAGCCAGGCCATCCAAGCCGTCCGTAAGATTCACGGCATTGCTCGAGCCCACAATCACCAGCGCGACGAAAGCCATGAATGGCAGGAAGGCGAGCGGCCAAAGATGCGGAAAGCGCTCGAGATTCTGCACTACTAAGTCCGGATGAAACTGCTTGAGGAAGGGCACGATCAGCTTCGTCGAATACATTCCATAGGTCTGCATCGCGATCAGCATCACGGCTATCACTATGCTGGTAGCAATCTGCAAGCCCAACTTTGCCCGTCCCGTCAGACCAAGATTCCGACGATGCACCACTTTGGTGTAATCGTCGGTGAATCCAATCGCCGCGAAGGCGCACGTGGCAAACACCGCGATCCACACGAAGCGGTTGCTCAGGTCCGCCCACAGCAGGGTTGGCACCACGACGGCGATCGCGATCAGCAGCCCGCCCATGGTGGGCGTCCCAGCTTTTTTCTGATGCGCCTTCGGGCCTTCTTCCCGAATATATTGCCCGATCTGAAACTCGCGCAGCCGCCCGATCACCAGTGGCCCAACGATTAGCCCGGTAAACAATGCAGTAAGACTGGCGAACGCGGTGCGGAACGTCAGGTAGCGGAAGATACGGAAGGGCGGAAAATAATGTTGCAGCTTCACGAACAACAGCCAGTAGAGCAATCAGCCTCCGTCCCGCACTCGTCTCAATTGTTGTCGTCGCGCCGCGCTTTCCAGATTTCCAGCGCCTTTTCGAGCTTCACTCCGCGCGAAGCTTTCAGCAGCACCACATCGCCGTCGCGAGCCTCATGAGCCAGCCATTCGCCGGCCTCTTCGGACGACGACACAAACTCCGCTCGCACTCCCGCCCGCTTTGCTGCGTCGACTGTCGCTTGAGCCAACCCGCGAACGCCGAGCAGCACATCAATTTTTTTCTGCGAAATGTGCTCCCCCGCCTCACGGTGCATCTCAGGTCCCAACGGACCCAACTCCAGCATCTCGCCCGCCACCACAATGCGACGCTTGGCGGCCATGCTTACCAAAGCGTCCACCATCGCATCCAGCGCCTTCGGATTCGAATTGTAACAATCGTTGATCACCGTGATGTTACCCACTTGGAGAACCTGCCCGCGCTTATCCGCGGGAGCCATCGTGGCCAATGCGTTCACAGCTTCAGAGGGCTTCAAGCCGCGCTCTAACCCCACAGCGACGGCCGCCAGAGCATTTAGGACGTTATGTTCTCCCACCAGCGGCAACGTGGTGTGTTCACTCACGCCCCCGATTACCACGTCAAACTCCGCTCCCTGCGCCCCTTTCGATTGAATGTTCTCCGCGCGGACGTCTGCGGTTGCGCGTGTTCCATACAGCAACACTTTCCCCTTAAAGTCGCGACCGAATTGAGACACGTAATCGTCATCCGCATTGAGGACAGCGGTTCCGCTCGCCGGCAGCGACTCCACCAGTTCGTACTTCGCTCGTGCAATTCCCGCCAACGAATCAAAAAACTCCAAGTGAACGGGTGCGACATTAGTGACTACACCAATCTCCGGTTGCGCAATCTTTGCGAGCGCGCGAATCTCTCCCGCATGCGACATCCCCATCTCGATCACGGCAAGGTCATACTCCGGCTCAAGTTTGAGCAGCATCAGCGGCAAGCCAAAATGATTATTGAAGTTCCCTTCGGATTTCAGCACTCGAAACCGCGTGCTCAACACATGGGCGATCGCTTCTTTCGTAGTGGTCTTGCCCGCAGAGCCCGTTACCGCAACCAAGACCTTGCCCCAACGTTTTCGTACCGCCGTCGCTAGAGTCTGCAGCGCCACCAGCGTATCTTTTACCGCCAGCAGACCCGCTTTCTTGGGATAGCGGTCCAGTTGATCTTTACGCACGACTGCCGCAACGGCTCCTTTTTGCAGCGCCTCTTCGACGAAGTCGTGCCCATCCAGACGCTCACCCTTAACGGCGAAAAAAAGCTCGCCCGGAGCAACGCTCCGCGAGTCGATCGAGAATCCCCGCGCCACTTCTTCGGGCCTGAACTCTCCCGTCGCGGAAATAAAATCGGCGATCCTGGCCAGCGTCAGCTTCATCGCGTCGCCCCAGCCTTAGCCGCTTCACATTCAAAACCAACCGCCCGCAGCGCTCCGCGAGCCACTTCTAAGTCATCAAATGCAATGGCGCCCTCTCGCGTTACTTGTACCTTCTCGTGTCCTTTGCCCGCCACGAGCACAAAGTCTCCGGGTCTTGCTTCGCTGATCGCCAGGGCAATCGCTTTTCGCCGGTCGGGCTCGACGCTATATTTCACACCGGTCTTCTGCAGCCCCACCACGGCATCATTGACAATCGCCAGAGGATCCTCGCTCCGAGGATTGTCCGACGTGAGCACCACAAAATCACTGCCTCGTCCCGCGGCCTCGCCCATCAGCGGACGCTTCTTCCGGTCGCGATCTCCGCCGCATCCGAACACGGTGAGAACTCTCCCCTTCGCGCCGGAAACTAGCTCCCGCGCCAGCGCCGTCAAGTTGCGCAAAGCGTCGTCGGTATGCGCGTAGTCCACTACCACCGTGAACGGCTGCCCGCACTCGACTCGCTCAAATCTTCCGGGGACGCACGCTAGCTTGTCGATGCCCGCCGCAATCGCCCGTGCTTTGCAGCCACGAGCGTAGGCCACTGCAGCCGCGGCTAAAATGTTGTACACATTTACGCGCCCAATCAGCGCTGAGAATACCGGGATATTCTCCTCCGGCATGACGAGATCGAATCGCGTCCCCCGCGTTGTGATCTCTACTCTCTGCGCGTGTACATCGCCGTGCTGCCAGCCGTATTTCAGAACGACGGAGCTTCGCTTGCGGCTGAACTCAGCCAGCTTTGTTCCCGACTCATCATCGACATTCGTCACCACCGCGCGTGGCGGTTCGGTGCCGCATCCCTCAAACAACACTCGCTTGGCTGCGAAGTATTTCTCCATTGTCTCGTGGTAATCGAGGTGGTCGCGCGTAAGGTTGGTAAAGACCGCCACGTCGAAGGGCACGCCATAGACTCGCTCCTGTGCCAGCGCGTGCGAGGAGACTTCCATCACTGCCTCGGTTGCCCCACGCCCCAACGCCTCGTTGAGAATGCGGTTCAGATCCAGCGACTCTGGCGTAGTATGCGGTGCGGGCAGAACTTTCCCCGCCACGTGATACTCAATCGTTCCGATCAGAGCGCTCTTCCGTCCCGCCGCGTTCAGAATTGATTCCAGCAGAAACGAGGTCGTGCTCTTTCCATTCGTTCCCGTGATTCCGGTAATGGCAATCCGCTCCGCAGGCTTCTTATAAAAGTTCGCGCTCACCCGCGCCAGCGCCCTGCGTCCGTGCAGCACAAGCGCCCATCCCACATTCGGACGCGGTTTCTCGGCAGCAGAGTCCGTAACCACGGCTACCGCCCCCGCCTGAATTGCCAGATCGATAAATCGGTTTCCGTCGCTGGATTCGCCACGCATGGCAATGAAGACAGACCCCGGCTTTACCCGCCGCGAGTCGTATTCCACACTACTCACACCCGGGTCCCCGCTTTGCGCGAGGATCTCCGCTCCATCCAGAAGCTGTTGGAAGGTCATTACGGGGAATTATATGGCACGGGGAAAAAGCCACGCCTCAGTTCCAGCATGGCTAAAAGTTTTGTTGGTTACTAACGGCACATTCCCGAAGGCAATGCTCAGAGCTACATTAATGCTATGTCTACCGGAACCGGCCCGGCCAAGTACCGCTGCGGACAGTGCGAAATGCCCGAGGCTCAATGCGAGTGCGACAAGTTCTGCTGCCTCTGCCAATCGCAGCTGGACATCCGCATTTGCGAGGACGGCCTCATGTACTGCGAACCCTGCCGCAACGCCTGCGACCACAAAACCTCAGACTAACGCTCTCTCAACGACTCAAATCACCACCGCTTCTTTATATTCCCCAAACACGCGTCGCATCGCGTCCGAAATCTCTCCCACAGTCGCGTAAGCTTCGACTGCAGCCAGAATCCTTGGCATCAGATTCTCACTAGATCGCGTCGCTTCCTCTACTTTCTCTAGCGCGGCCTTCCATATTCCCGCGTCGCGCCTCGCGCGCAGCGCGCGTACGCGCTCGATCTGCTTGGGCTCGAGCGCAGGATCGATCTTCTGAATCGGAATCGGCTTCTCCTCTTCCACTTCAAACCGATTTACTCCAACCACAATCGCGTCCTGCCGATCCACTGCCTGCTGATATTCGTACGCAGCGTTCTGAATTTCCTGCTGCACGAATCCGCGCTCGATTGCCTTCAACATCCCACCCATCACTTCAATCTTTCCCAAATATTCCGCCGCACTCTTCTCAATCTCATTGGTCAGCGCTTCGACGTAATACGATCCCGCCAGTGGATCGACCGTCTGCGGGGCTCCGGACTCATACGCAATCACCTGCTGCGTACGCAAAGCGATGCGCGCCGCCTGCTCGGTCGGCAGCGCCAGCGCTTCGTCGTACGAATTGGTATGCAGCGACTGCGTCCCGCCCAGCACCGCCGCCAGCGCCTGAATCGCGGTGCGCACAATGTTATTTTCCGGCTGTTGCGCGGTCAGCGTCGAGCCGGCCGTCTGAGTATGAAAACGCAACATCCACGACCGCGGATTCTTAGCCTTGAAATGTTCGCGCATAATCCGCGCCCACATTCTTCTCGCGGCCCGGAATTTTGCTACCTCTTCCAGAAAATTGCTATGCGCATTAAAAAAGAAGGAGAGCCGCGGAGCGAACTGATCCACATCCAGCCCGGCCTTGACCGCAGCCTCGACATAGGCCATGCCATTGCCCAGCGTAAACGCCACTTCCTGCACCGCAGTCGATCCCGCCTCACGCATGTGATAGCCGGAAATCGAAATCGTATTCCACTCCGGCACGTTCTCCTTGGCCCAGGCAAACATATCGGTAACCACGCGCATCGCCTGCCGCACCGGATATATATATGTTCCGCGGGCGATATACTCCTTCAGCACATCGTTCTGCACCGTGCCCGAAAGTTTCCGAATGTCGGCTCCCTGCCGACGGGCCACGGCTACGTATAAGGCCAACAGAATCGAGGCGGTTGCATTGATGGTCATCGATGTTGAAATCTTCGTCAGTTCAATGCCCGCAAACAGCCGCTCCATGTCTTCGATGGAGTCGATCGCCACTCCCACCTTGCCAACTTCGCCCGCAGCCAGGGCGTGGTCGGAGTCCATCCCGATCTGCGTAGGCAAATCGAACGCCACCGAGAGCCCCGTGGTTCCGTTTGCAAGCAAATATTTGTAACGCTTATTCGATTCCTCGGCGTCGCCCATGCCCGCATACTGCCGCATGGTCCATAGCCGGCCGCGGTACATCGTTGCCTGCACGCCGCGAGTGAACGGATACTCCCCGGGATATCCGATTTCGCTCTCGTAATCCGAGCCTTTCAGATCCGCGGGCGTGTACAGCGGCTTTACTGAAATATGGGAGGAGGTTTCCGGACCAGTCAGAGTCGCGCCCTTGATTCCGGCGCGGGCGTTAAGCTTCGCATCTGAGCCGGTCATCCTTTCACCCCAGTTTCACCCCAATCTTAGTCGGAAGGCTTTACTTTTTTTTCACTCTCAGGAACGAGCTCACCCCGAACCACGCGAATGTCACTGTGAAACAAATTGCAACAGCGACGCGTCCAACACTGGCATGCCCGGCGTGATATTTCGCGTATTCGTGCACCGAAGCCATCCCGCCGCTCGCTGCCATCAGCAGGAAGACCAGGCCCGTAACCTCTAGCCACAACTGGTGCAACACGCTTCCAAAGGCCCGAGCCGTAGTTGAGATGGCCCCTTTTACAGCACGAACGGTGCGGCTGCGTTGGGCCTGCTGGGAAGCTACCCGCGCCACTACCCCTAGCTTTTGTGCTGTAGAAACTTTATTCACTGCTCGATTTTAACAGCCTCTGGAGCTACAATGGCGCAAACGCGCGTCCGCGTCAAAACCGTTCGGCGGCCGCAAGCATCTAACCGAGCGGTGGTATGTTTTGAGCCAGAGCAGACAACGGCGATCGGGGGATCAGTGGACCAGCAACTCAAACAACTCATGAAGGAACTCGGAGAGGCGATCAATGAATCTCTATCCGATTCCGAACAAATCGCCGAAGTCGTATCCCGCATAAAGGAAGGTGGTTACGACATCTTCCTGGTCCTCGAAGCCACGATTGGCGTTAGCAAGCAGGGCGAAAAAACCTCTGATAAAACTTCCCTGGTCACTACCCTCTCGACTAACCCTGAGTTCAAAGTCAACGATCAGGACCTCAAATTCCTGAAATCTCTTCGTATTAAGATCGAAGAAGAAAAGTAAGGATCAGGCTCGGGCTTTAATCACGAAACTTCCCTGGATTTAATGGATTTTCTGGGTGTGGTATGTCTTCAGGAGAGCATCCGTGAAATTAGCCTTCCGGCTCATTGTCCTGGTCTTCTTGTGTTCTGCGCCGCACGCATTCTGCCAGGGGATCGATTCGCATTCGCATGCGGACGGCCCGCTGGTCGTGAACGAGAACAGTCACATCGTCGTAATGGAGTACGAAGCCTGGTTTGGTCCAAACGCCGTAACATTTCAGACCGGCGCCGCTATGCCCCTGCTGCAGTCGCCGGACATGCAAAGTGTTGGCGGCGGTTATGACAGTACCGATCCCGCCGTGATCAAGCAGCACGTCGCCTGGATGGAATCTCTCGGCATCGATGCCGTCATCGCCGACCTCACCAACAACGTGAGTTGCATCTTCAACAGCCAGCAGTTCGTCGAGAAATATGTTCCGAACTGCACACCTTCTTTCCGCACTTCCAACCAAAACATTCGAGACAATACGGGCAATCTGTTTCCTGCGTGGACCAGCCTGGGCACCGCGCTCAAGCTGATTCCGCAGTTGGGTGGGATCGATCAGAATGTTATGTTTCCGGACTTAGATGGCAAGACAGCCCTCGAAAAAGAAATCGATTATTTCGCGGCTCTTCTGCAGAAATATCCCGAGCGCCAGGTGATCTACCAGGGCAAGCCTCTGATGCTGATTTTCCTCGGCGCGGCGCAAGATCCCGACACCGCCGACAATCCTCTCTGGTTTCAGATCAGGCAATTCCTGAAGCATCATCCCGAAATCGACAGCAAATACAATTTCAAGATGATCGCGGGATATCTCGACAGTCAGCCAGACCTCTGGTTGAATCCAGGAACACCCGACGGACCAGTGGAGATCAACCCGCGATACGGCTTCTGGAGTTGGGTCGATCGGCTCAACACTTCGTGCACGCTCCCGCTATGCCCCTACTATCCTTCGTACAACCGGGCCGGTTCGAGAGTGGAGAACTTCACCGCTTCCATCGCTACTGCCGGCCAGAATGGCTGGGGATGTCCGGGTTCCCCCTCCGATCCTCTTCCCTATTGTCCCGACGACGCCCTGCGCTTCGGAGAGGATGACTCTTACTCCACCTTCAACGGGTTCATGAAGTATGCGCGCCAGCTCGATCCCATCTTTCTGATCATTCATCAGTTTAATGAGTTTGTACCGCCCGACGAAGGATGGAACGCCAATACCGACGATGACATCGAGCCGGCAAATCTCTGGGGCGCAGGCGCGCTCGAGGCGGTCAGTGAGCAGATTCGGCTCTACCATCAGGAGGCTGGGACTTCATCTGCGCCCCTTGGAGCAGGTGATAACGGCAGGTGATAACGAAAGAGAATAAGACTCGCCGAGCAGTTCGCTGCCAACCCCAGGCGCCTGTGCTAACATCTACTGTTTTTCTGGGGTGCTTCGATGAAAGACACTCTCGGAGTCCTTCTCGCCGGCGGTGCTGGCGAGCGCCTCTATCCCCTCACTCGCGATCGCGCCAAGCCGGCTGTCACCTTTGGCGGAATGTATCGCATCATCGACATCACTCTATCGAACTGCCTAAACTCTGATCTGCGCCGCGTTTACATCCTCACTCAGTACAAAGCACTTTCTCTGAACCGGCACATTCGCGAAGGCTGGAACGTCCTGGGCCGCGAGGTGGGAGAGTTCGTCGAAGTCTTGCCGCCGATGAAGCGTGTGAGCGACCAGTGGTATCAGGGTACAGCGGACGCGGTATACCAGAACATTTATTCCATCGGCTCCGAGCAGCCCAAATACGTTCTCATTCTCTCCGGCGATCACATCTACAAGATGAATTACGGCAAGATGATGAAGCAGCATAAAGAGTCGTCCGCCGACATCACTCTCGCCACCATCCAGATCGATCTCGCGGAGACCACGCGCTTCGGCGTCGTGGACCTCGACAAAGACGGCCGTATCAACGGCTTCGAGGAGAAGCCTGCCAAAACCGAACTGCGTTCTCCCTGGAATCCCGACAAAGTTGCGGGATCGATGGGTGTTTACCTTTTCAATGCCGATGTTCTCATTCCTGTGCTGCTCAAGGACGCCGAAGACCAGAACTCCAGCCACGATTTCGGCAAGGATATTCTGCCCAAGATGGTCGAGGATTATCGCGTCTTCGCCTACGACTTCATCGACGAGAACAAGAAGGAAGCTCTGTATTGGCGCGATGTCGGCACACTCGAAGCCTACTACGAAGCCAACATGGACGTGGTGTCGGTCTCGCCGATTTTCAATCTCTACGATCGCGACTGGCCCATCCGTACGCACCAGCGCCAGTACCCGCCGGCGAAATTTGTCTTCGCGGAAAAAGAACGCATGGGCACCGCTCTCGATTCCATCGTATCGAACGGTTGCATTGTCTCCGGTGGTGTGGTCAAGAACTCCGTGCTCTCGCCCGACGTGCGCGTGAACTCATATTGCGAAATCGACTCCTCAATTCTTTTCTCCCATGTCGCCGTGGGGCGCCATTGCCGCATCCGCCGCTGCATCATCGACCGCAACGTACATCTCCCCGAAGGCACCACCATCGGCTATGACACTGAAGCTGACCGCTCCCGCTACTTCGTCACCGATAGCGGCATCACCGTCGTCACCCGCGACTACTCGCTCTTCGAGAATCCCGTGACGGTGGATTACTTCACCAGCGAGTAGCCTTTCGACCGGAAAATCTTCGAGAGCAATCTCAACAATCTGCTGCAAGAGTGTGCGTCAACAATCCACCAATGTTCCAATGGAACGTTTCAGAATTGCAGAAACCCAGCAGCTTGACGTTAGCCAAGGGGTTGGCCCTCCCTTCAATCTCTATTTACACACTAGTTACTAAGGTTTGCAATAGGTCAACATAGTACTGATTGTTTTTCATGAGAATGCCTTAATCTCAGTTCCTGTTGAAGCCCGCTGGCTTCCACGAACGAATCACAAAACTGTTGGAGCGATGCAGTAACGCACAATCGCAGCTCGCATCTTTCGTCGCGGAAGGTTGCTGCTTCGGTTTCTACCTTGTCGTTCAGCGCGGAACTTTATCGTTGAGACCAGGTTTATGCGTCGCGTCCGCGCAAAGCTGCTGCAACAAGTTACATCCCAGATGCAGCTGGCTTTCGGGGCACAGTCTCCAATTCCACCAGCACCGCGACACTAACAACGTACCTTTCCCTGGAGGGGATCGCATGAGAGGCAGTCGAGTTATGAAACGAGTTCCTATTCTCGCAGGCCTGTTGACGAGCCTGCTATTGGCCGCACTGACCATTCAAGTCAGTGCTCAAACCGCACAAGATTCCCACGCAAGGACGTTGAACTTCGGCTATGACAAAGCTCATGAGATCACACTGGAGGGAACCATCCAGGAAGTAATCTCTCAAAGCATTCCCGGCACGCCGGGCGGCATGCACTTGCTGGTAGCTGGTTCTCAAGGAATCGTCGACGCCCATCTCGGTCCGTACGTGACCAAAGACACGCAGGAAGCACTGCACACGGGTACACCAGTGCAGATCGTTGGGGCGATGGAAAAGGTCCACGGAAAAGACCTTCTGCTAGCTCGCCAAGTGATCTTTGGCGGCCGCCTTGTAACCGTGCGCACGAAAAACGGATTCCTGGCGCGCGCGCGCTCCCTGCGCCAGGTGCGTCCCACAACCGAAACCGTATCGCAGGTTCAGGTTAACGGAGGCGCCCGATGACACACCGCAAAATTACATTCCGCAAATCGATTTTTCTTTTGTTCACCGTGGGCATGATTGCAACTTTCATCGGATGCAGCAGTTCCAAGAGTACGCCCACTCAGACTACTAACTCTGGAGCGCAAACGATTTCGGTTTCGCTGAGCACGACTCCAACCACTCTGGGCGTCAATAAAACGACGCCAGTCACCGCAACCGTCGCCAATGATTCGGCGAACGCGGGCGTGAACTGGAGCTGCGCTCCGGCCACGACTTGCGGCTCGTTTAGCTCGAAGCAGAGCGCCAGCGGCACCGCCGTCACATACACGGCGCCTGCCCAACCCGTGAACAATGTCGTGATCACGGCAACCTCGGTCACCAATACTAAGATAAGCGCCAGCACGCCCGCCATCTCAATCACGGCGGTGGCCCCCACCATCACGGTCGCGTTAAGCACGCCTCCACCGTCGACTCTGGTGACCGGCGCTACCGCAAACATAGCCGCCACGGTTACCGGCGACTCTGCGAACGCCGGCGTGAACTGGAGCTGCGCTCCGGCCAATGCCTGCGGCTCGTTTAATCCAGCCATAACCGCCAGCGCCGCTACTACCGTTTACACTGCACCCTCCACGGCGGCCAGCGTCACCATCACCGCAACCTCGGTTACCAATAAGGCGCAGAGCGCTAGCGCCACGGTCACCATTACCAATAGTGTCGCGACAACTTTGCCCGCGGGCAACTACGTATTCTCGTTGGCTGGGACCGACGCCGGAGCCACTCCAACCACCAGCGTAAGCCTCACTCCCTACTTTCTCGCCGGCGTATTCACCGTCAACAACAGTGGGGCAATCACCGCGGGCGAGCAGGACTTCTCCGACCTGAACTATTTCGTGCCGGCCGAGCAAATTACGGGCGGCACGATCACAGCTAGCAGCGACGGCAACTTGCTGATCACGCTAACTTTCGCCGACAGCTATATCAACGGTGGCAGCGGCACGGTGACCTTCGACGCCAGCCTGGTTTCGACTTCAAAGGCCCTGCTCATCGAATACGACAATTGGGCAACCTCAAGCGGAGAACTGGATCTGCAAACAGCCACGCTGTCGACGCCCTCAGGTGGTTACGCATTCTCCACCTCCGGCTGGGCTCCAGATATCAGCAACCCGGGATTCGCAGCTCCATTTTCCTGGGGAGGCGTAATCAATGTCGACGGCGGCACCTCGACCCCAGGCGGAATCTCGGGGAATGGGAGCGTCTTCGATATGAACGATCAGGGCGGCACTACCGTCATATCACCGGATCAGTTGTTCTCGGCGAGCACGGTCTCTGCACCGCTGGACAGCTTTGGCTTGGTGAACTTTACCCTCAACACTCTCAACGGCCAGCAGATCTTACTGGATGGATACATTGTTGATGCCAACCACATCCGGCTGATCGAAAACCAGGCGGCCGAACTCGGCAACAGTAGTGCTCTGGGCGGCGTCACCGGCGGTACTACCCTCGGTCAGGGAGCCAACACCGGAAACTTCACCAGCACGTCTATCTCCGGCAACAGCTATGTCGTAGGCACGGCCGGCTCTGACGGCAATGGGTCAGTCCAAGTCGCCGGAGTGCTTACTTTTAATGCGGATGGCAGCGTAACCGGCAATCTGAGCTTCAATGACCTTAGCGCCATGAGCCCGCAAGGTGGAACGGCTCTCGCCGCCGAGACCACTTCGTGCTCGTCGGGGACCGCCGTGACCGCCTGCTATACCATCGACCCTCAAGGCAGCACCACTACCAACGATGGCGGCACCGGGCGGGTCACCATCACGAACGTGACGGACAGCACTAGCTCTCCCACGTTCCTTTATCAACTTCAACTCTACCTGGATGGGAACGGCCATGCCACGGTAATCTCTGTGGACTTCAACGATGAGCTGGCTGGTTTAGGTTTCCAGCAGGCAGCGACGGTGCCACCCACCGCGCTGAGCGGAAGCTACACGTTGGATGTCACCGGGGTTAACAGCGAAGAATCAGAAAATGACGGCGTCGGCGTGGTCGCAGCGGCGCTGCCGAATACCCCTGGCGGCACCGGCGCTCTAACAGGCTTCCTTGATACCAATTTCGGGGAAGACGCTCCTATTGGCGATCACCTTTCGCCAGATGTCGCGCTCTCGGCTACCTCCGCCACTACTGCAACCGGCGGCGTGTTCGAGATAAGCGGAACCGGAGGCGGAAGCCTGTTGACCCTCTATCTTACGGGGGACACCCAGGGAGATGGAGTGATCATCGAAAACGATCCTACCCAACTCACTCTCGGCTTCTTCGAAACTCAACAGTAGCCAAAAAGCTGACCTTGCAACTCGTATTTTCTACTCGTGGCGCACTCCGGTGCGCCACTTTTTTTTATTGGCGGAAGAGACCTTGGCGACGGAATGCGGGCGTGTGTTTTTCCCCGCTGCTACAATGCCCTGTTTTCGGAAAACTTGCAGAGGCTAGACGCACGAAACTAGCGAGCCTTTATGAACGTCCAGGTCGCTCTCCGGCGATGGCTGGAGCGTCAGCGCGCCGTTTGGGAAGCTTGGGGATAGCGCCCATCACACTTAGAAACCGCGCGTTGTCAATCAACTGCCAGACTTCGATACACTTTCCGCGATCGAACAGATGAAGCAGCACTGCGGGAGCAACCACGAACTTGTTCGTGGGGGGATAACCCATGTATTCGCCTTTGTGGGTCCCGTAGAACGTATACCGATGGGCCACTTTTTCGCCGTCGCCGAAAATATCCTGACTGTCGATTCTGCGGTCGGGAAAGCCCTGCAAGAGCTGCTGGAATTGCTCTCTCAAACCTCCGATGCCACGCTTGACGCCGCCGAAACCCTGATGCAGAACACCCCGGTCATAAAGCGACAGGTAGCCTTCGACGTCCTTGGCGTTGTAGCGCTCTGCCGCCAGGCGAATGGCCTTTATGTTCTCGTCTCTGGACATCAATGCTCCCCCACACCGTGATTCTGATCAGCGTAGTTTACGGATATTCTATCGGACAGGATCGGCGGTTCCTACAGAGTGATCACGACGGAATCGCTCTAGGGGTAACCCCGCCAAGACCGCCAAACCGAGGAGTTTCCATGCGGGGATGAAATCACTCGTTTTTCCTCCGCTGCTACAATGCCCATTCTACATAACCTTACCTTGCAGATGCGGCTTGCCGCCGCGAACTAGCGGCACTACATCCGCGTACTGTCTTGTGTAGCGTTCGGTCGGCGCTTGGAAGCAGCAGGTCCCGCCGCCGCGCTTCTTCTTTCTAATCGGAAGAGGAAGCTTCGGTCGGGATGACAACCTGTGTCGGGCGAATTCAGTCTCTCGGGGGACTCAGGATTGGAAGACGTCCAGGTCGTTGCGATGCTAATCCGCCGCTGTGTAGCTGGCGACGCTGCTGCCTGGGAGGAAATCGTTCAGACTTACAACCGGCGTATCTATAACATCTGCTACCGCTTCGCAGGATCGGCCCACGACGCCGAGGATCTCACTCAGGAAGCCTTCATCAAGATGTACCGCACGCTTTCGAGCTACGACAGCTCCAAGGGAGCGTTTGTCACCTGGGTGACCACCATCACCCGCAACCTGTTGGTCGACCACTTTCGCAAAACCAAGCAAGACCGCATCACGGACTCGCTCGACGCTACATCATCCGCGCACGAGGATGCCCAGCCGCTGAGTGAGCAAATTCAGGACCAATCTGCGCCTCCCGATGCCCGCGTACGCAGCCGGGAGCTGGGTGAAACCGTTCATGCTGCCCTCGCCAGGCTCTCGCCAGAGCTTCGCGAAGCAGTGATTCTAAGGGACTTACAGGATTTTGATTACCGCGAAATCGCAACCGTTTTGAAAGTACCGGAGGGGACTGTGAAAAGTCGAATAAATCGTGGCCGTGCGGAACTTGCACGGCTCTTACAACGTACCTATAGGCAGGTGATGTGATGCCAGACCAAACCAGTAACGGAATGCAGTGTCACGAGTTCGATGGGCTGCTCAGCGACGCGCTCGACGGCGTCCTGACCGGCAGTGAACTCGACCGCTTCCAGGCTCACGCCCGGACTTGTTCCGCGTGCGGGCCGCTGTTCGCCGAAGTTGAGGCGGGCCGCAACTGGCTGAAGGATCTCACGGAGGTGGAGCCTCCAGTCGGCCTGGTCAACAACATTCTGGCATCCACAATGGGCGTTGACACCCGACGCCTGCGAGTGAACGTGTCCGCGACTGAGCCCCATGTTTCGTGGCCGGCAGCTTCGTGGCTGGAACGCGCGCAAGCGTGGATTTCGGCGGCAATGCAGCCGATCTGGGGCACTGTCCGGCAGCCAAGGTTTGCCATGTCATTTGGCATGGCCTTCTTCTCGCTGTCAGTGGCCTTGAGCGTACTCGGCGTGAAGCCCACCGACCTGCGCCAGGTCAGCTTGAGTCCGTCAGCTATCCGGCACACCTACTACAACACGCAAGCCCGCGTAGTCCGGTACTACGAGAACATCCGGGTGGTTTACGAGCTGGAATCGCGCGTGCGCGAATTGAAGCGCAGCATGACGCCAACTGAACCGCGCCCGAATGAATCGGCGCCAAGTAACGACAAGAAAGAGCATAAGAACGACACAACACAACAGCCCGAGCAGAAGCAGGAGCGCAACTACAGCCAGACGGACAGTCGGATTATTCTGGCCAGCGCCCCTCTGGGTCCATCTGTAAACGAGCAGTCTGTAGACGATCAGTCTATAAACGATCCGTCTGTAGTGTCGGTGACCACCTACAGGAGGATCGTATGAACTGCGCCACGCACCCGGATATTGCCGCGGTCGCGTTCTGCCGCACTTGCGGAAAGCCGCTGTGCGCCAACTGCACTCGCGACGTCCGCGGAGTCGTCTACTGCGAGCCATGTCTCGCCGCCCGTCTAGAAGGTACAGCTCCGGCAGCGGGGTTCGTGCCTCCGGCTCAAACTGGATATGCCCCCATCGGTCAGCCTCCAGGCACCATACCAACAGCGCCCTTCAGGCCTGCAGGGGGTTCTGGCCCTAACCCCGCGGTCGCCGGCATTCTGGCTGGATTTTTTCCGTTCGGGGTCGGCGCGGTCTATTGCTCGCAGTACGCTAAGGGATTGGCGCACCTGATCATCTTCGCGATGCTCATCTTCGCCTCAGATCATGCCGGACGTTGGGACTGGGTCTTCGGCATCGGCATCGCGTTTTTCTACGTCTACCAGATCATCGATGCGGTGCGCACAGCCAGGGCGCTTCAAATGGGCGAACCCCCTCCCGATCCCTACGGCCTGGCACAGACCTTCAGTATGGGGGAACGCAGCGAATACAAAAATATTCCTGCGGTCGCGATTATTCTGATTGGATTGGGTGTGCTCTTCCTGCTGCACACTATGAACATCTTTGAGTTTGGCCTCGACCGCTTCTGGCCGCTCCTCCTGATTTTCTTCGGGGGATGGATGTTCGCCAGGCAGTGGGGGCTGATCGCAGGTCGCCGCATCGGATGCACCTGTGATCGGTGCCGCATGCGTAAGATCATCGGTCCGGCAATACTGATTACGATCGGGATACTCTTCCTGCTCCAAAGCCTCAACGTGGTCGAGTTCGACCGAACCTGGCCGGCGATCCTGCTGGTGATCGGGGTTGTGAAGCTGCTGCAGAGCAACGCTTCTTCCGCCGGACACGTCGGCTCACTCCAGCCACCACCGCCGGTAGTTGCGCCGCCAACAGCACCGCCATCTTCCAATCCTGGTGCTTCGAATTCTGGAGTTTCAAATCCGGCAGCAACGCCTCCTTCCGGCGAGGTGCACAATGTCTAGTCCCATTCAACCCCCTGTTCCGGCACCGTTGCCGCCGCGCCGTTACCGCCGCTCCTTTGCCGGGCCGTTCGTGTTGATTGTTCTTGGCATCGTATTCCTGCTGGGAAATCTGCACATGCTGTCGTGGGCGCGGCTGGGAACTTTATTCGCTCACTACTGGCCCGCGCTGTTGATTCTCTGGGGAATCATCAAGCTGGTCGAACACCAGCAAGCCCAGCGTGACGGTTTCGCTCCGCGCGGCATTGGCGCCGGTGGAGTTTTTCTGGTCATCTGCATCGTCTTCTGCGGGTTGATTGCCACTCACGTCGAGCGCCTCCACTGGGGCGAAATCCGCGACAACCTGAACATCGACGACAGCGACTTCGACAACATCTTCGGCGAGACTTTTAACTTCGATGATCATCTCGAACAGGAGGTTCCTCCCGCGGTTACGACCTTGCGCGTCAACGACGAGCACGGAGCCGTTCGGGTAAGCGCGGCCGATGACAACAAGATCACAATCGTCGTGCGTAAGAAAATAGGCGCGGAAGGCCAGAGCGATGCCGACAAATACAATCAGCAAACTAAACCCGCCATCACTTTCACCGGCAATGTGATGATTCTCGACGCCAGGACTCAGGGCGCCGGCGAACACTCCGTGCAGAGCGATCTCGATATCTCAATTCCGCGCAAGATGGAATTGCGCGTCACTTCGCGCCGAGGCGATGTCTCCGTGACCGACCGCGAGGGAGAAATCGAGATCAACAACCAGCACGGCGATGTTTCCGTCGAGGTCGTCACCGGAAACGCCAAACTCAATCTCGAAAAAAGTTCCGCAAAGGTCGAACACGTCACGGGGGACGTCCACATCGACGGCCACCTCAACGAAGTCTCCGTTACCGACATCAAAGGCGCCGTTCAGCTCGATGGCGAATTCGGCGAGAGCGTGAAACTAGCCCGGATCAGCAATAACGTGACCTTCAAGTCGTCGCGAACTGACCTGGAGTTCTCCCGGCTTGACGGCGAACTTGATCTGGATTCTGACGATCTTCATGCCGAACAGATGACCGGTCCGGTGCACCTGAGCACGCGCTCGAAACAAATTCGTCTGGAAGATGTTTCGGGCGATCTTCGCGTACAGGATGAAAACGGCGGAATCGAAGTCTCTATGCGCTCGCTTGGCAACGTACAGATTGACGATCGCAACGGCGATATCCATTTGAGCGTGCCCGACAAAGCCGGCTTCCACCTCGACGCCCGCACGCGCGACGGAGAAATTCAGTCCGACTTTCCGGAGTTGAAGGTCGACGGCAACGACCGCGAGGCGAAAGCCAGCGGCACCGTAGGCAACGGCGCATCCCACATCGTGCTCAATAATGAACATGACGGCATCGAAATTCGCAAAACTTCGGCCAAGGCTGCTGTATCACCGCCTACTCCTCCAACACCTCCCAAGCCAGGCCGAAATCTGCCGCCCCCAAAAACGAAAGTGGAGCCCACGGAGAACTAGCCCTCGACTGCACTCGGGAAACGCTTGCCTGCTCCATCCAAGCTCGATCCTTCAGAGTGCTGCGGGCGCCTGGAAGCCTGCTCCGCCCTTCCGTGCGCCGACGCTCTTTGCCTTCCCGCGTTCCATCTGCGAAACTGGCCCTGTCCCCGACAACACTGAGAACTGAGAACTGCCTTTGGGCCGCATCCACGTACTCTCCGAGCAAGTTGCCTATAAAATCGCCGCCGGCGAAGTTGAGGCGCTTTGCGGGCGTGAGCGAAGCGGGAGCCCGCAGCCGAAATCCCGAGTGAAGCGAGGGATCTCAACCGATGGGTAAGATCCACGTACTCTCCGAGCAGGTTGCCAATAAAATCGCCGCCGGCGAAGTGGTGGAGCGCCCTGCCTCGGTCGTGAAAGAACTGCTTGAGAATGCCCTGGACGCGGGCGCAACCCGCATCAGGATCAACATCGAAGCCGGCGGCAAGAAGCTCATCCAAATCACCGACAACGGATGTGGAATGGTCCGCGATGACGCCATGCTGGCCTTCGAGCGCCATGCCACATCAAAACTCAAGGACGCGGAAGATTTGCTGAAAGTTGCCACGCTGGGGTTTCGCGGCGAAGCGCTGCCCTCGATCGCATCAGTCTCACGCTTGCGACTGGAGACGCGCGCCGCAGAAACGCCCGATGGAACCATCCTCGAGATCAATGGCGGCCGCATGGCAAACGTCGAAGAAGCCGGGCTGCCCGAGGGAACCTCCGTCACAGTCCGGGATCTGTTCTTCAATACTCCGGCGCGAAAAAAGTTTCTGAAAGCGGAGTCCACTGAACTCTCGCATATCGCATCGTTGGTGACGCACTATGCATTAGCGCATCCCGAAAAGCATTTCGAACTTCATTCGTCCACGAATGCCCTGCTCGTCGCGCCGCCGGTTGCGGGATACGCCGAACGCGTCTATCAGGTATTCGGCAAAGAAACGCTCGACCAGCTAATTGCCCTCGCCGCAGAACAGCCCCTGGCGCGTGTAGGCTTGCCGCAGCCTCCGCCATGGCGCCGCAAGGAGAGTGAAAACTTGGACGAAGACGAAATCGAATCTGCCGACCCCGGTGCGATGCGGCTCCACGGCTTCGTTTCCAAACCCGAGATCCAGAAACTGAACCGCAATTCGATTTATGTATTCGTCAACGGACGCCTGATTCGCGACCGCCTGATCCAGCACGGATTGACGGAAGCCTATCGCAACATCATTCCACCTAGCGTCTACCCTGTGGTGCTGCTGTTTCTGGAAATGCCGCCCGCGGAAGTCGATGTCAACGTCCATCCCTCGAAGACGGAAGTCCGATTTCGCCAATCCAGCGTGATGCACGACTTCGTTCGCGATAGCGTGCGCGCAGCGCTGATGAAGGCGCGCCCCGCGCCACAGTTCACCAGGGAAATTCACGCTCATGCCACCGCCAGTTCCGGTCTGACGCCTGGCGCCAGAGAATGGGAGCCGCCTTCCGACCTGGCCTCTGCCTCAGGAGCCCCAGCTCACCCGGTCTACGAATCGGGCAGCGGATTCGCCCTGCAAGCTCCTGCGCCTCCGCCAATTTCGGCGCGTTTCCAGTTCGATGGCGGAATCGCCGTTGAGGCGAACGCCGCAATTCCGGTAGCGCGGGGGCTGCAAGAAAAGCCGCTGGAAGAAACATTGCCGGATTCCATTCCTGACAACGGCTGTGCTCCTGCACTCGATGTGCTTGAAGAAGAACCCACGCTGGCCGCACTCTCGACCCTGAGGCCGCTGGGGCAGATTCGCAATTCTTTTATTCTGGCGGTGAATGAAGATGGCCTATGGATCGTCGACCAGCATGTGGCTCATGAGCGCGTGCTCTTCGAACGCATACTGAAACAACGCGCCGCGCAGAAAGTAGAAAGCCAGCGGCTGCTGATGCCAATCGTTCTGGAACTGTCTCCGGCGCAACAAGCCGTGTTCGCGGAGATCGCCGATGAACTGCAACACAACGGCTTCGAAGCCGAGCCCTTCGGAGCCCGCAGCGTCGCCGTGAAGGTTGCACCCGCCGGGGTTGACGCAGCCGCGGTCGAGCACATGCTTCACGAGTTGCTCGACCAGATTTCTCGCGAAGAGCAGTCGTTAAACCTGGAAAAGATTCGCAGCCGCATCGCCGCCTCCATTGCCTGCCATGCCGCCATCAAGGTGAACATGCCACTCGAGCAAAACAAAATGGACTGGCTCCTCGCCGAGCTCGCGAAAACCGACCATCCCATGTCATGCCCGCACGGCAGGCCAGTGGTCCTGCGGTATTCTGTAAAGGATATTCAGAAGGCGTTTAAGAGAATCTGAAACAAAGCACTCAGCCTTCAGCACTCAGCATTAAGCCTCCGTCGGCCAATGCTGAGCACAACGGCCCGCAACTGGCTGAATGCTGAGTGCTAAATGCTGAATGCTGACTTCATGACCGAAACCGACCTCCAGCAACTTCGCCGCGAAAAGTGGCGCCTCGATGGCAAGCCCATCCGCACCATCGAAGAGGCGCGCGTCTTCGTCGAGGCCGTAGGCCTCTGCCTGATGTATCCGGTGCGTCCCACGATGCCAGTACCCACGTTTATTGGCGCATTCGTCGGCTCTGACGACCGTCTCCCCACCTGGCAACATGCTTACTCCGATCCGCGGGCGTTGGCGGCTACGGAACTCATGGTCCGCTTGCTGCGCGAGCGCTCCGCTTACGAAGCAAATGTCTTCGACGAGAATAACGCGTTTCTCGTTGCGGCTTCGATCTTTCCTTATTTCTACGCGCTGGTGGGCGAGCGCAACCCCAAGCTCGCGCCCCGCCAGGGGCCGCGCTCTGCTTACTCGCCCCTGGCCTGCGATGCGTTTGCGCTCATCGAGCGCGATGGTCCGATCTCAAAGCAGAAGCTGCAGGAGACTCTAGGCGGCGCGGTGTCGCTGCCAGCGCTCGACAAGGCTCTCGGCGAATTGCTCGCCAAGCTGCGCATTACCCGTGTCGATTACAAACCCAGCGAAGGCTCGTTTTGGGATGTTCTCTACCGCTGGTCGCCCGATGCCGTCCGCGAGGGCGTAGGGGTGTCGGTGCAACAGGCTGTGTCGGCTCTGCTTTCCAAATATCTGGACTGCGTGATCGCCGCCGAGCAAACCGAGCTCGAAACCTTCTTCGGAAATTTCGTCGCCCGCTCGCGCGTGAAAGAAGCCGTAAACGCACTGCTGGCGGCCCGCGAACTGAGTTTCATCCATGTCAGCGGCCGCTCGATGCTGCAGATCACACCGGCAAAAGAGCCGACGGTCGCCTCGGCCAAGCACCATCGCGCCGCGAAATAAACCATCGCAGCGCCGGCATCCTCCCACCGGCCCCAGGGTAGTTCACGCCGGCGGGTACTTGCTCAACTGCCCTTCCTGAGCTCGTACCGATCGCAGATATGATTCGCCGTTTCCCAAACCCGGTCGAACTCGCCCAAACGGTAGACAAGGAGCCGTCGGACTAACTCGTATCTGACCAACTCGTAAATCAGCTTCTCGGAAGCCTGGCCGACGTTTTTTACTACATACACGACCGCACCTCGAAACCTTTGGCCGTCAAGGCATTCAGCCGTTGCGGCTTCCGGCTTACCAGCAGCTCATATTCATTCGAAGGACAGCCAGAAGCCTCAATCGTCTGATAGTAGATGATCCACATCGCAGCCCTCGTCGATTCATCGGCCCCCACTTCCGCAATCCACAAGGATCTCCGCGCCGGTGGCTGCGGATTGCGCCAAACGATCTTTAGCATAACTGCTGGCATAACTGCCTCACCTCTGTCCGGGCTTGCAACCGGACCGCCGCATTACAGGGGAGCAGGTTCGCTCCTCTGTGCTCTGCGTCACCGCGCCTCCGTTTTCCGACGATGCAAAGCGGGTCAACCCTCCAAATCATCTTCCAGCGTATGTCCTATTTGACGCGGCTTGCTGGAAAAAGAGCAGCCGCAAACTGTCACATGTTTGTTAAAGAATTGTCCGCTGTGGTTGACAATGGGAACGAGAACAGGGAACCGAACCGACCGGTCGTTTCCATGTACAATCGTCTACTTGTTCAATCGTCTCTGGTTCAACCGTATTTTGTTCAATCGTCAGTTTGTTCATTCGTACCTTGGATAATGACCGACCACTCTGACCACGATCACACGGAACGGAAACTGATCATCGCCATCGATGGCCCGGCCGGAGCGGGCAAGAGCACCATCGCGTCGCGGCTGGCGCGAAAGCTCGGCTATGTGAATCTGGAGAGCGGAGCAATGTACCGCGCCCTTGCGCTGAAGGCGATCGACAAGGATGCGTCATTTGACGACGAAGCTGCTCTGGTAAAACTCGCGCAAGAATCGCGCATTCGCCTCGAACCCACAATGGGTGGAAACCGCACGCTGCTCGATGGCCACGACGTTTCCTCGCGCATCCGCGAGCGCGACGTCACCGAAGCGGCCTCGCGCGTCTCGGTGCATCCCGGCGTTCGGGCGTGGATGGTGGCGCGTCAACAGGAGATGGGTGCAGGCGGCGGCATCGTGATGGAAGGCCGCGACATCGGCACAAAAGTTTTTCCAGACGCCGATTTGAAAATCTTTCTCGACGCCGACCCGGTAGTCCGCGAGCAGCGCCGCATGGAGCAACAGAAAATCAAAGGCGACGTCAGCGCGAACCTGGCCGCCGACCTGCGCGAACGCGATCACCGCGACCGCACCCGCGCCGCATCCCCGCTGCAGGCAGCGACTGACGCAGTGGTCATCGACTCGACGAAGCTGAGTGAAGATGAAGTGCTGGCGCGAGTGGAAGAATTGGCAAGAACCAAGTTGGAGGATTAGCGTTCTGTTGAAGGCAACAGGCTCACTGTCCGATCTGGGAAACCCGGTGTCGACTTTTGCTTTTGGGTGGCGCAGCGCTTCCAGCGCTGCGGTAAGGTAGCCATGTGACGCGGCTTTAGCCGCCGAGGTACTTATGGCAGCGCCTCTCAGAGGAACCACCGGATCCAGCGTCTATTTCATCACGGCTTCCACGTTTCAGCGTCGCGCAATATTTAGCAACGGACCTACCGCGCGCTTGTTCATCGAAGTCTTGTTCCATTACCGGGACAAGAAAAATTACCTTCTGCACGCGTTCGTTCTGATGCCCGATCATTTTCATCTGCTTCTCTCACCCACACTCAGCTTGGAAAGATCCTTACAACTGATCAAGGGAGGCTTCTCTTACAGAGCAAAAAGGGAACGGGGACACTCTGGGGAAATCTGGCAGTCCAGCTACTACGATCGCCGCGTAAGGAGTATCGAAGACTACGGCAATTTCAAGTATTACATCTGCCGGAATCCTGTAAAGCGCGGCGTGGCTGCAACTCCCGAGGAATATCCCTACAGCTCAGCTTGCCCAGGTTTTGTGCTGGATGAAATCCCAGAGCGTTTACGGGTCACGTTGACTGCCTGAACCTGTTGTAGTCCTAACAGCCTCAGCGCTGAAGTACCTCGGAGGCTAAAGCCATTAAGGTTTGCTTACGTGAATCGCAGCGCTAAAGCGCTGCGCCACCCAAAAACCCTGAACCCCATGTCAGAGCCATCATTTCCTTGCTTTGCGGATTGCAATCCCCAGCTCCCGCAGTTGCGCCTCGCTCACCGGCGTTGGAGCATCCACCATCAAATCCACGGCCCGCGCCGTCTTCGGGAACGGAATCACCTCGCGCAAGCTCTCCGCACCCGCCAGAATCATCACAATGCGATCCAGCCCCAGCGCAATCCCGCCATGCGGAGGCGTGCCATACTCCAGCGCCTCAAGAAAAAATCCAAACCTCGCGCGCGCTTCTTCCTCGGTCATCCCCAGCGCGCGGAAGATTCGGCTTTGCACATCCTGCCGGTGAATACGAATCGATCCCGATCCTAGCTCCGTGCCGTTCAGCACTACGTCGTACGCCAACGCCCGCACCGCGCTTAGCGGAGACAGCGGATCGTTCAACGACTCGACTCCCGATTCCAGCTTCGACATATCTTCTTCATGCGGCGAGGTAAACGGATGATGTGCTGCGTTCCATCGCCTCTCACCCTCATCCCACTCGAACATGGGGAAGTTCGTCACCCACAAAAACCGGAAATCTTTCGCCGCGTCGCCGCTCTTCTTGAAAATTCCGTGCCGCTCCGCGTACTTCTGCGCCAGCGCCAGCCGCAACAACCCTGCCGACGCATAAATAGCTAACTCCTGCGGCGTCACCTTGCGATGCTCGGACACCGGCGCCTGTGGGCCAGTTTGCGAGGAGCCGGCCACGATCACGACCAGATCGCCGTCTTCCATCTCCGTCTTTTTCGCAATCGCCGCAGCCGCCTCGGGAAATCTGCTGCCGATGCGCTTGAAATCTTCAAATACTCGCGCCCCACCTTTGGAATGAAATATCGACTTGATGTCATCGCGCTCTTTGCGCGACAGCTCGCCGACCTTCGGCGTGCGAATCGCAATCACCGGCAGGTCGGGATTGATCGCCAAGTCCTGCAAATTCTCCTTCGCAAAACATTCCCGCACATCGGTGAATGCCGGCAGCCGCAAATCCGGCTTGTCGATGCCATACAGCCGGATCGCCTCGTCGTAATCCATACGCGGAAACGGCGTCTTGATGGCAAACCCCGCCGCCGCAAACGCCGCCGTCAGAAATCCTTCCACCACTTCCCACACGCGCTCCGGCTGCGGATAGGACATCTCCAAATCAATTTGCGTAAACTCCGGCTGCCGGTCGGCCCGCAAATCTTCGTCGCGGAAGCAACGCACGATCTGAAAATATCTATCGAAGCCGGAGATCATCAGAATCTGCTTGAACAACTGCGGAGACTGCGGCAGGGCATAAAACGTCCCCGGCTGCACCCGGCTGGGCACCAAGTAATCGCGGGCTCCTTCGGGCGTCGAACGTGTCATGAACGGAGTTTCAATTTCAAAAAATCCCTGACACGACAAATAATCGCGAATCGCCTTCGCCACCTTGTGCCGCAGTTCGATATTGAACTGCATCACGTCGCGCCGCAGATCGATGTAGCGATACTTCAACCGCGTCTCTTCGTTGGTGAGCGCCGTGTCCGACGGCAGAAACGGAGGCAGCTTCGACTCGTTTAGAATTCGTAACTCTTCGGCAATGAGCTCCACTTCGCCGGTAGGCATATTTGGATTGACGGTGTTGGCGTCGCGACGCTTCACCGTGCCGATAACGGCAATCACGTATTCGTTGCGCAAAGCCTCCGCTTTTTCGTGGATAGTGGCGTCGCGCTCCGCATTGATGACAACCTGGGTGACGCCGCTGCGGTCGCGCAGATCGATGAAAAGCAGGTTGCCGTGGTCGCGGCGCCGATTCACCCAACCCATCAACACGGCTTTCTTGCCGGCATCGGAGGCGCGCAGCGCTCCGCACATATGGGTACGTCGTAGATCGCCTAGAAAGTCGAGCAAGCTGTGTCCTTACACTCTGAGCTGAAATGAAAGCCAAACTCAGGATTATAAATGGCCGGATCGCGTGTAACCGGTTTTGCCCCGAACCATGCGGCGTGTTAAGCTCCCACCGCGATGATTTTCCGTACGAGAGTCCCGCGCCCTCCGCTCTCCTATTTCGTGGAGAATCTTTGGTTTTACCAGGACCTGGAGGTCAACTACACCAAAGAAAAACTCCTTCCCGACGCATCTGTGGAGTTGATCATCGATCTCGGCGATGGGGCGAAGAAACTCTACGACCGGACAGATATCCTCCGCTATACCGGCTACCGCCATTGCTGGATCAGCGGCATGCAGAGCCGTTATATCGTCATTGGGGCGGAAAACGGATCGTCAATGATGGGCGCACACTTCCGCACGGGTGGTGCGGCCCCTTTCTTCGGCTTCCCCATCTCGGAGCTCACTTCCAATGTGGTGGAACTGGATCTGATCTGGAAACGCGAGATCCTTTCCCTGCGCGATCAACTCCTCGAGGCGGAAAACTCCGACGCCAAGTTCGACCTGCTGGAAGCCTATCTCATCGGCAAAGCGCAATCTCGTCTTGAGCCGGACAAGACTATTTCAGCCGCGCTGGCGGCGCTGCACTCCTGGCCGGTTCTCCCTCTGCGCGAATTGGCCTCGCGTCTTGGGGTCAGCCATAAGCAGATGATTGCGCGCTTCGATTGCCGCGTGGGACTCACCCCCAAAGTCACCTCGCGAGTCCTTCGCTTCCGGAAGTCTCTGGCCGCAGCGCACGGTGTACCAACTCCCGACTGGTCCGATATCGCCGCGGATTGCGGCTACTACGACCAGGCCCACCTTATTCATGAATTCCAGCAATTCGCCGGCATGACTCCCTCCGAGTACCATCGGAAACGCACCGAGTATCCTCACTACATTCCTGTCGACTAAAAGGACGATTAAAAGACTAAAGGAGAATGACCAGGGAAATTTCTTACAATACAGGCCCTTCTTATGTAGTTCATGCTTGTGCAGACTTAATTTCTGTAAGGAGAACATTGCGATGCCACACCTCAACTGGCTGGCAGTTTTGGCGGCTGCCGTTGCCGCTTTTGCGCTCGGCGGACTTTGGTACTCCCCGGTTTTATTCGGCCGTGCGTGGATGTCCGTCAACAACCTTACGGAGGCTGATTTAGCCAAAGGTAATATGGCCAAGATTTTTGGTCTGGCGCTGGTCTTCGAGGTGATCATGGCGGCGAACCTGGCCGCTTTTCTGGCCGAACCCAAAACCAGCGCTGCCTGGGGAGCAACCGCCGGGTTTCTCGCCGGCTTCGGCTGGGTGGCTCTGGCAATTGCCACTATCGCCCTGTTTGAGCGCCGTTCGTGGAAATACACCCTGATCAACGGTGGTTATATGACTTTATCGTTCGTAATCATGGGGTTGATTATCGGCGCATGGCGCTAGGTTCGGACTGGCGATGAAGCAGACCTTCACGACGAGCGGGGATTTGAGTTGGGAGCTAGCCCGGGAGATGCTGTAGCGAATGGTCTACTTCTTGCTCGCTTTTCCGTCCATGACGGTGGACCACTTCGTTCCGTCTTGCGACATGTCAAAAGTAAAGCTGTACGATGTGGCCGAGGTCATCTTCATCGTAAAACGCCCCTTCATGGTCATGCCGCCCATCTTCTCGTCATTGGTCCAGGTCCATGTGTCGCCATCGACCGTGCCCCTGGAGTCGTCGAATTCACCGAAGCTGTTGAACTCCCGGTACGTGTAAGCTTTGTCGTCGGCAGAGTATCCCATCACCGACAATCCCACGCCGTTTCCCATCGAACTCTTGTAATCCGAATGGCACACCAGGTAAAAATCACCCTGCATCCACTCGCACTTTTCGTTCTCCGTCATCGATCCGCCCGGACCCATCGCCCCTGGCTTCATATTTCCGTCCAGCGTCCATGAGCCGACGAATACATCCAGCTTCTTAAGTTCCGGCCCGGGCTTTGGAGGCTCCGTCTGCGCTGTCGCCATCGTTGCTAACACTAGTGTTGCCGCTAGAATCATTGCTGCCCTTTTCATGCGATATCTCCTCGACCTTAAATCGGCGCTGCCTAAAGATTAGACGTTTCCGACAACAAAGTAGAAGCGGAAGCAGCCTAGCACACCGAAGCTCGAAATCCGAAGCCCTCTCTACCAGTCTCCCCAATGCGCCGCCGTAGCCTGATGAAACTTAAGCTTCCATCCGTCTCCCTGCTTCACCCAGACCGAACTGAAATGCTGATAGCGCGGAGGAGGCCCCTGATCCTCCTCCGGCGCCTTGCGCACGATCGCATCGTAGGTGACGACGGCGGCGTTCTCTCCCACCGTCACCACCTTGATGTCATAAGGCGTCAACTCCACCAGACCAGAATCGCCCAACTCATCGATGGCTTCCTGCCGTTCCAGCAGTTGTCCGTCTACGCCGACGAGTGCAAAATCCGTGCTGACCGTTCGCTTGAAAAATGCCGCATCGTCTTTTTTCTTCGCCTCGATCAGGCTCTTCTCGTTGGCGATCAAAGTCTGCTCCAGCGGACTGAGAACCCTTACAAGAGCGGGTGTTTGCGCGCTTCCTGGAATGCCGCCTGCCAACAAGAGGACTGCGCAAATCACCAACTCCGATTTCATCTTTTTCATCCCTGAATCCTCCGCGCCAATTCCCTGCGCGGCACTGAAACCTGCTCGCCCGTCGCCAGATTCTTCAGCGCAAACGCGTCCGCATTCACTTCATTCTCCCCTACAATCAAAATGTACTTCGCTCCCGCCCTGGTCGCCGCCTCAAACGACTTTTTTAGTCGGAAGCTCTCATCTCCCAAATCCACCACCAGATCGTGTCGCCGCAGGTCCCGCGCGAGGCGCGCCGCTTCGCCGTTCATCCCAGCGCCCAGCGCGGCCACATACACATCCGGCTTGTTCACCACACTCTCAGCCGATTCCTGCAGCGACATGACCAGCCGGTCTTCCCCGATCGCAAATCCAATCCCCGGCGCCGCCGGCCCGCCCAGCGCTTCGGAAAGTCCGTCATAACGCCCGCCGCCCAGAATCGCGTTCTGCGCCCCGAGCGCCCCGTGGGTGAACTCGAATGCCGTGCGCGTGTAGTAGTCGAGCCCACGCACCAGCCTGTCGTTTAGTGAGAATGGAACGCCCACTTTAGTCAGGATTTCCTGGACCGCGTCAAAATGTTTGCGGCATCCCTCATCCAGAAACTGGCTGATGCGCGGTAGCGTTTCGATGATCGGCTGATCCTCCGGCACCTTGCAATCAAATACGCGCAGCGGATTGGTCACCGCCCGCCGCTGGCAATCTACGCACATCTTCCCCACGACCGGCTCCAAAGCCTTGCGCAACGCATCATTGAACCTTGCGCGGTCTTCTTTGCAGCCAACCGAATTCAGTTCGAGGTTCCATCCGCTGATTCCGAGACGATCCAGCAACGTGGCCAGCATCTCCAAGACTTCCGCATCCCTCGCAGGCGACTCGCTCCCCGCCGACGCCGGGCCAATGACTTCGGCGTCGATTTGATAGAACTGGCGGTATCGCCCTTTTTGCGGGCGCTCGCGCCGGAACATCGGCCCGACGCAGTAGAGCTTGTTTAGCCCGCGTGTTTCTAGATTGTGCTCGATGTAGGCGCGGACGATGCCGGCGGTCGCCTCAGGGCGAAGTGTCAGCGATTGTCCTTTGTCGCTCTCGGCGCGCCCGCGATCCTCCCAGGTGTACATTTCCTTCGAAACAATATCCGTCTCTTCCCCCACGCCGCGCGCAAACAACTCCGTCGATTCGAAGATCGGCGTGCGAATTTCCTGGAAGTTGTAAGCGCGGAATACATCCCGCACCGCCGACTCCACGAAATTCCACAACGCCGTCTCCGGCGGCAGCAAATCCCGCGTCCCTCGCACTGCTTTAATCATCTCTTCTTTATCCCGTCTGTCATCCTGAGCGCAGCATCAGCTTCGCGAATGCGAAGCTGATCTGAAGTGGAAGGACCCTTGCAGCCCAACCGACCAGCGGCCCGTCGGGGAATTCCCTCCACACTCTTCTCATTTCCTTCGAAATCAGAAGAAAGAACGCCTTGACCGGTCCGAAACAGCCATCGCGTGATAGGGATCCTTCGACTCCGAAAACCGATTCGCAAAGCGAATCGGTTTCCTCCGCTCAGGATGACAATCCGTTCGATTTACCCTCTCTCACCGTTCCCGCAAATACTGCTCCGTGTACCCCAAATAATTCTTCGCATAGCGCATGATCGACTCTTGGTCTTTCTCCTCCAGCTTCCGCCGAAACTTGCCCGGAGAGCCCATCCACAACGATCCCGGCTCTACCACCGTCCCCTCCGGAATCAGCGTCCCCGCCGCAATGATCGAGCCCGTCCCAATCTTCGCGCCATTTAAAATAATCGATCCCATCCCGATCAGGCACCGATCCTCGACGACGCATCCATGCAGCGTCACCGAATGCCCCACCGTGACGTACTCGCCGAGCACCACGTTGTACTGTTCCTTCATTCCGTGCAGCACGCTGCAATCCTGCACGTTGGAGTGCGCCCCAATGCGAATCGAGTGCACATCCCCGCGCAGCACGGCATTCATCCACACCGACGCATGTTCGCCCAGCACCACGTCGCCAATAATCCGCGCCGACTCATCCACGTAACAAGAAGCCGGAATCACCGGACGTACTCCCTTAAACGATCGAATCATAATTTTTCGACCCGAAAATTCTGTCATCCCGGCGTAGCGATGGACCTGCCTGCCAGTTGCGCAGACTACATCCCAAATTGGAGCGGATCAACCTCGCCCTTCAGGGAACTCTGAACATAGCATGCGCCGAAGCCCAATTCCCACTCCGGCACTGTTCCTAAAAAAGAATTCCGCTCGTCACCGTCGAATCGTCCTTGCACATGCTACAAAAGATTCGGGTTTCCCAACCCCCGCTCGCTTCCGGTTAACCGCGCGGGATTCGACGCTCCGAGCCTCTCCTTACTAAAAGGTGGGACTCTATGCCGCGCACCTCGCTGATTGTTGCCCTGATATTCGCTTTCTTGTTCTTCTTCCTGGTACTGGCAAGGCTCACCTTCGCCCAGGATGCTGCCACCGGAGCGATTCACGGCACAGTTCTCGACCCCGCCGGTGCCCGCATCGCCCAGGCTTCCGTCGTTGCCGTCAACGCCGCCACCGGCGTCCGCTACTCCGCCACTTCCGATGCCGAAGGTCGATTCGCACTGGAACTCCTCCCTCCCGGCGATTACTCTGCCCGCGCCATCGCGCAGGGGATGTCCCCGGAAGTCACGCCGCAATTGCACGTGGACGTCGGCGCAGCCGCTGAACTCGAATTCCATCTCACGGTCGCCGGCGCACAGGAAAACGTCACCGTCTCCGGCGCACCCGCCCTCGTCGATACTCAACCGAGCGCCGTTTCCACTCTGCTCGACGAACGCGCCATTGCCGATCTCCCGCTGAACGGCCGCCGTTTCTCCGATCTCATGCTGCTGTCGCCCGGAGTTACACAAGATCCTCGCGGCCTCACCTCCGCCACCAACGGCGATCTTTCATTCGGCGGCCTTCGCGGGTTTCAGAACAGCTTCCTGGTCGATGGTGGTGATTTCAACAACGCTTTCTTCGCCCAGGCGCGAGGCCTCTATCGCGCCCCGTACCAGTTTTCAAATGAAGTGGTGCAGGAGTTTCGCGTCTCCACTAACTCTTACGGCGCTGAACTGGGGCGCGCTGGCGGCGCCGTCGTCAACGTCGTCACCAAATCGGGCTCTAATCACTGGCATGGCACCGGCCTCTATTACATCCGCGACAGCGGATTCGGCGCCGCCGACGCCTTCATGACCTTCAAACCTCACAGTCGCCAGCAGCAAGGGGGAGCCACCATCGGCGGTCCCATCAAGAAAAATAAAATTTTCTTCTTCGCGGGATTTGATCAACACTACTTCCACGTCCCCGACGTCGTCGAATTTCTCGACAATACCATGCAGGTTGTCCCGCAAGCTGGAACCGGGCCTCTTACTCCGGGCGACTACGAAGCCACCGACCAGGCCCTGGTGTTCGCCGCTGCCGCCCGGCTCTCTTCGCTCGCCGGTTCCTATCCCGCGGCGCAAATCGGCAACGCCACCTATGCCAAGCTCGACATCAATCTCACGCCCCGCAATCAGCTTGCGCTGCGCTACAACGCTTCCCGTTACTGGGGATCGAACAACGTATTCCTCGATCCTGCCAGCCCCGTTACCTACGATTCGATCTCCGACAACGGCGAAGAAACAGTCTCCACCGACACCGGCTCGGCCGCACTCACCTCCGGTATCACAACGCGCCTCATCAGCCATCTTCGCGCCCAATTCTCCCGCGATCTCCGACAGTCCTACACCAACACCAGCAGCACACTCATTAAAGTGACCGACATCCTCGACGGTATCGGGCGCTCCGATCAACTTCCCCGCGCCACCCGCGAACACCGCGCCCAGCTTGCCGAAACTCTCAGTCTCGATACCAGCCGGCACTCCTTCAAGTTCGGCGGCGACGCCCTGATCACATGGATCTACGACTTTTTTCCAAGCCAGCAAAGCGGCGAATATCTCTTCGATGTCATCAAAGTGGATCCCTTCACCTTCGAACCGCAAGAGGCCGGCCTTCCACTCACTCCTCTCCGCGCCTATGCGCACGGAGCTCCGCACTACTACCTGCAAAATTTCGGCCCAGCCACTTCCAACCCCAACAGCAATGACTACGCCGCCTTCGCCCAGGACACCATTCGGGTCACCGATCACCTCGCCCTCAACCTCGGCGTGCGCTGGGATCTTCAAACCTTCACGAAAGCGGGGCTAGTTTCCAACCCACTGTTCCCACCCTCGGGCAAGGTTCCCTATAATCCCCGCAACTTCGGGCCGCGCGCTGGACTCGCCTATTCCATCGGCAAGACTCACCCATTCGTCATTCGCGCCGGCTACGGAATCTTTTACGTCCGGATTCCGCAGATCTACAACTCGGCCATCGCCACGGAAAATGGCGTTACTGACGCCCAAGTCTTTCTCAACAACACCAAGTTCGCCGACCACATGGCCTTTCCCGTCTATCCGAACCCGCTGTTCACCTGCTCGCTCGCGGCCTCGTCCTGTAGTCTTCCAGCCGGATTTACGCAGGGCGTCACTAACAATGTCTCTGCCTTCGCGCCCAACTTCGTCACGCCGCGCGTACAACAAGCCAGCCTTACTCTCGAGCGCGAGGTTGCCAGCAAAACGACCCTGGCTATCTCATACCTATATGTTCATGGCGAACACCTGATCCGCGCCCTTGACGTCAATCTTCCCCAACCGGTTGCACTCACTTATCCCATTTTTGATTCCACTGGTTCCATCTTCGAAAACGGATACTACACCGTCGATTCCTTTGCCACGTGGCAGTTCACGCGATCGTTGACCTGCCCGTTCCCACCCTGCATCAATCCACTAGGACGGCCCATCGCGCAACTCGGCTCCATCGACGAATTTCAAAGCGCCGCCTCCAGCATGTATAACGGAGCAACTGTCTCCATCAACCGCCGCATGGCCCGCGGCACTTATCTGCGCCTTTCCTACACCTACGCGCGGGCGATCGACGACGGCCAGGACGCGCTCGTCGCGGGCGAACCCGCCACCGTGCAGAATTCCTACCAGCCCAACGCCGAACGTGGGCCCAGCGTCACCGATCAGCGCAGTCGGTTCGTCGGAGCCCTCTCGATCGAGCCTCGCCCCTTTCATCGCGGACAAGCGCTCCTCGGCCACATTTTCAACGAGTGGAAAATCTCGAGCATCGTCACTGCAGGCAGCGGACGCCCGATCAACCCCACCGTCTCCGGCGATCCCAACCAGGACGGCAACTACGACAACGACCGTCTTCCCGGCTACACCCGCAACGCCTTCACCGGGCCCGACTACACTTCCACAGACCTCCGCCTCGTGCGCAAGATTCACGTTAGCCCGGGCTACCGGCTCGACTTCACCGCCGATTCCTTCAACCTCTTCAACCACCTAAATCCGCGCGTCACTATTACCACCGACGGCCTGACCGCCGAAGCCACCACGTTTGTCCCCTACGGCACTTCCGTCAGCGGCGTTCCCTACCCGGCCTACTACCAGCAACCCACACAAAGTTTCCTGAAGCCCAACGCCGCTTTCGCCCCCCGCCAAGTCCAACTGGGCCTGAAACTCGTGTTCTGAAGATGACGCGCCTTGAAATCCTTCGCCAGATCGTCGCTATGCGTGCTACTTTTTTCGCCATCCGCACTTGACTTCCGGTCAAATCCTTGTAATAACTATTCGGTCCCACAGGACGGGTTTGGGGGTGTGTCTGTTTGGCGGAAATTCGGCTGCAAGAGGGTGAATCTCTCGAGAATGCCCTGCGCCGCTTCAAGCGCAAAGTTCAACAGGAAGACATAATTAAAGAGGTCAAACGTCACTCTTTCTACCTGAAGCCCGGTGAGAAAAAGCGGGTGAAGGCCGCGCTCGCTCGCAAGCGGGCTCGTAAGAAGGTTCGCAAAGAGCAGGATTGATGTAACTAGGTCAAAGTGATTGCACTCAAGGATATGCACTTAGGAGTAGGACTGAAGCAGTAAAGGGTCGCCTCTTTCCCGGGGCGACCCTGCTCCATCTGGCCCCCACTAGGTAGAGTTGCAGCAGGGATCATTCATTACTCATCGTTCAATCGGCATTTAACAATAAGAATCTGTATCCACGCCCCGTCCAGGGTGCGTGGCGGGCCGAGTCCAGGGGCAGTTTGAGGGGGGACGTAACACAAAACCTGTGTTTGCTCTGTGCCACCGCCTTCCCCGCGTGTGGCGGGCGCAAACGCGGGCACAAGGGAGCCATCCTCAATGGAATTTCAGGACAAGGTACTAACCTGCATCGACTGCGGTGCCGAATTTACTTTCACCGCCGGGGAACAACTGTTTTTCCACGACAAGCAATTCCGGAACGAACCCAAGCGCTGTAAATCCTGCAAATCCAGGCGAGTGGCGGTCCTTTCGGCCGCTCCCTCTTCTCGCGAGGGTCATCACTACTCTCGTATCGAAACGCGGGCGACCTGCTGCCAGTGCGGCAAGGAGACCACTGTCCCGTTCCGTCCCACGCAAGGGCGTCCGATCTTCTGCCGCGAGTGCTTTACGCAGAAGAGGTCGGCCGCCACCGCGTAATCGGCCAGAGTTTCAGTTCGCGGAGAAATGTCTATGCGCAGGCAGCCGCCCCGCGGCTGCCCACTCGAGCAAGTTCGACGTCGCTCTTCGTCAGTGTCGATCTCTGGCAAACGAAGGCACGTGCCTTTACCTCTTGTTTTACTCTTGCCGGCCTCCGGTAGGCGCGGGCGTATGATTTAGAGGCATTGGAGGATTGTCCACGTGAAGTCTCGGCGACTCTGGATCGGGTGCTATGCCCTGCTGCTTATCCTCTGCAGCGCTATTGCGGTTGCGATGATATGGGATCATCTTCATACTCTTTATCCAACTCCGGATACGAAGAGCAGCTTCCTCAAGAGCTACAATCCGCAAAGTGTGATCGCGCCGTTCAAGTCCAACTTGCCCTCAGGGGACAACGGCGTCACTAACAGCGGGGCAGGACGCGCGTTCGTCACCCATACGGCCGACTTTCAATCGTTTTTCGCAATGCGGTCGGAAAAGTGGATGCCGCTTATGCGAGCGCTCAGCGAGGACTTAAGAGCCCAGCTCCTTCAGAATGGAGCGCAGATCCTGAACGAGAGTGGAGAACCTCGCAGCGGGTTTCATTTCGACTATAAGGTCGGCAAAAGCTTCGGCTCGGTAAAGATTTTGCCTTTGGCAATCGACACTCACATCCCCCGGCGAATACCGCTGCCAGAAGGCACCGTGGATGTTATGACTCGCGTTGAGGTCGAAGAGAAGTGGTTCCCAAAGGAGCCGGGGACAATACAAGTGCGCATCAGTTCCACAACTCACTAGCAGCCGTTGCGTTGACCCATTCAAAAATCTTTAAGATTTTCTGTGGAGTTCCGATGGCGTTCCCGATCAAAGTTTGCAGCATCTGCTCAGAAGAGTTCGAGTTGAAGCCCGATAAACCCGGCTTCGCCAATCAATGCCCCGAGTGCAGCGCCCGGGAGCCTGTTGACCCCCGCAAAAAGCGTGCCGTGGACGCTACTCAACGCAAGACTGAGAGAGAAGCGAACGAGGCCCGCAGGCAAGCGATGCGCGACCTTCTCTACCGCAAGGATAGCTAACGGCTCCGAGGTGTTGTAGCAACGTGATTTTGTCACCCTAACAGCAACATGAAAATGTCACCCTGGCGGAGCCAGGGTGTGTTGCAGGCGGGTGTCGCCGTAGTAGAGCGAGACGCGCCCGTCGAGCGCTTGATAGAC
>Ga0307478_10000124_pt1 | contig 90399 bp, 79 predicted proteins | sample atmos_gasesECM4C_2_FD_203713 | JGI IMG/M metagenome (GOLD analysis project Ga0307478, IMG submission 203713) | Hardwood forest soil microbial communities from Morgan-Monroe State Forest, Indiana, United States - atmos_gasesECM4C_05 | ecosystem: Environmental > Terrestrial > Soil > Temperate...
CCAGTGCGGGATCGGGAAGGCCGCATTCGCCGGCTCGTGGGAACCGCGCTGGACATCACGATTCAGAAACATACCGAAGAAGAGGTTGCGAGAAACTTATTGTTGGCCGAGTCCGCCCGGTCTGAGGCCGACGCCATGCGCAAGGCAACGCTGGCACTCACTCAGAATCTCCAAATGGACAACGTCCTGGACACTTTGCTCCAATCTCTCCTCGATCTGGTTCCGTACGAATCGGCCAAGATATTGCTCCTCGAATCGGACAGCAGGTTGTTTTTAGCTCGGGAAGCACCCCGTTCTGAGGAATCACAACCGGCAGTGAAATGCCCGACGACCCTCGACGCAGCAAACTTCCCGTTCATCCAACAACTCCTGGTAACGCAGAACGGAATCTTTCTTCCAGACACTCGGCAGGAACACGACTGGCGCGCTCTCGATGGTGCTAGCCAGCCTTGTTCCTGGCTCGGAGTTCCTCTGATTGCGGTGCATCAAACGTTAGGGCTGCTTTCGTTGGGACACTCCGTGCCTAATATTTTCACTCGCGAACATCTGCGCCTGGCGAAGTCTCTTGCGATTCCGGCCGCTGCGGCCATCCAGAATGCCCGCCTGTATGAGTGCGCCAACATCTGTGGCTCCGAACTCGAAAAACGTACGTCGGATCTCCACGAGGCGCAGAGCGCCCTCCAACGCTTCCAGAGCCTCCGTCCTTCCTAAGTGTCGCCGATATCGTCGCTTACGCTACGCGTCCGGCAGTTCGTTCGGTCGAACGCCAGAGCTCTGTTTTACGTCGTCAGCCGGATCTCTGGCCGGAACCACGACCACGAAAAAGAAAGATGACTGCACTATCAAGTCATAGATTCAGAATGTATCCCTGCTCCAGACGACTGCGGGCAAGTTACCAAGCTGCGACTTTCCGGCCAGTTCAGAGGAACCGTCGCGGATTTATTTTTTGGAGGCTGTTGCTATGTCCGCTTTCTACTCATAACGTGCTCTGCAGAAAGTTGTGTCTGTGGGCATGGCCGTGCCCTTGCTACTCCTGCCATCGACTCGCGCCGCTAATAGGTCGCTTGTGCAGTATGGGCAGTCCTGATCCGATTTGGTGGGATAAAGACGTCGACCTCGCTGGCAGAGCCATCCGGCCGGACGTACGAGCCGCCGCGCACGCAATCTGGGAAATTGCCTGCAAGCAGACGCAATCCCTGATTTTCGACTACAGCCAAGCTGCCGAATTGATGGAAAGCACCGTCGCACAGATATCACGCTATCTCGATCATCATGGTATCGCGTTGTTTTCCCGCGAGATTCGTGGCCTCCTGATGCTTGCATTCCAGAGGTCTCTCCGTCGCCGTATGGCTAGGCTCAAGCGGCTCGAAACCTTTGGCGGAACGGGGGATCTGTCCAAGCGCGCAGTCGATCGCACGTGGATACGTCAAGTCCACGCTCACTTGGAACTCGATCAGGTTGTTCGGATGCTTGGGAACAGAAGTCGCATGATTTTGGTTTTGCGCTACGCCGGCTATACTTGGAAGGAGGCTGCGTTGATTCTTGGAGCGTCACCCTCTGCCCTGCGCAGCGCTTTCTGGCGGGAAGTAGCACGAGTGAAAAATCAGCTCAAGAACAATCGCTCCGAGGGACTGAACGCAAGGCCCGGCGAGACACTGTCATGACCAATCACCTGCGGCAGGAATCACGCAGAGGTTGCGAGGCCTTCATCGTCCTGTTCATCACTGTCTGTCTGCATAGCCGTGCCTCGCTGCTCTTGATACGCCGCCCTCTCCTTCTTGCTTTCCCTGACTGGCAATAGCACAGCGTGGCTGGGGGGGAATACGAAGTCTCTGACAAAGTTAAGTCTGTCAATGTTCAGCCGCCGCCCCACGATCTCTCTGCTGTGCGTCTTGCAAAACTCTGAGAAGTCATCGGCATCGATGATTTCCCGCTTTAGCTTTCCAGTCTGCACCAGACGGCATTTCAGCCAGCCTAGCGATATCCATCGCTGGACCTCCTCGCCCCGAATGTGAAGGGCATCGGCAAGAGTATATTTCGTGAACCAATCCTGGCCCATCCTGGCGCTGGCGCCCAACCGGTACAGCATGGACCGGATGGAGGCGGGCGACCGGCGCATCGAGATGGCGACTTGGGGCAATGGTTCGACCGCAATCAGATCCAATAACCTCTGTCGCGCTGGTTCCGGCCATCGGAGATATGCCCGCTTACCGACAATTCCAGCCTGACGCAGAAATCTCCAGCAGGCGTCTCTTGGGTTGCCGGAAACCTCAACCAACTTTGTAACTAGAAGTCGCACGTCAGTGCCGGAACCTTGTCCGCGCGATTGTGCCCGCTGGGCATTTAACTGTATTCGCTTCAACTCTCGGGCTTCTCTTGGCCAGCGGAAGGTGCGGCGCCTCCTGCCAATGGGTCCCTCATTCATAGCGCGAACCTCACGAGAGAGAGTTCCTCCTGCTTATATATGGCAGCGCCGGGGTGAAGTATCGCGTTCGTGAAAGCAGGTTTTGTCAGATTCACGAATTCAAATGGCTTTCGGCGACCAAGGAACCATATAAGAATGGACGAGTGATACAGTTGGTCGCGACTCTGACCAAGGGCTGCATGAATCACGGAGAGACATCGTGGACCGCAGGAAAGAACTGGACGACTTGATCGCCGCATTTGGTCGCCGATTGTGGGAAGACCATCCCAATCCCGAACGCGTCGGTTGTCCGGGACCGGCGGCTTTGACTTGGCTGGCAACCGAATCAGAAATCTTGGGGCTAAACTCCGTCCTTGATCATGTCCGACAATGCGCACCCTGCCTCGACGAGCTCAGAGATTTACAAGTGTCAAGTAAACGCCGAAACAATAAAGCCTGATCAAACCATTTTTATGCACCGGAACTGACCCCCGACTGCCTTGAGTGGATCCGCGCCGGAACATTCCTGTGATCTTTGTTCAGAGACATGGCCTCCGAGGGGGTCAGATAGCGTGTTACCCGGGACCGCCCCTAGGGGATTCTTGAGGCTCCGCTATTCGCATAGTCACAGCGGTGACTCGGCCAACGATGTCCCCGTCTGTTGGATAACGAACCTGACGGATCTGCCCTCGTGACTGCGGACACGGAACGAGAATGAGTTGGTTCCCGTCAAGTTCACACCAGCTACAGGCATAAGCATCCCTGAGTTCGACAAAATAGATGGGGCGGTCGAATTCGTTTTGCCAACTGCGGGGCTTTACCCTGTTTTGCCGGGCATCAATTTCGACGAAGGACCCAGGTCGAATGAAAGGAAAAAGCGTGTAATCCTCAAGTCCTATGTATCCGCAAAGACAGTGCCGCAAATCCAGCTGCTGCAATAGCGCCACTGGGACTTCGCCCCAAGTTTCAAACATGCGAGACACCAAATTCGTCCGCGCAAGTTCGACGTTCTTGCGGAGCTCTAATGGAAGCATGATGGTTTGTCCGGGAGTCTCAAGACTTGAGCCAATCAAGTGAGTGTGCGGTAGGCTGACCAGCCTTTGCTCCCTGGCTATATCCAGGATGTTGATCCCGAAGAAGCCCACGATCTCCAGGTAGCTGCACTTGTAGATGAGACTCAGGCTATAGAGCTTGTAGATGCTTGGAGTAAACTTCCCGTTTTCAACATCCGTGAGCCAGCCATGAGAAATGTAGTAGTCCTGGTTATTCTTCTCTTGCGCAATCGCCAGGCTTAGGGCTTGGACCGCACGGGTCGATAGACGGACACGCAGACGTTCTGCTCTGAGCCGCTTCCCAGCTTCCGGGCTCGGGGTCGACTCCAACATCGGCGTCGTGCGTTACGGAGAACTTCCTTCTTCGGTGGACGGCTACAAAAGCGTTGTTCCCAACACACAGTTAAGCAGACGAAGGGGAAGCTCCAAAATAATACTCCCTTCCGACTTAGGCGCAACAAGCTTTTTCGTGGCGGTCGCTAAGCCGACCGTCTTCTAGTTACTGAAACGTTGCCGGTGCATTCTTCCACTCCCGGCATGTCCTTTGGTCGGAGAAGCGGTCACTTGCAACAAATTTATCGGGGGAATCGCGCTTCCCATCTATACAAGCAAATTCTGTGAGCAGACATTGGAGTAACCAACTTACTCGTCGACCACGAGGCGGGAATCCGACTGTGGAACTTGGGGACTCCGACAAAGCAGGTGCCGCGGAGCGCCTCAAAGCAGTCCTGAGAAGCAAGGGCCTCACACTGTACAAAGTTTCACAGAACACGAGAGCTCTATACGGACGGTCGTCGCCCCATTTTCTGCCGCACAACCTCTATTATGAACTCGAACTCGGAACCTTCAGTCCGAGCCTCCATCAACTGTTCGCCCTGAGCCAGATCTCCGACTACCGGTTCCACGATTGGCTACGAGTTTTCAAAGTCGATCCCGAAGACATCGTACGGATGCAACTCCTTCTTCCTTCCAAGCGCACGATGCTCTTGGACTCTTCCCTTTGCGATCCTGCCTCCACGATTCCGTGGTTCCGCGATAAGCCGGGGAACTTTCCGGCACCCGCGATCGGGCCAATTAGGCGCCTGCTCGCCCTTGCATCCCCTGAGCGCCTCGGTTCCGTGCAACAAGGAAATGCCGACGACTTTGTATACGCGAAAATTGGACTGGAAGACGCTCTCGCCTTTCCAGACTTGATCCCCGGGAGCGTGGTTCGCGCAAAGGCTTGGCCGGCACGAACGACGCTCCCCATCATCAGCCGAAGGGGCTCAAATTGCCTGTATCTCATCGAACACGCGAACGGGTACTGTTGCTGTCGGCTCCAAGAGGTAGGTAACCATTGTTTCGTGCCGATCAGCCCGCAACTGCCCTATGCACAGGTCGAACTAAAAATCCCCACCGAAGCACGGATTCTTGGAGTTGTGGATCTTGAAATACGGTCTTTGCTCAAACTCGAGCAACCATACGTTCCGAGGGAATTGGCGATGCATTGGAGACCACTCAACCTGGCCCCGAGGGAAATGAAGCTGAGCCAGATGCTTCGCGGTGCCAGGTTACGAGCGGGTCTGTCACTTCGGGCGGCCTCGGCGATGAGCCGCCTCATCGCCTCAGAGTTGCGGAACGAGCATTACTTCGCCGCCCCCGGCTCCCTTTCGGATTATGAGGCGACCGACGTCCCTCCACGGCACATTCATAAAGCGATCACGCTTTGTGCGCTGTACGGCCTGCATTTCTCGACTTTCTTGAAAAGCATTGGCCTGCATGTGGAAGAAGCCGGCAAACATCCCATTCCCGACGATCTTGTTCCTCGCGATCGTCCGATCGAGCCTCGCGACAGCGAAAGAGATACTCAGGAAGCAACCGGCTTCCTCAACTATCTGCTGCGGCGATCGGAGCATGTGCCATTCTTTCTACGGAACTCTATATCGGGTTTTGCGGGAATGACAATTCCGTCTATAAATGACTACTTCTGGGTCGGAGGGGATCAAACTCCTCTCCACCCTCTTCTCGTGAAAGGCTTGATCGTGGTCGTAAACCGACACAAAAAGAGGGCCATTCACTTCCGGTCGAAACCGCTATGGCAACAGCCGCTGTATATCCTCTTGCGACGGAACGGAACGTACATGTGTGGGTGCTGCAGTCTCGAACAATCTACGTTGGTGACCCATCCATATTCGCCGAACCATCAGCGCTCGGAACATCTGCGAAACCATCAAGACGCGGAAGTGGTCGGCCAAATTGTAGCTGTCGCAAGAGGGTTCTAATCCCGCTAGCGTCAGGTCTCCGAACATAGAGCACATCTCCTCTTTGCCCAAGTGTGCGGGATTGCCCGAAATCCGGCGCCAATGTCCCGATCGCGAACACTTTGAGTGAAGTGTTGAACCCTCCTCTACCGGCAACGTAGGTTACTGCTGCATATGCCGGGGCGATGGTACGTCCCAGTAATGGCTACGTGACCGGCATGATCCCGCGTATTCCTCCCGAAATTCGTTGGCTGTTCCGGCAAGTGCGCCCATTCCTTCGCTGGCATGTGGCCAGCTTTTTCTGCATCTCGGCCGGCAGCTTTCTGGCCCTGCTCGCCCCAATGGTTTTGAAGTGGCTGATTGATGTGATTCTGCCGAATCGACGGATCGACCTCCTGATCGGCTCCATGGGCCTGATTTTCCTGTGCCACCAAGGCAGAGCGGTACTGGGAAGTGTAGGAAGCTATTTGACCATGCTCGCGGCGGAGCGGGTCGCGCTCTCCATCCGGCTGCGGTTGCTACGGCATCTCGACACGCTCTCCGCGGACTATCACGAGGGCACAGCGGTAGGCGCCTCGATGTACCCTCTCAATGAGCCCGTCGATGAGATCTCGTACTTTGGTTCCGATTTGCTGCCCTCCATCCTGCGGACCCTCATGGCGGCAACACTCACACTGGGAACGATGCTGATTCTGAATGCGTGGATGACTCTGGCAGTCTTGCCGCTTGTTCCCGTTTTCCTGCTCGCAAGAAAGCATTTTCGCGGCCTTCTCGAAGACGGCTCGAATGCAGTGCAACGTAGCCGAATTGCCTGGAACAGGTTCTTGCAGGAACACCTTTCGTCGATCCTGGTGCTACAACTTCTCCGTAAGGAAGGCCGACGCGAGCGAGTAGCATTCCAACTCTTAGGGACGACCGTCCGCTCATTCAACCAACTCTTCAGAACCGGAGTCTCGTTTAGCTTTTACACGAGCCTAACGATCGGGGTGGCGACGTCAGCGGTCATCGGATTGGGGGGCTGGAGCGTTCTCACGGGTTCATTGACCGTAGGTGGATTGGTCGCGTTCTACAGTTATCTGACAAATCTGTTCGAGCCGCTCAGCGGAGTCGCCGAGACATACGTGCGGGCTCAGAGGACGTTCGCGAGCATCCGCCAAGTTCAGGCTGTGTTGGCAATACAGCCTTCGATCCAGAGCCGCTCCGCCGCCCCCGCTTTTCCTCAGAACCTCCCGTGGAGGATTGAATTTGCCGAAGTCCGTTTTGCATATCCAAGAAACCGCGGGCCGCTCTCGATTCCGCATCTGACGATTGAGGCCGGCGAGCATGTCGCCATAGTGGGAGAGAACGGTGCCGGCAAGAGCACATTGGCAAAGCTCTTAGCGCGCCTTTACGACGTAGGTTCGGGATCAATTTCCATCGCCGGCCAAGACCTGCGAAATATCGAGATCGATAGCCTAAGAGAACACGTGTGCTACGTCCCTTCTCAACCGATCCTGTTTGACGCAACACTTACCAGCAATCTCAGGCTTGCTAAAGTAACGGCCTCAAACGCTGATCTTCACCAGGCAATCGAGGTGGTCGGGCTCAAGGATTGGGTGGGCACATTGCAAGCGGGTCTCAATCAACGGATCGGTCCTGGAGGTTCTTCTCTCTCGGGCGGCCAACGCCAGCGCATTGGGATGGCGCGAGCGATTCTGCAGCGCCCGCGCATCCTGATTCTGGATGAAGCGACATGCTCCCTCGATTCGGGTGCTGAGCAGAGACTGCTTCTCGATCTGCGCGGAACTCTGCCGGGCAGCACGATTATCGTCGTTTCTCATCGGCTATCCGCACTTCTTTGCGTTGGCAGAGTCATCATCCTCGAAGCAGGGTGCGTCGTCGAGGATGCCAGCCCGACTTCCCTGCTGACAAACCGAGGCACCCATTTTCGGTTATTCAGCGCCGATTCTTCGACTCTGGCGAGTCGTTATGCCAACTTCCAGGCCTGATCGGCCAACCCGTCAGGCCGGATGTCGCTTACGAACGGTCGCCGGTACGTTCCATCATCGAGCCAACTTGAACGCGTCTCGTCGTTTAGTTTAAGGGCTTGGTTCTGGCAAGATGTGTTGCAAAATGCAACGCGTGCGCGCTTTCTTCCCGAGTCCCGATCCGCATCGTGCGGCTTGCGGGCAATGTGGGGACGAATATTTTCCTTTAAGACACAAGTTTCACATATAAGACAATGCCTGTATCAGCTATTAAAGCAACCATAGACATCCGATCGGGCGAACTCTCTACCCCGCAGCAGGCAATGATGGTGATTCATCTTTAATTGAGGCGGAAAGCCGGACAGCCATTCCCTTGCCGAGAGTGCGCGACAACCTTCTATCCCATTGAGGGTGTGAATTATCCGCGAGATCGCGGTCGTGGTTGCGAACATTTCGCGTAAAGTCTCGCCTCAGTCCGCAAATACGTGGCACATTCCCATCACGGCTCCTCAAGCAAAAAGGACCCCACACGTGTACACACTCTCAGCCGCAGTTCGGAGCACCATGAATGAGGACGGCGGAATTGCCCTCGATATAGACCATGGGCAGATGTTCCGGCTGAACCCCACCGGGGCTCTGATTCTGGAATCGCTCCAGTGGGGATGTGCGGAGATTGAGATCGCCAAAGAAATCTCCCGGCAGTACCGCATAAGCGAGGAGCTCGCCGTAGCTGATGTGCGTGAATTCCTCGAAGCGCTCGAAAAACACAGGCTGGTTCGCACGCAACTGGCAGAGAAAACCTCATGAGCAGCGCGGTTTTTGAACAACACGCAAGTCCAATTGTCGCCCATCCTGTACCGGGGAATCTGCACCGGCTTCTGATTCTCCGAAACGGTGCATCGGAACTGCTCGTCGCCGGCGACCGGTCGCCGTTCACGCTCCCTGGCGTCGAAATTCCCAGGTGGGAACGGGTCGCGGAAAATCTGACAGCAGCGGTCAGGAAACGCTATGGAATCTCTGCAATTTGCCTGTTCGCGCCAGAGTTGTTACCTACCGCAACGGATGGCGAACCGCGGTTCTATCAAGTGATGGAGACGAGACACGCCAGCGCTAGAGCGCCTGACGGCACAAATTGGCTGCCACTCGATTCGATTTCTGATCAATCCTTTACGCACCAAGATCGGGCAACAATTGCCGAGATGCTACGGCAAATAGAGGAATTTAGAAGGGGGAAGGCTTTCGGGCCGTTTGGTAGACCGGGTTGGATTGACGAATTATTTGCCTGGACGCAACGTGAAATTGAGCCGCACGGCCTCCGTTTGACCGGCGAATACCGGCAACTCAACGCCAGCCCGACGTTCGCGCTGCTTCGGCTTGAAACAGACCACCAAGCAGTATGGTTCAAGGCCGTCGGAGAGCCCAACCTGCGGGAGTTTTCTATTACGCTGAGATTGGCGCAACTTTTTCCCACTTACGTGCCGAGGATCCTTGCCACCTGCCCGTCCTGCAACGGGTGGCTTTCTTGGGAAATCGAAGGAACCCAACAGCGCGGAACTGGGGAAATCGATTTCTGGGAAACGACAGCGGCGGCGCTGGCGAGCTTGCAAATTGAATCGATCAAGGAGTGTAAGCCGCTGCTCGATGCAGGGGCTCATGATCTGGGTTTTGCAAAATTGGCGGGTCTGGTTCATCCATTCTTGGATGTGGCGAACCTACTCATGGACCGACAGACAAAGATTCCTCCACCAAGGCTTAGCCGCAAGGAGTTGGCGTCTTTAGGTAAACATATAGAGGATGCGCTTCATCTGGTTGGAAACCTCGGTGTCCCTGACTCCTTGGGACACCTTGATCCGAACCCCGGCAATATCATCATTTCACCTCTCGGCTGCGTTTTTCTCGACTGGGCCGAGGCATATGTGGGCCACCCATTCTTTACCCTCGGATACTTATTGGAGTACTTCCGGCGAGCGGTGGGCAAACAGAAGCAATTGGAAAATAGATTGATCGACTCCTATGCCAGAGGGTGGAGACAGGTGGTTTCGCCGGCCGTCATTGCCGAATCGTTTGCGGTAGTTCCACTGCTTGCGGCATTCGCATACACAACACGCTGCTGGCTATGTGGCGATCAGGAGAGATTGCGGCAGCCTGAAACAGCGGCTTATCTAAGGGCCTTGACACGACGGATGAGTCAGGAAGCAAACCAGCGGGCCTGCCGGAGGCACCAATGCAGCGGATGACACGACTTCTCTCCTCAACGGCAGCCGCGCCCGGTTTGCGCAGTATCGAATCCAGCCGGTTGCGTTCACGGAATGAGCGTTGGTTCGCCAGCCTGATTCTCTTGCTGAGGGCCTACTCGAAGCTAGTTCATTTCGACCGTTATCTGGCACGCCAGGCTTTTGCGTCGTTGCATAACGAGGTTGGCACTTATCCAGTCGCCCGAACACCGGCGCAGCCCGATTACACGGACCAGGTCTGCAGGGCAGTCGACATGGCATGCATTTGGTATTGGAAGGAGGTCCTCTGTCTGCAACGATCGGCAACCACTGTGTGTTTGCTCAGACGTGTTGGCGTTCCCGCGCAGATGGTCGTTGGCGTCCAGCAGACCCCCTTCAAATCCCACGCCTGGGTCGAAGTAGAGGGACATGTAGTCAACGACAAGCCCTACATGCGGGACCTGTACACGGTGCTGGATGTATGTTGAGGCCGATTCGACGATACGACGAGTGGCTATCATGAGCGTCCAATTCGGAAAGTGCAATTTCGACGGCAGCCCTATCGAGGGGCCAGAAATCGACCAGGTGGGCCAGATATTGGCCCGCTACAGTCCCGACCAAGAGGGCTCGTTCGTTGACGAACACGTAGCCATGCTCTACCGCGCATTCCATACCACCAACGAATCGCACGACGAAATACAACCCTACGCCTTGAAGTCAGGCGTCGTCATCACTTGGGACGGTCGCCTCGATAACCGCAATCATCTCATCCAGGAGTTGACCGGCAGGCTCTCGGCCGGCTCCACGGATTTGGCAATCGTGGCGGCTGGTTATGAGCGCTGGGAAACTGGCTGTTTTGGAAAATTGATTGGTGACTGGGCGATGGCAGTCTGGGATCCAAAAACGCGTTCTATCACTCTTGCCAAGGACTTTGTCGGCACTCGGCATCTTTATTATTCCATCATTCAGGGTCAGGTCACATGGAGCAGCGTCCTGGATCCTCTGGTCCTGTTCTCCGGCCATTCATTGGAGTTGGAGGAGGAATATCTCGCGGGATGGCTGTCATTTTTCCCGGCACCACACTTGACCCCCTACCGCGGAATACGGTCAGTTCCACCCGGCTCTTTCGTTCGCCTGAGCAACGGCGTCCAGAAAACCTGCAAGTACTGGGACTTTGACTCTAAGAACAAGATTCGGTATCGCGTAGATGCGGAATACGAAGAACACTTCCTTACCGTCTTCCGCGAATCGGTTCGACGACGACTTCGTTCCGACGCGCCTGTACTGGCTGAGCTGAGCGGCGGAGTGGACTCGTCATCGATCGTCTGCGTGGCGGACGACATCATCGCCAGCGAAGCTAGCGGCCCACGACTTCACACCATCTCCTACTATGACGACTCCGAGTCCAACTGGAACGAGCGCCCCTATTTCACACTGATAGAAAAGAAACGGGGACGTGCTGGCTGTCACGTCAATATCTGTGATGAGAAACATCGCAGGTTTGCAGGTAATGGTGGAGAGCCCAGGTACACACCGGGTTCCACTGCCAATCGGGGCAATGCGCACCTCCAATTTGTGGAGTGCGTGAAAACCCGGCGCTGTCGTGTGGTGCTAAGCGGCATTGGCGGCGACGAAGTGCTGGGTGGAGTGCCAACTGCAATGCCTGAGCTTGCCGATCTGCTGGCGAGTGCAAAGCTTCGGACACTGGCGCACCAACTCAAAGCCTGGGCCTTAGCCGCGAGAAAACCTTGGTTTCATCTTGTGTACGACGCTGTCCGTTTGTTCTTTTCCCCTGCCCTTGCCGGAATATCCCCGCAGATGGCGCCTGCCCCTTGGATTTGTGCGGACTTCGCTAGCAGGTATCGCGTCGCACTATCCGGCTACCGATCCAGAATCAAGGTATTCGGAGTGGCACCCAGTATGCAGGAGAACTTGTTTGCCCTGGAAGGATTGCGCAGGCAGATCGCCTGCACGGTGCTGTCGAAGGAACCGCTCTATGAGAAACGTTACCCCTACCTGGATCGGGATCTTCTTGACTTCCTTTTTGCCATTCCGAGGAATCAACTGATTCGGCCAAATCAGCGTCGCTCGCTGATGCGTCGCGCGCTTCGCGGCACCGTTCCCGATGAGGTCCTAAATCGCAGACGGAAGGCCTTTGTCAATCGCGCTCCCGTCACAACGATTTCCGAGGAATTGACCGAGCTTAATTCTCAAGCAGGACGCCTGCGAATCGCTTCCCTCGGAGTAGTGGACGAGGAACGACTCAAAATTGAGATGCGAAGAGCGAACCAAGGCGGAGGAGTGGCCATGGTCCCTTTGTTACGAGCACTCACAATCGAGGCATGGCTAAAAGGTCTAGTAAACCGCAAAGTTCTGATCGCAACGGGAGCGACAGAAACGTGAGCTGTCCAATCGGTTCGCACTCTGAGCTCAGACTGAGAAAACTCGAGGAAAGGAGGTAATCCTATGAAGTACGACAAACCTGAAGTTGTAGCAATCGGACCGGCTTCAGAAAGCATTCAGAACAACGCCAAAACTATCGGAGTTCTGGAAACGCATTCGCCGTTTGAAGAAACCAACGGCGCATACGAAGCTGACGAGTAACCGCGTTACGGGTGGCCCGTTGTCAATCGCCAAGTCCCAGATGGGGAATCAAAGCGGCCCGTTACTTCGGAGTCTGTCTCGTGGGCTCATGCTCTGATCCCCAACTGAGAAAACAGAAGGAAAGGAGGCAACCCTTATGAAATACGAAAAGCCCGAGGTTGTTGCAATCGGACCGGCATCGGAAAGCATTCAGAACAACAGTAAAGGCAGTGGAGTTCTGGAAATGTCTTACCCTTACGAAAAGAGCGCCGGCGCATACCAAGCAGATGAGTAGATGAAAACGGGGCGGCCGGACGTGTGGCCGTCCCGTTTTTTCTGTCTCCTTCTGACTCTTCCGCTAGATGCTTGTGATTCTGTCGGGGTTAGCAGCGGTCACACCATACAAATTCCCGTCCGTCCCAAGGGTCAGCCCGTTCAGCCAAAAATCATCCCACCATTCGTTGGTGACCAGATCGCCAAACCACTGGTCCGTCATTTCATGGGCAATAGTGGAAGCGACTCCACGCTTCGCATCAATCGAACTGTGTTTTTCGTCGATCAGCAATAGAAGCTCGCGGAAGGTAATGCAGCCCGTATTCTCCATGGCCCCCGCGGAGAAATCCTCGAGTCCAACCAGGTCCAGCTTGCCGTACGGATACTTGATCTCGCCTTGACCGCGCAATATAGCAGACCGATAATGCTGGTGCTCGGCCCAGCCGCACGTTGCCCCGACCTGTAGCCGCCGACAACGTGTCACTCGCGTGAGTAGGTTGTAAATCACCACGGAGGTCTCCAATGACGAAACTAAATAGATTGACGGTGGTCTGTGCGCTCTTCGCGCTCTGCAGTTGGGCTGTGATTGGCTCACAGGCACAAACGTTTTCGACCTTGACAAGTTTCGACGGGACGAACGGTGCCTACTCCGAGGCGGCATTGGTTCAGGGACTCAACGGAAATTTCTACGGGACAACCCAATTCGGTGGAATGGATGGCTCTTGCATTATCGGTCTTCTTGCTTGCGGAACTGTGTTCGAAATCGCCGCATCAGGGCAACTGATCACGCTGTACAACTTTTGCTCGGAAAACAACTGCGCTGACGGCGATGAACCCGCAGCGGGCTTAGTACAGGGGATTAATGGTGAGTTCTACGGCGTCACCGGTGACGGCGGGGCAAATAATGAGGGAGGCACAGTTTTCCAAATCAGCCCAGCGGGGAAATTGAAGACGCTGTACAACTTTTGTTCCCAGCACGGTTGCGTGGACGGCGCAGGGCCGGTGGCAAATATGGTGCAAGCTGCCAATGGAGATTTCTATGGCACAACATACGCCGGTGGGACGAGCAGCGCCTGCGGCAACTACACCGGCTGTGGCACCGTCTTCAAAGTCACCCCGACCGGCGAATTGACCACCCTCTACAGCTTCTGCTCGCAGCCCAGTTGTGCTGATGGTGGTCAGCCTTATGCGGGTCTAATGCAAGCCACCGACGGAAACTTCTACGGGACGACAACCGAAGGCGGACCCAACAGTAATTCCTCCCTTTGCCTTCCCCTTGGGTGCGGCACAGTCTTCAAGATCACGATGGCTGGCAAGCTGACGACACTGTATAACTTTTGCTCGCAACCCAACTGCGCCGACGGCGCTCAGCCCTTTGGCGGTCTGGTGCAAGCGAGCAACGGAGATTTCTACGGGACAACAGCATGGGGTGACGGCTTCGGGACCGTTTTCGAAATGGCTCCATCCGGCCGATTGGTCACCCTCTACCGCTTTTGCGCGCAACCAAGCTGTGCTGACGGTACTCGCCCGATTGCCGGGCTAGTGCAGGCCACCAATGGGGACCTCTATGGGAGCACAGCATTAGGGGGAGTTGAAAACAACCTATGTCCTTCTGGGGGCCTTGGTTGTGGAACGATCTTCGAAATCACGCCGACAGGCAATCTGGCCACGCTGTACAGCTTTTGCTCGCAAACCAACTGCATTGAGGGTGATTTCCCTGACGCAGCTCTGATGCAGGCCACCAATGGCATCCTCTACGGGACGACCTATTATGGTGGCACCAGCAACTACGGTACGACCTTTAGCCTAGACGTAGGAATCGGCCCGTTTGTAACCTTCGTTCGGGCTGCAGGCAAAGTGGGCCAGACCGGCCCGATCCTCGGCCAAGGGTTCACCGGAACGACCAGCGTGATGCTTAACGGAATCCCCGCGAACTTCAAGGTAATCTCCGACACTTTCATCAAGGCCACCGTTCCTCCCGGCGCGACCACCGGCTACGTCACCGTCACCACGCCCACGGGCATATTGACCAGCAATGTGCCGTTCCAGGTGATTCCGTAGCCGAGCGGAAATGACGATGCGCCAGCTGTGTGGAATGTCAGTTGGCGAAAAATCTCTATTACACTCATTGACCTGGAAGCGGGATTCGGCAAGTTCTCGATGAGTGCTATCGCCTATTCTCGACAGTTGAGATTGGCGTCGGGACGCCCGACTGAACCGAAATGCAAGAATCTATTTAATCACGTGGAACGGCACATTGCTGGTCAGCGTGCTGCTGGGCGTGGTCACGGTAACATAGCCGGTCGTTGCTCCCACTGGAACTGTGGCCCGTATGTACGTGTCCGACGCGACCGTGAAGCTGGCCTGAATTCCGTTCAGAGCGACGCTAGTGGTTCCGGTGAATCCTTGGCCCAGAATACCTCCGGTCTGGCCAACTTTGCCTGCGGCGCGGATGAAGGTGACAAAGGGGCCCAGGCCCACGTCGAGGCTGAAGACGGTACCGGGTGAGCCGTACGCGCCTCCTGTGTATGTCGTGCCATATAGCATACCGTTCGTAGCCTGAAAGAGCCCGCCGTACGGAAGTGCACCATCGGACTGGTCGAATGTATGTAACGTTGTTAGTGCACCCTCCCGAGTGATCCTGAACACCGTGCCACACCCTGCACTAGGGCAGTTAGTAAAGTTTCCTCCGAAGACTGTTGTGCCGTAGAAATTGCCGTCGGTAGCCTGGATCAGCTCACTAAGTGGCTCCGCGCCGTCCTCGCAACCTGATTCAGAACAAAAATTATAAAGAGTCTTCACGGTCCCATTCGGAGTCATCTTGAAAACCGTGCCGCATCCGTTTCCCACGTTGCAAAAACCGTTCTCATTAGTTCCACCGTTGGTGGTCGTCCCGTAAAGATTTCCGTCGTCGCCCTGAATTAGACCGCGAGGAGAAGCGCCGTTGGTGCCGTCAAAGTTGGTCAGCGTTGTTAATTCGCCGCCCGGAGTGACTTTGAATGCGGTGCCGTCGCCGCCCTCAGACGCGCCCGTTGTCCCATACAAGTTCCCGTTTGTGCCTTCAATCAGTGTGCCTATAGGACCTTCTCCATTATTTCTGTCGAAGGTGAACAGAGTGGTGAAGATGCCGTCCAATGAAAACCTAAAAACAGTGCCAGCGTTCTGAGCTCCGCCGTTCAGTGTTGTCCCATAGAGCTTCCCGTTCGTGTCTTGAACCAACCCGGCGATAGGATTACTGCCGTCTGCGCACTGTGGTTGGCCACAAAAGCTGTAAACCGTGGTGAGGGTACCTTCGGGACCTATTTCAAACACCGTACCGCAGCCAAATCCGTTGCAGTCCATGTTTGTGCCTCCCACGTTAGTTGTCCCGAAGAAGTTGCCGTCAGTGGCTAAGGCCAGCCCGACTTCCGGGTTGTCGCCGTCAGTACACCTGGGCTGACTGCAAAAACTGTACAGCGTAGTAAGTATGCCGCCTGGGCTGATCTTGAAGACTGTTCCCGAGGCGCTTGTTCCACCTTGATATGTTGTCCCGTAAAGCCCACCGTCGTTGCCCTGAACGAGAGAAACAAAGGCTGGGTTGCCGCCGTCGCTGCCGTTGAAACTTACCAGCGTATTAAATATCTGGCCATGCGCGGCAATCGCCGTCGCCGCACAGAGCAGAATGACGGCGCTAGCTTTCTTCCATGCGCTAAGTCTTGACATCGGGATACCTCTTCCTAGTCCCTCGTCTTTACGGAATCACATGAAAGGGCACGTTGCTGGTCAGCCTACCGTTAGGCGTGGTCACAGTTACGAAGCCCGTGGTCGCTCCCGCCGGAACCGTGGCCTTCAAAAACGTGTCGGAAATCACCGTAAAGCTCGTCGGGATTCCGTTCAGCGATACGCTTGTAGTTCCGGTAAATCCTTGGCCGAGAATGCCGCCAGTTTGGCCGATGCGCCCTGCAGCGCGAATGAACGTGACGAAGGGGGTTAGACCGGTGGATAGACTGTAGAGCGTCCCAAGGAGCTTGGTCGACCCGCCCTCGTAGGCTGCACCATAAAAAATCGCATTGGTCCCTTCGCATAGGCCGCCAAAGAGAGCTACACCATCCGCGTCGTCAAACATATGCAGAACGGTAGTCGTGCCTGACCTCCGGATGGCGAAGATCGTACCGCCATTGTAGGCTCCGCCATACGAAGTCGTGCCATACAGGATTCCGTTTGCGCCTTGGATAAGGCCAGCCGTCGGCGCGTCGCCATCGGTTTCGTCAAAATCATGCAATACGGTTACCACGCCGTTTCGTTCAAACCTGTAGACCGTCCCACAAGTTCCGCTCGGGCACTTTGAAGACGACGGCCCTCCATATGCAGTCGTTCCGTAAAAATTCCCATCCATGGCCTGAACTAAGCCGGAAAAGGGAAAGTTGCCATTCACCGGACCGAAGTTGTAAAGAGTCGTTAGCACACCTCGTCGTGTGATCATGTAGATGGTCCCGCACCCGCCCGTGGTGCTGCCGGCGCAATCTCCACTGCCGCCGTTGTAAGTGGTTCCGTACAAGTTCCCGTCGCTCGCTTGAATGAGTGCACCATAGGGCAGTGCTCCATCGGTGAGGTCAAAGCTGTGTACCGTTGTGAACGCGCCGTCAGGGCTGATCTTGAATACAGTTCCATAGTTCTTGGCGCCACCCCACGCGGTTGTGCCATACAAATTCCCGTCAGTTGCCTGCATCAGTGGTGCCCCCGGTTCCTCACCGTCGCTGTTATTGAACTCGTGCAGGGTCGTCAGTGTTCCGTCCGCGGGGTCGATTTTGAAGACCGTACCGGCGTACGCAGAGCCCGAGCCGCCTTGCGTTGTTCCATAGAAAAACCCATCAGTTGCAAGAACTAGCCCGGAAATTGGGCTCGAACCGTCCGTGCCACTGAACGAATGCAGCGTTGTTAGCGTGCCCCCCGGGACTACTCTAAATACCGTGCCTACATCTGCGGTGCCCCCCGACCCGGTAGTGCCGTAAAAGTTCCCATCTTCCCCCTGGACGAGCGACATATAGGCTGGATTGGCACCATTGGTCGAATCGAAGTTCACAAGGACATTAAAAGCAGGCTGGGTGAGGGCTTGACCCTGCAATACAGCTAGCATGGCAGAGATCAGATATACGAGTCGGGTTGCCCTCCATCTACTGGACGTCGCCATCGGAGCCTCCGTACGGAAACAATTTCGCGGCCTACTCATGCGAGAGACACTTGCTATCGCCAATTGACGCTCGACAACTGCCCACGAGGTTCCTGTCGATTTCACGGAATCACGTTGCCCATCGTTCAAGGGGATCACGTGGAACTGCACGTTGCCGGTCAGCGTGCGCCGAGTTGCTCAGGGAGTGATCTCGAACACGACGCCTTGACCGTATGCCCCACCGGCAATCGTAGTACCGTAAAGTTTCCCCGCAACGACAGTCAACGATCCACCAAAATACGGTTCCAATCCATCGGCGCAATTGGGTTCAGAGCAGAAACTGTGAATAACCGTCTGCGTGGTCCCGTGAACTCGGAACACTGTTCCACCACTGTAGGTTCCACCGCCTGTAGTCGCACCGTACAAAGTATTGTTTACGATCAGAGGATCAGTGGCAGAGCCAGTTCCCACGGACGACTGCAATCCCAAAAACGAATGCCTCCAGCCACCTTCGCCGTTGGGTGTCAATCTGAATAAAGTACTACCCTTGAACGTCGTGGAGCCGTACAGGTTGCCCCTTGAGTCGAACCTGACTTCTGAAACTGGCTCTCCGGCCTTCAGTCCAAACGAATAAAGGACCCTTTCCGTCCAAGGCCCTGCAAACGTAGGGCTGAGTTCGTACACAGTTCCCCAATCGTTTTTCCCACCATAGTCTGTTGTTCCATAGAGATTGCCCGAGTTGTCGAAGATCACTCCAGATCGCGGATTGCAACTGTCATTGAAACCGCCGAACATGTACAGGAGAGTCTCAATCGCCCCAGCTGGGGTTGGAGTTATTTGAAACACCACCCCACAGCCACCCTCGGTTGTCCCATACAAATTTCCAGCCTCATCGATAACCAATTGCGACTGCGGACCATTTCCATTCGGACATGGATACCCCTCAGAACAGAAACTCCAGAGGACGCTTTCCGCCCAAGGGTCTCCTGGACGTGCGGGGGGAGAAAGCTCGAACACAGTTCCTTCGCCATAAGTGCCTCCCCCGGTTGTTGTTCCGTAAAAGTTGCCAGAGGTGTCCATGACGAGGCCCGCAAAAGGCCACCATCCGTCGGGGCAGTTGTTTGGCTGCCCATTCAAACAAAATTGATACAGAATAGTTTCCGTCCAGGTTCCGTCGCCGGACGGACTTAGTTCATATACCGTACCGCATCCGAGATAAGCGGGGTTAGGACAATTCGCCGCGCTATTACCGCCAACCAAGGTGGTTCCATAGAGATTTCCCGCTTTGTCGGCGATTAGCCCCTCTGGAGGCTGACCACCGTCATTGGGAGCACCGCCAAAGCTCCAGATCACCCTGTACTGTTGCCCGTAAGCTAAGCCACAGGCGAGAACCACCACCGCCGCGCACAGAAATGCGTTCTTCATACATGGACTCCAAATCTCTACTGGATCACATGGAACGGCACATTGCTGGTTAGTACGCCTGTCGGCGTGGTCACGGTCACATGGTGTCCTCGAAGTTCGCCAAGAGAGTAAACGTCTGTGCTGGCGCGGCAATCGCCGTCGCAGCACAGAGCAGAATGACGGCGCTGGCCTTCTTCCATGCGCTAAGTCTTGTCATCGGGATACCTCTTTCTAGTTCCTTGTCTTTACTGAATCACATGGAACGAAACATTGCTAGTCAGTGTGCCGCTGGGCGTGGTCACGGTGACGTACCCGGTAGTCGCACCCAGTGGAATATAGGTTGAAATTAGCGTGGAAGATTTTACGTTGAATGTGGCTGCGTTGCCGTTGAACGTCACACTCGTGGCTCCGCCCAGGTTATTTCCGAGGATTCCAACCTTTGCTCCCACCTTGCCTGCACCCGGCAAGGTTTCTACGAACGGGCCAAGCCCTGTTGACAAGCTAAAGACCGTGCCGCAGCCCTCAGGAGTATTACAGGCGGAATTACCGCCCAGGGGCGTTGTCCCGTAAAAATTTCCGTTGGTGGCTTGCACCAGACCGGCAGTCGGACTATCGCCGTCAGTGCAGCCTGGCTGCGAACAAAAGCTGTAAAGCGTCGTCAGCGTGCCTGTCGTGGTAATTTGAAAGACTGTGCCGCAATCGATGCAGCCGATGCCACCTCCATTCGTCGTGCCGAAGAAATTCCCGTTGGTTGCTTGCACCATACCATTCGGGTGAAAACCGTCAGGGCAGCCCGTTTGCAAACAAAACCTGTAAACCGTCGCCAACTTGCCAGCCGGGGTGATTGCGAGGACCGTTCCGCACCCCTCGGAGTAAACGCAGTCCCCGCCATACGTTGTAGTCCCGTAGAAGTTGCCACTCGTGGCGAGCGTCAGAGCTGCAAACGGAACGGCCCCATCAGCGCATTTCGCATGCAAACAGAAGCTGTAGAGCGTGGTCAGTTTTCCCGCAGGAGTCATCTCGAAGACCGTACCGCAGCCACCACGGCAGTAGGCACCGCCGTACCCTGTTGTCCCATAGAAATTCCCGTTCAGGCCTTGCACCAGACCTGCCTCCGGAAACTGGCCATTGGCGCATGGGGGCTCGGAACAGAAGCTGTAGAGCGTAGTCAGCTTTCCCACCGGCGTGATCTTGAACACTGTGCCATAGTCAGAAGCGCCACCAGCATACGTTGTCCCATAGAAAGTCCCGTCCGTAGCTTGCACCAGACCGTTAGGCTCACTGCCGTCGCCGCAGTTGGGTTTCGAGCAAAAGCTGTACAACGTGGCCAACTTTCCTGGAGGAGTAATTTCGTAGACGGTACCGCAGCCAGTCAGCGAGTAGCTGGAGCAGTTGGACCCACCCTGGGTCGTTGTGCCGTAGAGATTTCCGTTCGTGGCTAGGACCAGACCTGCCGCTGGGTTAAAGCCATCAGCGCAGTTCGGATAACTTCCTTGCGAACAAAAGTTGTAGATCGTGGTCAGTTCGCCCGCAGGCGTAATTTTGAAGATCGTACCGCAGCCGCCCTCGGAACTACAGTTGGCCCCACCGCCCAATGTTGTCCCATAGAGGTTCCCGTCGAGTCCCTGCACGAGAGGGCTAAAAGGGTTCACTCCGTTCGTTCCATCGAAGGTTGCCAAAGTGGTGAAGGTCTGCGCTGGCGAGGCAATCGCCGTCGTGGCACAGACCACCAATATTGCCCAGGTTATTTTCCAGTAGTTAGTTTTGATCATGGCGCAGCTCTTTCTTCGTCTCTCGGGCCTTACTTGATCACGTGGAACGGCACGTTGCTCGTCAGCACGTCGCTGGGCGTGGTCACGGTGACGTAACCCGTCGTCGCGCCAACGGGGACCGTGGCTCTTATGAAGGTGTCGGAAACGACCGTGAAGCTCGCCGAGGTTCCGTCGAGCATTACACTAGTTGTTCCGGTGAATCCTTGCCCGAGAATACCGCCAGTCTGGCCAACTTTGCCAGCGGCGTGGACAAAAGCCACGAACGGGCTGAGGCCCATGGAGAGACGATAGACGACGCCAACGTCTTGGGGCACGCCTCCATTGGGAGTAGTACCGTAGAAGTTGCCATCTGTGCCTTGAGTCACCCCACCGGAAGGGTAACTGCCGTCACTACATCTGTTTTGTGCGCAGAAGCTATAAAGCGTCGTCAACGCTCCCGCTGAGGTAATTTTAAAAATTGTGCCACCTTCGTTTGCTCCGCCGTATTCGGTTGTCCCATAAAAGTTTCCGTCGGTCGCTAGGGTAAGTTCTGCAATGGGTTCATCACCGTCAGCGCAATCAGGCTGAGCGCAGAAAGTGTAGAGCGTTGTCAGTGCCCCCCCCGGAGTTATTTTGAAGACTGTGCCAAGGCCATACGCAACTCCTCCATAGGTAGTCCCATAGAGGTTTCCGTCGGTACCTTGAACCAGACTATCCATCGGAGTCGCGCCGTCAGAACAGTTCATTTGGGAGCAAAAAGAATATAGCGTTGTGAAATTCCCGCTCGGCGTGATTTTGAAGACGGTGCCGCACCCATAACCACCGCAGCCGCCGACGTTAGCTCCGCCGTGAAGAGTTGTTCCATAAAAGTTCCCGTCGATGGCCTGAATTAAGGCACCCTGCGGAGCAGCGCCGTCATTTCCATCGAAGCTGTGAAGTGTGGTCACCGTGCCGAATGGACTCATTCTAAAAACCGTGCCTAGAGAGTTCGTTCCTCCACCGTTTGTCGTGCCGTAGAAGTATCCATTAGCGGCCTCAATCAGCGCCGCGTAAGGATAAGCTCCGTCCGTAGCGCCGAAGTTGTGCAGCGTCGTCAGCGTGCCACCAGAAGTAATTTTGAAAACAGTACCGCAACCATCGGGGGCATCGCACGTTGGGTCGCCACCGAACGAGGTGATGCCGTAAAAGTTTCCGTCGGTGGCCAATACGAGCCCAGCAACAGGCTCGGCACCGTCGGTGCAAGGAAGACCTTGCCCGCAGAATCCGTGCGACATCGTCAACCCACTGCGCTCCATTTTGAAGACCGTACCGTTACCGCTAGGGCCGCCAAAGACCGCTGTCCCAAATAGACTCCCGTCGGAGCCTTGTGCAAGGGACATTAAAGCGGGGTAACCACCATCGGTCTCGTCGAAAACCGCAAGTCTTGTGAATGTCTGTGCAGGCGAACCAATCGCCGTCGTAGCAAAAAGCACAAACACAACTCCGGCAACTTTCCATGCGTTAAGTTTTGTCATCAAGTAAGCTCCAAAACGAATCCCATATTTATTTGAGTATGTGGAACGGCACATTGCTCGTGAGCGTGCCAGCTGGCGTGGTCACGGTGACGTAGCCGGTCGTCGCGCCTGCGGGAACTGTGGCCTTGATGAACGTGTCGGAGATCACCGTGAACGTTGCTGGTGTCCCGTTCAACGAGACGCTGGAGGTTCCCGTGAATCCTTGACCGAGGATGCCGCCGGTCTGGCCAACTTTGCCAGCGGCGTGGACAAAAGCCACGAACGGGCTGAGCCCCATATCGAGGCTGAAGACCGTACCGCAGCCAGGGAGGGAATAATTGCAGGGGGAACTGCCTCCCGCGAAGGTGACGCCATAAAACGTTCCGTCGGTACGCTGAACGAGGGCACTTTGCGGGTTCGATCCGTCGTTCGGATATCCTGCGAAGGAATAGAGGATCGTGTCCTGGCCAGCAAGGGGTTCTTGAAAAATACCTCCCAAATTGTCCCCGGCGGGCCCAATTTGAAGTGTCCCATACAAATTGCCGTCAGTTCCCTGGATCGGAAGACTCGGATCGGACCACCCAGTAGGGAAGAATTGAGGCAGAAACGTAATGACCCCTTGAGGGCTTAGGCGGTATAGGTGGTACTGCACTGCACCGTAGAAGTTTCCGTCGCTCGCCAGTATTAGTCCGCCTGGAATTGGCTGGGCGTTGCTGAATGTGTACAGCAGTCTGAAGTTGCCACTCGGACTAATTTCAAAGGCTGTTCCCGCTTTATACAAACCGCCATTTCTTGCTGTTCCGTAGAAATTGCCGTCAACTCCTTGGACCAGCGGACCGTTAGGATTCTCGCCATCGGGACAATAGTTTTGTGGACAAAAGCTGTAAAGCGTCGTCAACACGCCAGACGGTGTCATTTTGTAGATGGTGCCACAGCCCCCGGGGCATGAATTCGAGGGCGTTCCACCATCATATGTAGTTCCGTAAAAGTTTCCGTCTATGCCTAGTGTCAGCCCTCCGCTTAGTTGAGAGCCACCAGGACCGCCGGTGAACTGGTAAATGGTCGTGAACTTACCCGCAGCAGTGATCTCAAAAATCGTACCGTTCCCCGCGATTGCCGTTCCGTACAGGTTGCCATCACCACCCAGAACAAGGCTATTCGCCGGATAGGACGACCCACTCTCCAGAAAGTTGTAGAGAACTTGGAACTGGCCATTGCGGGTCAGCCTAAAGACAATGCCACATCCGATGCCTTGGCCGTCAGAACATTTTCCGGTGCCACCGTAATAGGTGGTTCCATAAAGCGCGCCGTCGATGCCCTGAGTGAGGGGCGTCATAGGACCGGCAGCGGTGTTGCCATTGAAACTCATCAGTTTCGTATAGGTTTGTGCAGGCGCAGCAATCGCCGTCGCAGCACAGAGCAGAATGACGGTGCTGGCTTTCTTCCATGCGCTAAGTCTTGACATCGGGATGCCTCTTTCTAATCGCTCGTATTTACGGAATCACATGAAACGGCACATTGCTCGTCAGCATTCCGGTGGGCGTGGCCACGGTGACGTAACCGGTCGTCGCACCCGCAGGGACTGTGGCTCTTATGAAAGTGTCGGAAACGACCGTGAAGCTTGCCGGAGTTCCGTTGAGAGAGACGCCAGTCGTTCCGATGAATCCTTGGCCGAGAATTGGGCCAGTTTGCCCGACCCTGCCTGCGGCGCGGACAAAGGCCACGAACGGGCCGAGGCCCGCGAAGAGCCTAAAGGCTGTACCGTCGCCATTTGTCCCGTCAAGGTACGTTGTTCCGTAGAAGGTTCCGTTGGTGGCTTGAACCAGTCCGCCGATAGGAACTGCACCATCAGTCGAGTTGAAGCTGTGGAGAGTTGTCAGCGCACCCCCTTGGCCAATTTTGAAGACCGTTCCATACAGGCTATTGGCTCCTCCCCGAGCGGTTGTCCCGTAAAGACTGCCGTCGGTCGCAAGAACCAGTCCCGCCTCGGGAATTTCGCCATCAGTGCAGTTGCTTTGGATGCAAAAGCTGTACAGCGTTGTTAGCGCGCCTCCTGGAGTGATTTTGAAGACCGTGCCGCAGCCGTAGGGGACACAGGTTGAGATGCCGCCAGCCGCCGTTGTGCCATAGAAAGTCCCGTCGGTCGCTTGTACCAGCCATCCTCCGGGGCTGGCCCCGTCGATCGAGTCAAAGCTATGCAGAGTTGTCAGAATCCCATCGCGGGTGATCTTGAAAACCGTGCCGTAGTTTCCGTTGTCCCCTCCTTCGGCTGTCGTTCCATAGAAATTTCCATCAACTGCCTGAATGAGTGCGCCGTACTGGGGATTGGCACCGTCAATCGAGTTGAAGCTATGCAGCGTCGTTAGCGTGCCCTCCGGCGTGATCTTGAAGATAGTTCCACAACCCATGGGGCACGTGTCATTAACTACGCCGCCACGCAAGGTCGTCCCGTAGAAGTCCCCATCCGTGGCTTGAACCAATCCCTGGGCAGGAGCGGCTCCGTCACTTAAGTCGAAGCTGTGCAGGTTCGTCAGTGTGCCCGTGGGCGTAATTTTGAATACTGTTCCAAAACCGTTGTCCCCTCCGTCTTGCGTTGTACTGTAGAAGCTTCCGTCGGTGCCTAGAACTAGCCCTGCGATGGGAGCTGCGCCGTCTACGCAGTTGTCTGATGCGCAGAAATTGTAGAGCGTCGTCAGCGTGCCCTCCCGCGTGATTCTGAAGACCGAACCCGAGCCACGTGCGCCGCCGTAAACAGTTGTCCCATATGCTCGACCGTCGGGGCCCTGAACGAGCGACGCACCTGGGCTTGTGCCGTCCGCCCCGTCGAAATTGACCCACTCGAACGTCTGCGCCGGCGCGCCAATCGCCGTGGCGGCACAGAGCAGAAGAACAGCGCCGGCCATTCTGCATGCACCAAGGTTGGTCATCTGAAATCTCCTTTGCGGTGCCATAGCTACGGAATCGCGTGGAACGGCACATTGCTGCACGCGTCGAGTTGTTCATGGAGTAATCTCGAACACGACACCCCGGTCATAGGTTCCACCCTGACTTGTCATTCCGAAGAGGTTTCCCGATGAATCTTTGAATAGCCCCGAAAAAGGCAACGCGCCATCCGGGCAGTTGGCCTGCTGACAAAAAGTGTAGAGGACACTTTGGTGCCCCGTTGCGTCAATCTGAAAGATGTTCCCGTGGTAGTTAATATTCTCAAGGCCAGCTCCGCTCGTAGTTCCATATAGCACGCGACGCTTAGAATCAATGAGGACCTCAGCCCACGGCACGGCACCGTCGGTGAGATCAAACCGAAAAACCCGCGAGGTGTACCCATTCTTTGGAGATAATTTGAAGACCCCGCCGTAACGGCCTGGTAGTCCCTCGGCCCCGCCTGAATACGTGCCGTACAGATTGCCCTCCTGATCGAACCTCACGGATGCCGCCGGGTACGCGCCCTTATGGGAAGCGAGTACTCTTTCCGTCCACCCTCCTAACGCGGGACTTAGTTCGAAAACTGTTCCACCGCCGCTGCCCCCGTCCTCTGTCGTCCCGTACAAATTTCCGGCGTTGTCAAGCGTCACACCAGCCTCAGGCCGCGCACCATCGGAACAAGCACCACCCCCTATGCAGAAACCGTAAAGAAGAGAAAAAGTCCAGGCTCCTCCGTTTCCACCGGGCGACAGCTCAAAGACCGTCCCCTGTTGACCGTCGCCACCCGACGTTGTCGTGCCGTAGAGATTTCCGGTAGGGTCCAGCAGCAAGGGTGCCCGAGGGGTTGCTCCGTCCGAGCACCTAAAGACGCAAAACCAATGTATGACTTGGTATGTCCATGACCCTCCCTGAGTCGGGGGTGACAGCTCAAAGACCACACCGCACGCTTCTCCGTTGCACTCACCCGCGCCACCTCCCGCCGAAGTAGTACCAAAGAGATTACCTGTTTGATCGCGAACGAGACCAGCCTGCGGGTCAAGTCCCTCAAAGCAAAAAACCTCGTCATCGCAGAGGGAGTGTAAAACCGTTTGCGACCAGGTGCCATCACCGTTCGGGTAGAGTTCAAACACGGTTCCCTCCGAATATTCTCCGCCTTCGAGGGTTGTGCCATAAAGGTTTCCAGCACTGTCGGACACAAGAGTGCCATACGGCAAACCGCCATCACTGAAACCAGTGAAATTCCAAAGCACTTTGTACTGCTGCCCGAGTGCGAAACCGCAACTTAGAACCACCACCGCCGCGCACAGAAATGCATTCTTCATACGTGGAACTCCAATCTCTACGGGATCACATGAAACGGCACGTTGCTGGTTAGTACGCCTGTCGGCGTGGTCACGGTGACGTAGCCCGTGGTCGCTCCCTCCGGAACCGTGGCCCTTATGAACGTGTCGGAAACGACGGTGAAGGACGCAGAGATAGCGTTGAGCGAGACGGCAGTGGTGCCAGTGAATCCTTGGCCGAGAATGCCGCCGGTTCGCCCGACTTTGCCTGAACTGTGCACAAAAGCCACGAAGGGGCCAAGGCCAGTGGATAGGCTATAGACCGTCCCGCATCCAGAGGCCGCGCACACGTTCGCGCCCCCGTGCTCAGTCGTGCCATAGAAGATGCCGCTAGTGGCCTGAACTAGGCCCCCGTAGACCAAGGAACCGTCTGTACCGTCGAAGGTATGCAGCGTCGTAATTGTGCCGTCGGTTGTAATCTCGAACACCGTGCCGTCACCATTAGCACCTCCGTCGATCGTGGTTCCGTAGAAATTCCCGTCGGTACCCCGGATCACTCCTGCTACTGGCGTGCCGCCAATACAGGTGCACAGCGTCGTTAGCGTTCCACCAAGCGTCATCCGGAAGAACGTGCCAGCGTCGGTCGTCCCGTACAGGTTTCCGTCGGCGCCTTGAACCAACCCTCCGGAAGGATTCGCCCCATCCGATCCGCCGAAATTGAACAGGGTCTCGAATGTGCCCTCCAGCGTAATTCTGAAAAGTGTACCTACCCCATCGGTGCCTCCAGACCGCGCGGTTCCGTACAAGTTCCCGTTTGTGGCTTGAGTCAAGCCCGCCCAAGACTGGGTTCCGTCAATGCCATCGAAACTGTGCAGCGTTGTTAGTTCGCCGTCTGGAGTAATCTTGTACACCGTGCCCAAGTTGCTTGCGCCACCGAGTTCAGTCGTCCCATAGAAGGCCCCGTTGCTGGCCTGAATCAAGCCGCCGAGGGGAAGAGAACCGTCAGTGCCGGCAAAGCTATGCAGCGTCGTCACCGTGCCGTTTGGGGTGATCTGGAAGACCGTGCCATATCCGCCATTGGCCCCGCCCTCAAAGGTTGTGCCATAAAAATTCCCGTCGGTAGCCAGAACCAGAGGGCCGTCGGGCTCGCCATTATCAGTATTATCGAAGGCGTACAACGTTGTCAGGGTGCCCGCCTCTGTGATTTTGAAAATCGTCCCTAGGCCGGTGTCATCGGGACCGCCACCATAGTAGGTCGTTCCATATAACTCCCCATTAGCGCCTTGGACGAGGGAAATGCGGTCAGGCCAGAAACCGTTAGTGCCATCGAAACTGAACAGGCTGGTGAATGTCTGCGCCGACGCAACAATCGCCGTCGCGGCGCAGAGCAAGAACAAAGCGACGCCCTTCTGCCATCCATTCGGTTTCGTCATTCGAGACTCCTCCGTTCGGTCTCAATAGTTACTGGATCACATGGAACGGCACATTGCTGGTCAGCGTGCCAGAGGGCGTGTTTACCGTGACGTAACCAGTAGTCGCTCCAGCGGGAACCGTGGCTTCGATGAACGTGTCGGACTTCACGGTAAATGTTGCCGGAGTTCCGTTGAGCGAAACGCTGGTGGTTCCCGTGAATCCCTGTCCGAGAATGGGGCCGGTCTGACCTACCTTCCCGGTGGCGAGAGCGAAAGTCACAAACGGGCCAAGACCCATATCAAGGCTGAACACAGTGCCACACTGTGGGCCAAAGGCGCACGAGAATTGTCCACCACCTTCTGTTGCACCATACAGAATGCCGTTTGTGCTTTGCACGAGACTTCCAACTGGCACGTCTCCGTCTCCTCCGTCAAAGTCATGCAAGGTGGTGAGGTTTCCGTCTGGGCCTATACTGAAGATCGTTCCGACAGAGTCGGTGCCACCGAAGTCTGTAGCGCCATAGAGGTTTTTATCCGTCGCTTGCATAAGCCCACCGAACGGCAACGCCCCGTCTGAACCATCGAACTTATGAATTGTAGTAAAACCACCGGTTCGAGTGATTCTGAACACAGTCCCGCAACCGGGCGGATCGAGGCCCATCTGGCAATCAGGCTTTCCTCCAAATAGCGTCAGCCCGTAGAAGTTTCCGTCCGCCGCCTGAACAAGGCCTGCTGGAGGTTCGTCACCGTCGCCACCTTCGAATACATGCAATGTCGTGAAGTCTCCCTGGAGCGTGATCTTGAATACTGTTCCACAGCCATTGGAGGGATCGCAGTTCGTATCGCCCCCTGCCGAGGTTGTCCCGTAAAGATTGCCGTCAGTACCTTCAATGACCCCACCCAGCGGGGATGCGCCATCTAAGACACTAATAACTATGCAATGTAGTGAGTGCTCCCTGTGGAGTTACTCTAAACACAGTTCCCGCGCCGCCATTCACGCCGCCACTACTCGTGGTTCCGTAGAGATTGCCGTCGCTCGCTTGGATTAGCCGCGAGATGGGGGCTGCACCGTCCGGACACCCGGTTTCCAAACAAAAGCTATAAATGGTCTTGACCGCTCCCACGCCTATTACCTTGAAGACCGTGCCACCTCCTTCACTACCGCAGCATTGACTCGCTCCTCCTGTCTTAGTCGTGCGGTAAAATGCCCCGTCGGAAGCTAGAATCGGGCCTGCAAAGGGGTACGAACCGTCAGGACAATTTTCATGGATACAAAATCCGTGGAGCGTCATTTCTTCGCCAGTCGTGGTAAGGCTGAAAAGCGTACCGCAGCCGTACCCGCCGCCGCATTTAAGATCACCGCCTTCCGAGGTGGTGCCGTATAGATTCCCATCCAGACCTTGCGCCAGCGTCATGAAATCCGGAAACGACCCGTCCGTCAGGTCGAAGCTAAACAATGAAGTGAACGTTTGCGCTTGCGCGGTAATAGTCGTCGCGATAGAGAGCACGACTACAACCCCGACCATTCTCCACGCGTTGAGTTTTGTCATCGGAAATCCTCCGAAGTGCTAAATCGAATCGCGGCCAACTCACGCGAGGAACGGATCGCTGACAACCGCAAGGGGGAGAACACTGCGGAAATGCCGAGCAGTGAAGGATTATCGTCCCCGGCCTGACTGGCGTCAAGCGGCCTTCCTAATGCTATTCTGCAACTGCGTTTTCTGCGTTGCACTTTTGTTGTACAGAACCTGTGGTTTTCGGCACAGTTCAGTCAGGCGAGGATAACTCACGTCCGACACTGATCCTACCAATGTGCCAAATCTGTGCACGGATACTTTGCACATATGCTGTTGGCGCACGCGACTCGTAGTTACAGCCTCTAGCCTCGCCGTCCCCTGCGTACCATAGTGACTCGAATCATGTGCAACCGTCCCCACTCAGATCGAGACAGTTCCTCGACGCCGAATAGCTCCGCTCGGAAGTAAGCTACCTTTAAGTAGAATTTGGCTTAAGATGACTCTCAAGCCATCGAAGCATGCGCTGGCAGAGGTCGACCTTGTGGAGATAGCTCCATTCCTGAGCGGGAGAGTGTCCCTCGCCGTCATATTTCGCATACTCCACTTCTTTTCCCAGTCTCCTCAGCGCCACAAAGATTTGATCTCCCAAGAATGGAGCAATGGCGGTGTCAGAAGCACCCTGGATGACCAGTAGTGGAGTCTGGATCCGGTCGAAATAGAAGAAAGGCGAATTCTCGACGAATCTGTCTCGTCGGTCCCACGGTGTTCCGCCCATCGCTCCCTGTCCATGTTCCGTCACTCCGATCCCGTAGGTAGTTCCGTCATCTCGCATCTCGCCATACAGACTGAAAAGGTCACCTTGCCCATCAATCGAGATTGCTGCCTTGAATCGCGTCGTCTGCACGATCAGGGAGAGGGCAGTGTAGCCTCCATAGCTATGACCCACCACAGCTAACCGCTCAGGATCAGCAATTCCGAGTTCTATGAGTTTGTTTACACCGGGAAGAACTGTCTTTGCCAGGTCCAACATCGGCGTTGCCGGACTCTGCGGGGCATCCGGTAGAAGAACAGCATAACCACGTGTGGCAAGAAGCTGCATATTCAACGGACCGGTGCTGGCAAGGCCGAACCGGTTGAGCCGATTCGATAACAAACTTCCGCCGTAGACCCAGACCACGAGCGGAGAAAGCTTTCCCGCCTGATAGTTGGAAGGTAGCAGCAGAGCACCCTTTAAGGGAATGCCGTCATCGCTCAGCCATTCGACCAGCCTGGCTGTCCCCATCAGCTTTGGGTCAAGCTGTGGGTTCAGATGACTTACTTGCTGAACTGTTCTGAATTCAGGATCGCCGACCCACAAATCGGGTGGATGAGCCGCATCCTCCGCAAAGAATGCCGTCTTGCTTCCATCCCCGCTTACTGCCACTGAGCCTTCCTCAAGCACACAGGTGTAGCACTGCCCGCCTTCCCTCATGCTTACGCTCTCCCCGGTAAGGAGGTTGATTCGATAGAATCCATCCTGTTTTGCTTTGTCATCGTGCGCCAGCACAATCGTGGACTTTCCATCCAATGCCCATAGAGTGCCCTGGGGTTGCGAAATTATCTGGGTGATTTGGCGGCCCGGGATTTCAGCGACCTGCTCAGTTTCTCGGCGGCCTACGTCAAGGCTCCATAGTTTTCGGTCGGCAACAAAAAACAGATTGCGCCCCGACTGGTCCCAAAGGGGTGCAGCGTTCCGTCCATTCCCGAATGGCTCCGTGTTGGCTGGCGCCGCGACCTTAATCGTGCCCACTCCCGTAACACTCACGACGAGGTAGGCACTGACCCCGCCGGCGCTCGAGTTCCGGAGGCACAATCGGCTGCTATCGGGTGCCCAGCTGAACCCCGACCCATCAGCTGCGAGGGGAATGTTTTCAGCCACCACTCGCTGCTCGCCACTGCTAAGATTCAGCACCGTAAAATCGAACAGAATTTGTTGGGAACCTGCCGCCTCAAAACGTTTTGCAGTCGTGAATGCGATACGAGTTCCATCGGGTGACAGCTTGTAGGTTCCGATTTGGCCTTCAACAATTACTTTGCTCGCTCCGCTATCAACATTCACCAGCACCACGTCTGCAAGATAGCCCTCCAGACTCCAAGGATCGGAGTTTGCTTTGGTGGAAGAACCAAAGACTGCCACCCGAATTCCGGAAGCCTGCCTTTGAGCCGGACCGGTGTCCTTGGAGCCCTCTTTTGCAGCACGCGATTCAATGGCGGACGCGAGAATTGTTTCATGGCTGTTACGCATCCACTCCACTGGACCGCGTTCAGCATTCAAGTCCGAGGCTTTCCGCAGAGTTCCGTCGTCAGCATTCCAAACCCACAGTTTCGCGTAGCCGCTACCATCGCGGTCTGACAGAAACGCGAGATACCGCCCGTCAGGAGACCATACCGCGCCCCAGTTGTCGTACTCGCTTGTGATTTGCGTCTGTTTTCTCGATATAAGGTTGGTCACGTAAATGTCGGCGCCTTTGGCAAACCAGGGAACGACGTGCAGACGATTTACAGCGATCGAATCGGTTGGAACGCGGACGATCGAGTACGCCAACCACTGGCCGTCGGGAGAAAAACTTGGCGCAGATCCCGCTCCGAAGGCGCGAACTCTTATCGCATCTTCCACAGTCAATGCGCGGACCTGCGCCTTCAACTGCTGCGGCCAGGTCCAGAGACAGAGAACACTGCATACACAGAACAAGAGAAAACGCGTAGTCTCGAAGGCTCTGCTGTAAAGAGATCGACCTGCTATCGTCGAGCGAATCGAAGTAGCGACCGGCATCGCAGAGCGGCTACGCGTAGCGCAACTTGCGTAATCGGGTTGGGCAACACCAGTCATTGATCGGAAGGCGTCAGAACTTTAGTTTGAGCCCAAACTGAATGGAGCGCGGCCCGCCGATCTGGTAGAGCGGGCTAAAGCCACCACCGCCCACGTTCGCGCCTCCGAGGCTCTGGGCCAGCATCTGGGTGGAGAGCCCGAAGTTTGGCTGGCTGATATCGGCGACGGGGGGACCGAAGTTCGGGTGGTTCAGGACATTGAACATCTCGACTCGGAATTGCATCTTCAGTCTCTCGTAAATCGGGAAGTCCCGGTGAACCGCAAAGTCCCATTCCGTCGCTCCGAATCCGCGAAGCGCGTTCCGGCCTAGATTTCCTTGCCGCAGGGGCGCCCCGGTCATCGGGTCGACCGGCGGGGCGATGAAGGCGGCAGGATTCAGGGCTTTTCCTCCCGGAAAATTACCGGTCAGATACAAGGGTTCCCCGCCAACAATATCTGGACGAACTTGCGTAATTCCGCCGTTAAACTGCCCAAGCACGCTGTCAAAGACATTAACCGGGGGAGCGGACCTTACGACCAGGAAGTTGTCGGTGGACCAATCGCCCAGAATTGCGCCCGCGAAACGATTGAATCGGGGCCGCGGGGCATCGTAAGTCAGGCCGGCAGAAACCGTTTGGCGTATGTCAAAATCGGAGGGTCCACGATTTTGGCTAGGATTAATTCCTGGTACGAGCGTGTTGGAAAAGACACCGGTTGAGCCAGCAGACGCATCGTCGATCGAGTGCGACCAAGTGTAGGACAGCAATGCCTGAAAGCCTTGAGCGAGACGGCGCTGGAACTGCATTTGCAGAGCGTTGTAGTTCGATGTTGCGGTATTGCCGACCAGCAATGCCGATCCCAGGTTCGGATTCGGGGAGAACAAGAACCCCGACTGGATCAGCCGGCGGCCCGATGAGCCGACATAGGAGATCGACAGTTTTTGCTGGCTGCCCAAGGCTTGCTCAAGAGCCAGATTCCATTCCAGGGCATACGGCAACTTGAGGTTGGGGTCAAAAGCCGTGAGCGTCCCCTGGTTCGTCACGTTTGGCGGGGCGATGGGAGGAGGAGTCGCTGCGGCAGCGCTCAACGGAAACGTGCCGCCTAGATTGAACGAGTCGACTCCAAAGGGATACGCAAGCTGATCAATGAGATTCCCCACTTCTTGCGTGGCAAGATCGTAAAACACCCCGAAGCCGCCGCGAAGGACTGTTTCCCAATTTGTAGCCTGTGCCAACTGATAGGCGATGCCGAGTCGGGGCGCGAAGTTTCCATAAGTAGTCTTAAAAGGCGGTACACCCGGTTTCGCCAATGCCAACTGGGACAGGTCCTGCAAGTTGAATCCGGTCACCGCCGGGATCTGGGGCCCGTTCGAGGTCGAGGGAGCAAAATCCATTTCCCAGCGAACCCCATACGTTAGGGTCAATCGTGGCAAGGCGTGCCACGTGTCCTGCGCAAAGACTCCAAGGTTGTGGAACAGGAAAGTCGCGTTGGTTTGAGCTTCAATGCTGGTGAATTCCGGAGAGCCGGATTCTGCCGACGCGACATCGGCGAACCCCGGGAATTGGGAGTACAGGAAAGGCTTTGAGATCGGAGAGAGACGGCGAAAATCTACGCCGAACTTCAAGGCGTGAGATCCGGCTTGCAGTGAAACATTGTCGACAAGATTGACCTGCCGCTGAATTGTTTGCCGGGCTAATCCTTCCTCTGCGAAACCGTCGATTAAGGAAAAGATGCCGAATACCAACTGGGAATTCTGACTGGTGAAGGGGCTGGGGAAAGACAGCGAGTTGATCGGCGTTGCACCTCCAAAGTCATCCAAACTGAGGTTGCTTGAGGCGTTCGCCCGGCTGTAGTTGAAGCGCAGGTCGTTTGCCAGCGTTGGACTTGGCAGCCAAGTGACGCCGACTGTGGCCATCTGTGTCGTGATTCGGGAATAGGCGACAGTACTCAGAGAATCTTCTCCGCTTCCACGCTGACTGATCTGAGAAGGTGAATAGCTGTACCTTCCGAAGAGGGTCAATTTGTCATTGACTCGATGATCGATTCGGAGGCTGTAGGCGTCGAGCGACGCCGGTTCCGAAAAACTGGCATTAAACTGCGCGACGCCGGTCGCAAGATCATCCGACCCGTTTGGCCGGGAAAAGGAGTTAAGATAAGGCCGCATCGCTGGGTTTGCGTTTTGGCGAGCCGCCAGGTCGGGCACCGTGGTCAATTCCGTCTGCGGTAGACGAAGTCTGAGCCCTTCGTAGGAGAAGAAGAAAAAAGTCTTGTTCTTGATGATCGGTCCGGCAAAAGTCCCGCCAAAGTCGTTCTGCCGCTCCTTCGCTTTCGGAAGCACGGGGTGGTTGGTATAGCCGTTGAACCAGTTGTTGGCGTCGAGCACATCGTTCCTCAAGTAATCGAAAGCTGTGCCATGGAACTGGTTCGTGCCGGAGCGTGTGAGGATGGAAATCTGTGCGCCCGGGGAACGTCCGAATTCCGGCGCGTAAGTGGAAGTTTGGATTCTGAACTCCTGCAAGGCATCCACTGAAACCAGGCTGTTGGTTCCGCCCAACACGCTGAAAGAGCCGAGCGCTCCTCCCAGGCCATTTCCAGGAAGCGTAGTGCTCACGCCGACGTTGGCGCTGACACCGTCAAGCATCCAGTAGTTGGAGCTGGCTCGCTGCCCGTTGACGCTGAATTGGCCGCCATCGTCCCCATTGCTCGTCGTGACGACGACTCCCGGGGAGAGTTCTATTAGCGACTGGAAACTCCTTCCGTTCAAGGGAAGGTTTTCGGCGAATTGGCGGTCCACAACCGTACTGACGGCCGCGGATTCGGTGTTCACCAGGGGCGCGCCTCCCTCGACGGTTAAGGTCTCAGAAACCGCGCCCACCGGAAGCGTGAAGTTGATGGCCACTGCCGACTGCACGTTCAAAACCACATCCGGCTTGATAAGAGTCTTGAAGCCAATCTTGGATACTTGAATGCGATAAGCACCGGGGGGAAGGTTCGAGACCGCATAAATACCCTCAGCGTTGGTTGTGCCAGGATATTTAAGCCCGGTAGCATCGTTCGCCATCAAAATATCAGCTCCGGCGATCGTGCGGCCGGAGGGATCGAGCACAAGACCACTAATCGTTCCGTTGGGCGATTGGCCAATCGCAGCCCCGGCAAAGAGACCGATTGCGATGGAAAGGGAGAGGGCGAAGCGTAGTCTCACTGGGGCTGCTCCTGGCTTGAACGGATTCATAACGGTTCATCCGGTCTACGGAAGCCCTCCTGTATTTGTATCAATTCTTTTTGATGGGGTGCGGCGCGAAGAGCGCTGGTCGGTTTTCCGAACACCTACGGGTGGTTGGGATCGATGTGCAGGTAGGCAAACAACAGAGGCTTATTGCTGGGTTTGTGACTTCCGCCGTTTGGCTCAACGGTGACAAAGACTGCATCAATTTGCGCGAGCGCTTTCGGATCGTCGAACCGCAGCACCCACCGCTTCTTCGATGCATTGTCAACAAAGAAGATCCCGAGATTCAGCGCCTGCTGCCAGTCGGGGCCTCGTCGGCCCCAAGCCTGGAAAGTGCTGGCGCTCTTCACGCCGGCTTGCTGGTCGAGATCGTAGGCGTAGAAGATCAGCGACTTCCCTTTCGTGTAGAACACGCGGCCGTAAGGCTTCCTGGTTTCGCCGGTGCGCTCGACATCGTATACTTCCGCCACGTAGAGGTCGCGGGCGCCCATCAGATCGCGGATATCGCGGTCGTGCGCGAGAAGTTCCTGCTGTTGGTCGATTGTGGTCTGACGATCTTGCAACGAGCGATTCAGATCAGCGACTCGCGCTTCGAGTGCGGCGGCCCGCCGCTTATCCTCAGAGGACTGGCCTGCGAGGGAATCAAGGGTGTTCTGAAGACTCTGAATCCTAGCCTGAGCTGATTCCAATTTTTGGGCGAAATCAGAACGCTCCTGGAGGAGAGCCTGCCTGCCTGCCTGCCTGTTTTGCAGATCGGCCTCCTGTTCGTTCTGGGCAGCCTTCATGCGGACCATTTCTAACGCTTGCTGTTCGAGACGTCGGCGAAGGCCAGCAATCACCTGGTCTCGTTGCTCCATCTGAGCCCGCAATACTTCGCGTTCGTGCCCCGCATCGCTCACCTGCTGTTGCATCGCGAGGGAAGTTTCTTCATTTGCAGGAGGCGCAACCACGGCAATTCTTGAGCCCCGGTGTATGCCTACCTGATAAGCGGAGATGCCGAGCGCAATGAAGAGCAGAATGCCCGCGGCATAGAGCGTCCAGACATTGCGCCAGGTTGCCTGGCTGGCCGAGAGGAGGACTTTGTCCACCTCTTTCGAAGCGGTATCCCCCTTGCCCCCCCCTCGCTCCGTACCCAATTCCTCTTCGCGCGTCAACGTTCGGAGCAAGGCCGCTTCTGCCCGTTCTTGCGACCATGATGGATCGGATTCAACAATCGCCGGTTCCGGCGCCAGAACGGGAATTGCCTGGCTAACCACGACATTGTATTGTGCCAGGGCTTCGCGGCATGATGGGCAGACCGCGAGATGCTCCCGTAGCCGCGTCTGCTCTTCCGCCGTCAACTGGCCCGAGGTTGAGACCGCACAGAGCTCGAGAAACTCGTCATGGGGTGGCTGCGACAATGTCCCAGTTCCTAGTTTGAGAGTCACTTTTTACCGCATCCGTTACGGCCGGACAATTTCGCGGCGAACACGCGCTTTCGCAGCTTGTCCAACCCCCGATAGTAGTGGTTCCGGATGTTGCCCAAAGATTGATCCAGCTTGACAGCGATTTCGGCGAAGGTACAGCCCTCGAAAAAATGCAGGTTCAGAGTATTACGCTGATCGTCAGTCAGGGTAGCGAGAAGTCCTTCAACGGTCGCAGTACCGACCAACGAGCTAAAAGGGCTGTCGTCTTCCCTGCCCTGCGAACGTGGATCCAGCAAGCCCGCGACGCCATCGAGTCCTAGCCTGGTGTAAAAATGACGGGAATTGAGGTAGCGCCGGCGATCGATGGCGCGGTGATAGGTCATCTGAACGATCCAGGAGCGTACGGCAGACCTCGACGAATCAAAAACAGAGCAATTGCGGTGGACGAATAGAAATACCTCCTGAAGCAAGTCATCAGCCTCGGAATCATCGCGCAGAATACGCAGGGCTACAGTCCGTACCAGGCGGGCGTAGCGGCGGAACAAGATTGAGAGCGCTTCCCTGCTGCCGTCGCAGATTTGAGCCATTAGGGCCTCGTCTGCGATCTGAGCTTCCAGAGCCGGGCTCGCAATTGGAGAACTGACTTTCCGGCGATCCTGACCTGGGATCGCAAGTCCAGTCAAACGGATTGTGACGGAAGCGTCCATAGGCTTTAACGAACCACCCCACTTCTCGGACTCAGGACTTCCCTGTTAACCGCCTTGGTTCCACGTGAAGTCGCGGCACAGGCCGCAACGCCTGGAAACGTTTCAGTTTCAACCGTTTACCGATCACATGAAAAGTGTTCGGACTCAGTCTTACCTTGTACCTTTGATTTCCTCAACAACGTTGGGCCACGCACTCCGCCAGCGGTGAGCGCAAAGCGGCATAGAAAGCCTCCACCCGTAATCTCATCACGACCCGTAATCTCATTCGGTGGTTAGAAACCTGAGTATGAGCGACATTCAGCCCACAGGTGCAATGCTTGTCGGCCCTTCGCGAGAAATTCGGCAACCGCCTTAAGGCCATCCGGTTGGCTCGGAGCATGAGCCAAGAGCAGTTCGCGGAATTGCTCCAGATCTCTGTCGACTTTCTTAGCCTTATCGAACGCGGGATCAACGCTCCATCCTTTGAGAATCTAGAAGTTTTCTCCACCCAGCTCGGCATCCCTGTTCACGAGCTTTTCGTGCTCGAGGACAACGCGGCACGTCAGAATGGCTAATTCAGCGAACCCGTAATCTCATTCGGTGGTACCCGGAATCACATTACGCCAGACTTTCGGCAGGTTGCAAGCTAATTGTGAACAGCCTCCGAAAGCAATTCGGCCTTCGACTCCTCCAGATCAGGCATGATCTGGGGAAGAGTCAGGAAGACTTTGCCGAAATGATAGGGATGTCTGTGGATTTTCTTAGCTTGATTGAACGGGGAAGGAATGCGCCCTCTTTTGAAAAGCTCGAGCGCATGGCTGCTGCTCTGAAGATGCCAGTCGCTTATCTATTCACTTTCGACAGACAATCTTCACGAACTCGGGGTAAGACACGCCGGCGTTAACGGGCAATGCTGATGGGTATTTCGTCCAAGACTAAAAAGTTCGTGATTCAATAGGTGGAGAAAGACTTTCTCCGCTCCAGCTTTTTAAAAGCTTCCTGTTAAAGCAGCTTCCACTTTTGCAGCAGCGTCGTCCTGCATGTGAGGCAGGACGTGTGAATATACATCTAGAGTGAACGCTGCGCTTGTGTGTCCCAGTTGTTCTGATACCACTTTTGGTGAACGCCTACCGTTAACGCCAAGGTTGCTGCCGTATGCCGCAGGTCATACAGTCTGATGTTTGGCAGTCCGGCCCTTTTCAAGATGGGTTTGAAGTGCTTGTAGACCAAGCTGTTCACATTCACTGGGCGTCCAAGTTCCGTAACAAAGATCAGGTCCACGGCCTCTGGCCATTCTTCGGGATCAACAACTGGAGCTGCCGCTTGACATTGACTTAATTGCTTCAGTCTCGTGAGAACCCAATTCTGGAGTCATATGATTCGCCGACTTCCTGCACACTTCGTCTCACCATATTCCCACTGACCCGTAGGCCCTTTTCGCAAGGTTCTCTTTACGCTGACGGTTCCACGCTCCCAGTCAACGTCCTGCCACTTGAGCCCGATGTACTCGCTGGGGCGCATTCCAGTGGTGACGGCAACACTAAACAAAGTCCCGTACATCGTCGGCAGCGCAACTTTCAGAAAAGTCTGGGTCTCCTCCACACTGAAGACTCGCATCTCGCGCCTTCGACTCCGTGGCAGCTTCGCGCCTTGGTCGGAACCTCCAAGAGCATTTCCCATTGCAGTGCCTGTCTGAACGCCGCGTTGAGCACCCAATGAGCGCCCTGGACTGTTCTTGGCGAGAGTCCGCGATCTGTCATTTCTTGGTAAGTCGCTTGGACGTCCAATGGCCTGATTGCCACGATCGGCTTCTTGCCCAGCGACGGGCGGATGTATTTTGCGAGCAGACTCTCATAACTTTCGAACGTCTTGCTGCAGATCCGCGACTTCACTGTCTTCAGCCATTGATCGAGATATTGATCCAAGCGAATCTTTGCGCCATCCCTTTCAATATTTGCGCCCAGTTCATTGACCTTCTTGCCGAGAAACTTCTGCGCTTGGCGCAGAGAGCCATGCACAGTACGGTTGTAATAGCTGCGTTGTTTGGTTTTGGGATCGCAACCCATGGGGATGCGAATCATCCAGGTGTTCTCTCGAACGGCGATGATCTGACCCAGTTTGCGCGACATGGCCATACCTCCTTTCTCTGCTCGCAGAACGGAGCAGCCGGGCCTGTCGTTGATTGATGTTTTGGGGTTTGGCGGGAAAATGGGCTACAACGATAGGCCGTTCAGCAGGGCTGCTTCCATCTTGGCAGCAGCTTCCTCTTGCATATGCGGAAGCACGTGCGAGTAGGTGTCCAGAGTGAACGCGGCGCTCGCATGACCAAGTTGCTCGGACACTACCTTCGGCGCGACTCCAACCGTCAGGGCAAGAGTGGCAGATGTGTGGCGGAGATCGTAGAGCCGGATGTTCGGCAAGCCTGCTTCTCGCAGGAGTGGTTTGAAATGCTTCTTGACCAAGTATTCCTCGCTGGTCGGTTCGCCACGCGTCGTGGTAAAGATCAGGTCAGCGAATACCGAGTCGCACGCCGCCTCGGTCTCACCCACCCCGCCTTTCAGCTTCCGGAGTAGGTCAAGCACCCACATTTGCAGTTTAACGACTCGACGACTGCGGACCCGCTTCGTGTCCGCAAACGTCCATTGGCCTTCATTCCTGTGGAGAGTTCGAACGACCCTGATGGTTCCACGATCCCAGTCGATGTCCCGCCAGCAGAGGGCGAGATATTCGCTCGGGCGCATTCCAGTGGTCAGGGCTAGAGCAAAAATACACCCTCGTGGGGAATGCGATGCAGTCCTGAGAAACGATCGAGCCTGCTCTGTCGTCAGCACAGACATTTCTCTGCATTGCTCACGAGGAAGTTCAACTCCCTGTGTGGGATCATTGAGGAGCAACTGCCAACGTATCGCCTGCCTAATTGCAGCCCGCAAAACTGCATGTGCGTATCGAACCGTTCGTGCCGAGAGTTTCCGGTCGATCATGACCTGATACGCAGTTTGGATTTCAAGAGGCGAGAGCGAGGCCAGGGTTCTTGCACCGATTGCTGGACGGATGTATCTACGCAGCATGGCCGCGTAGTCGCGGTGTGTCTTTGCGCGGACTTTAGGTTTCACGGCCGTTTTCAGCCAGTGATCCAAGAATTCGTCCACTGTGACCTGGAGACCCTCTACACCGCGGCACAGGTCTCGTTCGTGTAGCCTTCTTGTTAGGTACGCCTGGGCATGCCGTAGAGAGCCGTAGACTGTTCGATTGTAGTAGGTACGCTTTCGCGTTTCGCGATCGCGCCCCAGGTAAACACGGACGAGCCAACGACGCTCGCCTCGCGCGATGATCTGGCCAACTTTACGGGACATAAAATGTTCCTCCTTTCTCGGAAGCAGACATGCGTCCGGGCGATTTGCAAGCTCAAGTTCCGTGGACAAAGTGTTTTGGTTTGCTGACAGGCAGGCAACACAGCGTCTGACTAAAGGATCTCTGTCGAACAAGAGCCGTTCCATACTGCGACCCCGGCGCACTGGCCGCACGCGGATTGTGGCGGAATCACACGGAAACGGAGGTTTCTCACTCGCCGACAGTCAGTCGTAGAGGGGACGAATTCTCAGCTTTGTTCAGTGTGCTGGGTAAGAAACGTGGGGGGTAGTGCAATAAAAATGCGTCGCAAACAGGCCCACGACCCTAATACCAGTCCGCGCAGCCCTACGAACCACCTCGCTATGCCCCCTCAGATGGCGGCAAGCGGCAGGATCAGGGTCGGTGCGACTCGATACAGATTAATCGGAACACCGAGCGTGCTGTTCGACGCCGCCAGAATCCGAGATACAGGTTGGCGCTGGCGAAACTCCTTGTTTGCTAGAGCGAATGGCGGGAACGGCGGGCTCGGAACTTCCGGGCTGTTCTATTTTGCACAAACGCCAAAAACACTTGAGGTGACGACGGATAGGTACGGGTTGGCTTCTCGCATCTGGACTTGAAGGGCCGCGCTCGAGGTTCAACGTCTCACGAGCATCTCTTTATTGCCGGTCTTGAGGGCAAGCCACACTTTTTCGACCTGTCCATGCATTCTCTGCGATCCGCCGTCGGGCTGCCCGAACTGAAGAAACGGAGTCCTTCTGTCGGCAACGAGAAGGCGTCCGAAATTCCTCCACCCTGGAGCCTGAAGGCGATCGTTCAGCGCACGCTGGCAGATCGTAGCGAGCATGTCCGCCAATTGCAACCCGAGAGACCCAGCCGAGTCAGCGAAGTGTCGCCGCTCGCTCAGGAGAAGCGTCGAGTTCAATCCAAGAGGGCGATCGACATCTTGGACACCGTAAGCCTCCCGCATCCACTTCACGTGGCGGATCATCTCCTGATCGTTTGCATCGATTTTGTAGTGGGCGTCGAACTGCGAGTAGTCGGCTCCAATGAGGCAAGGCAGAGGTGTCTTCGCGAAGTGGCTTTCGCTCATCGGCAGGATGAGAGTCGACCAGGTGTCCTCCATCTCGGTGATCGTTCGGTCCTTGCGATCGATAATCCACGCGATGCTTCCTAGTTCGGCCGGGATGCGCTGGACGTAGTAGAGAGTGCTGTCTTCGATGACCTTCAGAACTAGGCCAATCGTCAGGAAGGCTTGCAAGAACAGCTGATTGGGCATCCTGCGAATCGCATCGGCAAGCCCGCGCAATTGTGCAGTCATTTTAGGATTGTGCTCGGGTGTCAGGCCCGCGGTGATGGCATCCGCCTGGCGAGACTTGTACGCACTGACGACCGCGTCATCGTTTGTCGCCATGTCAGTGGCGAAAAAGTTCACGAACACGTCGTATCGCGATACCAGATCGATCAATTGGGCCGCCTGAGGCTCATCAAGTTTACTTCCCTTTACTTCGCCTCCCTGACTCGACCAGCCATCACGCAGTTGAGAGAATTCGGCGAAGAGGTCACCCTCTACGTAGGATGGAATTACCAATGCCAGCACGAGAGAAAAGAGGGATCGTGCGGAAGGTGGGAAAACGAAGGGGCCGGCCTCATCAATGAAGATTCGCATGTAAGATCAGTTTAATGCGTGGCTCAACGTGAGGGGCTAGACGAAGGGGTGAAGCCTCGCTGGGGCTTACCCAAGGCTTATCTGCTCGTCATCAAGACGTTCGCGATTCAACATTTCGAGGGCGCTATCACGCATGCGAGTGAACAGTCTGTGTCCTGCCGACCCCGCGGCAAACCTCTCTCGGTACGCTTCACTCCTTTCCTTCAGCGAAATATACCTCGGTGAAGGTTGGCCCGGTGCTCGGTTGAACGAACCGGTCTGAGAATTCACAAGGAGAACTGACTCCGCCAACTCGCCCAGTTTCGCGTCGACGCCTCGACACTTCTCAATGACCTGCACCGCAAAATCAGGCTGGTTCAACGCGAATTCTGATGGCGCACCCTCGATCAGTTGGAGAGCGATCCGGATCGACTCCGCTTCGCGCCGGTCCAGCAATTCATCGATGACCGCGAGAGCCGTCGGATCGATTGACGCAATCGACCAGAAAAGTTCACGCAGCCAAAAGCTCTGCCCGGGTTGCGAAAAGAAACGGTCCCTTACCTGCTCAAGGAAGGTGCGGTAATTAGTGGCGTTCTGCAGCGGCCGGAATGCGTTTCCGAAACGGTGATGGGGAATCGGCGCGTAGCCGTTCTTTTTCTCGTTCCGCCTGTCCAATTCAGCGTCGCGATCTAAACGTCGGAGAATGAGCTCGAAAAGTGCGCTAGGAAAGTGTTCCCCGGCCCAAGCGAGAAAACGCTCGGTATGGTGCTGGTCGATTTCTTTCGTGACGACCAGTTTATCAAGGAGCATTCGAACCTGATCTTGCGATAGGTGCCCCTTGCTGATTCCAGCATAGTCGAGGCCACCGCACATTTCGTCAGCCATCTTCGAATCATCGCTAATGTCGGAATTCAGCAACATTTCGATCGCTTCACGTTCATGCTGCCGGTGCGCTCCGAGGCGGCGAATTCCGGTGAATGTCAAATAGCGAACCGCCACAGCCGGGTGCCGCGCCAAAGCCTGCAAGATCGGAACGTCCTCGGCTATCGGAGTGTTCAGGTTCGGTCCATAGGAAACTGCATTTGCCGTGCCATATGCGACTAGGTAATTCTTGTTGGTCGCTGCTTCGATTCCGGCGCTTCCATACCTGATTGGGTCGGTCTGCCGAAGCCATCGGAGCGGAATCATGATCAACTGTGCGAGCAGCGGATGCGCGTCATTCATGGCATACGGCAGAAAGGCGCGCACAAACTCTTCCGAGCAAAGCTCCTCGATGAAACCGTACGGTTTGCTACCGGGATCAATGCCAGCCTGTTCTGCGTCCTTCACGAGCTGAACCAGAGCCTCAACTTGCTGGCGACCGTCAGGCAATTTCGCACGAAATGCCGCAACCCCACGCGAAATCGATTCGCGTCGAGAACGGTCAGCTTCCGTTAGGTCCTCGTGATGTCCGTCCAGATCCCATTCGCCCGTCGAGAACGCGTCGAAAATCACCAAGTCGTCCGATCGCGGAATAAGCGCGAGGACTTCGTCGATTTTCTGGCTTAGAGGACTGTCGATATGAGGACGCGAGCGACGAAGGACCGAGCGAATTTGACGGAGAAGAGGAATCGGCGCGGTCCTCCTCAGCCTATTCTCAACGATGCCGGCGACGGCGAGTCGCTCATCCATCTGCCATCTAGCTTCCTCTTCCGAGACTACGTGGCCGATCATCGGCAGGTACCCCGATAACACACGTGCAGTTGACTCCGTCGCACGCAGGGCGATTTTCGGATCGTCCGAGCTGAGGCAGCTTTCGATAATTCCCAACGCCTTTTCTCGAACCGGCCGCACTACGGGGTGGTTCAAACCAAACCCGCCGAATGAGATGGTGAATCCTTCCGACTCGGTGAACTTACCTTCCTTCGCGAGCAATTTGTCCACGATATCCAGCGGGGTGAATGCGCCCTCAAACGCGTTCCGCTCTCCGCACATTCGCGCTGCGAAGTCTGCCATCCAATCGTCGTAAATCACGGGCTTGTAGCGCCCGTATTCCGCCATTTCGTCCAAGACACGACGCGCGTGATCTGGATACTGCCGTGGAGCGCGGTTATCACGCTGAGCCAACTCCCAAAGAATCCCAGCTGCCTCCTGAAGGTGGTCGAAATGAAGGGCGATCGCTTTGAGCAGGGGCGGGATCTCCCGGAGGACGTCCTCTTGCTTGATCTCCCAATCTGCCCACACGACGACCGTGGCAGCCTCATTTTCCAGAGCGCGATGAATTAGTCTCAACACCCGAACCGGCTGGAAGAGTGCAGCTTCGTTCAGCGTCTTGAAAAGTTCGGTGCGAACGCCTGCGTGGCCGGCCTCGAAAGTGCCATCGATTTCCGTCCAAATTCCTTCAAGAAGACGCGCGCCTTCATCTTGGTTCCGCTGCGTGATGCGCCAGTCGAGCTCACCAAGATTTCTCAAAACGTTCGACAGGTATGTGGATTGAAACGTCTCAAAAACCAAATCCGAAAAGCCCGTGCTCTCGCCGGCGCGAGTCAGACAAGCACCTTCGAGGAGAAAATCGGAGAGCAGGTCCGGCACGATCCTGACAAGCCTCCCGCCCCGCAAGAGGAGACCGTGTTTTTCCAGCAGATCGATTCCGGACGCTATTTCGTCCGGTCGAATGTGGAGAATCTCCGCTGCTGGTTCAACGAATTGCTTCGCGGTTGGTGATAGGGGCCCGACAGCCGCTATGAGGTTCAGCAGCTGCCGCCAGTTGACCGGTCCGGCTGGGAGCAGTTTCTCGTATTCCGCAGAGAATCGATCAAAGACTTGATGGCGGAAGTCATCTTCGTTGGCCAACAGCGCCGGCGGAATTTCGCCTCGAGCGATCAACCGGCCGCCAACGACTGTCACGAGCGGCGTGTCGGCAGAAACGGCCGCGAGCGCAACTGCGTGTTGTGCATGATCCGCTCCAAGAACTTCGAGCGCGAGATCTCTGACACTCTGATTCCGGACACGCTCTAGTTGGGGAAAGCGCCTGATCTGACTGACATCGAACCGTATCGACAAGCTCGCGTCGATGGATCCGCTCCCACTGGGCCGCGCGCCTAACACCAGTTTTACGTTCTGCCGCTGCCCTAGTTAGCCGATCAGGTGAATCAAAATAGGCTGGAGTGATTCCCGCGGAAGTCACGGCGTTTTTGAAATCGTCGAGCGCCTTCTTTTTGTCCGCATCCGTTTCCTTGTTGACTGGAACGCCGCCCTCGGTCTTGAAAAATGCGAATACTGGCCTGCCGAGCCTTTGTGCGAGCTCGAACTCCGCTCGCGTGTACGTCAGTTCTGGGCTTTCGGGAATAAGCGACCCGGCCATGAAGCCCATGATCAAAATCACCGCATCAGAAAGCTGTACCTGTTCCAAGCAAACGTCGCGCGGTTTCGACGGTTCAGACACAAATAGTTCCATGCCCCAGGGAACCAATTCCGAGCGGCGCAACGCCTCTTGGGCAGACTCTCGTTCGGGGCGGAGATCTTTAAACGTCGAGCTGACAAAAATACGCATTTCGACTTACTGTGGCGCACTATCTCAGACGAGATGCTGTGGCACTGCGCATGCGGCCTTTGCCCGCGCACCTAACGACGTTGCCGGCGCCGGAGCCAACCAGGATCTCTGTCAGCCTAAGTGCGTCGATCGCGCAACATTCTTTCTATGAGACCAAGGATTTCGGCGCGTTGTGCATCGTCCAACTCGAGCACTCGACGGACGAGGAACGTTGCGGAACTCCCATGTCCCGGAAGTCCTTCAGGTTCTCCTGTCCAGCCGGCCCACTTGGCCAAGGTCATGAAATCGAGCTTGTAGAGTTTCGCGAGTTCTAAGAGTACTGTCGGATCTGGCTGGCGGATGAGCCCGCGTTCTATTTGTGAAAGGTAGGCGCTCGATCTTCCCAGTCGACGCCCGACCTCTCTTACTGCAAGCCCATAGTGCTCCCGCGCCCGTCGAAGAACCTGACCCACCGGTGGTATGTCTTTGCGGGGAATCGCGAGTTCTGACCCTGCTTTTGTTCCGCGATTCTGAACGCCCTTGGTCGCTCTTGCTTTGCTCATAATAAAAACTCATTGCTAGTTATGCACAGGTCGCGCGAGTTTCCACTTGCGGATCGCACGAGTGCATAGTACATTATCACCATTGCAAAGGAGCTTTGCAAATGGATGTAAGCGAGCTGGTGAAGACAGAATGCAAGATGCCGGACAAACGGTACGCCGGCCTTTGGGATTCCATCGTGGTGGACGTCTCCATTAAGGATCGACTCCTCCGATCAGCGGCGCTAAGCCTTCGGCTTCGTGCCGATTTGCCGTTTGAGGTTACGGCGCTTCACGGATTAACGATACTATACGGTCCGCCCGGGACGGGAAAGACGACCTTAGCTCGCGGCCTTGCTTACGAGTTGGCACCGCTTACGACTCAGCGATCAGCTCGCCTCATCGAAATCAACCCTCACGGTTTGATGAGCGCAGAGCACGGACAGAGCCAGCGGCGGGTGACAGAGCTTCTGACGGACTACGTACCCTCGTTGGTTGACGATGGGATTCCGACGGTAGTGCTTCTCGACGAGGTGGAGTCCATGGTCGTCGCCCGAAGCCAGGCTTCTCTGGCGGCAAACCCTGCGGACGTCCATCGCGCCACTGATGCCGTACTCACGGCCATTGACTCAAACGCCTCGTCTTTACCGCATCTGGTTTTTGTGGCGACTACCAACTTTACTGGGGCAATCGACGAAGCATTTCTATCGCGCGCCGACGTTGCCATTTGCGTACCGACACCGGACGCCGCCGGCGTGCTGGCAATCCTGAAAACCACACTCAATGCGATGTCCGAGTCATTCTCGCCTTTGGCCAAACTGGCGCAGAATCCAGCACTCAAACAGGTGGCGAGTGCGCTTGCGGGAATGGACGGCCGTCGCATTCGGAAGACGATCAGCGAGGCAATGCTTGGTCGAATCGAGACCGTGATTGAGCCCGGCGTTCTGACCATCGATGATCTGCTGTCAGCGGCGCAACGAGTGAAGCAAAGCGCGCACATAACGCAATCCAACTTGGGAGGGAGAAATGGAGCGCACTAGGTTAATCGCGGCGGCGCCAGTCCGCAGCGCATCCGAAGCCTGGCAAGTTCTCACCACTCTTCTGTCCGATACGTTGGAACGAAGCTCCTCGATTCCAACCGGGAGTGTCGCTGCCGTACTCGCGAATCTGAATGGCCTTGGGCCAGCACTCATCGCCGGTGGGCATCTGGAGTCCAAGGGTATTGTCCTTGTGGACGAAGGATTGCACCTGACGATTCGAGTGCTGACTGCGGATGCAGCCCTCGATGTGGAAGAAAACCTAAATCCGGTACCGGGTGGTGGAAGCGCTACGGACGAGTGGACTATTTACTTCCCTCCGGCCGGCCCGTTGGACAAGACTCTCAGGTCTGCGGTGAAAAGCTCTCCGCATCTCTCGACGGCGGAGCCGCCCGCCTGCGCTCTAGCGCAAAAATCGGAGCGTACCAGCAAGTCCTTAATCGACGTTGATGCCCTCCGCCGCTTGGGAAACTGAATATGACATTTACTTCTGTATCCACACCGACGCATACCATAGTGCACACGGCAACGCATCTAGCTGATGTGATTCTCGGGTCGATTGCGGATATCCTCGGTACCCTCGGGATCGACGCTACCCAGGTTTTTGCTGATTGGGACCGAGACAATCGAGCGATAAGCGAATGGATCAAGGAAGGGTCTCTGAACACCGTTGCGCTTGAGTGTCATCAACCCAATGGCGTCGTCGCTCCCATCTTCGAATTCCCGGTTTCGTACACGGGTACAGGTGAAGGCGACCGGAAGTTTACGGCGGACCGTGCTGCCCTAGCCCGGTACCTTGCGAAGCTTCAAACAGTTCCTTCGGGAACCATTTACAAGATGTTTTGCAGCTACAACGGTTGGCATTCCACCCAACAAGGATGGGGGCCGGCAACAAGAGCATCTGTGGCGGGTATGCGTTCGTACAGTTTCGGAACGCTTGCAGCGGGGCCGCACGCAAGTACGGGCCTACGTTACTTCACCAAGTGAGTTGACCAATCATGAGTTACATTGACGACGCATTCGACAGGTTGAAATCGAATCTCGAAATCACGCCAACCGAAGAGGATCTCGCGGTCACGCGACACAATCTGATCCGCGACCACATTAGCGCATCTTGGAAGCTGGCTGGGCACTTCCTCACGGGGAGCTACGACAGGAAAACCAAAACAAAGAAGCTGAAGGATGTCGATATCTTTGTTGTGATCGATCCGAAGGGGCCACAGGGATACCTTGCCAATGGCGCCGGCTCAGACGCCGTTACGGCGCTGCGGAAGGTTTTGACTACTCGCTGGAATGACCTTGACTCCGATGAACATGTGGTGACCATCAACTACGCGGGTGAAGACGTTGCCTCATACGAAGTGGCTCCGGTATTCCCGCGAAAGGGCGGAGGCTATCTGATGCCGAATGGCGCCGGTTGGATGACGACCGATCCGACGAAACACGCCGAGCTGGTGACAGCGAAGAACAAGAGTTGCGACGACAAGTTTGTACCATTCGTGAAGATGGTGAAGGGCATCAATCGCGAGGCGAATGACGTTATCAAGCCGTCGTTTCTGCTCGAAGTTATGGGCCTTGATTTAGTTCTCCAACCATTTGGACGATATCGCGATGAGATTCGATTCTTCCTTGCGTCCGCGGCCGATCGAATGACCGAAGACTGGCCTGATCCGGCTGGTCTCGGGCCCAATGTGAACGCAGGAATTACCAACCCAGAGCGGGAGACCTTGGCTCAAACAGTGCGAAAGTGGCTCGCGGTTGCGGAGGACGCATTGTTGCTTGAGACCGAAGGCAAGGAACGAGCGGCGGTTGAGAAGTGGCGCAAACTCTTCGGCTGGAGAATGCCATTGCCATAAGGCTTACGAATATTCATTAGGCCCATCTACGAGTAGCGAGGTTACGTTTAATTTATGGATAACGGTATCGTGTCCCGTCAAAACCTGCCGGAAAATATTAAGAAGTTAGCAGCACAAAGGCATTTCTACTCACGGGCGAAGCGATTGAGTGCGTTTCAGGCAGCACTAGATGTTCTTTCCCCCATTGGGGGGGCGATTGCTGTGGTACTAAAACCCGACGCTGATGTGTGGGCTGCCACCATTGGCATTGCAGTTGCCATTTTGGACACGCTTTGGCTCGAACCGAAGCAGGGCGACTTCCGGGAACTCGGCGCAAACATTCAAGAGGAGTTCGATTGCAGTGTTCTTGAGCTGCCGTGGAACACTCCGTTGGCGGGGGAACGCGTGAGCCCTGAAGACATTCATGAGGCCTACAAGACGTACAAGCCATCGAAAGTCGCTCCTTTGGAAGATTGGTATCCAAAGGCGGTAGGCACTCTGCCGCTGTTCCAAGCGCGAGTGATTTGTCAACGTACAAATTCTTGGTGGGACGCAAAGCTTCGGCGGCGATACTGTGGCTGGATAAACCGTACGTTGGCCGTGGTCATTGCCTCCGTGATCATCCTCGGTTTGATAAATGGGATGTCTCTTCAGAAATTCATACTCGCTGTCGTGGCGCCGCTATTACCAGCCATACTCTGGGCCGGACGCGAATACCGACGCCAGAAAGACACGGCCCTTAGGTCTGATCGCCTGAGGGGGTACGGAGAGTCCTTATGGGAGCAACTTACTACAAGGGAAATGGATGAATCCGAAGTATCAAAACGCTCCCGCGAGCTCCAGGACGCAATTCTGATCCGAAGACAGGAAAGTGCGCCGGTATTCGATTGGATTTACAAACTCCTCCGTTCGAAGCACGAGGAACAGATGAACATTGGCGCGCAGAAAATGGTGGATGAAATAACCCAGGGTAGGGCACCCGTCATTCCGGTTAGATCGACGCCTTGAAGCAGAATGATGAGGAACTTGGAGAAAGGGGGATCCGATTGGCGCACCTATTTATTCGCGTTGAACTGCGTGGTACGCCCAGTGGGCAAGATTACGAGAATCTGCACGCATATATGGAAAACAACAACTGGCACAGGAACATCGAAGGAACCGCCGGACAGAGCGTTCTTCCTCACGCCATGTATCAAGGCAACTCGGACAAGGACATCTTCGGAGTCACCAGCGCATTGAGGAAAGGCATCCAGACTAACGTTTGGACGCAAGCCGTGGTTCTTATCATCGCCGCGCAGACGTGGTCTATGGAACCCGCCTGACGGCGCGGTCTTGAGCCGCTGGATCTCGTCCCCGGCAGATACGGTGGCATCGAGCAGTCTCGCTGGGCGACTTTGTAGCAGTTTTCTAGATAACAACTTAGGCTTCGGCATACGTTGGTACGCTGGAAATGAGTAGACGGATTCCGTGAAGCTCCCGAGGAATCAGCTAGAGCCGACACTCGGTCTGCACGCGGAGGTTGGAAGCAATGAGCGTTTCATCATCATTCCAGAAACTGATCAGCCGGATCGAACCCTCAGCATCCGAATTGGCTTCAGCAGCTCAACATGCCAATACAATTAAGACCCGGCTTAAGGCTTCATTTCGCCTAAAGAAACTAATGGTGATCGGAAGCTACTCCCGAAAGACGCATATCGGCGGATCCAGCGACATCGATGTTTTTGCAGTTTTGGCGCGTGATGAGATGCGCTGGGGCGGGAATTACGTAAACCCCGCCACCGCTCTCGATAATCTTAGAAAGGACCTTGAAGCGAGATATCCGTACACGACAATTTATAAGGATGTCCATGCGATCGTTGTCGATTTCTCGGGGACTCGAAGCCATGTAGATGTTGTTCCTGGATTCTTCTCTGGGATGACGTCGCAGAACTGGCCTCTTTATTCAATGCCCAATGGTGCCGCTGGATGGATGGGGACCTGTCCAGAACTCCACAACGCATATATCAAACAAAAGGACGACGCCAGTGGCGGAAAGCTTCGGCGCTCAGCTCAGTTGATGAAGTTCTGGCGTGAATGTCGCTCGCCGAAGGTCCCTCTTTCCTCCTTCCATATTGAAATGCTTCTGGCGGCAAATGGTATCTGTGAGGGAATAAAGAGTTACGCAGATTGCATGACCGAGACTTTTCAGCTTCTTGCTCAACGCGAGTGCCAGGCATTACGTGATCCACTGGGAATTGCTGGTAACATTTTTGCGACACGGAGCTATCTGCAACGCGAAACTACACTGCGTTCAATCATCTACTCCCGGGATCATGCAAAGGCTGCAGTGAGAGCGGAGCAATACGGCAATGTGTCTGAGGCCAAGCGGCAGTGGGACATCGTGTTCAATGGCCACTTCCCTGAATGATTGCGAATCCGCGGCATATACGAATTCATGAGCGACACTATCCGCAAGTTATCGGAAATGACCGACGAAGGTGCTTTTGAGAGGTTGGCAACGGCCATCCTGCGTGAATCGCGACCAGAATATTCCTCGTTGCTTCATCCTGGAGTGAATTCAGAGGGTAAGACGGTGAAAGCACCCATGGACGGAATAGGGTTTGTTCTAGGCGCGAAACCGCCCCATATGATCGCCGCGCATCACACTACATGCGCGCGCGATGGTCTACGTAAGAAGTGGTTGCATGATCCGGCCACCTTTAGCTCGCAAAAGGGCGGGCGGCCAACGGTACCGGCCGGTGACCTCATCAAGACGGCGGAAATTGTCAAGGCCGAGAGAACACGCGATGCCGCGCTGCGTGCAACCCTGATACTGACGACCAACCAAGAGCCGCCTGATGATCTTGTACGCGATACACATGCTGAAGGGGAATCCCGCAGACTCGACATCGACATCTGGTCGGTGTCCCGTCTGGCCCATGTCCTGGATAACACTCCGTCCGGGCAATGGTTAAGGTATCACTATCTCGGCATACAACAAGAACGACTCTCCCTGGAACTGTTGGCGAAACTTTCACGCGACAGTTTGGATATTCACCGCCCGGACGATGATCCCGGCGCGTGGGTGTCGAGGGGCCTTGATAGAGCCATAGCTGAAGCTATTCAGGGACAGGCTGTTCTCTTCATTATTGCCGAATCCGGACTTGGAAAGAGCGTTGCGTGTTACAAACGACTGGAGCAGCATGTCGCCGCCGGCGGGTTCGGGCTAATCTTGCCGCATCAACTGGTCAACTCGGCGCTCACTATTGAGCAGGCGGTCGAAGCAGCTCTCCTTCAACTCCATCCTAAACTCGTGGCAGGTGCAGGACTCGACTCACTTTCGTTTTGTTCAACCGATCATCCGCTCGTGATGGTTGTCGAAGATATCAACAGGTCGGGTCAGGGTCCATTCCTCGTTGAGAGACTCGCCAAATGGTGTTCAGTCGGAAAGGCCTCCGGAAGCTCCGACAATGCGTCGGGCGGACGACCGGATCGAGGTCGATGGCGGCTGCTTTGCCCGATTTGGCCTGAAATTGTTGCTTCGCTTGGCGACACCACACAAAAACAGGTGCAGAGTCTCGCAGTGGTGGGTACGGCTCTCACAATGCAAGAAGGGCGCGAAGCCGTTCAACGCCGTGCCAGACCAAAGGGCCTTTTGCTAAGTGATCTTGACGCCGACGGTGTATCCGAGGCTCTTGGTCACGACCCCCTTTTGATAGCACTTCATGAACCCGGAGGGCATCCACAGCCCGAGCTTGTAATCGAGCAGTTCATAGACGCAAGCGCCGAGCGTTTGGCAACCAAACGGGGCGAATACGCGGCCAGTGACTATCGCCACGCGCTTCGTTCAATGGCTGGCGCGATGCTGTCGCATCGGGACCTGGGCCCGTCTTGGCCGGCGCTCTTGGGTTGGGTCGCAGACAGCAGCGATACTTCTGCGACGCTGCGTCATCTCGTTCACCATGGCGAGGTTATTCGTCTGTCGGGCACCGCGACCAAAGGAAACATTGCCTTTCGCCACGACCGCGTCCGTGATGCACTTTTCAGCGAAGCTATTGCTTCGATGATTCGAAGCGGTACTCTCAATGACGAGCTGCTTGCTGAGCCGTACTTTGCCGAGGTGATAGGCGCCGCGCTGCTTTACGACGAAATCCCTATGGCGGTCGTGGATCGCGTTCTTGCAGCGAACCCTCTCGCACTCTTTCACGCCTTGCGCCTGTTTCGCGAACCTAGCACTGCAATTCATCGCGCTGTCCTCTCGGCCATTGAGGTTTGGCTTGCGGACGCCAAAACCCACGCGCCCCAGAATTCACACCTGCGCCGTGAAGCTCTGGCCGCCTTGTCGTGTACTGAGTCCAGCAAGGTAATCGGGCTGGTTCGCAACTTCAATGACAAAATATGGACAGCCTGGCAGGCTTTGTTCATAAATGGCGATGTCGCCGGCGGACTACAACTTTGTCTCAAAGTCGAGCCGGGAGCAGGCGCTATATGGCGTGATCGGCAAATCTCGCATGCCAAGATCCGTTTTGGCTCGCAGCTCAGAACCGCAATCGGTCAACTCCTGCGCAGGCCTGACCTTGACAGTGGATCACGCGTCGGAGCGTTGCGCTTGGCGGGGCACTTGGCCGATCCGCGACTGGCGGTATCGATCGAAGCGTCATGGAATCTCGACGTCGAGAAAGTCACCCATCTTAAGGATTATCTGTGGGCGTCAGCACAGTGTTGTGGCAACGATCCGGATCGCTTCCTCGGTCCCGTATGCGATTCGTGGGCGGCGCTGCCATCCGAGATGAATGACAATTTGCCATCGCCGCGTGACAACCTGGCCGCAAATCATATCCGATGGGCCTTTCAGAAGGACATTCCGGTGTCCGCGATTGATTACTTTATTAAGCGTGCAAAGGTCGATGACCTGCGCTGGCAGATCACCTACATGCTGCACGGGCTAGATCATCCCGACGCCGTTGAATTTGTGATACAGGAACTTGCCGAAATGGATCGGAGATTGGAAGGAACAGATAGATTCTCACCCTTCTCGATCTCTGCGACGGACGACTGGCGACGGCGACAGGAAGATGAGGGTCGACCAATGTCGCGAGAATCTAGGGACAGGCTTCTGTCGCTTTGGCAGAATCAGGAGAATGACAAATACATCCGTAAACAAGCGTTTCGTATATGGGCCTCCACAGAAACCGACGGGGACTTGAACGTTCTGCGGTCCGTGGACACCTCAGGCCCACTAGCCGAATCCGCCTTATGGGAGCGATTGAAACGAAGTGACCACACAGCTGTCCACGGATTGCTTCTCAAGCTAAGAGGCGAGACCAATAAACGTTCATTCTGGTGGCAATATGCTCGTGCAATCTGGTGCGGTGAGCTTAGGGATGCATTGCAAGAAGAACTGTCTTCCCGGCGCGCTTCAACCTCCCGCGCCTGGGGTACGACAACCGATACTGACTATCAGATTTCTCGACTGATTATGGCTCTCCCGCCCAGCCAGGCTGAAGCGTTGCTTTTGGAGCACTGGGATCACCTGCAGTTCAGTGACGTGTTCGTGCAGGCCGCGTTGTATGTCGCAACGCCATCTCTGCTCAGCCATGTCGAGCACACAGTCAAGAGCTGCCCGGCTCCGGACAAACTGTTCAAACATATCGACATGAATTACGGCATTCGTACGAAGGGACGGACGGGGATCACACACACGAGGCAGTTCGAGGCGCTGGGTCCATATCTGGACTACATGGAGGACTCGACGATCTACAGGTTTTGGGAGCAATGTAACGAGAACGGGTGGTTCGACTTACGGCGAAAGCTTTTCGACCACCGCTTGAGTAATAAATATGGCAGAGCTTATGTTGACGAGAATCAGATCATCTCATCACTCGATAGGCTGGTTCTCGAAAAGAACATTAACTGGATCGATTACTGGATTGAGGAATATCTTAAATCCGGGTTTTCGCCTGCTGATGTCATCACAATCATCGGCAAATGGTTGGCAACACAAACAAGCTTCGCGGCTTTGCAGCTTGCCGCATTTGCCGTCGTCCACGTTGGCCGACGCCAGGATTTGCAAATTTTGAGCGTTCCTTTTGAGCCAACGAATGTTGCAGACGTTTTGCGTGTTGATACAACGTTTGCCGTCAAACGGCGCTGTTTGGCCTAGCCATCAATCCGCTAAGAGATCGGAGGAAGCTGCGTGTCCGAGGAAAAGATCCGTCCTTGCACGGTTCCGGTAATGGCTGGCTTTGATGCTCTGCAGGAAGCGCTCAAGCCGTTGGTCGAGTTGGTTAGATTAATAAGTAAGCCCGAGACCGGTATTGTTATTCGGCAAGCAGTGGAGGATTTGGAACGCCACTGGCGCGAAGAAGATCAGTCCTTCATCAATTTCACCGTGACGCATCGCTGGCTAGGTCTGGAACGGCATATGACGTCAGAGCAACTGCGGCTCCTGATCCGCGTTTCGGAGGCTAACGGACCCGCTGCCGCCAACGAGTTGGTTCCGAAGGTATTCAGACCGGAGAAGATCGAAGAGATGGTCACCCGATGGAGTACCATTCCGTATCTTCAGGCACGGTCCCCGGTGATCGCCGATGCAACCGCCGCATATCGGTCAGGCATGTATAGCCTCGTCATTCCGGCGCTGCTGCCACTGGCTGAGGGTCTTGCGTATGAGTTGGCCGGTGGAGGTCGTCAGAAGTACGACGCAGTACAGCGTGCCGCAAGAGCGCAAAAGGACCAAGTGAGTGCAGACGATCAACCCTGGTTCGATGCAATGATGAAATTCCTGGATGATGTCTATTCGTGGGTGGATTTCGCGCAAACCGCACCAGCGGGATCATTTCACCGGGGCATGATAATCCATGGGCGAAGCCCAGATTACGCCACGGCTGAAAACGCTGTACGGTCGTTTCTCCTTCTGGACACCGTGACGGAATTCTGGCAGCTCAGGAGTCGACCACCGCTGTCATGATGCATTGAGCAGGCGGCGACGGGCCGTTGTCTTCGTTGCTCGGGAAAGACCCGCCTATGCATGACTGGAAATGCGACAGGAACCGCAAGCCTCCGCCACCCATTGCAGGGGGACACGAGCGCCAATTGCTAGACCACGCAATCTAGCGTTTCTTGTCAGGATTCGCTTTGAACTTCACGTGAACGGGAACCTTTGTTGGAACCTTAGCCTCAAAATCAACTGGTGTCCCGTCTTTCTTAGTGAAACTGATTTCCTTTTCCTGCTTAACTGTCTTGTGGGCATCAAATTCTACTGTTTTCTTGCTCATATATTTTGACTCCTAAGCCAGATTGGTGAGTGACAAATTGCACCTGTTCCATTATATGTGGGCTTGCACGGACTGGGCTCCATCAAATTTGAGGTCCCGGTCTACCAGAAACAATTCGGCGGGAGCCAAAGCGGGGGCTTCCTTACCTGGAATCGGGCACACCATCGGCACACTGCAAACCATAAACATGCCGAGTTTTCGTTGGTCGGGGAACCAGCCGACTGATGGGCCGTCAGTCGCCCATTCTGGTCGATCCTTTTTCTCCATTGCACCACCAATGTGTTGCTTGGATATTGTTCGGATGGTCATCTCTCCACGCCCCACCCATTCCTTTGGGATCTCTATGGTCCGGAACGATGTCGCTATAATCGGTGAACTCCTCGTGGCAAATCGCGCATTTTCGATCCTGCTCGACAATCTTCCGGTTTAAGAGCTTGCGCATCTCGCCGACCGACCTCAGTTCCCTATAACCTCTTGGGTGGTGCGGATCCTCGACGCGCTGGATGCCCATCCTTACTGTTCTGGCCCTGTTCTCCTTTGCTATCGCTTCTCGGCCACAGCAAAACAAGGATCGGTGTACGGGACAATATTCATTGCGACGCAGTCTCATAATCGTGCTCCAAAATTGGGTTTAGGGGATTGCTTCACGCGAGAGGGCCTTGGGAGGTGACTGGAGAAGATGGGATTGAGTTGGGCCAGGAAACTGCCGGAACACCGGACGTTACAATATCTGTGAGGCCAATTCCATCACAGCAGAGTGGCCACAAATCGCCCAAATTGAGAAGCGATTAAGCGTCTTTCAGCGGGAAGTCTTCGCCGCCGTAATTAAGAGCTTCGAACAAATAGATAATCCACTTCGCCTCAACAATTTTGCGATGGGGCTGCGCGAACTGTCGCGGATCGTCCTGCATGATCTGGCTCCCGATGCCGACATCAGAGCATGTTGTTGGTACAAGGAGGAGAAGAACAAGGATGGAGTTGTTGTCTTCACGCGCCAACAACGCATCAAGTATGCCGTTCACGCCGGCCTGCCGGAAGATTTTGTAGAAAACATTCTGCTCGTCGACGTGGAAGAGACCATCAACGAATTCCGTGACTTGGTGAACACCCTGAGCAAATTCACGCATGTGGGACCGACGACATTTAACATCTGCGGAGCAGACGCCGATGATCTCGCCAAGCAGGCCTTGGACACGTTCATCATGCTTTTTGACACCATTGACGAATGTCGGAAGCAAGTGCGTGCCGAGGTGGAAGATCACGCGAAAAACGCAGTCGATGATGAACTCTTAGAGACTACCATCCAGGAATTGGATGAAATTGGAACACACTATCAGGTCGAAGGCTGCAACATCGACAACCTTAAGCTTGTAGAAATGAACGCAAATACGATTAAGTTCCAACTCCATGGCTCAGTGGACTGCCAGCTGCAGTATGGTTCAGACGGCGATTATGCGCGCGGCGACGGAGTACGAGTCGATGACAATTATCCTCTAAGATGTGACCTCGTGGCCGACATCGCCGATCCCCTGAAACTCAGCGTCGAAGGTCTGCGAGTGGACAACAGTTCCTTCTACGAATGATTTAAGTTAGGAATAGGCTGTCCCCGGCAAAGTGAGGCTCTCCCCTGGAGGGCGGCCGCGGGAGCAAGAATCGCTGGATCCTCGTTCACACGTGTAACGGAGCATCGTCCCCTATAAAGCTCCATTGCAGATTGCCAAAGTTGCGACAACTTTGCATTTCGATTTATACTGCAATGCAGGAGAAATGAATCATGGCCAGAGATTCTCTGGGTGATTTTGAACAGTTGATCCTGCTCGCAATCCTTCGTCTGCCCGACGAGGCCTATGGCCTGCGTATCCAAGAAGAGATCGAAGAGCGCGCCCATCGCACGGCGTCCCTCGGCATGGTTTACACCGCACTGGAACGACTTGAACAAAAGAAGTTCGTCTCTTCGTGGAGTGGCGGCGCAACCTCGGAACGCGGGGGAAGGTCAAAACGCTTCTTCAAAGTCGAAGCTGCCGGAATGCGCGCGTTACAAAAATCTTTGGCGGCCACAAAGCGCATGGCAGCAGGCGTCGAGGCGCTGGTGGGAGATTCGCGATGAGTAGGCGTGGTCGTAAATATGAACTTCGGAGCATCATAATCACCCATTACCTGGACGATCATTTGCTGTCTAGTGGCAGGCGTGTCTTCATGGCTGGTGATTTTGGAACGGGAAAGACTCAGGCCTTCGCAACAATTTTCGTTGAGGGCAAATCGGACCAGTTCTTGTTCGAATCTCTCCTGAAGGTTCCCCATCACGGATCCGCAAGGGCGGGAAACATGGTTCTCGGACCGCCCAAATTGGCCGAGTTCTTCCTGCTCCTTCTGCCCATGAAATACCGCGAGGAACTGATCGGGTGTGCGGAAGAAGAGTACTGGACACGCTCTCTTCCGAGGTTAGGCGCACGGCGGGCGCGAGTGATTTTCTGGACGCAGATGATTCACGCTTGGTTGATCTTTCTCGCGCGCCCCCTTGCCGGAATCGCCGGCCTTGCCTGGATGGGAAAAGTCGTTGATGTTCTATTGGCCAGGTTCCTGAAATAGCAGTATTGGCCGCTCAAAGATTGACTGCGTTTGCGACTACCGAATAGCCGGCCCGCCATGGACGTTTTGCCGCACAAAGTCGAAACAATTACTCCGAGAATCGCATTGGCCTTGTCTGGTGGAGGATTTCGCGCTTCCATCTTTCACCTGGGTGTCTTGAGAAGACTTGCGGAATTGGGTTGGCTGCAACGGGTCGATGTCTTATCGACGGTCTCTGGCGGTAGCATCATTGGAGCCTTCGCGGTGATGCGCTGGCATCAGTGGATCCAAGCCGGCGCCGATGGAGCGGCGTTCGAGCAAATCATCGCACAACCGTTTCTTCGACAGGTTCAACAACGCAATTTCCTCCTTGAGTGGTTATCGAGATCGCCGCTTTGGCCTCTGCGAAAAGCCGTGAATCGGCTATTCACGCGAACTCAAGCGGCCGTCGAACTCCTCGATCAATGGTTCTTCCAAGGGCTTACCTGCGATCAACTGCCGGAACGACCTTTATTGGTATTAAACGCCACGTCCCTGCACTCAATTCGATCTTGGAGATTCACCAAGGGGGGGCTCGGAGACTCCCGCATCGGCTACAGCCACTGGAATGGCCAGCCACTTCCTCTGGCCCTGGCGGTCTGCGCGAGTGCTTCCTTTCCACCGGTGTTCCCGCCGCTTCGGGTTCGCCGCGGAGACTATAGCTTTTCTGGTCCTTCATACGGCGAGACTCCACTTCCCGATTTCGATTTCATTCCGCTGACCGATGGCGGTGTCTATGACAATTCCGGAATGGAAGCTTTGTTCAAGCCGACGCTGTTGCCCGCTGGAAAACTGCTGGAAAAACCAGAGTTCCTCTTGGTAAGTGATGGTGGTGCGCCACCCAGGTATGACTTCAGAAGCAGCGGCTTGCCCGCCATGACCGAGGGACTTCTGCTTTACCGCGCCGATCAGATCGCGCGCGAGCAGGTCACAGCGGTACGCACTCGCTGGCTGATGGAACAAATCACGACCGGCAAACGTCAGGGATTGCTGGTGAGCCTTCGGAGCGCGTTGGACAGGATTGGCAGCCCAAAATCAACCGAGTACTGCGAGTTCGTTTCGAACGCGCAGCAGATTCCAGCGTCGTTGCTGCCCAGAATTCGATCGATTCGCACTAGTCTCGATCGCTTTACCACAACGGAATGCACCGCGCTGATGTATCACGCCTATCTGATGGCTGATTGTTTTCTTTGGTGCTACAGGGACAACATGAGCGAGGACTACAGAGTGCCGAGCAATCCCGCGCCAACCTGGCGTATCGAACTCTCCTCGGAAATGGCGGCGCAATGGGACGACGAACTTTCCAATTCAGGAAGGGTCTTCCGGCTCCGATAACGCCGCGGATTCCTCCACATAGGTGCGGATTTCCTTCTGGGCTACGATAAACATCACGGCCGGACGAGCATCTTCGCCCATGTCCTCGGAAAGCAGCCGGAGCGCCCGCTTATCGGTTGAACTAGCTTCGCCACTGAATCCATCGGGGTGCGAATGCCACTCCCCAACGTATTCGAGCCCTCCCTGGGTAAGTCTCTCTGCATCCTGAACGGCTAGGCGCAAGCCGGCCGAGCCACGGATGTAGACGGTTGGCCACTCCCGGCTGTCGCTAGGAGAACCCAATACATCAGAAACGGACACCAATTTGCGATCGAGATCGAAAGCACCCAACAACACTCCGCCGGTTTCGTTCGGCAGGCGCCGCGATCGGTGTGTACGCATGGCGCGCTTCACTGCGGCGTCGAAAATAATTGTCCATCCTCCGAGCGACACTTCAATCGCAGCAGCGATGGGTACATCGTGGCGATCGACCGTGCCCTCGGCGTTTGCTCTCCAGATCGCAATCGCGCCGTCGGGATGGCCGAGGAATCTACGAATCGCCCTGCTGGCAATGGCGGCGTGGAGGGCAATATGGTCCTGGGCCACGACCGCGCTCAAATCGCGGCAGGCATTCGAGTAGCGCACCGGCTGATCGCCGCGCACCAGATGCGAATGCAATTCTTGATTTTCAAGAACCGCGCGGTAGTACATCATTTCCAACTGGTCCAATCGGACACTGCGGTCTTCGGGTTCGGCAAGGATCACAAGATCGGTGCCCGATGGATTGAGGAATGCCGATATTCTTCTTCCTCCGGAAAATCTGCGGGCAAGCTGGCGTCCGACGGCTACGCTTGCAGAACAGTCGATTACGACGCGCGAACCTTGAAACGCTACTTCCAATTCCGGCAACTGCGACCCTGGCACCAGGAGATCGGCCGCGATGCCTTTGGGCTCTCGATCCGGGAAAATCTTGGCCGCCTGATCCACCATTGACATCACCTTCGACTCCCCGACGCCCTCAATCAGAGCGTGCCGCGCATGATTGTGGGGAAAAAGCGAATCGCGGTCGATCAGCGTCCACTGGCCAAACCCGGAGCGCCAGAGATTCATGAAGACCTGGGAACCGAGAGCCCCAAGCCCGACGAACGCCATGGAATCCGCCACTGCCTCGACTCCGTTAAAGGCCGCGGCAGCCTCGGGAGTCAACAAGGACAGCCTTCGCATCGGGATCACGGAAAGCTGCGAAGGCGTCGTTTCTCCGAAGCCACCCCCGATCAAGAGGCCGACATTTCCGTTGAACCGTTGCGAGACACCCAAGGCTACGCACAATTCTTCGACGCTCGCGTTCACAACGAAGGCCAACTGGTCGATTGCCTGAGCCGGCCCTCCGGGCTCCCGTGCTTTCGGCAGATCCAGGAGAAGAACCAGCATCGTCCCGCTTCCGTTGCGCCCGCCCTTATCGATATATTCCCGCAAAGCCCGCTGAGTACTCCCAACCGCATCAATTCCAGAAGACTTCAGAAACTCCTGCAACTCGGCGAGGGTTTCAGGCCTGCGTCGCATTACTCCGTGCGTCTGCACCGCGCCTTTCAGGTACACAGCGAACATCGTTGCCAAAGTGGCGGTCGGAAGTTTTTCACGAATAAATACGCTTAGTCGCGCGTTGCCCACGAGATCATGCCGCAGAAACAGGTAGTCGCCATTCTCCACCCCTACGAGTATGTTTGGCGGGAAAATGAGTTCCAACGCACCTGGCTCGAGAAGCGGCTCCAGCGGTTGGTTGGGCTGGTGCAGTTCGTTGCGCGCGGTTCGCGCCAGCCAGGTTCGGATGTCCTCGAGAAACCGAACCGGACTCCACTTGAAGCTGAACTCCGGGAACGCATCTTCAAATACGCACAAACTTCTGGGTAACTCGGGAGAGCGACTGTTCAGGTGGGGAACCAACGGAAAGTCAGCCCTGAGCGCGAGCGTGTCCGGCAAAACCGAAGCATCCTCTGGAAAGACGACCACCAGGATCTCCCGAGGACGAATGTCGAGGACTGGGTGTTGAGGCAGTTCGACTTCGGCCTCGAACGCGACCGCTTCGAAGGCTGGCGATTCGCTCCTCCTGCACTCGGTGAGACGCACAAACGGCAAACGCCGCAACGCGCGTGCGAATTCGCGCGCTTTAGCGATCTTGAGCCGCTCAGCAGTGATAACAGCGTCACCGGGAACCGGAAGACATTCGTAAGTGTTTACCAAGATCCCGCTCTCGGCGCCGGGCGGCTTACGATGGATGCTCCGCCGCCCACAATTTTCTTCAAAATCGTCGTGCCGAACCCGTCGATTTTGATCACCAACGGTTCGGGCTTCGCAACGCTCGGGTGCTCCATCGTAACCTTGAATTCTCCCGACTTCGGAGCAGCCACTTTGCTCTTGTAATAATTGGCGGCTTGGCGGTGAGGAGGCTGATCATCGTTATCATCGGTAGGAATCGATTTGCTGGTGGAAACGACGGTGCAACCGGTCTGAGACTGCGTTTCGAATAACCACTTGACCGGTTTCGTCGGCACCGTCTCGCTCGTGCCTTTCTCCGGGCCAAGCGAAAGATAACTGCAATGATGGGGCAATTTGAAGATATCCCAACCGAGTCGGTCATCATTTTTGTGAAAGCGAGTTATCCGAATGATCGCATCCCACAAATCGTGAGCCGTGTCGGAGCTCAGTATCAAACGCACCTCGCGCCCGTCAATCTGAAACCAAGCCTGCATTACGAGCGAGCAGTCATTCCGGTCGATGACTTCGCCGGCATCGGTGTGCTCCGCGAACGGGGAGTGCACGAAGAATTCCACCCCGTCTGTATCTTTGGACCAACCGGGAACCAGCTGACCGGCGTCACTGATCAGGTGTTTATGGGCATCGAAGTCGAGGTCTTCTTGTGCCATCCATTCCTTCAATTGATCCGGTCGTGAAAATACACGAATGCCGCGCTTGGCCTTGAACCGGTATCGTGCTTCGCTGCGAATAACACGCGCATCGCCTTCGAGCCCTTCCTCCACTAGCGCGGCGGCAGGAACCCACAGCTCTCCGATTTTCGGGCGACCCTTCACGCGGTACTTCTCAGCGTGCTCCAGATAGAAGAAATCCGGCGCTCCACAAACATGGTCGTCGTCCAGATGAGTAAATGCCGTAACATCGAAGTCGCTCTTGTCCGCCGACTCCAGATCTTCCATCAGAATGGTCGGTAGGTCGCAACGTCGGTCGTCCTCGTCATCTGGGTTTCGGGTGTTGGCGTAGTCGAAGAGAATCTTGCGACCGTCGTGCAGATCGATACGGCAACAATCAGCGTTCCCCAGGGGGAAAAACGTTATTTTGTGCACGCGTGCTCCTTAAAAACGTCAAAATCGGCCCGGTATTGACTTTTGTGGTTTCTCCGTTCGATTTTTGTGCCGTTGCCCCTCTCGAACGGTATTCTAATGGTAGCACAGCACTGTTGCTTGCTGTCAATGCTGTTCTACTCTAGCATCAACGGGGAAACATGGCGCTGAAACTCATAGATGTGGACGCAGTAATCGCCGCACTCGACTCGGAGCGCCGAGCGAAAAACTTGTCCTGGCGTCAGGTGGCTAAGGCGGCGGGCGTAAGCCCATCAACTTTAACCCGAATGCAACAGGGAAAATCACCTGACGTAAATACATTCACAGCTCTCTCACAATGGCTCAACATTCCTGCTGAGAAGTTTCACACCGAAAGATCTCATCCAGCTCATTCCACAAACGACCCCATGGCGGTGGTATCAACACTGCTCAGAGGACGTAAGAAGATGAATCCGAAGGCCCTAGCCGCACTACAAGAACTGGTAAACGCAGCTTTCAAACTTTCTAAGGAGCTCAAGTGAGGTGAGGCGCGGGTTCAAGGCCGAAGCTGAAAGGATTGCGACAGATACGCGGCTGGAGTTGGGGTTGAAATGCGCGGATCGATTGGACCCGATCGACCTCGCGAAACATCTGGGGATCCCGGTTGTCACCATGAGGGAACTCGAGTCGCAGAACGGTGGGAGCTCCTATTTCCGCCGTTATTTCTCGGCCTCTGACCCCGATTCCTTCTCGGCCGTCACAATTTTTGTGCGCGACTACCGTCGCATGATCGTCCATAATGAGAACCATCACCCTCATCGGCAAGCCAGCAACATTGCTCACGAGATCTCCCACACGCTTTTAGAGCACGTACCAACTGCAGTCGTTGGCAGCGACGGCCAGCGGTTTTGGGATTCGGAGATGGAGCAGGAAGCGAATTGGCTTGGCGCTGCTTTGCTGGTTCCTCGTGAAGGTGCACTCCAATTGGCGCGAGACGGGGCAACAATCACAGAAATCTCTGCTCACTACGAAGTCAGCGAATCACTTTGTTCCTGGCGCGTAGCTCAAACAGGAATACTCCAGCAATTGGAACGCACGAAGCGCTGGTACGGCTAGTTCACAACACCAACCTGCCGCTTGGATATTGTCCAGACGGTTAATTCTCCCATTCGTTTGCTAGACTGAGTCGTCATGTGCGGACGTTATCGCCTTACCGCCAAAGAACGTTACCTGCGCGATCATTTCGGCCTTGCAAGAGATGTGTCGTGGTCTCCGCGCTGGAACATCGCGCCTACCCAGAAAGTTCCGATCATCCGGCAGGACAGGAAAGAACCGACGCGCAGTTTTGGGCTTGTTCGCTGGGGACTAATTCCAAGTTGGGCGAAGGACGAAAAGATCGGTCTGAAGGCCATCAACGGTATGTCGGAGACGGCTGCGGAACGGCCCGTTTTCCGCGAAGCCCTGCGGAGACGGCGTTGCCTGGTCCCTGCGGATGGGTTTTACGAGTGGCAAAAACTGGGGCCGAAAGAGAAGCAACCCTACTGCTTTGCCATGGTCATCGGTTCGCTGTTTGCCTTCGCGGGCCTCTGGGAAACCTGGCGCAATCCCGCTGGAGAATCTGTTGAAACCTGTACCATCTTGACCACGAAGCCAAACTCTCTGGTTTCGGATGTACATGATCGTATGCCCGTGATCTTGAAGCCCGATGATTACGAACTCTGGCTGGATCCGGGCTGTGCAGACGTGGCTGCCATTGCTGATTGCCTCAAACCGTTCGATCCCAGATCGATGAAGAAATACCCAGTCAGTACGCGGGTCAATCGCGCCGACAACGACGACGCCGAATGTGCGCGCGAGGTTCCAAGCGTGAGTGCCATGCCGACGTTGTTCTGAGTCATTGCGCAAAAAGATCCGGTTGCGCAGCGGTCGTTTGAGGATCCCGGAAGGTGCTCAAGCCCACACCGACTAGCCGATAGCGTTGTTCTCGATGCAAGTCCACCCGCTCTCGCAGCTTCAGGACAATATCCGTCAATTCCGCGCAGGAAGCGGGAAAGGAATTTGGCGTATGGCTACGGGTAAGAATTTTGAACTCGCTTGTCTTCAGCTTCAGCACAATCGTGCGGGCTGCCCGCGGTTCTTGGCGAGAAGCCAGCCAAAGCTTTTCTGCCAGGCGTCGGATCATTGGTTCGGTTTCGGCCAGGACAACATCCTGCTCACACGTATCCTCGACTGACATGGATTGCGTAGGCCTGTCCGAAACGACTTCATTCTCATCGATGCCGCGGGCGAGTTCGTGCAGGCGCAGGCCATAGCGGCCGAAGGTTCCTTCGAGTGCGGACCGATCCAGCCTTCTTAAATCTCCAACAGTCTGGATTCCTAGTTTCGCCAGCTTCTCTCCCGTAACTTTGCCCACGCCGGGCAGCCGGCCAACCGGCAATGGCAGGAGAAACGGATCGATCTCCTCGGGCTGGATGACAAAGAGCCCATCCGGTTTACGCCAGTCCGAGGCAAGCTTCGCCAGAAACTTGTTCGGCGCCACACCGGCAGAAGCAGTCAGGTTCAATTCCTGGCGAATCTGCTCCCGGATAATGCGCGCGACAATCGTTGCTGTCGGTGAGCCGGTCTTGTTCTGGGTGACATCGAGGTAGGCTTCGTCGAGCGACAGCGGCTCGATCAGGTCAGTATGACGTTGGAAGATTTCTCGCACGCATTTTGAGACGGCACGATAGCGGGCGAAATCCGGAGCGACGAAGATCGCAGCGGGACATAAACGTTCCGCGCTGACAGCGGGCATGGCCGATCGCACTCCGAAAGTCCTCGCCTCGTACGAAGCGGCGCAGACGACGGATCGGTTGCCTTTCCAAGCGACGATCACGGGCTTGCCGCGTAATTGCGGATCGTCGCGCTGCTCGACCGAAGCATAGAACGCATCCATATCGACATGGATGATTTTTCGCACAATCAACGCGTAGCAAAATGATTCAAACGGCCACCTTCGCACGAAGTCGATGAGGTTCTGGAAAACTCAGCACCAACTCATATGGCGTCTTTTCCCGAACATCTGAGGCAATCACGCTGGCGCGATCTTTGGGAAGATTTCCGCCGAACATGCGAGCTATGTTAAACAGTGAGCGGCTCCCACACACTAGACAGCGATCATGCGGACTGTCACTGACAACGTCGCATTCGGCACACAACACGGCATTTTGCAGAGCAACCGCGTTTAGGCATCGCCCTCTTTGAGGGGCGTCATCCACATACGAAGCGTTCATTACAGAACCTCTGGAAAAGCCTCTGTTCATTGCATGACTCTCGTCCCGGACAAAACTACTTACGGCCCAAAGACAATTCGCCTTTTGTTCGCTAGGCAGACATCCTAGCACCTCACATTGCTCTACGCAATATCTGAACCCATCCCTGTTCGTCGCATCAAGAAGCTGTAGCTGCAGCGGGCACGATTCCATATTTCAGATCGAGAAACTTCCGCAAGCGAAGTGGCAGGAATTGTGCGAGTCCCTGCCAGGTCAAAACCCTGCACCTGCTTCTGAACTCAGATGTTCTTATGCATCGCAGAATCTCATACCAGTCCTCAATCAGGTCCGGGCGCCGCGCATCAAGAAGGATGCAAAAAGAGAGGCCTAGCGCGTGTGCCGCCAGCACGTTCCTCAAGAGCTGATAAGAGCGGTATTTCTGCCCACGGCGTGGCAGATCACGGATCTCGAACACGGTTTCCAGATCCCGATATCCTTCTACGATCGCCGTATTCTGACTTTGAAAGTCCGCCTCGGTGAGTTTCGCCTCAAACAAGACGGAGCCGAGTTTCATGTCGACTTCGGTTCTCTCGACAAAGCCGCTGGTCAGAGGAATACGTGGCTTGAATCCGAACTCCGGCAAATCGCCGATGCCCGTCCCCAGGATCGAACCGAGTTCTTTTCTCTTCGTTACTCCTGGATAGCAGAAGATGTTCATCAGCAGGGCGTCGGAACTCATCGACGAATCGAGTTCCTTCCAGACGCAATCGCCTTTCGGCAGTGCGCGGTTCGCGCTGCTGTGAACTTTAGCAAGCCTTTTTCCCCATTCTGGTCGCCTCGTAAGCGCGTGGTAGCTGGCGGAAATGAAGTTGCCATGCTTCTTACCGCATGGCGAAGTCTGGTAGACCACTACCGGTACTTCTCCGTAGCTGGTCACATGCGTTACTTGCTCAAGCGCGGCGTAGGAAACGTTCCGAGCACATAGCTCGCGGCGCAGCATCGAGGCGTATCGGGGCCGATTGGACATGGCGAAACTTCCTGCATCAATATCAGTGAAAATCGTGGGATTGAGTAGCCGCCGCACTGATTGAGAGCGGCGAGATGCGTTCCGCTCTCAGGTGAACGACACCATCCTGATTCTGGACTCGTCCTTTCACTTGCACAAAACGCTCATGCAGCACGACCATCGGGTCGAGGCTGTAAACGTCTGGCATCACAATCACGTTGGCATGGCCGGTCTCATCTTCCAACGTAAGAAAGATGAGGCCCTTGGCCGTTCCGGGTCGTTGTCGCATGATCACGCAACCGGCGGCCACGGCCGTCCTGTTGTGCGGAAGTCTCCGGAGTTCGCTGGCGGACACGATGCCCATTCTCCGCAGTTGTTCGCGCCGGTAGGCCATCGGGTGCGGGCCAACCGTCATGCCGGTGCCGTGGAAATCCGCCACCAGCCGCTCCTCTATTTCCATAGGCTTCAGCGGCAAGGTCTTGTCCTGCTCGACCAGCCCTTCGAGAAGTCGCGGCACTCGTGAGCCGTATTTCTCGACCTGCCATAAGGCATCCCGGCGATGAGATGAGACTCCGTTTTCGCTCGCAATCGTATTCAAGGCTCCGACGGTCGCTAACATCCGCAGGTCGGGCTTGGCTAACCGCGGCACGCGCACAGTTAGATCGCCAATGGAGACAAAAGCTCGGGCATTGCGGGTGGCGACTACCGATTCCGCCACGCCTTGCCGCAGCCCGCGCACGTAACGCAAGCCCAGGCGCAAAACGACTTCTTTGCCTTCGCGTTCGAGTGTGCAATTCCAATCGGAACGAGTGATATCGACCGGCCGAATTTTCAGTCCATGCCTCTGCGCATCCTTGACCAGGGTCGCGGGGCTATAGAAACCCATGGGCTGGCAATTCAGCAGAGCACAGGTGAAGGCCGCCAGGTACCGAACCTTTAGATACGCGCTGGCGTAGGCGAGCAGGGCAAAACTGGCGGAATGCGATTCCGGGAATCCGTAAAGAGCGAACGACGACACGAACTTGACGATTGCGTCCTGCGCTTCTTGCGGGATTTCGTTTTGCGTCATGCCGGCTCGCAATTTGGTCTCAATCTCTTGCATGCGTTGTTGCGATCGTTTGTGGCTGAGCGCGCGCCGGAGTTCCTCTCCTTCTCCTCCAGTGAAGTTGCTGCAGATCATGGCCATTCGCAGCAGTTGTTCTTGAAACAGCGGAACCCCAAGCGTTCTTTCGAGAACAGGTACAAGCGACGGATGGGGATAGGCCACTGGTTCTTTACCCTGCCGGCGCCGGAGATACGGATTGGTCATCTCTCCGACGATTGGGCCGGGACGAATCAGCGCTACCTGGACAACCAAATCGTAAAATCGTCGCGGACTGTTCCTGGGCAACGACGACATCTGCGCCCGGGATTCGATTTGGAACATGCCCACGGTGTCGGCGTTGCGAATGGTTTCGTAGACGTCGGCTTGGTCAGAAGGCAGGTGCGCGAGGTCGACCTCTTCGTGATAGTGCTCGCCGATTAACTCAATCGATTCCTTGAGCGCGGCCATCATTCCCAGTCCTAACAAGTCGACTTTGACAATCCCCAGGTCGGCGCAATCATCCTTATCCCATTGCACGACGACCCGACCGGGCATGGACGCCGGCTCCAGGGGAACCACTGAATCGAGAGCGCCTTGAGAGATGACCATGCCGCCGGAGTGCTGTCCGAGATGGCGGGGCAAATCGATTACCCGTTTGCATAGACCCAGAAAGCACGCGATCCGCGAATGATTCAGGTCAAATCCTGCTTTGCGAAAATACTCGTCGAAGGTATCGTCGGTCCCTTTCCACTCCCACGATCCGGCAACCGCAGAAAGGCGTGACAGCGAATCCGGTTCAAAACCCAAAACTTTGCCCATCTCCCGCGCCGCCAATTTCGACCGGTAGGTGATCACATTGGCGGTCATGGCGGCGCCCCGTTCGCCATAGCGTTGGTACACATACTGGATGACACGCTCGCGTTCATCGCCGCTCGGCAGATCAAGATCGATGTCCGGCCATTCCCCTCGCTCTTCGGAAAGAAAACGCTCGAAGAGCAGGTCCATCGCAATCGGATCCACGGCGGTGATGCCGAGGGAGTAGCAAACCGCGCTATTGGCGGCCGAGCCTCGTCCCTGGACCAGGATGTGATTCTCACGGCAGAACTTCACGAGGTCCCACACGATCAGGAAATAGCCCGCCAGTTTCAGCTTCTCGATGAGCTTGAGTTCGCGTTCCAGTTGCCGCCGCGCACGGTCAGTCACAGGCTGGTAGCGTTCAAGCGATCCTTTGGCAACTTGAACACGGAGATAGCTGATCTCGGTTTCTCCCACTGGAACTGGATAATGCGGAAACTCGTACACCAGATTTTCCAGAGTAAATTCCAGCCGGGACGACAGCTCGGATGTATTGGCGACAGCATCGGGAAGATCGGAGAAAAGTTTCAGCATCTCGGCGCCTGAGCGGACATGGCGCTGGGAGTTGATTTGCAGGCGATCTCCAGCTTCATCGAGCGTGCATTTGTGTTTCACGCAGGTCAGCGCGTCGAGCAAATGGCGGTCATCCGGTGTTGCATAGCGGACGCCGTTGCTGGCGAGAAGAGGCAGGTCGAATTCCCGTGCCAGATCAATCGCGGCGTGATTTCGGTGTTCCTGTTCCGGGCGGAAGTGCCGTTGCAATTCGACGTAGACATTGTTTCTGCCAAAGATCGATTGGAGCCGATTTAGCAAACGCCGGGCGCCGTCTTTGTTTCCCGACTTCAATGCCTCCGCCAACGGGCCAGCTTCGTCGCCGGTAAGACATATCAGACCTTCGGCGTGCTCCTGCAACTCCCCGAGTGTGGCCGCAGTAGGTTTATTCTTGCTGGCCCGTAATTTGGTTTTGGTGATGAGACGGCAGAGGTTTTGATATCCGGCGCGATTCTTGACGAGCAATGGGTAATAGCACGACTTCGACTCTTCGGTCTCCCCGACAGACAATTCGGCGCCTACATGCGATTTGATCTTGTTCGACTTGGCGGTCAGATGAAACCGCGGAGAACCGTAGAGGCCGTTGCGATCGAGCAGCGCCATGGCTGGGAGTTGCTTATTGGCGCAGGCGTAAGCCAAGGCTTCCGGAACAGACGCTCCCTCCAGAAAGCTGAACGCACTCCGTGCATGCAATTCCACAAACTGCATCAGTCGTACAGGCCCTCCACAAACCAGGCGTCCTGGCGAAGATCGCGGAAAATTCGATACAGACCGATGCCACCCGCGAGTTGTACCGCGATATCCCATTCTTCACGCCGCCATTCTTCGCTCTTCCACCAATTCCCCGACGTTCTCCATGGACCGCCGGCACAGACAATCTCCGATGACACCTCCGCAAACGAGATATGGATTGGTTTGCCGGTCCGACAGCGGACGTTTGCAGGCAGCGGAGGACGAAACATGCTCATGGTCACATACGGGCTGGTTGTGTCGTTTCCAGACTGCGCTCGCTTGTTATCGGCTGGAATAAAAGCAGTCATTCGGAAGTCGTCCGATTGATGCGAGTCCAGCACTTCCGCTGCGCCAACCTTCCCCCGGCCCCGCTCATCGACTTCGCCAACCAGTCCGCGAATACGCGCCAGAGTGATTGCCAGGCTTTCGGGTTCTGGAGCAGCCGGAGCAAACAAAGCACCTTGCGTGTGGCGGCGCCTGGCCGGGCGCGCCTCAATCGCCACGCTCTTGACCGCTGCGCTCGGGCGATGCTGCTCCAGGTCAAGTTGCAGAAGCTTCAGCAACACTTTGGTGTTTTGCATTGAGACCGGAAGACTGAGTGTGCGAACCCAGCAATCGGGAACTTTGCTGGCCGCTTCGTTCCGGACATCCCGGTCTTGATGTACATCCAGATCAAGGCGCAAAGTCAGCTCATCCGTCGCAAGCGAACGTGCTGTCAATCGCGCTGCGAGTTGTTCCAATAGCCGGTTCAGAATGAAGACCAGCGCCTCCAGGTCCTCAACCGGATCTTCCAGCTCCAGACTTTCTTCAAACCTCAGTGGCGCATCCGCCGGTACCAGGACGACGGTTCCTTCGCCGCGCGCGAGCCGTTGCAGATGAAGACCTGCCTGCCCGAGCCTCTCGATCAACGGTACCGGTGGCACTAAAGCCAAGTCCCGGCATCTGCGAATGCCCCAAGCGTCGAGAATTTCAGCCTGCGCTTCGCTCAACGGCAGGACATCAATCGGCAGTTGTGCGATGCAGTCGGCCTCATGGCCTTTCTGGACGATCGTTGTGCCGGTAAAACCCTTCGCCGCAAGTTGTGCCGTATCACGATTCGCAGCCGCGGAGAGGTTCGCCTCCAACCCGATTCGGCTCGCTTGATGAGCGAGTGCCCGAACGAGCTTTTGCGGTCGACCGAAGATTCGCTCGGTTCCCTCAATATCGAGGGTCACCATGCCCTGCGCGGTAGACTCCACCTTGGGAGAGAACTCGGCAGCGCAATCGAGCAACGCGTCTTGTGCCGCTTGCTCCTGCTTCGGTATTCGTTTCCGCAAAATAATGTCAGGGCACTGGGCCGCTTGTGCCTTTGTGATTCCTGGATCGATCCCAACAAGGTGCGCGCGCTCATTGCAAGCGATGACCCGCGGTAAAGACTCGGGCCCATCGAGAACAGCAATTGGCCGGTGGCTCCATGCCTGCCGTTTCTCTTCGGGCTCGCAACGGAGCGATGCTTTCACAATAAAGCGCGGCACGAAGATGCAGGCGAAAAGCATGATTAGGCCCATCGCCGCTGTGCCGAGAAGGTGCGAATTGGTTTGGAAGGTTTCTTGAACGCGCGCCGCGTCGCAACTTCCAGATGAAAGTCCAACCCGGCCGGGAGGCGTGCATGCGCCGGAGACCCGGGCGTCGGCAAAGACCAGCGAACCTCCGCTGCCGATAGCGTCAGGGTCAGACTTGAACAAGTTCCTAAGACCGGACACGGCGTTATAAATACGAGCGGAGAGTCGAATTTTTCCGCCACGCTGCGGAAACGGAACCAGGTAGTCAGGGGAACCTTGCGCACCAATCGTTCCGATATTCCCGCAAGGTCAACCATGATGAGTCCAAACCCGGCGCTCCCCTGGAGCAGCAGGTCGGAGGCTTTAAATGCCTGCTCCAGTGCTTTGACTCCATGTCCTCCGCCACGTATCCATAAGACTCTCTCAAGATTGACGCCGGCAGTTTTCGCAGACCGTGGATCAAACGAATCATTCGCATCGATCAAGGCACAGAATCGCTCTCGTGCGGCGTGCGCCAGCAGCTGCGCTTGCAGGCTTTTTCGGCCGACGGAATACCAGGAAGGGCCAACGATCTCGGTAATTCCACCACAAGGAATCCCGCCAATCGCGGCGTCCACGGTGCTCACACCCGTTGGCATCGTCAGCATCTCAACTGACGAACGTTGCGCAAACGCGGAGGGAATGCGATCGGCGAGGCGCGCCTCTACCTGGGCGCGGATTTGGGACGTAGAGGCCATAGCGATATTCGTTTTTTGTTCGCTATCTACGCTAGACCGTAACTGCGATCGATGTCAATGCTGCATCTGAGGGCGCAGCGCTAAGTGATTGAGGAGATTAGCAGACATTATTGCTGGGTCGTCTAGCCTTAGAATGCCCGGCCTTGGTCGCTTTCTGTCAGAACTATGTATCACGGTTCTGACAAATCGCGGATATCGTCATGTTTGTCAGATATATGCTACACTGTTCTGACAAATGAGGCTCCAATGCGTGGCCTAGGACTCGATCTCAGAACCGCCATACTCGACCGAATCTCCGCCCAATCCTCAACCGGAGTTTGGACCCCCGTCGACTTTCTGGATCTTGGCTCCCGGGAGGCGGTTGACCAAGTCTTGCACCGTCTCACGGCCTCGAATGATCTCCGCCGAATCGCCCGCGGCCTGTACGACAAGCCCGGGACAAATCGGCTGACCGGAAAACTCACCTATCCCGACTATCAGAACGTCGTCGACGCCCTCGCACGGCGCGACCAGGTACGGATGGTCGTCGACGGGATCACGGCGGCCAACGATCTGGGACTCACCGACGCCGTGCCGGCGCGCGCGGTCGTACTCACGGACGCCCGGCTAAAACCCATCAAGCTCGGCAACCTGACCATTCATTTTCAGCACGCGGCGCCCAGCCGCCTGCATTGGGCGGGACATCCCGCCATGCGCGTTGTTCAGGCGCTCTACTGGGTGCGTGACCTGCTGCCCCGCGACCTGGATCGAATCCGCGCGCGCCTCATCTCTGTGCTCGACGATCCAGTTCACGGTGCCGCCATCCGTGATGACCTGCGGCAAGGACTTCCCACGCTTCCGGAGTGGATGCAGACCATCGTGCGCGATCTCCTCCGCCGGACCGATGGCGCCGGGCAACCTCAGGGCAAACCCAAAGCAGCCAAGCCCGGAAAGAATGCCAAGGGCGAGAATGCTCGGCAGCTAAATCATCGGCAGGATGACGATGACCACCAGTATGACGACGAACATGATGACCAGCAGCGTCAGGCACATGATGACCAGAACGCTCACCCCAGAGGATTGCGATGATTCCCGGATTCGCGACTGTGCTGGCTGCTTCCGCGAACGATCGCCGCGATTTATTCATCGGCACCGGCAACCGGCTCGGCACAGTCCAGCAGAACATCGAAAAGGATTTTTGGGTTTGCTGGACGCTGGATGCGCTTTTCAACGGACTGCAGGCCGGAGGCCCAAGGTTGCTATTCAAAGGCGGCACATCGCTTTCCAAGGCGTACGGATTGATTTCTCGCTTCTCCGAAGACATCGACATCACCGTCTTTCGGGATGACATCGGGCAGGCCGCGACGGTCGAAGAGTTGGAAGCGCTCAGCGGCAAGAAACGTGGAGCGCGTCTCGACGCTATTCGCGAGGCCTGCCAAAACTATATCAATGGTCCTCTACTAGAGCAGCTTTCTGGATTGCTGCGGGAGCTTCTCGAAACCGCCAAGCAGGCGCCGGACCTTGGCCGCGTCGAGATCGACGCCGACGATCCCGATCGCCAAAGCCTGCTGCTGTGGTATCCCACCGTCACTGCCGATGGAGCCAACTATGTTCGGCGCGCCGTAAAGATTGAAGCGGGTGCGAAATCAGCCCTTGACCCACATGCCGCGCGAACTCTAACTCCGTACGTAGCCCCAGATCTGGCTGAGACAGACCTGGCGGTGCCGAACATTACTACGGTTGATCCCGGCCGCACGTTCTGGGACAAAGTCGTTATCCTCCACGGCCTCCGGCGATGGTGGGACCGTCGAGGCGAACTACGCGGAGGAGGTCAGCGGGTTTCACGTCATTATTGTGATGTTCATCGGCTGCTCGCTTCGGATGCCGGGGAAGGCTTTGCGCAGGACAACGCTATGGCTGCCGACTGTGTTCAACATGCCCGCATGTTCTTCAACCGGCCCGACTTCGACCTCGCGACTGCCGCTCCTGGCAGCTACGCCCTCGCACCTCACCATGAAATGCTTGCCCAACTCGAGCAAGACTACAATGCAATGTCCGGGATGATATTCGGCGAGGTTCCAGCATTCGGGGCGATCATCGGATCCATCGTGAGCCTTGAAAAGCGCTTGAATGGATAAGAACTGCGAGCCAGGTCAAGCAATAGAAATGGCGTCGTTCGAAAATCCGCAAAGCTAATTCGAAAAAATTCGATCAAACGCTAGCGCGGCCAACCCATAAACCTCGGTACAGAGAAAAGCTGGTCCGTTGTTACAGGAGTGTCTTCACCAGCCCCTTTCGGCAAGGTGTCTCTGTTGGCCCACACGATGATGGGCCAGTATTTCGGATCTCCGTAGAGCTTCAGGCTCAACTCGCGCAGATTCCGAACATTCCCCGGACTTATCTGTTCCAGACTGAGGTCTAGTTCTTCTCTATGAAAATGTCGAAACGATTCCTCGGAAAACGTCTCCGCGAATGGTCGGTCGGAACGTGCGAGGGCCAACAATGCGTCGTACCCGCGCGCCCTGTCGACTGCGGTCACCTGAATTCTCGTTCTCTCATCCATTCCGTTGTACTTGGAAACAGCCCAGACTTGAACAAGCGCGCCCTTCTGGATCTGAGTGTCTTCCGCAGCCGACGAGAACGTATAGTAGTGACGGTCCTTATTGATGGCAGCGAGAATGTGCCAATATTTGGTGCTGGCTAATTCCTTTTGGGCGATCTGCCCCAGTGTCATCGGCAACGAAAGGGTGATTTCGTTGTTTGTGAATCGGACATTCTCTCCACGCCCCACAATCGTATCGATGACTTGTTCGGTATTCATCGGCTCGGTGACTCTGTAGCTATTCGCGAGCCAAACATCAAGAACTCGTTTGACTGGTAGCGTCGATTGCTCGCGGATGACGCTGCTGGAGTGCAGAGAAAAGGCGATTAGGCCTACGCCGATCAAGCAGATGACTGTACCGGGCGCGCTGTTTGTGAGCTTGGCCTTAAACCCCTTGCCTTCGAGCACAAAGTCGCTCTTGCCCGTAATTCCCCGGAAAAACAGAAATATTCCGAACAAGGCCAAGATCGCTCCGAAGATTTCCGCACCAATAAGCTGAACGAATTTGACCGTCACCGGATCCACTAGGCACCTCGATTAGGTTATGAATCTTTCGCGGGCGGACCCCAAATCAGTCCAGGTACTCATCGTACCTGTGGTTCGTCAAAACCTCACGCACTGGTTAAGAGCTTGCTTCCGCTAGGTGCGTCAGCGCGCATTCGTGATTCGTTACTCCAGCCGATGTTACTCCAATGCGCGGGCTCGGCCCCCGACGAAAGCGTCACCCCGCGCGGTTCTGATTGGGACAATTGAGGGTTGACCCCGATAAGACAGAGTTTCAAAGTCTTTATGCCGCGACGGCGTAACGATGATGCAGGCCGCCGAGTCGGGGAAAAGAGAGAATCTTGCTTCCCGCGGCAGGACATATCGCTGCTGGCCGACCTGTTGGCGTATCCTTCGCCAATCCCAGGTGCGTCCGATCCTCGTGGTAGTAGCGAACATACTCGGACATCAGCCGCTTGAGGTGCTGCTCATTCAGGACGATCACGTGATTCAACAGGTCTCGTCGGCAACTTCCGACCCAGCGCTCCGCGACACCGTTCTGCCACGGGCTGCGGAAGGCAGTGCGGGTGGGGTGGCTTCCCAAGTCTCTTACCGCCGAAATCACATCCGTTCCGAACTTTGAGTCGTGATCGAACAAAAGGAATCTGTGAGCCGGCACGTACGGCCACGCCTCCCGCAACTGCTGCACGATCCAAAGAGCGTTGGGATTTCGGGTCACGTTGAAACGCAGAATTGTTCGCCGGTCGTGGCCTATCACGAAGAAGCAATACAGGATGCCAAACGTGAGCGTCGGTACGGTGAAGAAGTCCATGGCTGCAATTGCCTCGCGGTGGTTCCGGAGGAAAGTCAGCCAACCTTTGGCGGGATCTGGAGTTCTCGGGATTCGCCGAAGCCAACGCGAGACAGTGGTTTCCGACAGATGGAATCCCAGTTTAAGCAACTCGCCGTGAATGCGCGGCGCTCCCCAGGTTGGATTCTCGGCCGCCATGCGAAAGATCAGAGCACGAACTTCTTTGCTCACCCGTCTCCGTCCTCCCACTCCTCCGAAGCTTGAAACCCAGGTCCAATACAATCGGAAGCCAGCCCGATGCCAGCCGACCACGCTTCTCGGTGTAACCAGGATCAGGGGCCCTCGCCACCCGGACCAGAGCCTTCGCAATACAACCCAGAACAGCTTGTGCAGAGATGTCAATCGACGGCGAGGTCGTTTGGTGTGCAACGCCAGCAATTGTTGACGGAGGGCAAGATTCTCAAGGATAAGATCCTGTCGGGAAGTGAAAGTACTGATGACCCATCCGAGAAGATGTCGGAGCGACCTGATCATGGCCAAATCTTATCGAAACATGCTGCACCAAGCCCGTTTCCAAGTTATTCATTCTGCGCGTGCACGAAGTTTTGACGAGGGACAGCCGCCGGAGAGCATCAACCTGAGGCTATTCGCAGACTGATTCTCCAGTTGGTACGTTCCTCCTGAGCCGCTGCTCTTTTTCTTGCACTACCAGACCAAACACGACATGAGCACCCTTCGACAGGTCCGCCTTCAAAACCGAGAACCGCACATGCGCCAGGTTCCCAATACGAACCACAGTCTCGACGAACATATCCTGCGAGCCTTGAACAAGATCAAGAAGCCGGGCACGGCGGAAGAAATTGCCGACTTGCTCAATTGCGACCTTGGCCCGGGAGACCTAGGTCAACCCGAACCTGCAACTACTTACAGGTTTGCGGGAGACTGCCAAGTACCTGCAAATACGTGTAAGGCCGAGCGATCATGGGCTGGGATCATGGGCTGAGTTCACAGTTGAGTTTATTGGCGGATTCTGTTTGGGCAGCCGTTTTCGGCACACGCAAGTTCGCCTGACCAAATCGCTTGCGCGATTTCCTCTTTCTTGTGTCGAAAAGAAACGCTTTCGGCTCAGCATGACCTCGGCAGACGCTTGTCTCTCTGAGTCATGCGGCTAGACTGGCGCTGCCCGGACCATCATTGCCGTGTTTGAGGCGAGGCCCACGTCGTTCTTGGATGGCTCCTTGAGGCGCCGGTCGTTCTCTCCGCCCTGGTTCATGCGCTGAAAGGGAATCATGCGTAGCAGGAGGTTACTTGGTCGTTACCCGAGCAGCCAAAATCTCAAACACCACACCGCCGCCAGATCCGCCAATGGTCGTGCCGTAAAGATTGCCTTCGCTGTCGATGGTGAGACCTGCGGAGGGTTCGATTCCGTCGGAGCCAGTGAAGTCGTGAAGAATTTCATACTGCAATGCATCGCCGGCTCGTTTCAGCTCGTACACCAAGCCGCAACCGCACGGTGCCCCGCCAAAGCTGGCTGTTCCATATACATTTCCCGCCTTATCGAACGCAAGCCCTCCCACCGGGTATTGTCCGCCAGCAAAGTCCCCAAATCTGTGAAGGATTGTCTCACGCGGCCGACCTCCGGCAGGATTCGGGGTGAGTACGAATACGGTACCGCAGCCACCGGTGCACCCCGGCGCATCCCCGCCAACCACAGTTGTGCCATAGAGGACTTCGCCCTGCAGAGTCACGGCTGTGGGATCAACTCCGTCAGTACCGCCCACGAAGCTGTGCAGCACTCTCTCCTTCCACTCGCCACCCGCTGGTTTCGGTGGCGTCAGTATGAAAACCACCCCACCTCCTGCGGATCCTCCCTCTTCGGTTGGGCCGTAAAGGTTGCCGACGCCGTCGCGCACGACTTGGCCGGGAGCAGATCCATCAATGCACCGCGGCTGGCTGCAAAATGTATAGAGCACACTCTCCTCCCAGCCCAGCGGACTCGATGCAAGTTCATAGATCTCGCCTGCACCAAAGCCGCTCTCGGCGCTGCCATACAGATTCCCTTCCAGGCCTAAAACCGGTGCGGTAGCGGGGCCACCTCCATCCGCGCAACCTGCTTGAGAGCAAAAGTTGTAAAGAATAGTCTCTGTCCTGCCGCTGCCGCCCGGCGTCAGCTCAAAAATCGTTCCGGCTCCGTTGGCGCCGCCCTCGTGCGTAGTTCCGTATAGATTTCCAGCCGAATCGATCGCCACTCCACCCGACGGCTCCGAACCATCATCCGTTGATTTGGGGTTCGGAAAACTGTGAAGCACCGTTTCGATCCAGGTTCCATCTTTCTGAGGACTCAGTTCGTACACGGTTCCGTAGCCATAAGCTCCACCCGCGCCGGTTGTGCCGTAGAGGTTGCCATTACTGTCAAAGACAACGCCCGATGAAGGCGAGATACCGTCGCCGGGAGCACCAAAAGCATGGATAAGTTGAAATGCAGGCTGCTGCTGCGCCGGGCTCTTACCCGCGAGTCCTGCACCAACAACCATCAACAAGGCCATTCCGGCCACACTACACCGCATTATTGCTTCTCCATTCTGCCGCCCCTGCGGGCTCCAAATCCACGCATTTTTCGCTTCTAATTCTGAAGGTCAATCTCGTCATCATCGGGGTCCGATGGATAGCCGGGACCGAAGCAGCTTGAGCTGTTGGGGTCCTGGGTGAAGCAGCTTGGCGGATACTTGGCGTGTTGTATCTGCGTAAATGGATAGTATGTCGATCCAAAGAAATCGGCCAGGGGAGTGCAACTCTGTCCGCATTGCGGATTATTCGGTCCGTCCGGCGCATAATAATCGGCGTAATGGTACGAGGGATTGATTTCGCCCGTCCCGAACACGTACTCGATATAGGCAAGAATGCTGCCGAAATCATGGATATACGGCTGTTGCTCGTTCGGGCAATTGGGGTATCCCGTGATTCCGCATGCTCCGGAAACGTAATGTTGATTGGCATAAGCCGAGACCACTAATAGAGGAACGCGGAAACCGTACACGTACTGCGCGCCACCGCCATTAGCTCCGCCGTATCCCGTACATGTTCCGGTCTGGCAGTCTGGGGGCACTACGTGGTCATAGAAGCCGCCCCAGTCGTCCCAAATGATCAAAATGACGGTGTTGCTCCAGTATCCGGAGTCGCAAGCAGTTGGGCTCACGCCGACCGCATTCACGATGGCAGCTACCCAAGAAGGCCCTCCATCCCCGGCGTCGCTTCCGGCATGGTCCGACCATAGCCCGTCAGGAATAACCCAGCTCACTGCGGGCAGATTGCAGTCTTGAATGTCTGTCAGGATCGAGCGTTCGGTGCCGGACACAACCACATGGCCATTCCAAACGTCGCTGTCACAGGCTCCATTAGGGGAAAAGGGGCAGATTGCTGAGAGGGCGTCCGGAGCGGTCCACAGGCCTGGACCGGTAGAAGCATCGCTGGGAGGAGCATAGTACGTCCAAGTGATGGGAGGATTGGCATTATCGAGTACGTCCGCCATGCTGTGGTGGCTATAACATGGATAACCGGCACCAATGCCGTTGTATGGTGGCGTGTAGCCGAGTTCTTCTGGATCTCCGTTTGGGTCGATTTCCAGAACGGTTTCATCACTGGGTGCGGTACAGCCGACCTGCGCATAGCTCTGACCGGGATTCTCCGCGGCGAACCAATCATAGTAAGCACCAGGGTAAACCGGAGCCGAGGTTCCTGAGAATAGGAACTGGTGGGCCGGGAAGCTCGGTCCTTGGTTGGTCTGGAACATGTAGTTTGCGAAACCATAGGTCTCAGCGATTTGAAAGTACGGGTCAAGCAGTCCGTAAGTGCCGGGCGTGACAACTTCATTTTCTACGTAAGTCACAGCCGGAGTGGCTGAAGGAGGTGTACAGTTTTCGGGCTTGTTTATGTATATTCCACAAGCACCATCCATTTTTCCGCCGTCGTAGGTATTCACCCATGAGGGATGATGCGCGTGGTTCGGATCGAAGCATGCCTTCAGAGGCCCAGCATATACCGGAACAGAGTAGGGCGAATACTTGCAAGCAAATGGTTTAGTAACATCCCAGATGTCTGCTCCATTGTTTATCAGGTTTTGATCTTGGAAGAGATTATCGGGACTGCGATTCTCCTGGATGACCACGATAATGTGCTGAGGCTTAGGGGATTGGGCATTTGCTAGGACTGTGACGCTTGAAATTAATAGCAGAAGCGGTAACGCCTGTGCGATTTTCATGGCAAATCCTCCCAATTTGTATCTCCGATTTGCGAGTCCTCCCGAATGACGGTTGTGCACCCACCTGGCGCAATACCTGAAAACAGCCCTACCCGGCAGGGCCGAGACGTGTTTTCACATCTCGGCGTTGGCGTAAGAGTTGATCTCACAATTCAACAGGATTTCTTCAAATTCTGGTGTCGTCCATTCCATATTTTCCTTTCTAAGCTCACTTCAACCGGATGCCGCCGACGTAGTCTTCCATGTAGAAACTATTGCTGTTGTCCATCCAGGCGGCGACGAAGTAATTGGGGTCATCCCAGGTGTTGCCGGTGTAATCGCCGATGCCCTCGTTAGCCGTGCCTTTGTTCGGATCGGAGAAGGCGGTGGTGAGTTGCACGTTTTCGAAACTCAAACCGCCGTCGGAGGAGATTCCTGCGTAGGCTTGATAGTCCGTGTTCTTGGGATCGTTGCGGCGGTCGAGCCAGCTTGCTCCTACCAACCCGCTTGGACTTACGGAAATCCACGGCAGAAACTGATCGTGCGTGACACCGGGGGACACGGGAACGGGCTTGGACCAGGTATTGCCGCCGTCGGCGGAGTGCACGACCTGCAATTGCATAAATGTGCCCGTCCAGTTGTACATCGCGACATACAAATTGCCAGTGTGCGGCCCGCTGCTGGCGTCGACGGCGATGACCGGGCCGTCTGGTACTCCCAACTTTGAATTGGGGAGACCGTGGAGCGTCACCGTGGCAGCAAGGGCGGGGGTTGTCCAAGTACTGCCGCCGTCACTGGATTTCGAGAACACCATATAAGCCGTGTTGCTGTTGCAGAAATAAGGACCGGTGTTACAGTACATCCATGTCACGTAGACAGTCCCGTCTCTGCCGGTAGCCAAGGTTGTGTACGCGTCCGCATCCGGATAGGTTTGCGTCCGGGCGACGGCCACCTGCGTCCATGTGGCACCGCCGTCATTGGAATGGGAAACCACCACCTGATCTTGGGTGTTGCTTCCCAGCGGCCCAATCATCACGCACGACACATAAACAGAATTGACGTAGGGGCTGGTAGCGCTCGTGTCTACGGCCATCCAGCAGTACTGAGGGTAGTAATTCTGGCGAATAATCGTGGCAGCAGGTACACTCCAATTCATGCCATCGCTGGATTTTTCAACCCCCTCGAAGCTGCCTTGCAGAGACTCCTGGTTCTCGTTGAAGTAGAAGCCTCCGATGTACGCCACGCCATTCAGGTCGTAGCCCAGAATCGGACCGCCTCCTGCGCCATACTCGTTACCCTTGTAAAACAACGGACTCATGCAAAAAAGATCGCTCCAGTTCGAGCCGCCGTCAAAGGACAGGTTGAAACCGGAATTGGTCGGGTAGGGGCAGTCGAGGTTGTCGTTGCCCAGGATGAGATTCTGCGGGTGTGCAAGGTCAGCGACGATAGGGGCATCGAAAGACCCGTTTGACGCTTGTGTGGGTGGCAGCACGCAAGGGGCGGGCGAACAAGACAATACGCCAGGGCCGGCTGAGCCGGTCGCCAGTGCGGAGGTCTGGCCTGCGGTGAAAATGACGGTCCCGGCAAGGGCGAACAGGACTATCGCCACTCGATAAAAGACACTCACATCAGTCTCCTGATCTACTGCGGTTGCACACAGCCGTTTGGCCCCTCCGAGCACAGCCCAAACACGTACACCTGGTTGCCTCCTGCAATCCCAATGTAAACCCGTCCCTGGAAAACCATCGGGTCGTTAAAATGCGCATCAGGCAACTCCGAGGTCAAACTCGTTGCGCTGTTGTAGAGTTCCTGTAGCGTGGTGGCGTTAAAGGCATGGAGTGCCGCTCCCTCGTCGGTGCCGTTGCACGTTTGATTGGAACCATTATCGGGATTGAGCGAGTTGCGGTGCGTCTCTATCGCCCATATGACGCCGGACCCCGCGATAGCCCCGGTTCCCGCCGTGTCACTAGTCGAGGAAATGGACGGCGTCGGCCCGTAGTGGCAGAACAAAGTCGTCGTAGTGTTGAAGTCGACGCCCTGTTGGTTGGTCGAGATCGGTCCCGTGCTTCCGCTGGTTGGAAGGATGTACTGGTAAATGGGAAGAGGCGCGGCTCCAGGGTAGTCCATGCCGTCTGAAGCCGCATAATACAGCAGGTAATGTGCCGCGCCACTGGAATCCAGATACTTCCAGTATGCCGGACTATTCCAGTAGCCTTGTTCGGGGTCATTGCTCGGAATCGGCGGGGTTTGGAAAACCTGGACACCGCTGGTGCCGTTCGCCCGCATGTTATCGCGATCAATGACGTACAGCTTCGATTCTTTGTCGGCATTGACTGTCAGTTTGACGTATTGTTGAAGGTTTTCGTCGTAGTAGAACGCATCAGGGAAGACCATGATTCCGCCAGAACCGAAATCCTCGTCGTTGATGCAGCGTCCCGGCCCTTTCGAGTGCTGCGGCGGCTGGTAGGTGAGATTATCCAGCGGATCGTAAAAGTCGATCACGGGGAAGGTTTCCCCGGACGACGGAGGAAGCAACTTGAGCACGCTGTCGCCCCAATCAACTGGATCCCCATTCGACGCGAGATCGAACGTGCCGTTGCCACTGACGGTGTAAATGTACGTCCCATCGCTGGCTGGTCCCGCGCTGCTGCCCCAGATCCCGCCACCGGTACCATAAGGAGTGGTGGCGAAGATCGCTGTCTGCTGCAGCGACGGTGATTGGGTGTTCTCATATTGGTACCCGAAGATCCAGCCGTTCTCCCATTCAGCGTCCCCAGGAGAGAACGCCACGTACACCAGCCCGTTGAGTAGGAGCAGCGCCGCGCGCTGAATATGACCGGAGTCGAAGCTCCGCGTATTGCTATTTGGGTATGTGGAGGTGCACTTAACTGATTGGCCGGAGCCCGGACTCATGCCTTGGACAGTTCCCTGGATTGGCGTAGACGCCATCAGGTTTCCGCTGAGGATGTCGACGGCGAATAGGTAGAACCCGGCCGTCGTGTTTTCGTCGAGACTAACGGCACCAACGGCGTAGACCAGGTTGTTGGTTGCGTCGATCACCGGCGTACCCATGATCCCGACGTGGTTGCTAGGGGGAGTGTTCTCCTCGCAGGGTGGGAAAGAAGGCCCAAGCTGAGTGGAGCAATCAACATAAGTGCCTAACACCTGTTGCGCTACACTGGTTTTCCATATCTGTGTGTCCGACGCCGCGTCAAAGGCATACAGATTATCTTGCTCATCGGCGATGAAGACCAAGCTGCAGGAGCTACCGGTGCAGCCAGTAATTGTCCCCAAATTGCTCACGGCGAGCGGCTGGGCATCGATATCGTCCCCGACAGCGTACTGCCAGAGTAGCCCAAAAGATGCGCCGGTCAAGGCGCTGGGGGTGAGTATGCTTTCGTTCTGCTGCCAGCCAGTGCGGCAATTGTCGTTGTGCCAAGTAGTAACGCTCGCATTCGTAGGGGTTGGGCATGGCGATGACTGGGCTTCCGCTACCGAAACAAGCCCCAGAAATCCGGCCAGGAAAACCACAGAGAGCAAACGGACGAAGCGGAACATCATGGGCGCCTCCACAGCGGAGAGATTCGAACGGGCCCCGTACTACGGAAGCCAACGTTATCCGACAAATCTCGCGCTTGTCAATGAAAAATTGGCTGTTTTCACGGCGTTTCCTCCTCCCTGGGTAAAGGTTGACTCGGTGGTTTGAGAAGAAACGGACGTATACAGCCAAGCACTCTATATACGCAATCGTGGTGGCGTAGGGAAAAAATAGTTTTTGTTACGAAATCAGAACAAACTCAGCAATGCCCGGACAGAGGCGGGCGTCAAGAGTCAGTTGGCGTAACATCTCCATTACACTCATTGACCTGGCGTGAGGGCGTAACTGCCGTTTCTCGGCTGTATCCTTGCGTGCCAAAAACCTGTCCGACCCTGGTCTTCCAAGCCTGTTGGGTTGTCTCACTCGAAAGACCGCAGTTGAACGAGCCAAAACTACATGTTTTCCGCACGGCAAACCCGCTGCCGGATCGTGGCAAATTCGGAGAGAATCGGAGCAGCAGTTTCCTAATTCAAGCCTGAATACGCGGGTCACGCATTTTCAATCGGATAGAAGGCTGTAGAAGCACCGGGTATAACCTTCCCAGTGGCTAACCAAAGAAATGTTTAGGATGGTCCTCGGGGAGTGCAGGGATGCCCCAGAGACTTAGGGAACTTTATAAGAAACCCCGGTAATGGACATGTTATTAGTAATGCTGGCTTTGCCCACAGCCTGAAAGTAGAGCATGTAGTCGCCAACTGAGCCTAAGGTGGACGTCCCCGGTCGATTTTCGGCAAACAGGAAGTCGTCAGGGATGATCGTCTGACAAGACCATTCGGCTCCCGATCGCTTTCGATGCGACCCTGCGAGCGAAAGGCGGATGGAAGGGCGCGGGGGCCGGCCGGCACCGCCACGCATCGCTAAAACGACTGCGAGAACCTCGTCTCTAGGAACTCACCCAGCTTCGCGGTTGCCTTGAACTGCGGAATCGGCTCCAGTCCCTTGAAGGCTGATGTGAATGCATTGGAGAGACTCCAGATCGTTCGCGGCCGGAAGTCCTCGTACTTCGGCTCGAAGTAGAGGTCATGCACGGTGCGAGCTAGGTGCTTGGGAGCTTCGAGTCTTCCCTCGACGAATGCCTCGTAGATCACCACCTTGGCGGTGACGTCCGTCAGTTCACTTTTCTGCCAGGCTTCCACCTGCTTTCGCATGGGCTCAAAGTTTCGCTGCATCCGGTCAACACCAACCGAGATGCAGTCGATGAGCGAGAACGATTTCGAATGTTTCGCGAGCACGGGAGTGAAATCTCCCGCGAACGCCATGTTCGAGCACACGAACACACGATAGCCACAGGTCATCGCCAGACGCATGCTCTTGTCGTGGGAGTTTCGCAAACCGATGGAGAAACGGCACCCTGCCATCTCGGTTTCGAGGTCGAGAACCCCAAAGGCTTTCATGCCGTCTGGCGAGACCGCGTACTCGTCGTGGACGACGCCGATGTGGCGAAACCCGAGCGTCTCGACCAGAGCTTGCACGATCTCGTGATGCGGGACCGGGCGGTGTGTTTCCGTTGCGGCTGGTGTCGGCACCAGTGCTAGTTCTTCGCGGCCAATCGTTCGGCCGCCATAGCCAATGAGCGTACTAGTTTCTGACATACTTGTTTCCTCCTTGTTGGTGTTAAATTGGATTTGTGTAGGTGAGAAAAATGGGAGGCGTCGGGAATCCCAAGAGATGTGCTTCGCGGGGATGTATCGCGCGGTGACGAACCCTTAAAGCAAGCATGAGTTCGGCACCCAATAAATCGCAGACCCGGCGTGGTACTCGAATTCCTTGCGAGATTCCGATCACTCTCATCAGCCTGGATCCGATTCACCCGTTCTCGGAGCCGTGTCTCGCAATCCTCGTGAACCCACAAGGATGTGCAGTACGGTTCCGTCGACCGCTAGAGATAGGAGCCGCAGTTCAGTTGGAGGGTCTTCCCGCGAGGACTAACGTCATCGCGCGGGTAGTGAACTCTATCTCGCTTGGAGAATATGAGAAGGCTTCGCTGCTAGGATTGGCGCTGGATGAGCCGGGCAACGTGTGGGGCATCAAAACCCCACCTGAAGACTGGGCGCGATAGGCTGTCGACGAAACCAATGGCCGCTTCTTAATGGCGTCAACTTAGACTGAACAACGACGCCTGTTCCGGGACAACTGGCCTCCCGCGCCGCCTCTTACCGGACAACGATTGCGGTCGCTGTCCGAAGACGACGATCGACGCAGTGTCCATGGCGCCTTCAACAAGACTAGCGGGGTCAGACTGAGTATCCAGCAGAATGCCCGGAACTTCGATGGAGGAGGCATCATCGTCGCTATGAGATCTCCCTGGAAACAGCTTTTGATGTTCTGAGGTGAGGGCTCTCCAAACCGAGTCGGCAGTATCGCCGATGCCGTTTCTCTCCACCAATTCCCGTGCCATCGCCGACAGCATGTCATCGTCTTCATCGATGCTCTGCAGTCCCTCGCCGGCAAACTTGCCTTCCATAGTGAGAGCCACGAGGAGCTTCTTCCCCATGAGGCGCAAACACGATGTCTGCATGGTCCCTTCCGAGCATAGAAATTTCACGCGCACCGGTCGGCGTTGCCCGATCCTCCACGACCGGCGGCTGGCCTGCCGCAAGGTGTGTAGCGAATATCCAGACTCGTAGAAAATGATCGTCGGAAAGTCCAGCAGATCGAGACCTGTTTCCACCAGTTTAGGATGACAGATCACTACCTGGACTCCGTCTTTCACTTGTCGGGCGTACCAGGCCTCTCGCTTGGAAGTGTCCACACTCGCCCGTAAAACTGCAGTGCGGAGACCTTCGTTGCTGAGGATTCGTTGCAGCCGGGCGGTAACATCGTGCTTCTGCGTGTACACGGCAAAGACTTGACACCGCCGTCCCTCCGCCAGCTCTTTCCTGATCTCTTCGATTAGCCTGCGTTCTTTGGAATAGTTACGGTCCTCAGGAAGGTCGCGGGGTTCTGCAATGACGAATCGGACTTTGCGCTTGAGTTCAGGATCGAACTCCGTCCCGTATAGCGTCCCAATCCCGTACGGGTGATCGGGATAAAGCAACAGAGTGTTCAGCATCGTGCTCAGAACCGATCGGTTGCCCCGGTGAGCCTTCAGCGCCTTCCGCATGTCCTCTTCGAGCTCGCCGTACGCCTCCCGCATGGGCGCGTCCATCGGCACGCTCAGATAGGTTTCCTCATATGGCGGCAATTCCCCAGAGATGTCTTCCAGAAAGACAAAGGCGCACAGCTGCATCAGGAATTCGCCAAACAGCAGCGGTGATGCTCCGGGCTTGCGCCGCACCGTGCTCGTGGTTTTAGCCTTGGAGCAGGCGTTGTTGGCGGGTTCGACCTTGGTGATGGTTTCGAGGACGCCATAATCCTGAATGAAGGAACTGCGGCCTGTCGTGCCCCACTCGTAGCCATGATGCTTCATCCTTCGCGCTTCGAGACGGAAGAGCGTGTTGTAAAGATCGTCCGCATAGCCGCCCAAGAGTGTGCCAGTCAGCCCGACAATCCGGTCGGTGCATGAGGCCAGAGTGCCCAAGGCATTTCCTTGCGCGGTATCGCCCGCTAGTTGGTGAATCTCATCACAAATCGCATAGTCAAACCATTCCGGCATGTAGCGCCCGATGAATTCAATCGGGGCCATGCGGCGGATCTTGTCCGAGTCCGCCTGCCACAGTGGGCTGTGCAGTGGGCGACAAGACTTTTCTCCCCTGGTCTCGATGGTCTCGGCAATCTTGACCTTCTCAAACTCGCCTGCCGTCAATCGGCTCTCGTCCACGATCACCGGCTTACCCGTGTCCGAATTCACGATGCAGCCCACGTATGGACCGGAATGTGGTACCCGGTATGCGTGTCGCCAGAAGTAACCGAGCTTCGCTCGCTCACGTCCGACGATAAACAGGGATGGTCTCCCGCAAAGCGACAGCCAGCGTTTACGAGAACTCGGCGAATCCTTGCGCAGCCGCAACTCGCTCAACGTTGTATGCAAGCCTTCACGCACGATGCGGCCCTGCCTCAACCGCACCTCGTTCACTCCGTGGGATTTGTTCTCGTCGCCGCCGTTTCGCAAATCATCGATCAGGAACACGCGTAGCCCGGGCAATGTCATAAACGCCTCCCGCGCCCACTTTTCGACCAGGTGTGGCGGAACCATCGCTAAGGCGGTGAACGGACTCCCTTGACTGCGGACATGCATCGCTCCGAGCGAGATCAGCGTCTTGCCAGTACCACACTCCGCGACCACCATGGCGGTTCGCGCCTGCTCCCAGCGTTTGGCGACTCCCATGATGGCGATGGTCTGTGCAGGGAAAGGCGTTCGTAACAGCGCTTCAATACGAGGGGAAACTGCATCGTCGAATTGGTGGAGCGCTGGATATTCCTGCAGAATGCGCTCTCCCAAGAGATGCGCGTGAGCGCGCATGTAGTCGTAGATGGTGGACAGTTCTGGCATGGAAGTCCTCTGGCACGGGAAGGAGTTGCGGAAAAGAACGAGAGAAGGAAGGAAGATGGGTGATGCGGAACGCTAGTTGGCCGGCAGGAAGAGGTCTTGCAGAGTCAAGCTCGGCCAGCGGATCGAACCTGTTTCAGAAGGAAGACTGATAGCTCCGCTCTCAACGCCCCAGCTAAGCCAGGAAAGGAACTGTTCCTTCTCGCCCTTGACCAGCACCGGGGCACATCCGATACCGAGAGC
>Ga0307478_10000125_pt1 | contig 90365 bp, 79 predicted proteins | sample atmos_gasesECM4C_2_FD_203713 | JGI IMG/M metagenome (GOLD analysis project Ga0307478, IMG submission 203713) | Hardwood forest soil microbial communities from Morgan-Monroe State Forest, Indiana, United States - atmos_gasesECM4C_05 | ecosystem: Environmental > Terrestrial > Soil > Temperate...
GAAACCGCCTTCGTCCTCCCGGCAACACGTAAAGACTGTGCAGCCCGCGTGCGCATATTTACTCCTGCAAAGGAGTTGGCATTCGCGGGACATCCCACCGTCGGTACTGCATTTGTGCTGGTGCTAAAGGGCATTGTCGCGAGCGATAACACAGAGTTCATGCTCGAAGAGGAGGTGGGTCCGGTCCACATTCGAATCGAGGCAGGACAACGTCCTCTCATTTGGTTGCGGACCCCGCCGATTCACGAAGGGAGGTGCTTTGATGGCGCTCTGTGCGCCAGAGCGCTAGGCCTGGAGCCACAGGATCTTCTTCCGCTCAAACCGCAACTGCTGAGCGCCGGCAATCCGACGCTACTGATCGCGGTGAAAGATAAAGCCGCGGTTGATCGAGCATCGCTCGATTTGACTGGCCTAAAAGTCCTAAAGGGCGGCGCGAACGAAGCCTTCTGCGTCTTCTTGTTTGCCACAACACCCGACGGCGCCTATTCGCGGATGTTCGCTCCTGATTACGGAGTTCCAGAAGATCCGGCCACTGGAAGTTCCACAGGTCCTCTTGCTGTTTTCATGATTCGACAAGGCCTGCTATCGAGCTCGGCTGGCACGCGTTTTGTCAGCGAACAGGGAACAAGAATGGGCCGCCGTAGCCTTTTGCACGTAAAACTACGCGGCGAAAACGGGACTGACGGAATCTACGTCGGAGGTCATGTCACACCGATTATCGAAGCCGTGATGAATCTGCCTTCTCGGTGTTAAGAGGCTCACGTCATGACCCACAGGGATCTCATCGCCACAGTAAGACGAACTCCGCTCGTCGAACTAAGGCGCTTGGCTAAGGATCTGCCAGGCCGCGTACTGGCGAAATTGGAAATGCGAAATCCCTGCGGGAATGTAAAGGATCGCGTTGCAGTTGCGCTTGTCCAAGATGCCGAATCGCGAGGTCTGCTGAAACCCGGAATGACGATCGTTGAGCCAACGGGCGGAAACACGGGCATAGGATTAGCTTTCGTCTGCGCAATTCGAGGCTATAGACTCATCCTGACCATGCCTGAGACTATGTCGGTAGAAAGAGTGGCGCTGCTCAGGCAGCTAGGAGCGGGAGTTGTGCTCACTCCCGGAATTCTCATGATCGACGCCGTTGCGCAAGCTCAGAAGATCGCGAACGAACTCCCCGGTGCCGTCATCCTCGATCAATTCAGAAATCCCGCTAACCCGGAGATTCATAGACGCACGACGGCCATGGAGATCTGGCAGGATACACAAGGCGAAGTCGATTCTTTTGTGTCCGCCATTGGCACGGGCGGAACCATCACGGGTGTGGGCGAGGTTCTTAAACAAAAGAGACCTGGTGTCCGAATCATCGGCGTGGAGCCCGCCAACGCTGCCATCCTTTCTTGGCGGCCCGGTGGGGAATCACCAGATTCCAGGAATCGGCGTCGGATTCGTCCCGGAAGTCTTGAACCGTGCAATTCTCGATGAAGTGATCGCCGTAACAGACGAACATGCCTTCTCATGTGCACGCCGTCTTGCGCGAAGAAGGAATCATCGCCGGCGTTTCATCCGGAGCGGCAGTCCACGCGGCTCTTGCCATAGCCGCGCGGCAAGACGCCGCCGGGAAGATCATCGTGGTGATTCTAGCCGACACGGGAGAAAGGTATATCACCACGAGCTTGTTTTCCGCAGGAGCGGAGCAGCCTCAGCGATGAACTCGCCCGAAAGGATTCGGCGAAACTAACATGGATTCATGAGCGGCCTTTTCCTCGAAGAATGTTTCGCCGTACTGACGCGGACTCCTGCGACGTTCGATGCTATGCTGCGCGGCCTCCCGGAACAGTGGACCACAGCCACCGAAGGGCCCGGCACGTGGAGTCCATACGTGGTTATCGGTCATCTGATTCACGGGGAGAAAACGGATTGGGTGGCGCGCGTGATGATCATCCTGGAGCATGGCCCCCATCAACCCTTTGAGCCCTTCGATCGAGACGCGCAGTTCCGCGATAGCCAAGGCAAACCGATCTCTGCATTGCTGGACGAATTTGCCGAGCGGCGCGCCGACAATCTCGTGCAGCTTCGAACTCTGGATTTGCAGCCAGCCCAATTGGAATTGGTGGGTACCCATCCCGCGTTGGGTCGAGTAACGCTGCGGCAACTCGTGGCGACATGGACCGCGCACGATCTTGCGCATATCCTGCAGGTCAGCCGGGTTATGGCGAAGCGTTATAAGCAGGAAGTGGGTCCCTGGGCGGAGTACCTTTCTGTAATGAGATAAACGCCCGATCCTTAGCGCGGCTAGGCTGAACCACCTTACGCCTCGCAATCAGCGAAGAAAATGAGCCTCGATTGAGTCGGCGTCCTGAAACGCTTATGGGAAGCTGCGTTGCATTCGACGGACTTGTCAATCCAGATAGTGAATGATAAAAGACGCTCGCCAACATCGTGCGCAATCTCGAATTCCCCGAGTTCCAGACTTCTAAGCCGCGCCGTCTGCGACTGAGACTTCCCAGATGCCCGTTTATAGCGGAACTTCCGGGTTGCCGACCACCTACCCAGGATCGTCGCATCCACCCAGCGCGCTGACGCAGGCTACAGCACCACAACTGGAACGTGGTCAGAGATCAGGCTGGCGGCTTCTAATGGCGCGCGGCCTGGGGCTTGATTAACTCGTCGAGATAGTCCGCCCGCTCAGCATGACGCACCAGGTGCGGGTAACGTGCGCCGTCATGGTAAGTAATAGTACATGTTCGAAAATAATCGTCCACGACGACGAGGAGTGTGATCGGTTGTGAGGCATCCTTCGCAGACTTGATCGCGTCCGAGAGCAACTCCTCGCTGTAGACGCGGCCATTGACACCGATTATTTTCATCTGCGAAGAGATGCCTGCCTCAAACGCAGGACTCCCCAGGATCGCGTCGGTCACAACCCCGTCCTTGCCGACCTGGAGGCCGATGGAATAGACATCGCTAACATCGCCACGGCGTCCCTCCAACTTCAAAGGCTTGTCGTTGAACTCGACTTTCCAGCCGCCGTTTTCGATGCCCCCCAGGGGGACTTCCGCAGCAGTGGAAGTCAACCTGGTGTGAAAAAATCCGGCCCAATCAAAAGGCGCCAACGCGTTCAGCGTCTTCACCAATTCGTCGAAGGTATAGGTCTTAACCTCCGGGCCGTGATTCGGTCCGCCCTGGAATTCTTGGCAGAAATCATCAATTGATTTCTTGCCACCAGACTCGCGATGAATGATCGTGGCGACTTCAAGCCAGAGCAGATCGCCCTCGTCGTAGTAATCGGTACCGCGCCGCCAGTTCAGCCAGCCGCCTCTCGCGAAGCCAAGCCCGGGTTCTCCAACCGCGGTGTCGAGCAATGGGCGCCAGGTTCGGCCAGGGCGTCCAGGGCCAAGCATGGCCGCAATGCTGGCCAAGTACTCGTGGTATTGGTCTGGTGTCCACAAGCCGCTGCGCGCCGCCAACATGGGCCCAAGGTAGTCTGTAAGCCCCTCATAGCCCCATAGGAGGTCTGTCTTCATGGGCTGTTCGTAGTAAGGGACAGTCAAATCCGCCGGTCGGCGAAACTTGCCGTTCCAGGAGTGGGCAAATTCGTGCGCCAGCAGTCCGCCCAGCGACATGCCGGAACTGGGCATAAGGAGGGTTCGCTCCGGCAAGCGGCTGTTGTTCGACTCGTGGTGCTCGAGGCCGAAATGTGCCACATGATCGCTCAGCCCAAGCAGAAAATGATAGTCGCGATAGTGGCGAGCACCAAAGAGTCTGCCCGATTCGGCCACCAGATTGATCATCTCTTTCTGGTTTTCAGGGTTCATGTTAAGGGCTTCTGCGCTGTCGGCAGCGATATCGATTTCGTGATGGATGGGTTCGCCCGGCGGCGTGAGGTCGATGCTCCGGTAGAACTCTCCGGTAATTACAGGCGAGTCCACAAGCAAGTCTAGAGATATCGGTTTGAATGAAACTCGGTTCTGGGCTGCATTCTCGACGGGAAGCGCTGTGCCGAATTTCCACCCATCCGGCATTAGAAGTTTGGCCTCATAGGTAAGCTTCTCGGCGGGGATGTCCGCCGGATAAAGTACGACCTCATTCCATTCGAGGACCAGCAATTTTTCAGTCGCTGAGACGCCGTCGGGCTCGATATAGTCAAAGTTGACATCAAGATGGCTGATACCGTCGGGGATGTCCAGGTGGAAGGTGAAAACATCCAGCAAATCGCGCTGCCACGGAATGGTCTGCCCGTCCGCCTCGAATTTGAGGCCCGTGAGATTTGCGATGGGTCCATAAGGTCCGTGCTCGCCGGGAATCCATTTCGGGTAGTAGAGCGTTAGAGGCCCAGACTTGACGGGCATCAGCAAATGCGTGTGAAGCAGTTTCTTCTGAGTTCTGGTCGCGTCCACAGTGACCAAGATTGCTTCTTCGGCAAGCGCGGCTGGTGCCGCCAGCGCTAGAACTGCGGCGATCAATACCAACGACCGAACGCGGTACGGTTCCATGCAGAGTGCTCCTCAAAAAGTGAGATAAAACGCGACATGCATAATAACCTGCGTCGCACGTGCCGTGTTCCTTCAGGGCGTTTTGCTGCCGAACGATGGGCAAACTGAAAGTAGTTCCGGGCCAGAAGTCCTTCGAGGAGATCATCCCTGGATCTTCCCGAAGGGTTCTGGATGGCCTCCTATCCCCGACGATTGAGACACTGGGCTTCGTTAAGACTCCAAAACGCGCCCGTTTGACACCCTTCCGCGACGTTCCTATACTCTCCACGCTGACAGGGGGTCATCTGAGGAGGATTCTATGTTGAAGCGTTTTGTAGTCGTTCTATTGATTGCTGTTTCCGCAACTCTCGGGTTTGCCGAAGACAACCGGAAAGTTCATCAACCCAAACTCACTCCGCAAAGCAGCGGGACTACGCAATTGCTGATTGCGGTCAGTCCGGTGAACTCACGCGTCGTATGGGCAAGTGGAACGGGCGGGACATACGTGGTTACGACCGACGGCGGTGAGACATGGACAGCCGGTGTGGTGCCGGGAGCCGAGAGCCTGCAATTCCGGGATGTGCAAGGCGTGAGCGATAAGGTCGCTTACTTAATGTCCATTGGAAACAACACCACCGATTTTCGCATTTACAAAACGGAAGACGGTGGCGCCAACTGGACCTTGCAGTTCACGAATGAGACCGTGAATGCATTCTATGATTGTTTCGCGTTCTGGACTCCGGACCGGGGCATCACGCACAGCGATTCAGTGAACGGAGTGTTTCCCGATATTCGGACAACCGACGGAATGACCTGGCAGCCCATCAGTGCCAATATGCCGCCTGCTTTGCCAGGGGAGGCATCGTTTTCCTCGAGTGGAACCTGCATCGCGACAGAGGGACGAGAAAATGCCTGGATTACCACCGGCGGCGCAACAATCGCGAGAATCCTGGCTACCCGCGATGGCGGTGACACCTGGAAGGCCTATGATACCCCGCTTGTAAGTTCGCCCAGCGCGGGCGGCCTCTCGGTGGCCTTCCGCGATGCCTGGCATGGGATTCTGGGCGGCGGCGACTTGTCCACAAACAGTTCTGCCGATGCGGCAACGTCAAGTGATGGCGGCAAGACCTGGACGCTAACGAACAAGCCTCCCGTGCAGGGGACCATTTTCTGCCTGGCCTATGTGCGCGGCAGTGGTCACCGCGACAATCGAGGCGACGAGAACCAATTCAACCACGAGCACGATCGGTCGGTCGTAATTACCGCCGAGACGGAGCCGAACTTTGACTCGGGGCCAGCAGCTTGGACTCCCGATGAAGGGCGCACCTGGTTCAAACTGCCCAACGCGAGCGGCTACTGGGCAGTTGCTTTTGCGAATCCGCATGCCGGGTGGTTCGTGGGCAACAATGGTCAGATCCTCAAGATCAGCTTCTGACCGAGTTCGGTTTTTACCTTGACTCTAGAAGTAATCTGCTTTAGGGAGGGACACTCTCGCCGGAAAGTTGAAACCTCCACGGGCCAAGAGTCAGAAGGGAAAGTGTGATTCCTCTGAAACTGGTGGGCCGAACATCCTCGAAGCCCGTTTCTGAAGAACTTCCCGATTGCCGACCCACCGCGCAGCAAGCGGTTTTTGCCACGTGATATTTTGGTGAGCATGCCAATTCCGTATTACCACATCGATTCCTTCGCGAACGAACTTTTCGCGGGCAATCCTGCGGGTATATGCCTGGTTCCCGCATTTCCTGCCGACGATGTTATGCGGAAAATCGCAGCGGAGAACCGCCACAGCGAAACGGCCTTTGTGGTCGCCCGTGCTGATGGCGATTTTGACCTGCGTTGGTTCACACCGGTGGTGGAAGATGACCTGTGCGGCCATGCAACCTTGGCTTCTGCGTATGCACTTTCGTTGGAAGGACATGACACCTGGCCGGTTCGCTTTCATACAGTCAGTGGCTTATTGACGGTCAATCGTGATCACGAGCGCTTTGAAATGGATTTCCCGTCCAGGCTGGCGGTATCTTGCGAAATCCCAACTGGACTGCTGTCCGCTCTGGGTCTGGAGATGGGAGAGGTAATGCGCGACCCTCGCGACTTTCTAATTGTCGTTGATCACGCAGAGATCGTGCGAAACCTTAAACCCGACATAGCTGCGTTGGCCAAGATTGATATGGGCATCGGTGGTGGAGTAATTGTTACGGCTTTCGGTGGCAATGACGTCGATTATGTGTGCAGGTTTTTTGCTCCATCCGAAGGCATCGACGAAGATGCTGCGACCGGATCAATCCAGTGCACACTCGTGCCATACTGGGCTGGACGCACTGACAAGCAAACATTTCGAGTGCAGCAACTCAGTTCTCGCGGCGCTCGAATGTGGTGCACGCTAGTTGGCGACCGCGTAAAGATCGCTGGCGAAGTAAAGCTTTATCTACAAGGGACTATCAATTTCTAACTTGAGATCTCTCTTAACTTAAGCGTGCCCCGATACCGGACCTCCCATCAAGGGCAAATCGGGGAGAACTGCACGTGCAAGCCCGCTCACCCAACCTCTGATATGTGTGTTCCAGAACTCTGCCCAGCCTGGCTTCGGCGGGCCCTGCTTCGGGAGGGGAGTTGGAGTAGATCCAATTCCTCTTGGGGCATGTCTCAGTTCAGACGACCGAACGATATCTTGGCTCCAAGCAGCGGATTCGATCAGCGGTCAATGACCATATCGGTATCGAGCCGAATCCTTGAGATTACGGAAGGTTTGCCGACAATCCACTAACCAACTCAAATCCGTTTAATTAATGCGGTGCATCGACAGTTATCAGCTAGACTGGAGCAGTTTGCCAGAATGGCACTGATGAAAATCACTTTTCTGGGGACTGCCGCTGCAAATGCTTTCCCGGAGGCTTTCTGCAAATGTCGAAACTGCGCTCAAGCGCGCGTTCTCGGCGGGCCCAGTCTGCGCAAGCGCTCGGCAGCGTTGATAAACGAAGATCTGCTGATTGACCTTGGCCCCGATGTGATGGCGGCCTCTCAGATGCACGGCTGTTTTTTGGCCAATGTCCGCTATTGTTTCCAAACTCATCCGCATGCAGATCATCTCGACTTGTCGCACCTCCTTTCTCGCAGTCCCGGCTTTGGGGTAGTGGGCGCACCCGTGCTGGATTTCTACGCGTCGCATGAGACGACGCGGCGGGCTGCAGAAACGTTTGGCCGGGATCTCGCAGATTACAGTCTGCTAGCGCCGCAAGCCGAGAAGGAACTCAACATTAAACTTCACCAGGTAAATCCGCTGGAATACTTCACCGTAGGTCCATATTCAGTGATGGCCTTTCCCGCGAACCATGCCCCAGGTATGGGAGCAATGCTCTACTCCATCTCGGCGAACGGTCGTTCTGTGTTCTACGGCACGGATACCGGCACATTGCTGGAAGAGACTTGGAAAGCATTCAGGAATCAGCAAATGCAATTTGATCTTGTCGTTCTGGATCACACATATGGCAAGGACCAAGTCGGCAGTGACCATCTAAGCGCCAACGATGTTGTTGAACACGCCCGCCGTCTCCGTGCTGACGGAGCCCTGAAGCCAAATGGCCGCGTATTCGCGACGCACATTGCTCACGAAGGTAATCCGCCGCACGCTGAACTGGCCGCCTTCGCTAAACAACATGGATACGAAGTCGCACACGACGGGCTTATTATCAGTATCTGAAGTCACGCATGGCAGCTCAGCCGGGGACGGAGGGCTTCTCCGGTTAGAGCTTACGCACGTACCGAACCCGCCGACCTTCCTCAACTTCGTGCACCCCTACTCGGGCGAAGCCTGCTTTTTCGGCGACGCGAATCGAGCGACCGTTCTCCGGCGCGATCTGCAAGACGATTCCTCTCGCCTCTGTGGCGCTGCGAAGATATTCGGCCACGAGATCGATGGCACGCCCGGCGAGTCCCCGTCCTCGCCATGGGGGGAAAATTCCATAAGAGACATTGACCTCCTCAGGATTACCAAGAAGCTCCAGGTTCGCTTCGACAAAACCGATCAGCTGATCGTTACTGCAATTGAAGACGCCGAAGGCGCGGCGCGGGCCGCCGGTGCGCCATTGCTCCTCAAACTTGGCGATGGCGGTCTGCACCGTGGCAGCCGTGCTGCGTCCGCCACTGAGCCATTTTGCCATCTCCTCATCCTCGCCGGCTAAATGGGCAGCTGCATCTGCTTGCGTCAGCGGACATAGTTGGATCTCGCCGTCGGTGAGGTTCGATATGGAGCGCGTTCCATCGCTCATATTGTGGAAGGTATGCCGCACTTGCCGGTTACCGATCATCCGCTCAGAGAGCGCTACTAGAGCTCTCCGGCAAAGATTTAAGCATCTCCAGCATGGCATGATGATACTTCTCGTGCTCGAACTCACGCGCAATCTGCCATCCCTGACTGAGATAGAATTGCACGGCAACCGCATTCGACCGAACGACGCGAAGGCGGCACGTCTGATGGCCACGGGCAGCGATCTCAACTTCACCCTGTGCGAGCAATTTGCTTCCAATACCTTGTCTACGGTGCTCGCGAAATACCCACAGGTCGTTAACCCATTCCTGATTCGTTATGATCACGCCCACAATCTTTTCATCAGAAACTGCCACCCATGCCAACGGCCAATCCTCGTCTTCGAACTTTAGGGGAACAGGATTCGGAGCAAAAAGATCGCTAAATGTTTCATTCGCCACTGTCTCTATCAGAGCCCGTACCGAGTCGTATTCGATGGGTTGCGGTCGCCGCATAATGCTCATCGAGCTATCTTAGTTGAGCGCCCCTGGGTCGCCTTGAAGTATCGCAGCCATCTCCCGAATGATGGGCTATGCGAAAGTTATCCGAAGCCCGACACTGGATCGATTGCTGGTTTCGGCCACCGAGACATGAAGTTGTCCCTAAGTCGGCTTCAGAGGAGATTGCCATTGATCTCCTCCAAGCCCGTCTGGATAGCTTCCGGTTGGCCGACGATGCATTCCGCTAATTGGCCCTTGCTTCGTGTGAATGAGTGCCTCGGCCTGATGCAACCGTTGAAAACGGCCGGAGAGACCCCTATCGTCGACGATGGGATTTTGCCCTGCGCTGGTTAACCCGCATGCGGATTCCGTCGAGTATGCAGTCGAGACCAAAATCGAAGGCGCGGCCTGGCTCTTTTGAGAATGCGCCCGCATTAAGCGCCTCCAGCAAAGCAGGATAACGCCGCGCGTGCAACTCGACTGCCTGAGCCAGTTCCCGAATCCACTCTACACGAGAGTTATTGTATTTTCTTATCTGCTCGAATGTGGCGTGGCCGCGAACGTGGCCAATGAGGGCCCACCGACCAGAACAAAGTCAGGTTCGCCAGTTAGAAGCGCCTGGGTCAAGGCTGGCCGCGCATACGTTATTTCCACGTAATCACGCCGGCTTCCACGCACGCTTGCAGGTAATCGGTGACGAGGCTTACCGGAATCGGGCCGTATTCCGCCGATACGGCGTCGCGTATCTCGCCGACCGTGCGCTTGCCATTCACGAAGTTCACAATTTCGTAGGCATAGAGATCGGACTGATCGCGCACCTTGAGCATGGGCGTCGCTTCGCTGTTGATGAGCTGAATCTTCGCGTAGCGATCTTTGCCGAGACGAGCCAGCAAAACGTTGTCATTCTGAAAAGTGAGCGGGCCGAACTCACCGATTCGGACCGGGACACGTCGGGCCTCGGCTGCGTCTGCCCACGGTGCAGTTGGTTCAATTCCTTTTGCCACACCGGCCTTGGCCCGTGCATTGAGCCAATCTTCGAAAGCGGCGGCTTGAGCATTTAGAGCTTTGACACCTTCAGCATCTGCATTGGCCGGCGCGCCCGTGAACGCGACGAGCGAATCAAGCGCCGCGTTCTCACGGCCCAATGTTTGACGCAGCAGGTTACGCGCCTCATACCAGGAAACATCCACTCCGAGTTGAGCGTCGTTCACTATCTGTTGGGCGGCTCCGAAGGTTTGTGCCAGGCGAGACTCGGCTTGGGCTGCGAGAAACGGGATTAAAACCGAAAGTTGCTGCGCATCGACGGTGGCGTAAACATAGCCGGACGCCGCTCCCAGGAGCGCGACGCGGCGCAGTTTCGTCACATCGATCTGCTCAAGACTGTCATGATCGGTATGAATGTAGATATCCGGCCAGTCACGCAAATAGAGCGACGGGACAGCGATGGTGGAGGAGTCGTAATCATCGTGGTCACTGCCGCTTGAGTACGAAGTTACGTCGGCGATCAACTCGTTTCGGGAGCCCTGTTGACCCCCGCGGGTTTCGACAACGCCAACTTCGGCGGGCAAATCTCCTGCCGCATATCCGCTGGAAGGTGCGCGTATCGCTTCCAAAAACGTTGCGCCCACATCAGTCACGAAACTTGGGAGAGACCAGGGAGTCGCGGTGACGTGGAACACAGACTTATTTTTGAAAAAGTCACCACCGACCATATCCATGTGAATGTTGGCGCGGGCGCGCTGCCGGATTTCGGGATGGCTGGCGAGAAACGCCATGGTTCCTTCAACCTCAGGCCCCCAGACAAAACGCAGGGTTCGCTTTGGCGTTGGCAATGCGCCTGAGGCGATGAGATGAGCCAGCACCCGAGCCGATTCGAGGATGGTCACGCATCCGCTGCCATTGTCATTGGCGCCCGGACGCTGGTGGTCAAGGTGGCAACTGTAGATGATCTCTGCCGCGGGGTTGGAAGACGCGGCGTCGGTGCCCGGAATCGTCGCCGTCACAACGGTCCAGTGGCCCGGGCCGACAGTGGCTTTCACGTGGGCGTTGAGGACGATCTCGGTACCCGCTTCGAGGCGGGAGCGCAAGGCTTCGGCGGTTTGCCGCGAGATCATGAACGCGAATCCGGCGGGCTGGCGCGCATCGAGATGGCCCCATCGAATCACCGTTTTGTCGAGGCCAGACCATGCCGTGGTCTGGTTGGGCATATCGCTGACGATGCCTGCCGCACCGTGCTCAGCGATGGCGAGTTGCTGTACCCAGGCAAGGACACCGTCGGCGAGAACGATCTTGCCGCGAACGTCTTTGCCTTTGTAATCAGCTTCGCTCGCGCCGTTGCCGACGTCGACGAGTTCCGTTTCCACATCCGCGCTGCGGCTGTAGTCGGCGAGGCGGATGGGGTCGGTCGCGAAGTCTCCCAGTAGAAGATGGTCGGGGTGGATTTCCCAGAGGCGCGCCTCTTCTACCCTCCAGCCGAAGTAGGAGCGCATCAGTCCGTACTGCTTCGCGCCATCAATGGGGAACTGCTCGCTACGGACATCGGTGAGGCCATACTCGCGGGCGCGCTGCAGAATGAAGTTTGCTGCCTGCTCGAATTGCGTCGTTGCCGGTACGCGATGAAGCGTCGTCAGGTATCGGAGGTTTTCGTAGGGAACAGCTCCGTTCGACTCGTCCCGCAGCATCGTCCATTGACGAGCAGTGAGAAATGGTTGTTGGGCAAAAACCTGAAGAGGAGGGAAGCACAATGTGGCGACCAGGGCGACGCAAATCAAGCGGAAGGTGTGCATAAGTTACGGAGGATAGCATTCCGGTCACAAACGATCTTACGTCAACAGCCAGCCGGCCCAGTTTTCCTGGCGGCTGACAATCCGTCCCGAAAACCGCGGACTTCACTTCCGATAACCCTAACCAGGTTTTGGATAAGTTCCTTGTGGCCGACTCGAGAGCGGCTGATGGGGTCTTCGCTACTGACGGAGCGTGATGTTTTCGCACCAAAAAGAAGGTCGCTGTGGCCAGGATTATCGCGGCGGTGGAGACGAGGATCAACCTTGTGGAGTTCGACCTCGTGGGCGGTTTTGGCTGGGATGATGGAGATGTGACTTTGGCTGCCGGTGCGGAAGGCTCGGCGGCGGGAACGGTGGCGGTTTGTGTCGGGGTGAGCTGCGGCTCTGGCGGAGTGGTCAGGACTTTGCCCGGCGGCACAATGCTGGGCGGAACTTTGCTCGGCGGAACAACGGCGGTCGGAACGTTTCCAGGTGGAACCGGGCTTGGCGGAACGAGACTGGTATCGACGCGTGAAGGCTTCGGAGCGCTGGGGCGCGGGACGTGAAAAATGACGGTCGCGCCTTTGCTGTGTTGCGACGCGGTTGAACTCTCTTGGGGGGCCAATCCCAGCCGGTGCAGAACGCCATTGGCAACGGATAAGATTTCTCCATCCGTCCAATACTTGGCGGCCAGCTCTTGTATGCGCTCGGCTAACGCTTGTTTTGCAGCAACGTCTGCGGCCCCATCGATTTCGCTCTCCGATGATGCCCAAGATCTGAGATTGCTTGAACCGCCCACGGTTCGCGGGAATAACTTATGCTAAGGGCAGCGGCGATTTATGAGGCTGGCGTTTATGGTGATCCACGATGAGCCGTAAGGCGTGTGTCATCGGCGCCGGCCCGAATGGACTGGCAGCGGCTATCGTTCTGTCCCAGGCTGGGCTGCAGGTGGACGTGCTGGAAGCGGAGTCGACACCGGGCGGGGCTGCGCGCACGCTGGAGTTAACTTTACCTGGCTTTCGGCATGATTTCGGCTCAGCAGTCTATCCGCTCGGCGCAGGGTCGCCATTCTTCTCGTCGCTACCACTGACCAACCACGCCTTGGAGTGGATTCACTCGCCCGCTGCTTTGGCGCATCCTCTCGATGACGGCACGGTGGTGATGTTGGAAGGTGACCTGGATGAAACCAGGGATTCCCTTGGGGTGGACGGACTGGCATGGGATAAGCTCATGCGTCCGTTCGTCACGCAGTGGACTGAATTTGCTTCGGAAGTACTGCGCCCGGTTCCTTTCATTCCCCGACATCCATGGCTGATGACGCGCTTTGGAATGGTCGCACTACAGCCCGCCCGAGTTGTTGCTCGCCGGTTTCGTAACCAACGAACCCGGGCCCTGTTCGCGGGCTTGGCTGCCCACTCTTTCCTCAGTTTGGATGAACCGTTAAGCGCGGCGTTCGCAATCCTGATGGCAGTGCCAGCACATGCCGTTGGTTGGCCGATTCCTCGCGGGGGCGCGCAGTCACTTACAAACGCGCTATGCGGGTTTCTCTCGACTTTCGGAAGCAAGGTGAAAACTTCAGCGCCGGTCCACAGTTTGGCGGCATTGGCGAACTATGACTTGCTTCTCTGTGACCTGACCCCGCGGCAGCTAGTCAAGGTTGGCGGCCAAAGATTATCGGACAGCTACAAGAGGAGACTCGAAAGATACCGCTACGGAGGCGGCGTCTTCAAAGTGGATTATGCGCTGAACGCACCCATTCCCTGGAAAGCTCCCGGTTGCTTGCGAGCAGCAACGGTGCATCTGGGCGGAAGCTTTGAAGAGATTGCTGCCGCGGAAAAGGCGGTCCGAATCGGACAGCAGGCCGATCGTCCGTTTGTTCTACTGGCCCAGCCTAGTCTTTTCGATGGCTCACGGGCTCCGGCAGGCAAACACACGGCCTGGGCTTATTGTCATGTGCCGAATGGGTCCAAGGTAAATATGCTTGAGAAGCTGGAGGATCAGATCGAGCGTTTCGCTCCCGGCTTCCGCGATTGTATTTTGGCGCGGCGAGTCTTTTTTCCCGCAGACCTTGAGAGCATGGACGCTAACCTTGTAGGAGGCGATATCGGAGGAGGGACCATGGACCTTCGTCAGGTTCTGTTTCGACCGACATGGCAACATTACGCCACGTCGGCGCGCGATATCTACATTTGCTCCGCGTCCACTCCACCAGGTGGAGGAGTGCATGGCATGTGCGGCTATCATGCGGCGAAGATGGCGTTGTCCAGGTGGGACGGCGGTTAGTCTGAAGGAGTGAAATGATGCGCGATCATTGCCCGCATTCACTCCCTTGGACCAGCCGCAGGCAACTCCACGCCATGGATAGTGCCATCTGGCTCCCGCCGAAGCGTCGGAGCATATAGTCCCAAGAATTGACGGCGCCACCACAGACCATGTGTCCGTTTTTCAGACATTGTTGTAAACCAATATTGCCAAATCACAGCGCGCACCTCACGAGGTGGTTCGTGCGGAAACGGATTCTTCGCAAAGAGAGTGAGAACGTCCCAGTCATTGGAAAGCAGCTGCACTTCGGTTCTGGGCACGATTGGGTAGTCCTGCCATGAGCCCAACGAAGCAAACCAGAGATTCCAGTCGAATCGCGGCTGATAGGGCGCGTAAATACCAGGTGGCTTGCTCAGGTCCTGTGGTTTATAACGGAACGGATATGCTACCCAGGTTTTTCCATCCTCAGAACCCTGAAACTCGATCTCGTATCGACCTCGGGTCATGATGCCGAAGAGGCCGTATCGATTGGCGATCCGAAAGGGCTCGAGCGCTGCCACCGGCGCGGTTGGTAGTGGCAGTGCGGAGAACATCCAGATCAACTCCGCCGCCGTTGCATAGAAGATCCAGCCAAGCACAACGCCGATCAAAGACAGTCTCATCATATTGCGGTGCCAACGGAACCCTCCTGAAACTTGCACTTGGCTCTGCTCGTGTCGTTCTGGGCCTTTCGACGCCTCTGCCGCCTCAGTGGATTCACTAGCTTCAGAATCCCTCTGGTTGCGCTCTATGATTGGCGGGTCCACGACGAAGCGTCTCTTCCATCGCTGCGGGAGTAAGTACAGGGAAAAGCGATCATCCAACAAGAGGAATCCTAGCGTCAGAACCAGGTAGTTCAGAAACGTGTAGTTGGCTGTGAGAATAATGGCCAGCTCCCACGGAGTCACAATAAAGAAGCATACGATTCGCCAGCGGCGCGGCAGAAATAACATCCACACGAAACCCAGCTCGAGCGCAAGCGTCGCATAAACAGTCGAAGCATGGAACCAGTGCGGCAGATGCTGCACGTACCAGCCGATCCATGTGGGCAACGGACCATTCTGATAGTACTCGTCCATAGCAGTAAAGTGGCGCCATTCGGGGTCTCCCCCGATAATCTTCGCGACACCTGACTCGAAGTAGATGCGAAACCACTCCCATTGCAGCAGGAACAGACTGGCGCGCGCTGGCTGCGACGCCAGGCCAAAGCCGGGGCGGAATCCGCGTGGAGCAAAGAAAAGCGCGATAAATCCCGCTTCGAGCAGCATGCCGTCTGACTGATAACTGGAAAAGTCTTGCGCAGCGCTAACGAACGAAAGGAAGCACACAAAACAGATCGACAGCATTCCACGCGGCCACGCATTCAGAGCCAACAGGAGCGACGCGCCCATGCCCACCCAGCACACGGCGGCTAGCATATGCGAGCCGCTTGCAAGCCAAAGCAAAGTGGGCGCAAACCATAAGCCACGGCTGTACCCAAACGAATGTGCTACGAGTCGCAGATACTCGTCTGCCGGCAAAATCCCTTTCGGTCCAATGAGCCCACGGATCTGAAAGACGAGCGAGAAGAAGGCGGAAAAATAAATACAGCCAAGGGCCCGCAAGAAGAGCCAGCGTGGAACCAGGCGGTCAAATGCGCCATGCTCCGAGTCGAATAACCAGCGGATAGCGGCTGGAACCCCGTTCATGAGCGTCAGCCATTATACCGACAGGAAAGGAATGCAGATCTAGTGTCCGCTCGCCGACCCAGATCAAAGACCGAAGACCACCAGTATGGCTTGATTCTACATCCAGCTACGACATCTCTCGGAGGCCCGTTTCTGGACCGCAGCACGAACGGCTCGGATTCAGTATTCCCCAGTATTCCCCGGCGCGGCTTGACCGCAACTCCGTCCTCTGACTATCATTCTTTTCCAAGACGTCATGACTGTCTGCCTCCAGTTCTGTTGCTGTTGCTCCTGTAGTTGCCGCTGAACGCGAACTCGCGTTGGCGGCTAATCCACTAAAACTCCGGTCCAAAATTGTGCAATTGCGGCTGTAGCTCTTCGACCTCCCATAGCACAAAAAACGTTTCTAATTCTTCAAGCAAGGAGCCGTTATGAGCAAAATTCTTCAGGAAGTACTTGCAGCCAATCAGAAATACGCCGCCAACTTTGGTGATAAAGCCAAGCTCGCCATGCCGCCGGCGCGACACTTTGCCGTCCTCACTTGCATGGACGCGCGACTTGATCCGGCCAAGTTCGCCGGACTCGCCGAAGGCGACGCGCACGTCATTCGTAACGCCGGCGGACGCGCCAGTGATGACGCCATTCGTTCCCTCGTCATTTCCTACAAGCTGCTTGGCACGCGGGAGTGGTTCGTCATTCACCACACCAATTGCGGCATGGAATTCTTCACCAACGACGTGATGCGTGGACTGCTGGCGAATAGCCTGGAGACGGCGGCCCTCACCGACAAAGGATTTCAGGAGGTCGGAAAAGGCCCGGGATCGCGGGCCGGAGAATTCATCGAGTGGCTCACCATTCGCGATCGGGAGGAGAGCGTACGTGATGACGTGCAGCACATTCGCGAGCATCCGCTCGTTCCTGCAAACATAGCCATCTACGGCTATATTTACGATGTGAAATCAGGCGGACTGCTCGAAGTACCGGGAACGAAACGGCCAGCCGAAGCCGCCGCTTGATTGCCGCTGCCTGGTTGCAGAAGGCGCTAGCGAAGCGGGCACCCACAAACCGTGCAGTGCCCGCCGACTCGACCTACAGGAACCAGATAGCGAACCGGCAAAAGTCTGCGAAGAGCCGAATCCCACCGGTGCGACCTGCCTTTGAGAATTTTCTGGGCCAGCTCCCGGGCGCTTACGGTGGCAGAGCCCCATAAGCACTTGAGGAACGAGTTTTAATGGCAGTGAGGCTTTTCGGCGCTTGCAGCGATTCATCAACACTCGCTTTCGTCGCTATCTGAACTATCGCAGCAAAGGCCGAGGCTTCGGGTGGCAGAAATACCTGAATGCGGCTCTGTACGCCCGAGGAATGATCTACATCGGGAGCGGAGTCATCAGGTACGAACGAGAGTCTGCGCATGCCGTGGGACGAAGACTGTCGGACCGCCGGACTCGGGGAAAACTGAACGTCCGGTGGGATGGGAAGGGAATGGCGAACCGACCACGATGGGGTTAGTGAGGCACTGCAGAAGGGAAACCCGCAGAAACAGATAGACCTCATCTAAAGTCACTGGACCATTCCTTTACCTTAGATCGCGCTGCTATACAATGAGCGGCAAGACCTGCCAGCAGGTGTAATCAACGAAAGACTTGGAATGACGGCAGTGAGCCCAGAGGGTCAAGAAACCGGTGTTGGCGCATCACGCGAAGGATACTGAAGAAAGAGTTGGCGAAGCGCGAGAAAAAGACCGCCCATGAGAGGTGACAGCATTAGTTCGTTGCCCCGGCCCGCTGTAACGATATCCCCTCCACGAGCAACCAACAGCACACGTAACTGGAACGATTTGTGATTCGCTCCTTGAACTTAGGTTTCCTTGCTCCACAACACACTGCCTATTTTCTTGTCATCGCCATCAATTGTTCGGTTGTCTCCTGAATCCCAACTTCAGATTCCTAGCGAGGTTAAGCAATCGCGATCACTTCCCATAAGCTGACCGTCAGTACTAATCCCGCCGATTCGCAGCAACCTGTTTAGGTCAATCCTTGCGCAATGCAAGGAGCCCCAGAGTGTCCGCGAGTCGATCTACCTCAGCTTCGGTTGTGTAGAGATACAGTGAGGCGCGCACCGCCGATCGCAGTTCAAAGCGCTGAAGCAGTGGCATGCAAGCAAGATCGCCGGCGCGGACACAAATGCCCAGCCGATCGAGTTTCTGAACGATGTCCCGCGTGGAAACGCCCTCGATCACGTAGCTGAAAATGGAGACTCGCTGGTCCGCAGTCGTTGGACCCACCATCCGGAGTCCTGGCACGGAGCGCAATCGATCAAGCGCATAACCCGTGAGGTGCTGCTCCCGCGCCCACAAATTGGATTGACCCAATGTGGTGCGAAAGTCCGCAGCTGCGGCAAAGCCGATTGCGTCAGCAACACTGGGCGTTCCGGCGCCGAACCGCAGCGCTCCGACTGCATACTCCCATTCAGTGAGGCTGCGGGCATGCGCCATGTTGGCCCCGGACTGATAGACCTGCATCTCTTCCAGCGCTTCGCGACGCGCATAGAGGGCTCCCACTCCCATTGGACCAAGCATCTTGTGACTAGAGAAGGCTGCGAAGTCACAACCGGTTGCTTGGACATCGATCCCCATGTGTGGAACGGATTGCGCAGCGTCGATGAGTACTCGCGCGCCAACCTGTTTGGCGCGACGACAGATCTCCTTCGCAGGATTGATAGCACCAAGAACGTTAGAAACGTGAGTGAAGCAGACGATTTTGGTTCGTTTGGACAGAAACTTGTCGAGAGTATCCAGCCGCAGGCGACCCTCATCATCCAGGTCAACATAGCGGATAGTTGCGCCAGTTTGCTCGGCAGTGCGCTGCCAGGGGAGCATGCAGGAAGCGTGCTCCGCGAGAGTCAGAATCACCTCGTCACCCGGCCGAAGGTGAACCAACCCCCATGCAGAAGCTACTAGATTGAGCGCTTCGGTGGTGCCTCGCGTCCAGACAATTTCAAGCGGGTCTGATGCATTGATGAACTTTGCTACGCGAACCCGCGCGGTATCGAATTCGTCGGCAGCGGCGGTAGCGAGAAAATGAAGCTGGTGTCCCGGATTTGCGTTTCGCGATTGGTAGAAATCAACGATTGCTTCCAGCACAGGCCAGGGGCGGAGCGTGGTAGCGGCGCTGTCGAGATAGGCAAGCGGATACCCGTTGTGCATGGTTGTCAGTTGCGGGAAGTATCGGCGGAGGGCGAAGACATCAGTGTTCATAGGCCCGCGAAACAGGGAGAATGAAGAAGCCGAATTGGCGAGCAGGGGAAGGAATCCGAGAACGTGCAGGACATCGCGTCGAGTGCTAATCATGGCTTGCGCTCTCAGATGTGGAGGCGGGAGCTTCACTGGGGGCCGCGGCCACGGCAAGGATTGCGTTATAGATGACCCGCAGATATTGGCTTAGACCTTCGATCGGTATGCGCTCGTCGACGCCGTGCTCCCGCGCGCGATCAGCGGCGGTCATGGGTATGGCAACCCCGTAGCACTGAGTCCCGTGAATCCGCAATTGCGCGCAATCGGTTGCTCCAGGAACCATCTGCGGTAACACCAGCACTCCAGGAAATACACTCTGGTAGCCAGAAATGAGCGCACGGAACATCTTCGTGTTGCTTGCGGAAATTGGAGACACGGGGCGTGCCGGACTGGCTCGTTCGAGACGGATGGTGGGATCGTCGATGATGCGGCGCAATTCCCCCAGGAACGTGTCAGAACTTTCGTCAGGAAGTAGGCGGACGTCGAGGGTTGCAGTGGCCTCCGCAGGGATGGCATTCGTGCGAAAGCCGGCATTCAGCATCGTAGGAGAGACTGTAGTGCGCGACATCGCCCAGTAGCGCGGGCTCGCCCCTTGCAGTCGACTCTGCGTTTCAGGCGATGTGATAGTGCGGGCGAAGTCAGAGTCTTGTCCGAGGTTCAGCGCGGCTATCTCGGCGAAGAACTCGCGCGTGGTGGTGTTGAGACGTATCGGAACTTGCCATTGCGAGATCCTCGAAATCGCAAGCGCAAGATGAGCGATTGCGTTATTTCCAGAAGGAAACGCTCCGTGGCCAGGCGTACCGGTTGCGATCAGCTTGACTGGACTCGGTGTCTTCTCCGCAGTGGCGATAGCAACGTAGAGCGGGACCTCCCGCGTTTCCTGGAGGGGAGCGTCGCCACCTTCGTTCAGGGCGAATTCGGCATCGAGTTCGCTTGGAGGGTGTTCGAGGAGAAAGTTGATGCCGAACTCTGGAGTACCCTCCTCTCCTGCCGCGCCGATGAAGATGATGTCCCGATCGAGTTTGATGCCGGCGCGCGTCAGAAGCAGCACCAGTTCGAGATTTGCGGCAAGCATGGCTTTGTCGTCGGCTGCCCCTCGTCCGAGCAAGTAACCGTCGCGCACTTCCGCGGCGAATGGATCGAAACTCCATTTGTCGCGCTCCACTCCGACCACGTCCATGTGTGCCATGAGAATGATTGGACGTGCCCGCCCTCCGCCCTTGATACGAGCGACGATATTCGCTCGCCCAGGGGCAGACTTAACCACCTGCGATGGAACGTGCTCCCGGTTGAGGGCCTGTTGTACATAAACAGCAGCTGCTTCTTCGTTGCCGGGCGGATTCGTGGTATTGATACGGACAAGGTCGCGCAGGAACCCGATGGCTTCGGGAAGCGCGCGATCGATCGTATCGTCGGACTGCGCCCATGCAGGAGTGGGCACGAGTCCGGCCACAAGCAGCACAAGAAGAACTAACGTCGGGCGGATATCTGCCATGGCAGCCCTCGTTTAGGTAGTGTTATATATATAACATACTAATGTCAAGTCTATTACAAGAAGACGAATTGGGGCGAAAAGATGACTCGTTGGGGTGGCTGGTGCTGCTGTTCAGTCTGCCCACGAAGCAGGCCACTCCGCGCGTGGAGATCTGGCGGAAGTTGAGAAGCTACGGCGCGCTAGCCCTTCCGGGCGCGGGACATTTGTTGCCTTTTTCGGCGGACAACCAGGAGCGGTTGGAATGGCTTGCGGCCACCATACGCGATTACAAAGGCGAAGCCTCCGTCATGGAGGTCCGACGCATCGACAGCCTGTCCGATGAGCGGATTGCGCAGTTGTTCCGGGAGTTGCGCGGAAAGGAATACCAAGCGTTGCTGCGCGACTTACAGGCGGCGCAGAAGAGTGGAAGTGCGCTGCGAAAGATGGCGGTGTTCAAGAGACGATTCGAGGAAATTGCCAGCATCGACTACTTCACCTCACCGATACGTGCACAAGTTGAAGCCGCACTAGCTGATTTGCGGGCGATTCCCTCGAAGGCACAGATTGTCAGGATCCGGGCTAAAGGCGAGTTTGCTAACAAGCGATGGGTGACGCGGCCGAGACCTGGAATCGACCGGGTCTCATCGGCATGGCTGATCAGGAACTTCATAGACCCGAAAGCCAAGTTTCTGTTTGCGAAAGACGCCGCAGAACACCCTGACGCGGTCGCCTTTGATATGTTCGGCGACGCTGGATTTGGGCACCAAGGCGAATATTGCACCTTTGAGACTTTGATGAAGAGCTTCAATCTGACGGACCGACGAATCGAAGCGATTGCCGAAATCGTGCACGACGCAGATCTGGCGGATGGGAAGTTCGGCCGGGTCGAAGGGCTAGCGATTGAGCTGGTCCTGGCTGGTTGGGAAATCCAGGAGACTCCTGATGCAGATCTGCTAAAGCGCGGCATGGAACTAATTGACGGCCTGTATCGAGGCCTGACGAAGCGCACTTAGTGCGCCACAGACTTCGCTTCTTGCTGGCAGCCGCGATTGTGTCCACATCACAAGCAATACAGAAGTTGGCTGCGTTTTCTCGATTCGTACCGAGAACCGCCCTTGTGGGAAGTTGGGAGGCCGTTCCAAGCTACGCGCTTAAGCGCTTAAGGGGCAGAGCCCACGTGGGTACCAAGAAAGTACCAAAAGCTGGGACACCCGCTTACAATCTTTTTACAAGTAGCCAATGTTGAATTCGAGTGTCAACGTTTCCAGTTCCAGCGATGGCAGCTCACGCACCAGCTTGATTCTTATTGTGGTTGCGGTCATCGTTGTGGCCAAACACCCGCAGAAAGGACTCGTGGACTTATGCCTATCCGGCGAAAGCTGCCCGCGTTGATATGGGTCTCGCTTGTTACTCTTTGGATGTACGCTGCAATCGATCATTCTTCGGAGGCAACGGCCTCCACTCAATCGTTTCTCGGACGTTGGGATTTGACCCTCACAACTCCGCTTCGCGAATATCCCTCGTGGTTGGAAATAACCCGGGAAGACGGGCAATTCAAAGCACGAATGGTGAGCCGGTGGGGACACGCGCGTCCACTTCCGACGGTTGAGATTTCGAATGATCACATCAAGTTCGTTTCTCCCAAGGAAGAGGAAGATCGGAAAGATGACATGGTTTTCGAGGGTAAGCTGTCTGGCAATGCGCTGACTGGGACCACGACCGGACCTGACGGAACTCCGTGGCAATGGAGTGGCGAGAGGGCTCCGGACCTGAAGAGAGAGGGCACACCAAGGTGGGGGAAATCGGTGCAGTTGTTCAACGGCCAAGACCTAAGCGGGTGGACGCCGAGCGATACTAGTGCGGCCACGAAGTGGACGGTAGCAGGCGGAACGCTGGTCAGTCCTGGGCATGGTCCAGAACTTATTACCAACGCCAAGTTCAACGACTTCAAGCTACATATTGAATTCAATTGCGCCCGAGGGTCGAATAGCGGTGTCTACCTGCGCGGTCGCTACGAAGTCCAGATTGAGGATGATCCTGAGCCAGAAGGACCGACCATGCGTATGGGGGGCGTGTATGGATTTCTTGCCCCCTCGCCGGAACAGCCGAGAAAGCCGGGAGAGTGGCAGAGCTACGACATTACTCTCATCGGTCGTGTAGTCACCATTGTTCAGAACGGGCAGACGATCATTGATAAACAGGAGATACCGGGTATCACCGGCGGCGCCTTGGACAGTCACGAAGGATCGCCCGGACCCATCTACCTTCAGGGCGGTGAGGCCGGACACGTTGCCTTCCGGAACATTACGATTACGCCGGGGAAGTAACCCCCTCTACTCGCCGGATTGAGTCCTTCTTGCCTTCACCTGCAGTCGCGAGTATCTTGTGCAACAGTTTTGCGGGAGGCGACGTTAAATGATTCTTCTTTCAAGGCTGCAGGTTCGCGCATCGGAACTGCGCACCATCAACGTGTTGTGCGTGGTTATTCTTGTGGGCTTATCAGCAGCAGCGAATGCTCAAGAAAGGGCCTCCGGCCCTAAGCCGGGGGGATGGAAACTTGTTTGGAACGACGAATTCAACCGTCCTAACGGTTCGGCGGTGGACCTCTCCAAATGGGTATTCGATATCGGTGCAGACGTCTGGGGAAACCAAGAATTGGAGTACTACACGAGCCGGCCGCAAAATGTATTCATCCAAGACGGCAACCTGGTGATCCGGGCACAGCGGGAGAACTACAAAGGTCCCGACGGCGTGAGCAAGAACTACACCTCAGGAAGGCTGAAAACCGCCGGCAAATTCTCCCAGGCCTACGGCCGCTTCGAGGCGCGTATCAAGATTCCCACCGCTCAAGGCACGTGGCCCGCTTTTTGGATGTTAGGTGACGACATTGAGAAGGCCGGATGGCCGGCATGTGGCGAAATCGACATCATGGAAAACATTGGGAAGGAACCTTCGACGGTACACGGATCGATCCACGGGCCCGGGTACACCGGAGGCGATGGAATTGAAGCGCCATACACTTTGCCGGAAAAACAGCGCTTGGCTGACGACTTTCATATTTTTGCAGTCGAGTGGGAACCAAATGCCATCCGCTTCTACGTGGACGGCGATCTCTATGTCACGCGCACGCGATCGGATCTTCGAGCCGGCTGGAAGTGGGTGTTTGATCATCCATTCTTCCTTCTACTCAACCTCGCGGTCGGCGGCGACTGGCCAGGAAATCCGGACCCCGGCACGGTTTTTCCGCAAACCATGCTGGTGGATTACGTACGAGTATACCAACGAGTAATCCCCTAGAGGAGCCTCCGCTGAAGCCCACGAATCTTCTGGCAATGTCCGGCTCCGCGACAAGCTCAGCCTCCGAACCCGCAACCCCGGCTTCCCCCAGTCCCCGCTTTCGGCTACCCTAAGGCAATCTGCCGTAACGTGCGCGGTCGAAGGAGCGACCCTCATTCCGACCGTCACAGTGTTTCCATGTTGAAGCACAGCCCAACGCGAGCCATCAGCAGTAGTGCGCGAGGGATGCGCGTGTTCGGGCTGGCTGCCGCGTCTGTCCTGATCGTGCACTTGCTGTCCCCGGATGTTTTGGCTCAGTCCTCCGCCAGGTTGCTTCCAACTCTCACCCATACCAGTCAGGTCAGGCGCCTCAGTCCGGAGCAGGCCGCGATGGGCTATCCTGTAAGGATTCGGGGCGTCATCACCATGGATGCGCCGGCGCCGGACTTCTTCGTACAGGATGCGACGGCGGGCATCTACGTGGAAGGCAGCCTCGCGCCGGACTACTCCCACCTGCTCGGCCAGTTGGTCGAAGTTGAAGGCGTCTCTGGTCCGGGAAAGTTCGCTCCGGTTATTCGGGAAAAGAGGTTGCACGTTCTGGGCAAAGGAGTGCTTCCCCAAGCACATCTCTTTTCTTTTTCTGAATTGGCAGATGGGCAACAGGATAGCCAGTGGGTGAGAATGCGCGGCATTGTACGGTCCGTAGCTGTCGACCGCAATTCGTGGCACGAGATCGCGGTCGCCATGCGCGTCGCATCCGGGGGGGGAGAGTTCAATGTACGGGTGCCGATCGGCCGTGAACAGGATTTGTCGTCCTGGGTGGATAGCGAAGTACTTATCGAGGGCGTGTGCGGCAGCCTGTACAACTTGAACCGTCAACTCACGGGGATTCTGCTCTACGTTCCGCGTTTGAAGTTTCTGAAGGTGGAAGCGCCGGCGACTGAAGCAGCGCTGTCGGATTTACTGCGATTTTCCCCAGGCGAAGGGATTCGGCATCGCGTACGTGTGCGTGGCGTCGTCGGATATCAACAGCCGGGGAATGCTCTCTTCCTCCAGGGTCAAGGCAAAGGTCTTCGTGTGCTGACTCAGCAGGATACGCCCCTCGAGATTGGCGACGTCGTCGACGTATTGGGTTTTCCCTCCATGGGTGAGTCCGCGCCTATGCTAGAGGACGCCGTATTTCATCGTCTAGGTCATGGGAAAGCACCGCAACCGCTGACGCTCGACATCGGCAGGCCTTGGGAAGAATTCGACGGGGCGGTTATCAGTACCGAAGCAAAGTTGCTGAACCGGCTGGTGCAACCCGATGGTCTGCGGCTTTTGCTCCAACACGATGACGTCTATTTCGACGCAACTCTCCCCCCCGGCGTTCCTCGTGATCGCCTACTCTCTATCCCGCTGAACAGCGAAGTGCTGGTGGTAGGCATCTGTTTGGTTCGCAGCGGAGGATTGTGGCAAGTCCCGCAATCATTCCGCGTGTTGCTGCGTTTGCCCCAGGATGTAATCGTGCTCCGTGCGCCGTCCTGGTGGAATCTGCCTCACACTTTGTGGCTGTTGGGAATCACCGCAAGTGTTCTCCTGACCGTAGTGGCGTGGGTTGTAGTTCTGGGACGGCGTTTGCGGGAGCAGATGGTCATCATTCGACAGAAGCTGAGAAACAGCGCGGTGCTCGAAGAGCGCAACCGGATCGCCCGCGAGCTGCATGACACGCTGGAACAGGAACTGGCGGGCATTACCATGCAACTGGACCTGGCTGTCGATTGCCTGCGACGAGCGCCGCGCGTCGCGGAGCAGGCACTGGAAACGGCACGCAACATGAGCCGCCACAGCATGGTGGAAGCACGCCGCTCGGTGTGGGACCTGCGCTGCCAGCTGCTCGAGGATGGGGACCTTGTCTATGCTTTGGCGCAAATCGTCGAACCACTCGCCCCGCGCGAGCATGTGAAGGTGGACGTTAGGGTCCAAGGCAGTCCAGTCCGTCTGCCCCGTCCCGTCGAGATGAACTTGCTGCGCATTGGGCAGGAAGCCGTGGCCAACGCCGTGAAACATGGGCACGCGAGACAGGTCTCGATCGAATTGCGATACGCTCCCAGCTCGGTTTACCTCGCCGTTAGCGACGATGGTCAAGGATTTGCCTCAGATCAGAGTTCCCCTACCGGACATTTTGGACTTCTGGATATGCGCGAACGCGCGCAATCGATGGGCAGCCAGTTGGAGATCGACAGCGAACCTGGACGCGGGACTCGCATTGCCATCGAGGTTTGCGTGAATGCGACCGTAGCAATTGATGATGAGCTCAAAACCAATTCGTATTCTGGTGGTTGATGATCACTTCATGGTGCGGATGGGTCTGTCGGCGTCGTTGAACGTTGAGCCCGACATGGAAGTGGTGGCCGAGGCTGGCAACGGCGACGACGCGTTGCAGGCTTACCGCAGGCATCGTCCCAGCCTGGTGTTGATGGATCTTCGGTTACCGGGAATGAGCGGGACCGACTGCACCGCGGCCATGATTCGTGAATTCCCAGACGCATCGATCCTCATGCTCTCCACCCATTCCGGCGAGGAGGAAATCTATCGCGCCCTGCGCGCCGGCGCCAGAGGATACATCGTGAAGAGCATCATCCGTGAAGAACTCTTGCGCGCCGTCCGTGAGGTCCATCGCGGGGGCCAATACGTGGATCCAATCGTGGCCTCGCAATTGGCAGAGCGCCGGTCGCATCGTTCTTTGAGCGGCCGCGAGATCGAGGTTCTGCGCCTGGTCGCCCAGGGACTAGGGAACAAAGAGATTGCGAGTGCGTTGAATATCGCGGAAGTCACGGTTAAGTTGCACGTGAGTCACGTTCTGGAAAAACTCAGCGTCAAGGATCGCACCCAGGCCGCGACAGTTGCTCTCCAACGAGGAATCATCTCGCTGGAATGATAGAGAGGGACCCAAAAACCGGCCTTTTCTAGCCGCTCCCACGCCGGTTTCGCGACACCTGTACGAAAGTATAATTGACCCCTCCTGCCTACTTGTTTTCTATTAGTACGTTTAGGGTTACCTTAACCGGCGACGACGGTGATCGTTGGCCAGCGCGTGCAAGTGCGAGCGCCATTCTTTTCAGAATCCTGGGGGCATCGAATATGAATCGTATTGGGCTGGCAGGACTAGGCGTTGCGGCCGTGTGTCTGGTTGTGATCAGCAGCGCCGTCGCGCAATCGGACCGAGGTGCGATCGCAGGTTCCGTGCTCGATAGTAGCGGCGCGGTCGTGGGTGGAGCTTCGGTGACGGTTAAGGGGGCGGATACGGGAGTCATTTACAAAACTGTGTCGACGCCAGAGGGCGTGTACCGCGTTTCAGACATCGCCATTGGCCGTTACGACGTGACCGTCGAGGTACAAGGATTTAAAGCCTCCCTGCAGAAGGGCGTCGAGGTCCAGATCAATACCGTAACCGCCCTTAACGTAAAGCTGGAAGTCGGCAACGCCAAAGAAGAGGTCACTGTGCTCGCCGACGCCCCAACAATACAGACCGAGAGTTCCGACCAAGGAACCGTTGTCGGTACCAAGCAGATTGAAGAATTGCCATTGTCTTTGGCATCAAGCAGCCAAAGTTTTCTTCGCTCGCCGGAGACCTTTGTGTTTCTCACGCCGGGAACTACTGGGCCGGGAACGGTTTCAGCAGCGGGGAACAATGGAATTTTCCTATCGAAGTTGGCGGGAGGGCAAAACCTTGGCGCTGAGATCCTTCTTGATGGAGCCAGTGTTCAGCGGCAAGACACAGTTTCTGCATTTGACCAGACAGCGCCATCAGTTGAAGCCTTAAATGAATTCAAGGTAACAACTTCTTCTCCAACAGCACAGTTCGGGCGGACATCGGGTGGTATTGAAAGTTTCACCACCAAGTCCGGAACAAATTCTTATCATGGCACAGCCTTTGACATCTTCCGCAATGAGGCCCTGGACGCCAACTCCTGGGGCTTCAACTATCAAAATGATCTAAATGTTGCAGGAGGGACACCGGCAGTACATAAACTAAGAGACCGGCAAAATGACTTTGGCGGCACGCTGGGCGGGCCAATCCGCATTCCCCATGTCTACAACGGTCATGACAAGACCTTCTTCTTCTTTTCGTGGGAGCAATATCGCAACAAGCCGACTACAACCCAACTTTCGAGCGTGCCCACCCAGGCGGAGCGCGGTGGTGACTTCTCGGCGTTGCTCGGAGCTGATACCGGCATACCCAACCCGTGTACACCAGGGCAGAATATACTGAAGGGCCAGATTTTCGATCCCAAGACAACCAGGATTGTCGGCACACAGACTTGCCGCTCACCCTTCCCCGGCAACAAGATCACAAATCTCAGCGCCGTGGCGCAGAACGTACTGCAATTCGTTCCTTTACCGAACACCGCTGGTATCCAAGGCGGGTTGGTGAACAATTTCGTATTCAACTCATCCGATCCGAAGGTTGAAACCACTATGACCTTCAGGATTGATGAGAGTGTGTCCGACAAGAACAAGATGTTCTTTTCCTACAGCAGTCGTGAACAAAAGCAGCTCAATAGCGCTGATACCATCCCGGGTCCCGCGGATGGGACCTACAAGAATCACTACTTTGCTCATTACTTGCGATATGGCTGGGATTATCTTGCAAGCGCGTCTGTGCTCAACCACTTTGTCGTGGGGTTGAATCGCCTTAGTACTTCAAGTATCGGTGTGAGTGTGAACGGAACGGACTGGCCCGCAAAACTTGGAATTGGAAATGCCTTCGGGAAAGTGTTTCCGACGTTCCAATTCAATGGCAGCCCGCAGTCCGTTCCCTATCTAGGCCTTAGCGCTGGTAACGACGATCTTCACTATCCGAATAGCTTGGTATTTGCAGACAGTATTTCCTGGACGAAGGGACGGCATTCGTTGCGTTTCGGAGGTGAATTGAGGTTTTTCCAATTCTCTGTCCTCGCTGGCGGAAACACTTCGCCGAACTACACCTTCCAAAACTATGAAACCGCCTGGCAACCTAATGACAGTACGCCCCTCACTGGCGATCCGGTTGCCAGTTTTATGCTGGGCCTGCCGCAAAATGAGAATCTGACCATCAACTCTCATTTTCCACGCTGGAATCAGCGCTATTACGCGCTCTACGTCCAGGACGATTTCAAGTTTCGCCCGAACCTGACGCTGAACCTTGGCGTGCGCTGGGACGTTGACACTCCGCGACACGAAGCAGCGGGAGTGCAGTCGGTTCTCTCTTTGACGGCGGCGAATCCTACGACACCAGGATTCCCAGGAGCGCTGGTTTATGGAAGCGGTGCGACCGGCACGAAAACATACTTCAAAGACATCGGTCCACGAGTCGGTTTCGCTTGGTCACCGGGCTTTGCGCATAACAGTACTGTAGTCCGGGGCGCATACAGCATCTACTATGCACCTCTGAGTTATTCCGACTTTGGATCGTTTCTCGAAAGCGGTACCACCGTCAATCCTAACTTCACCAGCGGCGACAACTTTACGCCCGTACAATCGCTCGATGCCGGTTTTCCGGCGTACACGCCTGCCAGCTTTAATAGAGACCCTACGCTGGTGAATTTCAGTCAGAATGGGATCAATACAGTGCTGCCCTCCTACGGGCGCCCAGGCATGGTGCAGAACTGGGATCTTGAGATCCAGCACCAGATCATGCAGGATCTTATTCTTAGTATTGGATATGTTGGACAACATGCCACCCGGCTGAATTCAGGTCTAGCTCAGGTCAACACAGTCAATCCAAAATACAACTTCTTGGGAAGCAACCTCGGGTTGTTGGTCACCGACCCCAAAGCGGCTCCCATCTTGGCCAGCCTGGGGGTTACCGTACCCTCGTGGTTTGTGCCAGGTTGGAACACCGGTGCTAACTCCGGCCTGGATACCATTGGGAATCTGCTACGACCCTTCCCGCAGTTTGGTGATATCAATACGAACTGCTGTCTTGAGGACCTCGGCCAGTCCACCTATAACGCATTGCAAGCCAAGCTGGAGCGCCGCTTCCGCAACGGATTGAACTTGCTGGGGGCCTACACGTATTCGAAGACCATCACGGATGCAGACGGCAGCTATCCATTTTTCTCGAACCAAACATCGAACGTCTTTGGCTCGCAGAATCCTTCGAATCTAAGGGCGGAGAAAGCAGTAAGCTATCAGGATATCACGCACACACTGGTGCTGAGCTACCTATATGAGCTTCCTGTCGGACCAGGGAAGAGATACCTGTCCCACGGAGTGGCCAGCAGAGTTCTGGGCGGATGGGAGGTAGGCGGAGTGCAACGCTACCAGAGCGGCTCACCTGTGCTTATTAACGAATTTGCTACAGGACTTCCGGGAGGAAGCGGTGGGCAATACCCCGGTGCCAACTACAGGTATAGTCTACTGCCTGGACAGCCGCTATTAGTTTCGCATCCAGCACACTGGTCCCCGGCTTTAGACAACACTTGGGTTAGCAGTTGTACCGGGGGCCCAAGCCCCGGAACCTTCGTTCAAAATACGACCGGAGGAACCAACCCTACCAGCAACCCAGTTGTGAATTGTGCGGGGTTCCTTGATCCCAGTGCAGCTTCCCTGGCTGCCGGCGGAGGATATGTTTACGGAAACCTTCCGCAAATTCTCTCATCCTGGCGAAGTCCAGGCTATCTGAATGAGGACTTTTCCATCATCAAGCGAACCACCATTCGGGAGTCGCAGGCGATTCTGTTCAAACTGGACATTCCGAATGCGTTCAACCGGCACATCTTCGGCCAAGTGGACGGGAATCTTGGAGATCGCCACTTCGGGGTTCCCGGGTTTGGCAACTTTGCAGGCATTCCCACGGTCATCAACGGAGCAAGACAAATACAGGCTACTCTGCGTTACGATTTCTGAACCTTCGGGATCATAGGCGCTTCCCGTAACCCACTGTCCTCCTGTCTTACAAGGCAGGAGGATGCTGGCTTCTACGTATAGAATTCTGTGGTGCGCATCATCGCTTGTCATTCGATCCTTGCCAAAAGACGGAACAGAGACCCGAGGGTTTCGTACCTCGGTAGTGCGTGTTTGCTGTTTCTGACGCTCGTTCGCATACCTGGTCTTGTCTGGGCGCAAGATCCGGACGTCGCTGCGAAATTCGGCCAGGCCACCGACGCAATGCGCGAGGGGAAACTGGACGAGGCAGAGGCAGGATTTGCGGAGGTAGTCAAACGACAGCCAGGATTCGCCGAAGCCCACTTCAATCTCGGCCTGGTGCGTGAAGAGCAGGGCAATCACGACGACGCGATTCGGAGCTTGCAGAAAGCGCTCGCGCTCAAACCCCATCTCCACGGCGCGAACCTCTTTCTGGGAATTTCGGAGTTCCGGCTCAACCATCTGGACAGCGCTCACAACGCGCTGGCCAAAGAAGCAGGCAGTTACCCCAAAGATGCGTCTGCCTGGATGTGGCTTGGAGTAGTATGCCTGGCACAGAATCGTCCCGAGGATGCGGCAGAGGCTCTCGACAAAGCCGCGAAGCTGAAGCCCGACGATCAGGACATTCTTTATCATCGTGGACGGGCGCATCTGCTGGTGTCCAAGAATAGCTATGCGGAGATGTTCAAAGTGGACCCAAATGCCTGGTTAGTACACCGCGTGATGGCCCAGGCAAGTTCGGAGGCAGAACGGCATACCGATGCGGTTGCCGAATACGAGGCCGCGATCAAACTCGCCCCTAAGCAGCCAGGTCTGCACGAGGAACTCGGGTCGGAATATCGCGCAGTGAACAAGATCGCGGAGGCCGAGGCGGCGTTTCGCGAAGAACTGGAGATCGACCCCCACAATGTGCTTGCCATCTACAAACTCGGCGCAATCGAGGTCGAGAAGGGCGACGGCGCAAAGGGCAAGGAGCTGATTGAAGCAGCGCAACGCGAAAAGCTGGATCTCGTGCATCTGGACTACAACCTAGGCCGAGCTGAAATGCTGTTGGGCAACGACGCTGCGGCGGCGAGCCACTTTGAACGTGCAGTTAAGACCGACACAGATCCGGAAATCACCGAACAGACCTGGTATCAGCTCGGCACCGCGTATCGCCGTCTGCACCGCATGGATGAGGCGCGAAGCGCCATAGCCCGATACCAGCAACTTAAAGATGAAGCCGCGAAGAGGTCGCAACAGGCGCTGGATCGCTACCGGGTGGACCATCCGACCTCGACTGGTGAAACCCCGGCGACCCAGAAACCGCAGTAGTGGATGCGCTTTCAGTGATCCGAGGGCGCGGACTTGGAACCGGCTGCACGGGCCTGCAACTCGGCAGTGCGATCAAACTCGACTTTTGCCCGATCCGGTTCATGCGCCTCTTTATACAGCCTGCCCAGTTGGTAGTGCGCCGCGGCATTTTCCGGGTCAAGGGAAGTTGCCCTTTCTAGCTCGCGTCGCGCGGCGTCCAAGTTGCCTGTCCGCAGGTAGGCGGTGCCCAGCTTGAGCCGGCAGAAAGCATTATCGGGCGCGAGTGCCACCGCCCTTTCGAGAGGTGTCACCGCTTCCTTCGCCTGTCCCTGTTCCATCCAGAGGTTCCCGAGATTTACATAAGGTTGCTCGCTGGGATGGGGACTCGCCTCTTGCCATGCGATTGCTTTGCGATACGCATCGATTGCGGCGTCGGGGTCGCTGCTTGACTCGAAGATGAGGCCGAGATTGTTCTCAGCTTTGACATCGCGAGGGTCCAGATCGAGAACCGTCTGAAACGCCTTTCTGGCTTCGGTGAGTCGCGATCTCGCATAGTAGGCCCGGCCGAGATAGTACCAGGCATCTTTGTTCGTGCTGTCGATTGTCACTGCCTTTTCCAGCCACTTGATCGCGTCGTTATAGTCATCGAGAAGAACGTAGTCGAGGCCCACGATCTTCAAGTCATCAGCTGCGGGCCGCGTCATGGCGGCAGCTTGCGTGTACGTCGCTAGAGACTCCGCCGGGCGGTTCTGCCGGTTCAGAACGAAACCCAACATGTACAGCGCGTCGGCAGAATCGTGATGTGCTGGGATGTAGCTGCGAAGGGCTCGCTCCGCTCCGGCAAAATCCTGAAGGTGCACCAGCGATTTGGCGCGATATAGAAGTGCATCCGTGGTACTGGGAGAAGCAGTCTCAGCCTCAGCGAACAGCGAAGCGGCGGACGAATAGTTTCCCGCCCGGAATTCAGTTAACCCGCGATCAAAGGCGCTGCTGGATTGTGCGGAACAGGGGAGACCATAAATGATCCAGACCAAGACCCAGAACAACCAAGAGCTCGGGTTAGTGTGGCACGCCTTCATAGTTTCAGCGTCACGGTTTCGAGGCAGCCGGGGACGTAGCGGGTTCATCGAGCTGAAGAATCTGGTCGCCGGGAACATCTTTGAGCGTCTGCCGGATCCCGCTGGGCCAGCGAATCTCGATTTTTGACGCTGTGCCGTTCTGCCCTAGCCCGAAATGCACACGCTTGTCACTGGCAGAGAGATAGCTGCTGGCCGTCGAAACTGTGGCGTACTGCGGTCCTGTTGCCGTTACCAGCGTGACCTCGGCACCAATCGCGTCGCGGTTACTTTTGTGTCCCACTAATTTTAGAAGAATCCAGTGGTTCGTTGACGCCGTTTCGTTGTGAAGAATGTGAACCGGCCCGTCGTTCGTAGTCACAACGGCATCGAGCCGGCCATCGTTGTCCAGGTCACCGATCGCCATTCCGCGGGCAACCCACGGTTGGTGGAAGATGGCGCCGGACTGCTGAGAAACATCGATGAACTTGTGCCCGGTGTTGCGTGCCAGCAGCATGGGCTCTCGGTAGTGCAGGTTTGGATAGTTCAGTTCGATGGTGTCGAGGTCGTGGCCCTGAGCGATGAGGAGATCTTTCCACCCGTCGTTATCGTAGTCGAGGAAACGAACTCCCCAGCCGGAGTGAGGCAACGTCATCTGGCCAATTCCGGCGCTAGGGGTGGCGTAGGTGAACGAGCCATCCCCATTGTTCTCGTACAGAGCATAACGTTGATTCGCAAGATCGGTTACCACAATGTCTGGCCATCCGTCGTTATTGTAATCGGCGAAATCGGCGCCCATGCCAGCATAGGTGCGCCCGTCCATATCAACGGCAACCTCCGATGCGAGCCCTACATCTTCGAAAGTGCCATCGCCCTTGTTGTGGTAGAGAAACTCAACCATGGAATCGTTGGCGACAAACAGATCGATGTGACCATCGCGATCATAATCCGCAAGAGCAATACCCAACCCCTTTCCCGGCTTTCCGAGGCCTATCTTCTGGGCGACCTCCGTGAAGGTTCCATCCTTATTGTTGTGGTAGACGAGGGGGGATATCGGTTTGAAGAAGTCTGGATGACAATACGCTCGATATCCTTCTTTGTGCTCTCCGCAAAAAACGTCGTCGAAATCCCAATCCAGATAGCGTAGGACAACCAGATCCAGAAATCCGTCGCTGTCCAGATCGACCCACGCTGCGCTGGTGGACCAACCGCTTCCCGCTACACCCGCCTTCTGCGTCACGTCTGTAAATGTGCCATTGCCGTTGTTACGGTAGAGCTTGTTTCCGCCATAGGCGGTTACATAAAGGTCCTCGAATCCGTCGTTGTCGTAGTCGCCGACAGCCACTCCAAAGCCGTATCCTGTTCCGTCGAGGCCTGACTTCTCGGTAACGTCCTCGAAGCTCCCGTCCGCTTTCTGATGGTAAAGTCGGTTCCAATACTGGGAATCGGTCTTCTGCGGGACTGCACCTTTTGGAGTGGGATCACCGATAGGCGCTCCGTTCACGAGAAAAATGTCCAGGCGCCCATCATTATCGTAGTCGAATAGCGCGACGCCCGGCCCCATAGTCTCAAGAAGATATTTTCTGGAGGTGTGCGACGCGTGGTATTGAAAGCTGACGCCTAAGCGCTGAGTCGCATCCACAAATGCTTCACCAGAACTGGATGCGGTCGACTGCGCCGAACCCTTCTGTGCCGCAGCCAGCGGACCTGAAACAGAGAGCGCGAGGCAGAGCAACAGCGCCAGGGACAGACGCCGACATTCTCGTTGCCTCTTCACGGATCCACAATTCCTTTGCTTTCCACGACGGTTAGAATGCGGTCGATCGCAGTTACCTTGATCTCTTCTTTCGCTCCGTCCGGCCATAGAATTTCCACTTTGTCGATCGTGGTGGCTGCGCCCAACCCGAAATGAAGGCGTGGATCGGAACTGGAGGCGTAGCTGCCTCCGCTGTAAACATCTCCTCGCTGCCGCACCTTTCCCGCCGTGACAAATGCTTTCGCTCCCGTCGCATCCCGCGGCCCTTTCGGGCCGCCGATCAACCTCAGCGTCAACCAGTGATTCGAGTTCTTGACCACGTTCCGCAACAGTACGGGCGTCGAGTCCATCACGTTGAGCACCACATCGATGCGGCCATCGTTGAACAGATCGCCGAACGCCGCACCCCGCGCCGAGGCCAGCACCGCTAGCCCACTGCCGGTAGCCGGGGCAACCTCCTCGAACTTCAGACCATTCAGATTGCGAAATAACAGGGGCCGCTGCGCCCACGTGGTGCCCCAATCCTGTTGGTCGACGCCGGGATAGACATGCCCATTGGCGAAAAAAATGTCGAGGAACCCATCATTGTCGTAGTCCAGAAAACCCGTACCCCAACCGAGAAATGGAATTGTCACGTTCGCGATGCCGGCAGCGAAGCTTACATCGGTAAAGCTGGCGTCTCCGTCGTTGCGGTACAGCGTGTTGTAGTCGTCGGAGAAATTCGTGATGCAGAAGTCGACTCGTCCGTCGCGGTTGTAATCGCCGACCGCAATCCCCATAGCGGCCTGTTCTCGACCCTCGTCATTCAAAGCGAATCCCGAGAGGTAACTGATGTCCTCGAACGTGCCATCATGCTTGTTGCGGTAGAGGTATTTCGGGACGGAATCATTCGCAACCAGCAGGTCAACCCAGCCGTCATCATCGACATCAACGAACACCGAGGAAAGGCCATAGTATCCCCTCGGGTCGGAGACGCCCGCCTTCACACTTACATCCGTGAAGGTGCCATCGTGGTTGTTGTGAAACAGATGATCGCTCTCCCCCGGCAGTCCGCGAGGACCGCACATGACGTTGATCCCTCGAAATTGGCAGAATTCAGGCGGCAGGCCACCTTTGCCGGCGATCGGCGGACTGTCCGGATCGAACCTGACATAACCAGGAACAAACAGGTCAAGAAAGCCATCGTGATCGTAGTCGCCCCAAGTCGCACCCGCAGACCAACCGCCCACCGTAACGCCGGCTTTCTCCGCGACGTCGGTAAATGTTCCGTCATGATTATTGCGGTAGAGGCGGTTCTTGCCGAAATTGGAGACGTAAATGTCAGGCCATCCATCGTTATCGTAGTCGCCAACGACCGCTCCGAAACCCCAGCGCTCATTGGCCACTCCGGCCTTGTCGGTCACATCGGTGAACGTTCCGTCGTGATTGTTGTGAAACAGCATCGCCCGCGGTGGCGCTTCCTTCCCATTCAGCGCCGGGAAAGTTGAGCCGTTCACCAGATAAATGTCCAGCCATCCATCGTTGTCATAGTCGAGAAGCGCCACGCCCGACCCAGGTGTCTCAAGAATCGTATTCTTCTGGGGAGTACCATCCTTGTGGTGAAACTTGTCGAGACCAGCAGCGTGGGTGATATCGGAGAAGATGACGGGCGCGCCATCAACAAAACCGCCTGCTGTAATCGGACGGGACAAGGCGTCCTTGACCGGAGCATGCGCTGCTCCAGTGCTCATGCCGCCTTTTTGAACCTGCGCGTTCCCCGCAGGGGAGCTTTGCGCCAGACCGGCCGGAAGCATTAGGGCCAAACAGATTATTCGTAGTGCGGTGGAGCGGGCAAACGGGAAAAGATGAAACGTAAAATATGTGGAAACCACAGGCGGATTGGATCTCCTAGGCTGCCGCATGCAAGAGGTTCGAACTCTAGCATACACGCCCCAGAATGCTATATTCCGAGACTGTTAGGTGAGCGTCTAACAAAACTTCTGAAACCTGATCTCTTGGGTGAGGTAGCGTGAACGGGTTATGGCCGCCGCGTTGCTTCCAGATCCGCTATGGGATCTTGTCGAGCCATTCTTGCCGATTCCACCCGACGACCACAAGGTGGGCGGCCGCGTGTCTCTGATCGCGGATGCCTCACTGGCATTGTCTTCGTTCTTCGTAGTGGCATCCCCTGGCAGATACTCCCCCAGGAGCTCGGGTGCGGATCTGGGATGACATGCTGGAGGCGCCTGCGCGATTGGCAACGGGCGAGCGTGTGGGATCTGATCCACATTGCGCTGCTGGATTGGCTCGCTCGCTGTGACCAGATTAATTGGTCGCGGGCGATCGTGGACAGTTATTCCATCCGCGCTGTGCAGCCCGGTCTGGGCACCCCCGTGCCGAATCCCACGGATAGAGCCAAGCGCGGCAGTAAGCGTCACCTGATCTGCGAGGGGGCGGGGTGTGCCGCTTGCGGTTCGTCTGACCGGCGCGAACCGAAACGACTCGCAAGAAGCCCTGGTGCTCGTGGATGCGATTCCCCCGCTGCGCGGCGCACGCGGGCGACCCCGGCAGCGGCCGGACCGGAGCCGACGGAAGTAAAGACAAAATGAACGCCTGCTGCCTTGGCTGCGTCTGCGGCGGCAATACCTTGCCGTGTCTCGACGTCCGTGGTTCCGGACGGCATCGTCATTGCGAAGAAAGAGGTCGCTCCTTCGAGCGCTTTCATTATCGCCGTAGTGTCTTCGAGCGACGCCGCAACGAGCGTCGCCCCGGCGTTCGCATCGAACAATTGGCGGGAGCGACGGACTCGAACCCGCGGCCTCTGCGTGACGGGCAGGCGTTCTAACCAGCTGAACTACGCCCCCGCATTGAAAACCAAGTTGCCTTAGTTTAGAGTTCCGCGCATTCCTCTGGCTGCCTGTCCGTTCCTCAAACTTCCTGAAAATGCCATGACGGCGACGAGGTTGGTCGTAACTAACAGAAAACACGCAACACGGATGGCACCGTAAAGTGCGTTTAGAGTAGTGAGAAACAATTACTGGACCCTAAAGGGATCATGAGACTCAACAGATTGTACCAAGCGCTCCGGATGACGGGGGCACTTTGAAAAATAGTAAGTCCAATCTCCTTCCCCAGAGCCAACTTGGTTGGCACTGCGCAGCCGCAGATCAGACTCGCGAAAACGGCTGGAGCGTATGAGGGCTTCCTATTTCGTTGGCCGTGAACCGCGTGCGTGGCTGATTCCGCGGGTACAATCTGCCGTGCCGGACCCGCCCGAGCCGGTCGAGTGCCTGTTCGCGCGACTATTTTTCGTTCGTTCGTAGGGCAGCCGTCGTCCGCACACTTTCGGGTTCGCCCCAATGGGAGTGCCTGCGCGTCATCAAAACATAAGTAACAGCCAACGCCATCACCATGAGAGCATCGACAAAGAACCAGCCATATCCCAACACTAGAATGTGACTGAGAATTACGCCAGTCATCCAGACAACAATCAATCCCGCTGCCAATCTGGCTGTCTTCGGGATCAGGAGCAGAACCGCCACTACCGTCTCGAACATCCCCGATCCTAGCCGGAATACCGGCTGAGATGCCAACCCGTGGACTGCTCTCGACATCTGCGTGAACAGGGCCACTGAACCTGGCACCCCTGCGAACTTGAGAAAGATGGCGGCATACAGAAGGTTCACCGACATCAAAAAGCGAATTGCGAGTAGTGCGAGTCTCTTACCCATAAAATCTTTCCCCCTTGAGCGCCTTCGAACCGGTCGATACGAATGGTAGTGCTCATTTCTCCGTCTTCATGAACTGACCTATAAGCTCCGCAATTTCATCCGCTGCCGTATCAAGCGCGAAATGACCACCATCGACAACGTGCACTTCAGCATTGGGCACATCTCGCCGGTAGGATTCCGGCTCCGAGGAGTCAAACGATGACTCATACTTGCCCCAAATCACCAGCAGGCACGGCTGCTTCTCACGCATCCAAGCTTGCCACCTGGGATAGTTTTCGAGGTTGGTGCGATAGTCGTAGAAGAGGTCACTCTGAATCTCGACCTGGCCGGGCTGATTGAGAAAGGCAAATTCATCCGTCCAAAGATCGGGGTCATAGCGTTCCACGTTGGGATCGCTTCCGACATGGCGCGTCCGCGTCGTCTGCAACGACAGCAGGTTGGTACGAAGCGCGCTTTCGTTGGCGGCGCGGTCGGCCCAAAAGGCCCGACGCGTCTTCCAATTCGCGCCCAGACCCTCGTTGTGTGCCACGGCATCCTGAACTATGAGACCCTCGATTCGCTCCGGATGTGCCAAGGCCATTCGAAAACCCACGGGGCCGCCGTAATCCTGCATGTAAAGGGTGTAGCGGGAAAGCGCAAGAGCTTCGGTGAAGTGATTTATGGTTTCGGCGATGTGGTCGAACGTATACGCGAATTTTTTGGGGTCTGGCCAGTCACTGTGTCCGAAGCCGGGGTAATCGGGCGCGACAAGGTGATAGCGATCGGAAAGCCGGGTGAAGAGGGGCTCGAACATCCGCGAGGAAGACGGGAGTCCATGCAGCAGAAGAAGCGTCGGCGCATCTTTCGGACCGGTCTCTCTGTAAAAGATGGAAAGTCTATCTACCTGTATCGTGCGATAAAAAGTCGGGTGTTTCACGGGACGATCCTTTCGCCGGGCGTGGGCCGGCAGTTGAAATATTGCGAGCATCATGGAAACCACCAGCACCATACGAGAAACCTGCGAGGATCGGGGCCAACGGGACGAGTAGAAGCGTGCATAGTTTGCATCCGCGCTAGAAATCCTGGACGGTTGGGCGGATGACCATCTCATCGACTTCCACCTCGACCGGCTGCTCGATTGCGTAAGCGATCGCTCTCGCGATCGCGTTGGCCGGGATGGCCATTTTCATGAACTCGCGCAAATTCTTTCTGGTCGCTTCATCCGAGCTACTCTCCGACAGTTCTGTGGCAATCGCGCCGGGTGAGATCATCGTGCAGCGGATATTTTGGGAGTGCAGTTCCATCCGCAGCCCTTCAGTCAACGCTCGCACAGCCGCCTTGGTGGCGCAGTAGACCGTCCCACCGGGGGCGAACATTTTGATCCCGAAAACCGAAGCCATGTTGATGATGTGACCGCTCTTCTGCTTTTGCATGTGAGGCAGGGCAGCGGCAACCCCATATAGAAGTCCTTTGAGATTGACGTCAATCTGCCGGTCCCATTCATCTGCCTTAAGGGCTTCGATCGGTGCGATGGGCATAATGCCGGCGTTATTGAGGAGCACATCGACGCTGCCGTAACCGTCGACGGCCCGTTGGATCAGCGCTTCCACTTCTGCGCGCTTCGTCACATCGGTAGCAAATCCGATGGCCTTGCCGCCACTGGCCGAGATCTCTTCAACCACTGCGTCGATCCGGTTCGAACGCCGCGCTCCTAGTACGACTTTTGCTCCTCGTTCTGCGAGTAGCTTCGCGGTGCTTTCCCCAATGCCGCTGCTGGCTCCGGTGATTATTACAACTTTGCCGGTGATATTTGACGTTTCCATTCTCTTTTTCTCCTTATTTAGATTTAAGAATTTGCTTTTGACGGCGCTGCGCTCCACGGAATGATGGGCCCAGCGATTTCAGAAACCTCCTCGACCAATGAAGTCAAGAAAGCCGATACATCGGTGCAAGTGGAAAGATTGGCGCTTTGCCCGGCCCACATAGGCAGAAGATCTGCCCGGCCCGAAGCCTCTGCTGCGATCGTGAGATTTCTGACGAGTTCTCGTTGCAGCGGATAGGGCAAGATCTCGGTCCCGTTTCGGTTCAAGTCCTCCATCACGCGGTTGTGGATTCCCCGTGCGAGCCTTCCCGTGAACCCTTTGGTCAAGGCAGTATGTTTGGCGTTGCGTCGTCGCAAAATCTCGCGATGAAGGCGGGAGGCCCCGGATTCCTCGCACGCCAGGAATACCGTTCCCATTTGGACGGCTTCTGCGCCGAGAGCCAGGGCGGCGACTACGCCTCGTGCATCTCCGATTCCTCCAGCTGCAATCACCGGCACATCGACGATGTCGACGACCTGTGGGACTAGCGCCAGCGTGCCGGTGAGCGAATCCTCCGCCGGCCGGAGAAATGAACCGCGATGTCCCCCAGCTTCGAAGCCGGAAGCAACAACAGCATCCACGCCGGCCTCCTGAAGTGCTGCTGCCTCGTCGGGTGTTGTCGCCGTGCCAATGGTGGCGATGGCTTTCGCCCGACACTCCTCCAAGATTTCTCTTGCCGGAATTCCAAAGATGAAGCTGAATGCCGGTACGTTTGCATCCAGCAGCACCCGAGCCTGATCTTCAAATCGCTTCGGCGAATATGGTTTGTACGTTGGATGGGGCGCGCCCAAGGCAGCGATGTGGACAGCCAGTGGGGCAAGACTCCTGTTGAAGGCGTTTTCGTCCGATGTTCGGGCACCTTCGTCTTCCATCGAGACCCACAAGTTCATGGCGAACGGTTTCGAGGTAAGAGAGCGAATCTCTGCGATCACGTCTTTGATCGTATCCGGCGTCAAGCTATGCGCACCAAACGATCCGAGCCCGCCAAAGTTGGAGACCGCTGCCGTCAATTTTTGTGATGACAATCCGCCGAGCGGACCTTGAATGACGGGATAGTCGATCCCTAGTTTCGCTCTGAGCCGGTTCTCATTCCAGCGGGGCGGCGTCACTCGCATACCTCAACGATCAACTCCAACTCGACCGGCACTCCGAGTGGAAGGCTGGCTACGCCGTACACCAGCCGGCTGGGGTTTTTGTCTTTTCCGAAAACGTCTTGCAGCAACTCTGAAGCACCGTCAGCGACTTTCGGCTGATCGCGGACATCGCCCGAAGTGGCCACTGCCACTCCGAGCCGGACGATCCGCGTGACTTTGTCGAGTGATCCCAAATGTTGCCGCGCGACAGCGAGGGCGTTGAGCGCTGCCAGGTAAGCGGCCTCGCGTCCTGTTTGCACCTCGAGTTCCGCGCCGATGCGTCCGGTGAATTTCGGTTCGCGGCCGACAGTGGGAAGCATTCCGGTGAGGAAGAGCAGGTTGCCGGTCTGCACCGCTTCCGCGTAGATGCCGAAGGGCTCAGGCGGTGCTGGAAGCTTGATGCCAAGTTGTCGTAGCCGCTGCTCGGCAGTGGCAAGACGAGAGCCATCCGCAGTTGAGATTTTGTCGTTCTCCGTATTCATTGATCTCGCTCCATCGGCCTCGGTTTGATCCTCCACGTTCTGATTCTTACAGGGTCCTATTGGAGGCTGCGCCGTTATAGATGCTCAGCGTCCTACGAAATCGCCCAAGCGATTTTCCGCATCGCCGGGTTGGCAAAAGCCTCGCTCGATCAGCGTTTTGATTCTGCGCTGCGTAGCCGGTCGTGCCATCGAAGCAACGCAAGCATCCCACCCGGCTTCGATTTCGATATCGGGCGGCAAACTAGCAATATTGACCAGGCGCTTGGTGTCCATGATTGTCTGTTTGTCGAAGGAGGCGATTCTGGTGGCAAGCGCATCGACAAACCCGTCAAGATCAACATCCGGCAAGGACCGATTCACATAGCCGTAGAGTTCGGCCAGGTCGCCTGGGACGTCGTCAGCGCTTAGAATTACTTCGAGGGCACGTCCTCGTCCCATGAGGCGAGATAGTCGCGCCATAGGGCCGCCGCCAGGCACCAGACCGGCGCCAACTTCAAACTGCGACAAGATGGCTTTTTCGCGACTGGCAAAGCGCATGTCGCAGGCAAGAGCAAGCTCACTTCCCATACCAGTCGCCCGCCCGCGAATGGAGGCTATCGATACGACAGGCGCACGACTAAGGCGCACCAGCATCTCGGGCCATGGATGCAAGCCTGTAGGTCCAGGAGGGAGATGCGCTAAATCATCAAGGTTTTGAAGAAAGTCTAGATGAATCAGAAAGAATCCTTCGACTGCGCTGTCAAATATCACCACCTTAACCTGCTCGTCGGTTTCGATTGCCGTGATGATCTCGTTCACTTGCGGAAGCATCTCCGGACCGAAGATGTTGAGCGGCGGGTGGTCAAACGTGACTCTCCAATATTCGGGCGACCGCCGGGCCAGACGTATCTCGGTAGTCTTCGTTGCTACGTAATTTTGGTCTTTCATGTTTGTTGTCTCCCTATCATTTCGTTTCATATTTGATTTTGCGTCGTGGTCGTTTTCTGGGGCGCTTTCGTCTCGCGGCTTTGGTGAGGTGGTCCCAGGTAGGGAAAATCGAATAACAGATCGCCGTGAGGTCCTACTTTGTCTTCTGTCACCTTTCCATTTGTGAGGATGCGAATAAAGGAATCGAACGCATCGTCGGTGAGTGTCCGGCCGTTAACGGGAAAAGATGCCTGGCGTGTAGGATCATAAGGCAGAACATCTGGGAGCAATGTCCGTGCCACGCGCTTCGCCTCAGCCGGCGTATATCGACCCGTGTGCTCCAGAGCGTGCGCGAAGCCGGCAAGGAAACGCTCATCGTTCGCCGGTTCACCCGTGAGGTAGGCATCTCTCTCTTCGACAAGTATGACTGCTTGCGCAGGCCGGGCTCCGCGCTCCACTTGGGTCCAGCCGCCATCACCTGGCGCAAGCGTGCGCGCCCACAGCCGAACCTCTTTTGCCCCCAACGCAGAGTTGGGTACTTCGAGAACGATGCTGCACACATCTTTGTCAGCGAAGAAATCGTCACCCGTGAACTGCAAGCTGTTCTTCGCGCCTTCCACGTCGCAGAAGAAAGGATCGCTGCGCCAGCCGGCAAACAAGCGGGTATCGCCTGCCTGTGTAATCCTCGCCTCGCGACCTATTGAAACGGGCGCCCCATCAACGATCACCTGCCCGCCATCGCCGGTACCGGCGGCTTGTGGGCCATCAACGCGGCGGAGACTCGCGGTTTGTGCGCCGCGCTCGAAACCGGAGAAGCGCACCCGGTACGCGACATCGGCAACCCCATCACCGTCGGTGTCAATCTTGAGTTCGTACAATGCTTCGGGTGCGAAAGGCTCGGTCGCAGTAGGCCCAGGAGGGTTCTCGCCGTCAGACGGATGTACGTTCATAATCAGAATGGATTTTCCACTGTCCCCCGGTTTCGGAAAGGCATACAGATCAGTGAAATCCAGCCGGGCGTCCCCGTGGGGAAACCTGAAATCAGGGCCAGAATAATGATGCGACATGGATTAGTCCTCCTCTTGCACGTCTGCTCTGTCCGCCTGCGTTAGAACGCGGCGGCACCGGCCGCAGCGACGGCATGATCCTGATCGCCAGAACCACCGCTGACGCCAATCGCCCCTACTACTTTGCTATCCCGCTTCAGCGGGATGCCGCCGGCAAAAATCATGACTTTGCCGTCGTTTGAAACATGAACGCCGAAGAACTCGCCTCCCGATTGAGCATGCTTTGCCAATTCCTTGGTTTCAATTTCAAACGCGCGCGACGTGTAAGCCTTCTTCATCGCGATATCAATGCTGCCAATCCAGGCGTTGTCCATACGAACGTGCGCTACGATGTTTCCGCCTTCATCGGCCACCGCGATGTTCATGGGCTGGCCAATCTCCGGGGCTTTTTTCTCCGCCGCGCTGATTACGCGGCGGGCATCTTCTAATTTCACTGCGGTCATGGGCTCTCCTTTGATGTGTTATGCGGCGGCTCCAGATAGGGGAAGCTAGCCGGCCGATCGCGCTGCGGACTTAGTTTGGCTCCGTCACTTTCGCGTTTGTGAAGTTCCCGGCTTTCGCTGCAGCTTGCTCGATTAAGTCTGCGACTTCTTTCGGGTGAGAAAGCATTGGCACATGACTGGAGGGAACAGTGATCGATGTCGCCTTGATTGCGGCTGCTTCGGCCTTCTCAAGCTCCGGAGAAACAGCGCGATCGTTGCTGGCAATCACGCACCAAGATGGCTTGGTCCTCCACGCGGCGGTGGTGACTGTGGCCCCAAAACAGCAGCTGCTGTGGGACCCTGTGTCGCCGTCAATAACTGCTTCTCATTGTCTGGCAGATCCTGGGCGAAGTCTTCAGCGATTCCCTTTGGGGTCACCGTCAGAAAACCGTCAGCATCCGCCCTGACTTCGCTGCCTAGCGGAGCCGGCGGAAACGGTTTGGTGACCGAAGCAACAGACTCACCGTCCGACGGCACGAGCGCAGCCACATAAACCAACCCGACTACCTTGGGATCGTTTCCTGCCTCCGTGACAACCACTCCGCCGTAGGAATGGCCCACTAGCAGTACAGGTCCATCCTGCAATGCGATGGCGCGCTTGGTGGCGGCCACGTCGTCAGCCAGCGAGGTCAATGGGTTCTGCACGGCGACCACATGCAATCCCTTGGCTTGAAGCAGTGGAATCACTTTGGACCAGCTTGATCCATCGGCCCACGCACCGTGAACAATGACAATATTTCTAACCCCTTGAGGGGAGTTCGCCTGGGCGGCCGCTCCGGTGTGAAACACCATTGTTAGTAGGAATCCTGCAATTGCAGTCAAAGCAGTTCGGTATATCTGCGAGAGTGTCATATTCTTCTCCTTCGTTACATCAAGACTAAAGTTATAGTTCGTCAGGCTTCGCTTACACGACGTTCAGCGAGACCTCGATGTTGCCCCGTGTTGCGTTGGAATATGCACAGGTCTCGCCGTGCGTGGCGTCCACAATGGCCCGGGCGACTTCGCGCTCCAGGCCCGGCAGGCTGACGTTAAGCCGCGCCCGGAGGAAGTAAACCTCGCCGGAATTGCACAGGTCTATTTCGGCATCGATGGCTGCGTCAGCCGGAAGTTTGACCCCCATCTTGTTGGCCACAACTCCCATCGCACTAATGAAACAGGCCGACCAACCGGCGGCAAACAACCGCTCCGGATTGGTACCGATTCCTGGGACTCCGGGAGCCGAGAACTTTACGTCTAAGCGGCCATCATCACTGCGGGACACGCCGCCGCGGCGACCGCCCGAGGTATGGGTCTTGGCGGTGTACCGCACCTTTATGTCTCCCTGAGCGGAAACAGGTCCTGCGTTGATGTTTTGATAAGTGGCCATCCTTATTTTTCTCCGTGCGCCGGTCAAACCCGGCAACCGTTAGCGGTTACCATTTGCCCGCATGCGCGCCGCCATCCACGTGCAGAATTTCACCCGAGGTGAACGTGGCGTCGGCCAGAAACAAAGCTGCGTCGACGACTTCTCTGACTTCACCGATCCTGCCGACCGGGTGCAATCCTTTGAGAAAGTCATGAGTTTCCGGTTTGTGCATGGGCGTATGATCACTCCCGGCGCTATGGTGTTTACACGAATGCCTTCGTTTGCGTATTCAATGGCGAGGGCGCGTGTCACCGCATTCAATGCGCCCTTCAGCATGATCTGAACGGCTGCCCCTACACCTGCGATCGGTTGGTCAACCAGGGTAGTTGAGATGTTGACGATGCTGCCCGATTTCTGCCGCAACATTTGCTTTACGGCGAGCTGTGACACGTAGAGAAAGCCTGCAAGCGTTGTGGAGACTAATGTGTCGAAGTCTTCAGTGGTGTATTCGGTGAAGGGCTTCGGAATAAAAATGCCCGCATTGTTTATCAGCACATCGATCCGGCCAAATCGCGAGACGGCAGTATCCACAATTGCTGCCGCGGTGTGCGGGTCGCCGATGTCTCCATCAACTAGTGCGATATTCGTGGCTATTGCAAATGGATTTGCCCTGGTAATGTTTCGCGAGTTTGCAACTAGGTTGTAGCCTCGCTTCAAGAATGCTTCGACGAGCCCCGCACCGATCCCTCGCGAGGCACCAGTAACAATTGCTGTTTTCGCGGTATTTGCCATTTGTAAGCTCCCTTACTCCTGCGAGGGCTATTGATACTGTTGCTCTGTGCACAACTCTGAGTAAACTGCACATTGAATGACGAGTTGTTCGGATTTCTGCCGGGGTGGTCGGAATCCTGCTAAATTCATGCGCAGAGAGAAAACTCCGACGACCTACAATCAATTTGCAGGCTGTCTTGAGTGAGATGACGGCGAGAGTTCGAATGAGCTACGCAGACGCACCCAGGTTGATAAAGGCCGCGGCGTCGGCCGCAGGCTAATCGGCCGTCACGCACACCACCAGATGCACACCCGCTACGACGCGGCATCGAGAAATGCACGAATCAGCGCCACCGTCTCTGCTGGTCGTTCCTCCATCAACCAATGTCCTGATTCTGCGACGACTGCCTCTGTAACATTGGTTGCCACGTTGCGCATGATCACGGCCGGCAGCGCACCAAATGACTTCTCGCCTCCCACTGCGAGCACCGGCATGCGCAGTTTTTCCCTTGCGAAGATCTTGTTGTCCTTTTCGTCTTTCGAGAATGCCGCGAACTGGGCAAACCCGGCCCGCATTCCTCCGGGTACGGTGTATGTTGCCGCGAAGAAGTTTCTTGTATCTTCGTCCGGCTTGCCGGGATCTCCCGTGAACTGGTTCCAAATGCGATCGAAATAAATACGTTCACGCCCTTCAACGAGCCGTTCTGCATCCGGCCCGCGAAAGTTGAAGTGCCAGACTCCAGGGTTAAGGAGGATTTCGTTCCAAGGCTCAATTCCCGGAATCGGAGAGTCCAGCATGACCAACCGCTCGACCTTGTCTGAATACATTGCCGCATAGGCGTAGGCAACCATGATTCCGATGTCGTGGGCAACCACGGACGTTCGGTCATGCCCCAGAGCACTCACGACGGCGCGAATATCGTTGGCTTGAGTTTTCTTGTCATAGCCTGCCGCCGGCTTCGATGAGCGTCCGATACCTCGGAGATCCGGTACCACCACTGTGTGGTCTTTCACCAAATCCGCCGTTAATGGAGCCCAGGAATCGCTGTTCTCCGCATATCCGTGTAATAAAACAACGACGGGACCGCTTCCGCCGGAGCGCACATAAATCTCCGCACCCTCTTGGCTGTGAATCGTTGTTGCGTGAAAGCTTGACGGCAGGGATGGTCGAGTCTGGCTGGAAACCGATCCAGTCATGATTCCTCCTCACAATTAGGTCGGATTCCGATATGTGGGCTCAATTCACGACGATGAGTAGACCGCACTTCTGGTGCGTTATTGTGCGAGTTCATGCTCAGATGGTCGGAAACCTGCTGAATTCATGCAAGACAGAGGCAGAACTCCAACGAATTGCAATCAGTTTGCAGGCTGCTAGAACTGAAGGCGTGCTATGACTTGATCCGGGCGATGGAGGACAGAGCAAGTTCGGCCTTTGCTCGAATCGCATCCGCATTGGCACTTAGAAAGTCGAGAAATGTGCGCACTACGACTGGGGTCTCGCCTAGTGGCCACGCCACGATCAGGTCGAGATACAGATTGTCCGGCTCAAGCCGAACGAACTGCACGCCGTTCGACCGGAGATTGCCCGTGGAGGCGGGTACGATGGCTACGCCTTCCTCCGCCTCAACCAACGAGAGGATCGTCTGCATCGAATTCGGCTGGTTCTCAACCCGCGGAGAAAAACCTTGAGACCGGCAAGCTCCAACGATTGTGTCGAAAACGCTAGGTGCTCCTTGCCGGTGAAAAAGTATGAATCGTTCATCAGCAAGGTCGGCAAGCCGAATCTTTTTGCTCTTTAATTTTAGCTTTCGCGATCGAGGAAGGACCGCAACCAAGGGGTCGCGCAGCAATACTCTGGATTGTCGACTCTTGTTGCCCTCAAGCGAGAGGGGCCGCGTAATGGCGATATCGATTTCGCCTCTGTCACATGCCTTGTCCAGTTCGACAGGATAGAGATCATGGAGTGCGAGCTTTACGTTCGGATAATCCAGTTTGTATCTGCGAATTAGGTCAGGCAGGAAGGAGAGTGTTGCCGAACCGATAAAGCCGATCGAAAGCCTCCCGACTTTGCCTTGGGCAGCCCGCTTGGCCGTGAGGACGGCAGTCTCCGCTTGTCGAAGGATACGTACCGCGTCCGCATAAAATATCTCGCCTTCCCGCGTCAAACGCGCGTTACGATGGGTTCGCGAAAAGAGTTTTAGCCCAAGTTCCCCCTCCAAATCGGACACAGCCTCACTGATCGACGGCTGAGCAATATGCAGCCTGCGTGAGGCCTCCCGGTACCCTTTGCAGTCCACCACCGCAGTGAAATAGCGCAGATGTCGTAGTTCCATTTGATAGGCGCACCCTATCAATCTGATTGGAACATACGACGCATCGGAATGTCACTTCCCAAATCTATTCGTGTGAAGCACCTAGCCTCGAAGAATGGACCGAGAAAACATGAAAGTTGAACTCTTTGCTCCCGACCCTGAGACAGAGCCGCGCCATTGGGTACGACATGATCAGGCCTTCGCAATGATGTTGCGGCCCGGCTCAATTGAATGGGGCTCGAAGCGTTCCTCGATGGAAACGTTTGACTACACGGCGGGCGAGTTAGCCCTGTGCGATCGTCATGTGGGCGAGTGGGTTGGACTCATGAACGTATCGCATCTGCAGCTAGGTATTTCCGATCCGGCACTGATGGCCAGTTCCGACGGAGCTTACGGCGAGGTAGAACTGCGGCCTTCGCGCAAATTTGTGAACCCGCGCCTGAGTGCGCTAGTCGCGGCCGTTCATGCGGAGATGGTTGCTGGCTTTCCGAGCGGGCGGCTATTTCTGGATTCTGTCGAACAAGCGATGGCCATAACGCTGGTGAAGGATCATGCAGTAAGACATCGTCCAGTGCAGATTTACCAAGGCGGACTCGGCGCAGCGCGCTTGCGAAGGATTAAAGAATTGGTCCATGCGAAGATGGAAGACGATTTGAGTCTCGACGAGATGGCGCAATCAGTAGGCTTGAGCACAGCTCACTTCGCGCGGATGTTTCGCAAGTCAACGGGCCAGACCCCGCATCAATTTGTTTTGCGCCAAAGGCTTGAGCGTGCTAAGGGGATGTTGCGTGCTCCCGATGCGCGGGTATTGGACGTGCCCGTTGCCTGTGGCTTCAAGACCCAGCAGCACTTTGCACAGGTCTTTCGTGACGTCTGGGGAGTTAGCCCGACAGAGTTTCGCCAGGATCTTGTCGACAGTGAAGCGAATTGCGCGTCTGAAAAAGACTCCGAAGATATGTCCCTCCTGGTGATTAGCGGCTAGTCGCCAGAACTTCACTCTCCGTACATCCGCCTCAGCAGTGCGTTTTCTGTCAACGACTCTGACTCCGCCACTCCCGCAGTTGTAATGCATTGAATCTCTCTCTGAGAGCATGAATTTAGCAAGATTCCGACCATTCCAGCAGAAATCCGCACAAGTGCATTTCCGTTGTGCCGTTTACTCATAGTTGTCGGCACAGCCACAGCGTCAACGAACCGGACACTAGATCGACTGATTGTTGTTTGCCGGGTCGGAACTAATTCAAGCCAGGAGAAAGAATCAATGGAAACAATTGGATTGTTAGTCACGCTCGAAGCACGCGCAGGTAAGGAGGCCGCTGCCGAGGCATTTCTAAAGTCAGCTCAGCCACTCGCGCTGAATGAGAAAGGAACCTTGAAATGGTATGCGATCAAGATCGGTCCGGGGAAATTCAGCATCTTCGACACCTTTGCAAATGAAGCGGGCCGCAATGCCCACTTGACTGGCGAGATCGCGAAGGCGTTGGGGGCGCGCGCCAGCGAATTATTCGTGGCTTCTCCGCAGGTGGAAAAAGTGGAGATCCTCGCGAACACGCCCTTAAAAGGGTGAACGCGAGGCTCCATGAGTCTATGTCCAGCACAGACTCGCGGGACGAAATTACAAGCAACGAAAAAGGAGAAATAAATGAAAATCTCACAAACCTATCAAGCTGATTCCGCGCCCCAGGACCCCAAGTCAGCGCTCCAGGGGCTGATGCAACGTCTCGGCTTAACGCTTCTTGCCTGTACGTTCGCGGTCGGTGCGGTCGAGGCGCAGCAAGTGGCCCCTCCAATTTCCGGCGTTATCGGAAGAGTCCAATCATTTACAGGCAACTCGCTCGACGTTCAGACACCTTCAGGCGTGGTCCACGTTGATGTCAAGCAACCGCTCACAACTTATAAGCAAATACCGTCGGATTTAAGTCATGTCACTCCCGCGTCTTATGTCGGCGTTGCGTCGACTGAGCAGGCGGATGGAAAAGAAGTGGCGAAGCAGATCTTCATATTTCCACCGGAACTGAGTGGAGCGGCAGAAGGAAGTGTTCTAACAGATCCGCCGGGTGCAACCACTCACAGCAGAATGACCAATGGCTCCGTCTCTCGCCCTGCCGTATCGCACTCACGCATGACGAACGGCACGGTACAGAAAGGCAGCAGCACCACCCTGGTGGTTCAGTATCAGGACGGCTCCAAGACCATCTCCGTGCCTGCAGATGTCCCGGTCATGCTAGTCGCACCCGAAAAAGTCACACTCAACACCGGCGACGTCGTCTACGCGACAACCGAGAAGCTTGCGGATGGAACACTGGTGACGGATAAGATCTTTCAATTCATTCCGGCGTCCCACTAGACCATGCAGTTAAGGTGTCAGAAGTGAACCCGTTGGCCCTCCCCCATGATGGACCGAAATCGACGAGCACGTTGCCGGAAGAGCCGGGCGTGCTCGTCGTCAGGAAACACCATTTCCTGGTGCGTTGCAGTCACTGGCTGAATGTGCCTATCCTTCTTGGCCTCATTGTGAGTGGCATCTCGATTTACTGGGCTTCGCCCATCTACCAACACAAGCCCGGTCCGACTACGGGAAACACAGATTGGGGGGCGGATATCGGAATCTGGATATGCGCCCATGTGCCCGGACAGCGTCACCACAGCGGTCCACCCGACTGGATTTACAACCACATGAGCCTTGGGCCGGGTATGTTGGCGTCAGCTCTGCGTCTGCATTGGCTATACGCGTACCTGTTCATGCTGAATGGCATGGGTACGTTGCAGGGCTGGTCAGCGGAGGAGGCTGGCGATCATTACTGCCGCGCCGGACCGATCTGTTTGACGCCATCAGGATGCTTCGATACTACCTTGGCTTTCCTTTAGCTAAACTGGCGCGCCGCCAATGGCCGCATCCCGTCTTTGACACAAAGTACAACGCGCTCCAGCGCGCAGCATACTTCTCGGTTCCGGTCACCGGTTTGCTTTCGGTCGCTACGGGCTGGGCGATTCACAAGCCCGTGCAGTTCCACTGGCTGGCAGCATTCTTTGGAGGGTACAACGCAGCACGTGTCTGGCATTTCTGGCTGATGTGGGTCTACTTCCTCTTCGTCGTGCCGCATATGATTCTAGTATTCGCCGACGGATGGGATACTTTGCGCAGCATGATCGTAGGTTGGTCAACAAGAGCAAAACGGCCGGAGTTCGTCGCAAATGAACAATGAGCAAAAGGGCGATTCATTGCAAGGGCACGACATACCTTCCACAGGTGTAGAACCGGAAGTGAAATCGGTCTTCATCAAACAGCCACAAAGTTTCTTTGGAGAGCGACCTCTCTCGGCAATTGAGATGGCTCCCCGTGTCCTGCGTTATCAGAGCCGGCGCGACTTTCTGGTGTTTGGGGCTGGCGCGCTCACAGCCCTGACAGCCGCTGGATTTCTGCTGCCGCAAGAGACGCTCAGTCGGATTGGCATTCATCAGCACCCGGACGCCCCTGGAAAAGAGTGGTTCCTAAACAAAGCACTACGTATCGACGATGACATTGCAGAAGCTCTGTACTCGGCGAATCGTAACGTGCCCACATACACCAAATCGCAGATTACCCCGCTCAAGAACAACTACAACGGAGCGACTCCTGATCCCGGCTATATTCCGGGATGGAAATTGACGCTAGATGGGCTCACTTCTGGCCTAAGCATCTCTCTCGATATTCGAAATCTTACGACTCGCTTTTCGGTGCATGAGCAGACTACGAGGCTGATTGCGTGGAAGGCTGGAGCGCGATCGCATGGTGGGCCGGTCTCAGATTCGACGATCTGCTTCGCGCCTATCCACCGATGTCGCAAGCGAAATGGGCGCTTGTGGAATCTTCAGTCAATCTCGATGCCTCAGGGAATCCTGACCCTTACTTCATGTCGCTCGAACTGGCGACAGCCCGCCATCCGCAGACCCTGCTCGCCACACACTTAAACGGTCAGCCTCTCACCGTGGATCATGGAGCACCGCTCCGTCTGTTGGTGCCCGTGAAACTCGGTTTGAAGAATGTGAAGGCCATTACCAGGATTACCTATGTCGCGGAAGAGCCAAGAGACTATTGGGCCGAACGTGGATATTCCCGCTATGACGGAATCTAACGGCTCTCATCCGCGAGGCGATCCGTCTGGACAGACTGCTCCTCGACTTGCTCCCGGAACCCGAGGTCATGGGCCTGTTGGGGCTCATGCTTCTGCACGAGTCGCGCCCGCGCCGCCAGAGCCTCGGGCGACGGAGACTTGATTCTGCTTGAGCAGCAGGATCGGTCGCTCTGGAATAGGGACCAGATCGCCGAAGCTATCTCGCTTACTGGGAGCGCTCTTCGATCGCGCCGCTTCGGTGCCTACACTCTGCGGGCGGCTATTGCGGCCGTTCACGCCGAAAGTTCCTCCGTGGCATCCACGGACTGGCGGCAGATTACGGTGCTCTATGACCAGTTGCTTCGGATTCAGACATCCCCGATTGTCGAACTGAACCGCGCAGTGGCCGTTGCCATGTGCGAAGGTCTGGAGCAGGGCCTTGCTCTTATCGATGACTTGCTCGCGCGCGAACAGCTTTCCCACTATCACCTGGCGCACTCTGCCCGTGCCGATCTCTGCCGCAGATTAGGGCGAATCCCGGAGGCCCGTGCTTCGTATGAGGAGGCTCTTACCCTGGTGTCGAAGGAACCGGAGCGCCACTTTCTCGCCAAGCGGCTTGCGGAATTAAAATAAAATAGTTTGCTTAGGCTGTCGATTTTTTCCCTGCGCGACGACTATAGGACGAACATGCAGTGCGCAAAGCTGTGCTACTTGCCTGAAGACCGTTAAAGGAGAAGTTATGGCGCAATACTTGGTTGCGATTCACCTGCCAGACGACTTTGATCCGTCCGCCCAGGTCAAAGCGATGGAGCACGATTATCGACGTGCTCAACGAGGAGATGGAGGCTAAGGGTGTCAGGCTTTTCGCTGGCGGGCTGCGCCCGGCGAGGGAGGCGAAGTCGCTGCGAGTGCAGCCCGATGGCAAGGTGCATATCACCGACGGGCCATACCTGGAGGCGAAGGAGCACGTGGGCGGTTTTTGGATACTGAAAGCCGCGGACATGGACGAGGCACTGGCGTGGGCACGGAAGGGCGCCGTCGTCTGTCGGATGCCGGGCGAGGTGCGCCCGTTTTTTCGGTCGAACGACCCATCGACATAGTGTTTATCGTGCTTGCCGCAGGCGGGCAAGAACCCATTTTCAAGGAGACCGCATGAGAAAGATCCGGATCGTGGAACATATCTCGCTGGACGGCGTGATCCAGCACTCCGCCGATGACGGCGATTTCCCTTACAGTGACTGGACCGCGCCCTATCGGACCCCCGCTGGCAGAGATCTAATCCTCGCCGTGTATGGCGAGAGCTTCGGTCTGCTGCTTGGCCGTCGCACCTACGATATGTGGTCGGGGTTCTGGCCAAAGGCGCCGAGCAGTCCGATGGCGGACCGCCTCAATGCGGCAACAAAATATGTCGCTACACACCGTCCGGAAAGTCTTGCATGGGGGCCGGCCGAGAGCGTTGGACCGGACATCGTCGAGGGCATTCGCCGCCTCAAGGCGCAGGACGGTTCGGACGTTATCCTTTCGGGTAGCTCCACGCTGACATCGCCGCTGCTCGAACATGGGCTTGCGGATGAAGTCCTGCTGGTCGTCTATCCGGTCTTGTTGGGCACGGGGAAGCGCATCTTTGCGGAGGGAACCCCGCCACGCTCATTCGAGTTCGTCAGCATGAAAGCTCTGGCATCGGGCGTCATCCTCAACACCTACAAGCCGAACGGGCCTTTGCGCACCGGCACCATGGGCGCATAGGCGTAGCGACCTCAGAGGGAGGACTCAAATGAGAAAGCTAATCTTCGCGATCAACATTACCCTAGATGGCTGCGTCGACCACACCAAACAATTTGTCGATGAAGAAAAACTTGAATATTTTACTCAGCTCACGCGAGAGGTTGACCTGCAGGTCTTTGGGCGTAAAACCTATCAATTGATGGTTCCCTACTGGCCTGATGTCGCAAAAAACCAGTCTGAGACAAAAGCAGACCACGAATTTGCTCGAGCATTCGACTCCACTAACAAACTTGTTTTTTCACGATCATTAAACAGCGCTGAAGATCGAAATACGAGGATTGCTCGCACGAACCTTCGTGATGAAATGCTCAAAATGAAACAAGAACAAGGGAAAAATATTTTGGTCGGTGGTGTAGATATCCCTTCACAACTGATACAGCTTGGCCTGGTTGATGAATATCGTTTTATCGTTGGGCCAACCATTGCAGGAGAAGGTAGACGGCTGTTGGAAGGCGTTAACCTGTCCGAGAAATTACAGCTAAAACTTGTCGAGTCGAAGTTTTTTAAATCGGGATGCGTTGCGCTTCGTTACTTGAAACAGTGAAAGAAAAATCTGCAACAGCCGCGCTGCTGGCCGCCATCAAGGGGAGAGGAACCATGAAATACGTCTGTTTGAGCTACTACGACAAAAGCAAACACGACGCCATGACCGAGGCCGAGAAACAAGCGATGTTCGACACCTGCTTTACCTACGACGACCATCTCCGCGCCAATGGCCATTGGGTCGGTGGAGAACTGCTTGAAACTGCCGAAACCGCCTTAACCCTCCATTGGAAAAACGGCAAAGTCGCAACCACCGACGGTCCCTACGCCGAAACCAAGGAACAACTCGGCGGCATTCTCGTCCTCGAAGCTCGCGACGTGAATCACGCTCATCAGCTCATGTCCCAGCATCCTGCACTCAAGTACGGCGCCATCTTCGAGATTCGCCCGGCTGGCGACCTAAACGAAATGGTGGAGGCCAGCGAGCAGCGCCGACGGCAGAAGGCTGCACGCTGAAGTTCGCCTGACAGAATACAAATCAATTTCGTGACCTCACCGGCGCGACGGCAATCGTGTCAGCTAGGTCGGTTCGGTCGAAGTGTGAACGGATAAGTACGAAACATCTGATGGACCGCAAAACCGAAATCGCCCTCGCCCGCAGCGCCGCTCCAGGTTTTGTTACAGGCTCTTAAAACAAAGGAAGCAACTCAAATGTGATGAGCGTAGTGATTCCATAACTTAACCGGCTCCCACGCCCGAGAAGACGTTGGTGGTGCGTACATTTCACGCGCTCGACGGCTTTCGAGCGCGAGTACGCGCAGGCCCCGGAACCCTGCCGGAGAATTCTGATCTTGTCTTATTGCCAGGTGAGACTACAACCCATCTCATAAATAGCAGGATATTGAGCGTCATCCTCCGCCCCGTTAATATGCGGTGGGCATCCGACGATTTTCAGGGGGGCACAATCTGGCCAGATTGGGGTTATGATGACTCTCTTGATAGCGAGTCTTGCTGATCGAATCCAGTCGGGGTAGTTCGATGAGATTGCGGTCGCTGCGTCTACTCTCGTGTTCCTTCTTGGTATTGGTGTCTTTATCGAATGAGCTGCACGCTCAGACCACCACCTCCGGCGGCCTGACCGGCGTCGTAACCGATCAGAGTGAGGCGGTTGTGCCGAATGCAGAAGTCGAGATCAGGGACAACTCCAAAGGAACAATCCAGTCAAGGAGAACCGATCGGGAAGGGGTGTACCGTTTCTTCTTTCTCGCGCCCGCCGCGTATACGCTGACTGTGGCGCATGAGCGATTTCGAAAAGAGAGCCGAGCAGTGCATGTTCTGCTCGGGCCTCCGTGCACGGTGAATATCACACTCGAAATTGCGAAAGCGAGCAGCGAAATCACAGTGACTAACGAAGCCCCTCTCATCCAGGCAGAAAATGGCGACGTCTCCGCGACCATGCATCAGGGGCAGATTTCCGAGATCCCGAATCCCGGTAATGATCTCAGTTACATTGCGCAGACCGCGCCCGGGGTAGTCATGAACACTGATTCGCAAGGCATGGCCGCCTTTTCGATTTTGGGAATGCCGGGCAATTCCTATCTCTATACGATAGACGGGATGAGCAACACCGATAACATTGGCAACCTAATGCTCGCCGGTAATCTCAATCTGACCTTGGGTCAGAACCAGATTCAGGAGGCTACGGTCGTCAGCACCGGGTATTCCGGCCAGTTCGGAGGAGCTGCGGGCGGAAACATAAACTACGTCACGAAGTCGGGGACTAACGAGTTTCACGGCAACGCGCAGTATTACTGGAACGGTAGCGTATTCAACGCGAATGATTGGTACAATAACGCCTTCGGGGTTTCGCGCCCGTTCGACGCCGCTAATCAGTGGGCGGCTTCATTCGGCGGCCCGCTCCAGCGGAACAAATTATTCTTCTTCTTCGATACCGAAGGACTGCGGCTGCTCATTCCCCAGCCTACATTTGTAACGATCCCAAGTCCCCAGTTTGAAGCCGCGACCCTGGCAAATATCGACTCGCGGTTTGGGCCCACTTCCGCGTCCGATGCGTTTTACAGAAAGATATTCAGTCTATACAACGCCGCTCCAGGAGCAAGTCCGGTTTCCCCTGGTGCCAACCCCAACGACCGCATCGGCTGTACGGGGTTTCCTGACCTCGGCGCTGGTGTGCCCTGTGCCAGGTATTTCTTATCAACCCGCGGCCGAGCAAGTGATGACACGCTGGCGTCAGCCCGTGTGGATTTGACCGTGGGGAGGAACGACCGCACCTTTCTCCGGCTCCAATATGATCGTAGCCGTGCTGCAGTATACAGCGATCCAATCAGCTCAGTGTTCGACGCCGATGTTAGCGGACCTTGGTGGCAAGGCCAGCTCATTGAGACTCACTCCTTCGGCTCGTCGGCGGCGAGCCAATTCCTGCTCGCGGGGTCCTATTTTGCTCCTATCTTCCAATCAAAGAATCCCTCGCAGTCACTCTTGGCGTTCCCTACCACCCTGAACTTCGCGCCGGGCACGTTCAACAGCCTGGGAGGATGGAATTACTTCGTGGTTTTTGGTGGTGGCTTTCGCACCACGCAATACCAGCTTTCCGAAGATCTCGTGAAAACTTGGGGCAAACAAAAGTTAGGATTCGGTGCAAGCGTCGCACGAATCCTGTGGAGCGAATTAGCCAATAGGTCAGCAAGCACGGGACAACTGACTGTCCAGACGCTCGATGCTTTTTACCAGGGTGGTGTGGATCCGGTGTCGCCTTCGACCGATTTCACTTCATTGGCGCAATCCTTCACGTTGCAGACTACCCTGCCGATCTCTTTTCTGAATTTTGGACTCTACGCCCAGGACGAGTGGCATGCACGCTCCAACCTGGCCTTTACGATGGCCCTTCGCGCGGAGCATTATTCCAATCCTGTGTGCCGAACCCGCTGCTTCGCGCGGTTGGCCGGGCCGTTTGAGTCAATCAGCCACGAGCCTGACCAGCCGTACAACCAGGCGATCGTGAGCAATCAGGAGCAAGCTCTGGAGGGGATCGACAGCATCCTGTGGATGCCGCGGTTCAGCTTTGCCTGGCAGCTCTTTGGCGTTTCGCACAGCAGTGTGCTCCGCGGTGGTGTCGGCGTCTTCTATAGCCCTGTGCCGAACGCCATCCTGGATAAATTTTCCGGTTCTCCCCCGCTGTTCAATTCGTACACAGTTTTCGGAGACAATCTCGCGCCGAATGAAACAACCAGCCTCTTTAAGGACGCGGCGGCGTCAAATGCAGCGTTTCTCAATGGCTTCGCTGCCGGCCAGACGCTCGCGCAAATTCAGGCTACGATTTCACAGTTCTATCCACCGGGATTCTCCCCGCCTGGCATAAGCGCCGCGACGAGGAGCATGCACTCGCCGCAATTTCAGCGATGGAGCCTCGAATGGCAGCAGGCTTTTGGTGTCAACAGCTCGGCAAGCGTTGGTTATTTCGGAAATCACGGTATTCACGAGATGGTAGTTAATCCGAGCGCCAATGCTTATGGTTTCGGTTCACTTCCTGCCGCTCAGTGCACTAGTCCACCTGTGCCGCCTTGCGCCGACGCTCGTTTCAGCAAGGTTACGCAGATCAATACCAATGCGGTATCCAATTACAACGGAATGGTCATTTCGTTCAAACATCAATTCACGAATTGGACGAAAGGCTTGTTCCAAGCCAACTACACCTATGGCCACGCCTTCGATGAAGTGTCGAATGGCGGCCTTTTCACTTTCACGACGGGAAGCTCGTTATATCCGCAGGATCCGAACAATCTCGGCGCCGCTTATGGGCCGGCAGAGTACGATGTGCGACATTCCGTCAACGCGAATTACGTGTGGGAAGTCCCGGTCAGTGCGGCCCTCCGCAGGCACGGTCCGGATTTTCTTGTGGAGGGATGGCAGATCTCAGGGACGATCTTTGCCCGCACCGGATTTCCCTACACGGTTTTCGACAACGTCGAATCAGGAAATCTTCAGCGGAACAATTACTTCGGAAACATCTATTCCGTACCCGCCGCGCCTCTCCTGGCAGGCGGTTCGTGCGGCAAGGGCGCGGTGGCGACGTTGCCTTTGCATCCTTGCTTGCCGCCGCAGTTTTTTGTGTTAGCCGACGGCACAACGATGCCGAATCCAAGGGCACTTTTTGTGCAATCAATGTGCGAAACCGGATTCAACGCGGGGACATTGCCCGGCCCTTCAGGCCCATGTAGCGGCCCTGATGTGACTTTCGCCCAAGGCCGCAATCGCTTCCGTGGACCGGGCTACTTCAACATCGACCTTGCCATTACGAAGAAGACGAAGATCCGCGGCTGGGAAAATGCCACACTCGGGATTGGTTTTCAGTTCTTCAATCTGTTTAACCATCCCAACTTTGGTTTCCCGGACAACTGGAGCTCCGATTCGGGCTTCGGCCAAATTTTTTACCTAGAGCAATCCCCTACCAGCATCCTTGGTTCAGGCCGCGGAGGAGATGCGGCTCCGCGTATGATTCAGTTGAAAGTCCAACTGCAGTTCTGATTTCGACAACGGTGCGGCCGGCGCGGGGTGGGTTCACATGATTCCTTGGGGCGAACTTCAGAAGTTTTCCATCATCCACATGTTGGCGCTGACCTTCCGTTCATAAACTGCCAGATGGCGACCGTCGGGAGACGATCCTGCGAAGCACGCGTCACTGCTACACTTCCACAATACTTTGGCGTTGCCCTGTAAATCCAGGTAGATGATTTCGCCAGCACTATTTGTGATCTTGGGGACAATAAGGCCTTTCCCGTTCGCTGCCCACCCGAAAGGACCTATTTTGCCTAAATCCTTTGTGCGGAGGATTTGCCGGCGTCCGCTTAGCAAGGAGAGAATTTGTATGGGACCTTCAGGCCCTTGCGCGGCTGCTAAGCGTGTACCGTCGGGGGAGACAACGCACTGCAAAAGGCCTGCAGTCAAATCGTCGTCTGGACTGAGGTCAAACCGGGCCAGTTCGCGCCCCCGCCCTTTAACGGGGTCCAAAGACGCAATGATCATCTGCTTGTGATCGTCTCTTTGCTCGGCCAGCGCACACAAATCGGCCGGGGGCCTAGCACAGGAGAATGAAGTCCCCTCGCGCACAGTAAACATCAGTTCTGTCGATCCACCAGTGATGGGAACGCGCATCAGCTTCACACCCTCCGGGAGCTGTCGTACCTGGGCGATGACCCACTTGCCGTCGGGACTCACTGATGCCTCTTCGATGAGACCAGGTGCGGAGGATACGATAGTTTCTTGCGCATCCAAGTTCAGCAGCTGCTTACGGAGCGAGTAATGATCACCGCGATTTGCGACCACAATGACGGCTTTGCTGTCGGCGGTCCAGTCGTCGATAGCATCCTCACCTCCCTCCTCCAATGTGAAGCGTCTCGAATTGACCAGGCGTGTCCCGCCGGCTTCAAGATCAGCCATATAGGACACGCCGAGGGACGACGACTGCAAAAAGGCAACGTGTTTGCCGTCGGCAGTTGCACTTGGTGAGTTCATCCAAAACCCAACCCAATTCGTTAGCCGCGTCGGCTTTTCGATGACGTTACCGGACCTTGTGTCAAGCCGCATCATCCAGTAATCGCAAGGCCTGTCCGGCAGCGCCTGAAACCATCCGCACAGATCTGAGTAGATAAGCCGTCCATCGGGCAGCCACGTAAAGTCACCCACTTTTTTCATTTCTGAAGGTGGGAGGAGCGTTGTGATCGGCCCTCCCTTTAAATCACGGGCTACAACGGTGTCTCCCGAATCGTTGGTTGAGACGTACGAGACCCTTTGTCCATTCGGAAAGAAATAGAGGCAGCAAATCACGCCGCCGGGACCGGCATCATAAAGTTGGCGCGCCTGTTCTCCGTTCTGATCCATCAGCCAGATCCCACGCTCACCGAGCTTGCCGTTGTTTGTTCCGAATGAAATCATGGAGCCATCGGGAGAAACTGACCATGCAAGGGCATGGTCGCGCAGCTTACGGGGAGATCCTCCCACGACCGAAACTATCCAAATGCTGCTAGTCTGCGATGACCATTCGCTGGCGCTCTCGCTGGCCGGATGAGAATCGACCAAGAATCTGTTGCTATCCGGAAACCAGGGGCCCATCTCCCAGGTCACGTCGCTGTTCTTGAGCCCCTCCGGCGGAGGAACCGACTGCGCTTCGTCGCTTCCAATTGGCTTGATGTGCATCCCTTTCCCGTCGGTGTATGCGAGGTTCTTCCCATCCGGTGAAATCGCCCCGCCTTTCACTGGATTTTCGGAGGAATTCACAGTGAGCTGCCGAAGCTTCAGGTCGGGCAGAGTCGCGGTGGATAATAGCGGGTGCTTGGCGATCCAAAAAATCACACCCGTGATCGCTAGCGCGGCAACGACTGCAGCCAGCCCGGCCCAGCGCGCGAGATGACTTGATTCCACAGCGCGCTTCAAGGTTCCGAGGGCGAAGCGCATTTCTGCAGCACTCCCATAACGAGCTTCGCGATCCTTTTCGAGAGCTCGGTGCATGATCTTTTCGAGCTTCGCAGGAACTTTAGGATTCAACTGTCGTACGGGCGTAGGCAGTTGCTTCAGGATCGCTTCTTGCATCAGTGGCTCGGTGTCGCTCGCGAAGGCGCGTCGTCCGGTCGCCATCTCGTACAAGACCAGACCGAGGGAAAACAAGTCCGTTCTTGCATCCAATTTCTCTCCTCGCACTTGCTCTGGCGACATGTAGCCTGCTGTCCCCATCGCTGTTCCGGTCCGGCTGAACGACGGGTCGGCTACCTTCAGCGGCGCAGGGTCGGGAGTTTTTTCTTTTAAGTCGCCGCGCCAGCTATCACTTTCAGCTTCCTCGACTGATTCAGCTGCGGAGCGAGCCAGTTTCGCGAGCCCGAAATCCAAAATCTTGGCTTGTCCCTCGGCGGTAATGAAGATATTGGCGGGCTTAATGTCGCGGTGGATGATGCCCTTCTTGTGGGCCGCATCCAACCCGTCGGCAATCTGAATGGCGAGATCGAGCAGCTTGTCGATGGGAAGCGGGGTTTTCCCGGAACACGCAGTAGAGATCAACTCTCGCAGCGTCTGTCCTTCCAACAGCTGCATAACGAGAAACGGTTGGCCTTGGTGCTCTCCGAATTCGTAGATGGGACAGATGTTCGGATGTTCCAGAGCTGAGGCCGATCGCGCTTCGCGTTCGAAGCGTGCGAGGGCGGCGGTATCTTGTGCGGATTCTTCAGGCAGAAACTTGATCGCAACCCGGCGACCCAGCTTCAGGTCCTCCGCCCGGTACACTAATCCCATGCCGCCGCCTCCCAGCCCCTCCAGGATGCGGTAATGAGAGATGACATCACCTGCCAAAGGAAACGCGAAGGTCTTCAGGCTCTCGCGGACTGCCGTCTGTACGTGATCGCTCGCGCTTCGGTCCGAGGAAAGCAGCGCGTCTACTTGTCGCCGTAACTCCGGATCACTCCGGCAAGCCTCGTCGAGCAGACTGATGCGCCGCCCTGGTTTGCACTCGGCGGCGCGATGAAATAGCTCCTCGATCTGTGCCCAGCGTTCAGGAGTCAAGCTCGCCTACTCGCTCCGCATCTCGTGGTGAAGCCACGCTTCAGCCATTCTTAAGTCGCGCCGAACGGTGACGGGGGAAACATCCAGCGCCTGCGCGATCTCATCCATCGACAGCCCACCGAAATAGCGCAACTCGATCGCCTTACATTTCCGTGGATCCAGTTTCTCCAGTGCGTTGAGGCTACTGTCGAGAGCTACCAGGGCCTGGCTCCTTTCATGCTGGAAGCTCACGGCCTCCTCGAGAGACACCTTATTCCCAGCCCGCTTGCCGGCGTGCCGTTTGCGCGCGTGATCCACCAGAATCTGACGCATAAGGCGAGCTGCGACGCCAAAGAAGTGTGATCGACTCTGCCAATTGGGGTTCTTCTGATCCACCAGGCGCAGGTAAGCCTCATGCACGAGCGCCGTGGGCTGCAAAGTGTGGCCTTGGCGCTCCCTCCGCAGATTGCTGGCCGCCAGTTGACGAAGCTCGCGGTACACCATGGGCGTGAGGTCATCAAGGGCTTGCCGATTGCCCCTTGCCCAATCGGCCAGTAGTCGCGTCACATCGTGGGTAGCAGACATGGCTGATCCGCTGATAGGGCGGAACGTCCGTCGTGGCAGCATTGTACACCGCTAGGGTCCTTCAACCTTACGTGGAAATTCCGAGTCAACAAAGTGACTTGAGATGATCGGTTTGCACTCTTGTCCGCGCATGAGTAGGTAGAAGGCCGGTGGCGCGAATCAAAGGCACTGACGAATTACTGCGCCGGACTTTAGCGACATTCAACGAAGAGCAACCAGGAGAGGGGAGCGATCTATGAAAAGAGCGCCTTACTTCATCGCGATGGTGCTATCTGTACTTGCAGTTCCGGTTGGGATAGCACAGGAGAACAATCTTCACAGCGCAAAGCACCATCACTACAAGCTCATAGACTTGGGCACGTTCGGCGGACCGCAGGCTTATATCCCTAACTTTCTAGGCTACACCGGTTTTCAGGCTAGGGTACTAGATAACCGAGGCGTGGTAATTGGCGAAGCGGACACATCGCTGACCGAAATTTGCGGCGTCTTCTTCGACTGCTTCGTGTCACACACGTTCCGAAGCGAAACAGGAGGCGAACCGACCGACCTTGGCGCGCTTCCCGGCGGCGGGAGCAGCGCTCCCTTCTGGATGAGCCGCAGTGGTCTGATCGTCGGAGTCTCCCAAAACGGCCAAATCGATCCATTGGTTCCGGGCTTTCCCGAACTTCGTGCGGTCTTATGGCGGAATGGCGGCATGACTGATCTCGGGACGCTGGAAGGAGGATACGAAAGCTGGGCCTACGCCGTGGACAGCAGAGGCGAGGTCGCAGGCATGTTCACCAATACCACGGCCGATCCGAATTCGATGTTCGGTTCAGGGTATCAGACACGGGCTTTCGTCTGGCAGGACGGGGTGATGCAGGACCTGGGTACTTTGGGCGGAACTAATGCCTGGGCATTTCTCATCAACGAGCGGGGACAGGTTGTTGGTTGGTCGTATCTGAGTTCTGTTCCGAACAGCGGATGCTGGGGAGGATTTCCAACGATAAATATTGCCACTGGCTCCTTCATTTGGGACAAACAGAACGGCATGAGGAATCTCGGTAGCCTCGGAGGCATGTGCACAACCGCCATGGCCATCAACAACCGGGGCCAAATCGTTGGAATATCCAGCTTCGAGGGTGAGGCAACCTGGCATGGCTTCCTGTGGGACGGTTCAATGCACGACTTGGGTGGCTCATTAGGGGGGAGCTTCTCGCAAGTGTACGGCATCAGCGAAGCCGGCGACGTTGTCGGCTTCGCCAGTCTCGCAGGAGATACAACCTACCATGCAGCCCTGTGGAGAGGTATCGGGAAGATCACGGATCTTGGAGTCATCGGCGGAAATTTTCCCTGCAGCTCCGCACACTCGATTAACGCCAAAGGGCAGGTGGTGGGTGAGGCCACGGATTGTGGCTTTACGTTTCATTCATTCTTGTGGGAGGATGGCTCACTTTTCGACCTGAACGACCTGATTCCGCCCTCTCCTCTAGTACTGGCGAGCGCCCAAACGATCAACGATCGAGGAGAAATCGCCGGCACCGCATTCGACGCTAGCTTCAACGGGCACGCCTTCCTGCTCATCCCGTGCGATGAGAATCATCCCAGCGTTGAGGGCTGCGACTACTCCCCGGTGGACCCCACGGCAATTGCACAAAGCGAGAAAAACCAAAAGCCGGAGGCGGCTTTGCCTGCGAATGTTCGTTCTCTGTATCAGCAGCAACGCCAACTTCGGTACATTCGGCGCCGTGGCGCGAAGGCCCCGGTAATGGCGCAGAGCGATCAGTTATCGCGATGAACAGGGTCGTCACTGATTTCGCTACGCTACCGAAACGTTAGGAGGAGGCTTGGAAGACGTATGAAATCATCGGTGCGCTTCACGTTTCTTGCTCTTTGCCTCATCCTCGTCGCTGCACATTCAGGGTGTGGGAGCCCGCAAACGGCTTCCATGGCCACGAAGAGGACACTGACGGGACAGTGCATTGGTCGGGTTCAGAATGGCGCCGCCAATCAGTGCGGTTCGGTTCAAGACCTCACAGGATGTCCCGCCGGGCAGGCGGCAATAAAATCGACGTACGCGAGTGACTCTTGTGTGCCGCCTGGACCGGCCGCATTCGTGGACGCCTCACGACCGTGTGGCGGCACAGAGCCCACCGGCCTCACTGTTCTCGGGAACTGTGGAGCAAAATCTAGCCACGCATCCTCGATTGCAGGTGCGCCAGACTCACATGAATGACTGTCCTCCTACGTCGGTCGATCCTCGGGGAGCTAGGCCCGAATGTAAAGGCTCAGAATCGGTCTGCACCGGGAAGACAAAAGGAGACGGAAGATTAAGGGTCTAAGAAGTCGTCGAGGGACTCTGGCGGGGAATTTATGCAACCGATCGTGCGCTTGATCATTCTTCTTTCGTGCCTCACCACCATTGTGATTTTGTCTCAGTGCGACGGCGGGTCACGGTCATCGATTCCGCCGCTGACAATCATACCGGCCTCCTTGCCTAACGGCACTTTAGGAGCGCTCTATAGCCAAACCATTCAGGCGGACGGCGGGGTTGCGCCTTTCACCTGGGTGGTAAGCGCGGGCACGTTGCCTAATAAGCTTAGCTTTGCTCCTCGCGGGGGTAACACTGCGACGATCTCCGGTACTCCGGATACGGCAGCACAGGCAGTCGCGTTCACCATCAAGATCACGGATTCCGCCAACCAGTCGGCCACTCAGTCTTACACGGTTTCCATGCTTGCAGAGCCAGACACTCTCAGTTTCTCGCCTGCTGCGGGTTTGAGTTTCAGCCCGCAGCTTATCGGAACTGCGAGCACCACGCAGTCCGCCACGCTGACCAATACTGGCAGTTCTCCGGTCGTGATCAACGGCGTCACGGCCAGCGGAGATTTCAGCCAAAGCAATACATGCGGTTCGAGAGTGGCGGCGGAAGCGAACTGCACGATCACGGTGACTTTTACTCCCAGCCAGCCGGGACCAACCGGCGCCTCCATTACGGTCACGGACGACACTGCCGGCAGTCCCCACTCACTCCCATTAAGCGGCATCGGCTTGACTACGGGGCCTAATGCCACCCTGTCGGCTGGCAGCCTGTTTTTTGGCTCCGTGGGTGTCGGCACAACCAGCAGGCCCCTGTCCATCATCCTGAGCAATTACGGCACAACGTCGCTGGCCATCGCGGGCATTGCCGCTACCGCTAGCTTCGGCGAGACCGATACCTGCGGTGCAAGCCTCGCTTCGGGAGCGAATTGCACGATCAATGTCACGCTCGCGCCCAGTACCACAGGCAGCGTAACGGGCACGCTCTCGATCACTGACAACGCCCCCGGCAGTCCACGGGTTGTCTCCCTCAGTGGGACCGGTGCTCTCGGCCACGGGTCAGGATATTGCACCAGAAATCCGGGGTCCAGCGCACTGGATGGCTCCTGTTTTCACGGCGGAAATCCTCAAACTAATTGCACAGTGATTTCTGAGCCGACAAGTTGTCCCGTCGGAGCGCAGGCCATAATGCCAACCATTGTGGTAGGCAGCTGTGTGTATGTGAAAGCCGTCCACTACACCGACGCGGGGAGGCTATGCCCTTAGTCTGAGAGTCACAGTTCTCGGGCGAAACATGCGTTGCGACACTCGGGTGTTGTAGCTAGCACAACAAGTGAGAACAAACAACCTCGTCATCCAGGGCGGCCCCGAGCGCGAGTGAAACTGCGCCACGCCAAACTGGGAAGTGCTGCAACCGCGATGAAGCGTTCAGGCTACGCAGTCGGTCACGTTAAATCGCCGTCTCCTGGGGCGCCGCCGCAACACTACGATCACACATCCGAGGCCAAATCACCTGGCAATCCCACGTGATTTTGGAGCAGTGTCCCGTCTTGGAGTAGATTCGATGGCTTTCGCAAATTCTCGAGACCTCATCGACACACAATGGAAAATCCTAGACACACTAATTCCTGAACCGGGGCGTCGTGAGGATCGACGTGCGGTCTTGAACGGTGTTCTGTGGGTACTGCGGACGGGCGCTCCATGGGCAGACGTTCCCGAGCGTTATCCGTCTTACCAGACTTGCCATCGCCGATTCCAACAATGGGTCCGCTCTGGAGTGATGAAAGGAGTTCTAGAAGCTCTGGCCATCGATCTCAAAACCCGCGGTGCTCTTGATGTAAAGGAAGCCTTCATCGACGGGAGCTTCGCACCCGCCAAAAAAGGGGCACCGAAGTAGGAAAGACAAAACGCGGCAAGGGAACCAAAATCATGGCAGTGGCGGACCGGCACGGTCTTCCCGTTGCCGTGTGCGTTGAAAGCGCTACGCCGCATGAAGTGAAGCTAGCCACTACCGCACTTGTCCAAAGTGATTGTCCCGGACGCGCCGCAGAATTTGATCGGGGACAATGCTTATGACTCAGACAAATTGGACGCAGAACTTCGGCAATACGGAATCGAACTAATCGCTCCCCACCGTTGCAATCGAAGAAACAAAACGCAAGATCTTCGGCGCATGCGCCGGTATCGGCGCCGCTGGAAGATTGAAAGACTGTTTGCCTGGCTACAAAACTTCCGCAGGTTGGTCGTCCGCTACGAACGATATGCTGAAAACTTTCTTGGGATGCTCTACCTCGGCTGCTGCTTAATTCTGTTGAGGCATTTGTGAGATGGCTTCTAAACTAAATCGGCTCGCATCGCGCACGGGAAAATTGGCCACGGCTCCGGCGTCGATTGCCTTTGCAGACTCCGATGCATTCGACGCTGTTCGCACTGGGACTGACCTCGCAGATGAAGCGTGTGGTCAGGAGCGACGAGGCTTGCTGGTTGGTCCCGAGACGGGATTGAACAATAGTTAACACGCGTGGCAAAGTTCCGGAAACTCAAAATACCGATAGGATGGATCGCTTGAACGTGTCGTGTTAGTCCCTTCGTGCTTCGCGAAGGTGTTATTGTTCTGGCGAACCAGCCAAGGATCTGATCAGTTTGCTTACGCTGTGAGCGACGCTGAACGACTCTGCCACAGAGATCGTATCGAGCAGTCCAAGTCCGCACGTCGCAGTGATCATCGCGCGCTGAGCAAATTTCTGCGGATCGCCAGCCAGGGAGGCTGCTTTCAACCAGCGAATAAAGATGGTCGCTGAATCGACAGCGTTCAGACCTGGGCGAGTGGGGACTATTCCGTAGGCAACCGCTCCACCCTGGTTCATGAAGTCGAGCGCATGCCAGTCGGCAAAAAACCGGTCCAGTCCCTCATGGGCGTCGAACGAAAGGATATCCGGCTTAACGCGGCACATACGCTCGAATGGACGCGCTGCGCAGCAATGCAGTCCCGCATAGGCTCCACGAATTCGAGCGTCCTCCAGTGTGGCCGCCAAAGCGTTGAGCCGGTGCTCCTCTGAGACGCCGTTCGCCACAGGTAGGTCCAGGCACAAGGCTGGTTCGTCAACAAAGAGCAGCACAGGCAGCCCAGCAGATCTGAGGCGATTAATCTGCCAGGCGATGATCTGTGACACATGAAATGCGACGGCTGCAAAAAGTGCTGGATCGGATAGGAAGGGCCGGCCCTTGTGGAAGAGATAGGCCGACAGCGTGATGGGGCCCTCGATCTGGCCCTTGACGGCGACTGCGGAACTAAAGAGACCAGATGACAGAGCTTCTTCGAACGCACCAAAGCCTGCTGCGTTGGCCGGCGTCAACTCACCACTACTCCGGTGAAGGATTTCCAGCACCGAATTGAGTTGGCCTTCTTTTACCTGATAACCGTAGCCTTCGTTGCGAGGCTCAATCAGCTCTTCCACAACACCGAGGCCTTGGCCGACGATACTCTCCCGTTCCGAGAGTTGAGGCAACTGAGGCCAAAAGGGAACTTCTGGCGAAAATTCGGCGACTGACCGAATTGCCGATGTAGTGGATGTAAGAGGCAGACTGCCAATGCCCGTGACCGCGCCTGCCGCGACGAAAGGGGCTCGGCTGGTGTGAGATGGAATAACTGTGGGTTGCACGATTTCAATTCTCCGCAGAAAGCCTTGCCGTGAAGCTCTTTCGAGCTAAGTAGCATTCTCAAGACGGCACATCGTCTTTACGGTGGAGCGACCGCGCCGATTTTCGCCAGAGTTTTCTCTCGCGCGCTTGCGGACTTCAAAGGAACCTTCAACCGCATCATGACGTGAGTGATTTCACCCTCCAGAGTTGAGCCCGCCAATCGCTATAATAAAAGAGGCGTCCTTCGGTGCGGAAGTGTGGCAGAGCTAGAGTAGAACGAAAGCACGTCGTTGAACTAAAAGAGTGAATTTCGGCCAAGTGCTTCTAGGCTTCGCGGGGACGTTGCCAAAATCGGGACGCTAAAGGCCAACAGGAAAAAATGACGAGAGCCGATCAACATCCTCTTGAAAAGATTCTCGAGAGTCGAATTGCCATCATCGATGGAGCGATGGGCACTACGATCCGCACCTATGGCATGACGGAAGCGGACATCCGCGGAGAGCGGTTCAAGAACTCGGCGAAGGGCCTGCTGAACAACGGTGACCTCTTCTCCCTGACGAAGCCAGAGATGATCGGTGACATCCACCGCCGATTTCTGGAAGCAGGGGCGGACATCATCGAGACGAACACCTTCGGCGCCACCAGCATCACTCAGAGTGAATTCTTTGTCGACGATCCGCGGGAGCAGGGCAGCCGGAAGGATCCCGCATTTTATCAGAAGGTCATCGAAGATCCGTTCCTCGGCAGCGTGGCTTGGGATATCAATGAGCAATCGGCGCGGCAGTGCCGTGAGTGGGCCGATCATGTTGGCACTGCAACCTCGCGTCAGCGGTTCGTGGCGGGGTCGATCGGGCCCCTGACCGTATCTCTTTCGAACTCTCCCGATGCCGATGATCCAGGCTTCCGGGTGGTCACGTTCGATCAGGTTAAGACCGCCTACATGCAGCAGGTGCGCGCCCTAATCGCCGGCGGCGTAGACCTGCTCTTGGTCGAGACAATCTTCGACTCTCTGAACGCCAAGGCGGCTCTTGTCGGCATCCGTGAAGTGTTCGATGAAAACGGCAAGAAGTTGCCGGTAATGATCTCGGCGGCGGTGGGGCGTGGCGGCGAGACGATGATCTCGGCGCAGACGACTGAGGCGTTCTGGAACGCGGTGCGGCACGTGAGACCGTTGTCGGTGGGCCTCAACTGCTCTCTCGGGCCTGATCTCATGTATCCGTTCCTAGAGGAGCTCTCGGAGAAGGCCGACGTGGCGATCTCGTGCTACCCAAATGCTGGGTTGCCGAATCCCCTCTCGAAAACCGGGTTCGACCTGGGGCCTCAGGACATGGCGCGTTATCTGGGGGATTTTGCACGGGCAGGGCTGATCAATATCGCCGGCGGATGTTGCGGCAACACGCCCGAGCACATCGCGGCTATCGCCAAAGCGCTCGAAGGCCAGCCTCCGCGAAAGTGGAGGAAGCAGCCCACTGAGGAGTCCCTCGCCAATCAGATTGAGAGTCGAGTGTGAGCGTGTCTGATAGCGCGATCGCGGTCGAGCACACTCCGACGAAGCCGCTCCGTCTCTCGGGATCGCAGCCATTCACCCAACAGTCGGGCGTCTTCATCATGATCGGTGAGCGAACCAATGTGGCCGGTTCACCCAAGTTCGCGAAGTTGATCAAACAAGGCAAGTATGAAGAGGCGGTCAGCATCGCGCGGCAGCAAGTCGAGAACGGAGCCAATGTCCTCGACATCTGCATGGACGAGGGCATGATCGACGGGGTCACGGCCATGACACGCTACTTGCAGTTGCTGGCGAGTGAACCGGAAGTTGCCAAGGTGCCCTTTATGGTGGACTCCTCAAAATGGGAGGTCATCGAGGCTGGGCTGAAGTGCCTGCAGGGCAAGGGCATCGTCAATTCGATTTCGCTGAAAGAAGGCGAAGACAAGTTTCGCAAGAACGCCGCCACCGTCCTCAAATATGGGGCGGCAGTGGTGGTGATGGCCTTCGACGAAAAGGGTCAGGCAGCGACTTACGAGGACAAGATCCGCGTGTGCGAGCGCGCCTACCGGATCCTGGTCGACGAGGTTGGTTTTCCGCGCGAAGACATCATTTTCGATCCGAATATCCTTACCGTTGCCACTGGCATGGAGGAGCACAACAACTACGCAGTTGACTTCATCAACGCCACGCGCTGGATCAAAGCCAATCTGCCGCATGCCAAGGTTAGCGGCGGCGTGTCTAACATCTCCTTCAGCTTCCGAGGCAATAACAAGGTGCGCGAGGCAATGCACTCTGCCTTTCTTTATCATGCCATCACGGCGGGCATGGACATGGGTATCGTGAATGCCGGGATGCTCGAGGTGTATGAGGAGATTCAGCCTGAACTGAAAGTGCTGGTCGAGGACGTGCTGCTAAACCGCCGTCCCGACGCGACCGAGCGGTTGGTGGAGCTCGGCGAATCGCTCAAGGGCGCGGGCGCAGTCGTGAGTGAAAAGAAGGCCGAGGAGTGGCGCAGTGGCACGGTCGAGGAGCGTCTTTCTCACGCGCTGGTTAAGGGAATAGATACGTACATTGAGATCGATGCCGAGGAAGCTCGCGTCAAACTGGGCCGCCCTCTATTGGTGATCGAAGGCCCACTGATGGCCGGCATGAGTGTAGTCGGTGATTTGTTCGGCGCCGGCAAAATGTTCTTGCCCCAGGTGGTCAAGTCCGCCCGCGTGATGAAAAAGGCCGTGGCGCACCTCACGCCCTTCATGGAGGCCGAGAAAGATGCGATGGCCGCATCTGGCCAAGCGGTCAGGGCACAGGGAAAAATCGTACTGGCGACCGTCAAAGGTGACGTTCACGACATTGGCAAGAACATCGTCGGCGTCGTACTCGCCTGCAATAACTACGAGGTCATCGACATGGGGGTGATGGTCCCCTGCGAAAAGATCCTCGAACGCGCCAAGGCAGAACAGGCGGACCTGATCGGACTCAGCGGGTTGATCACTCCGTCTCTGGACGAAATGGTGCACGTGGCCCGTGAGATGGAGCGTCAGGGCTTCAAGTTGCCGCTGCTTATCGGCGGCGCAACCACGAGCCGTGCGCACACCGCGGTTAAGATTGCGCCGCACTACAGCGAGCCTGTGGTTCACGTACTGGATGCCAGCCGGGCGGTGCCCGTGACGACCAGCCTTCTGAGCGATGAGGGAAAACCGGCGTTTGTGGCACAGCATCGCGCCGATTACGAGGCACTCCGCAAGGCCCATTCCGCGCCGCGCCTTTCGATCGTCACCCTTGAGACGGCACGAAAAAGACGAACCCCTATCGAGTGGCGGCCAGAAGACCTGCCAACACCAGCGTTTACCGGTGTGCGCGTGCTGGACAACTTTCCACTGGCGACGCTGCGTGATTTCATCGACTGGACGCCGTTCTTCCATACCTGGGGACTGAAGGGCGTTTATCCTCGTATTCTTGAGCACGATGGACAGGGTGCACAAGCACGTCAGATCTTTGCCGAAGCCAATGCTCTTCTGGATGTCATCATCGAGAAGAAGTTGATTACGGCACGAGGGGTATACGGCTTCTTTCCCGCCAGCGCGGTGGGCGACGATGTCGAGTTGTACACGAACGACACCCGTAAGGAGGTCCTCGAACGATTCCACTTCCTCCGCCAACAATCAAACAAGGAAGGCAATGAGCCGTGCCGATCGCTCGCGGACTTTATCGCACCGAAGGAAACAGGGTTGCCCGATCATATCGGTGCGTTCGCGGTCACCAGCGGGATCTGCTTGAAGGAACTGTGCGACGGGTTCAGGGCCAAGCACGACGACTACAACGCGATCATGGCAGAGGCCATCGCCGATCGACTGGCTGAAGCGTTCGCCGAATGCCTGCACAAGCGAGTGCGGGATGAATGGGGTTACGGTCGTGAAGAAGGCCTGAGCAATGAGGATCTCATCCAAGAAAAGTACCGCGGCATCAGGCCGGCCGCAGGGTACCCGGCATACCCGGATCACACGGAGAAGGGCACACTTTGGCGTTTGCTCGATGTGCAGGCGAACACCGGGATGTTGATTACTGAGTCGTTTGCGATGTGGCCCGGATCGAGCGTTAGTGGGCTTTACTTTGCCCACCCGGAATCGCGATATTTCAGCCTCGGTAAGATCGACCGCGATCAGGTCGCCGACTATCACGAACGCAAGGGGATCAGCGTGGCAGAAGTCGAAAGATGGCTCGGGCAAAACCTGAACTACGATCCTGCCGAATAGTATTCGGCCCGTTGCGCTAGCGGACGTCCCAGGGTGGGGAATTTAGCGCCCCGACCCTCCGCAGAGTTTCCGGTGGTTGATCCCGCTGTGGCGCTGTTCCCGGCGGGCGCAGCTAGCACAAAGGCCGAAGGCGGCAGTCCCCCCACGGTAGCCGCATCTCCGGCCTTCAATGCATAGGGCCCGCTGAACAGCATCACGCGAGGCTGCTCAGCTTGCCCCTTCGGTTGGACGCCTAACCAGCGCCCTCCCCCCGAATCGAATAAGTCGCCAGGCAATCCTTGACTCGTCGTCGAACCCAACATCACGGTGCGCAGAAGAGCGCGTCACATACCATCCACCACGCCGGATTGAACTGGAATCCCCACCCACAAACCGCGCAACTCGTGCTCTGCTTACAGAAATCGGAAAAGGAGAAAGATCTTTCTCTCGGAGAAGAAAGACTTATTCGGACGTTACAAACGACTCCGAAGTTCCCGTTTGAGTTGGCTGGGAGCCGTCTGCTTTGACCGCCCCCAACTTCCCTGCACCCGTAAAAGCGAAAAGCGCCGCGAAAGTGGCTCACGAGCTGAAAAGATTTTTTAGCGGGGCGCGGCCCCAGGGCCCGTCGGACGGTTCTGGCCGAATCGGTAGCCCATTTAACTTTCCCGCGAAACGGGGGTGGCTCTTGGCCACGGCAGTTGGGTGCTTCCGCGCAGAGGATCCGGGTTGGGGGGCTTTAGCAGCGTCGAACGATGCCTGGTTCGATACGAAATCCTTAATTCGTTTTGTGCGAGGGGAATGCAGGTACGCTATCGATGGTCGGCGTTCACCTTTTCGAGAGCAGCATCGCACCGTGAAATTTCGTTTGTAATCTTGTCCGGTTGTGAGGCATCCCACCGTGCGAGCGGCGCTTTCTGCTTCAGGAGCCGCCAAATATCAAGGCTCTTTCGATAGCAGGACCGGGCTTGGTGCCAACTCGCGATCCTCGAAGTTTCGAGGCCGCCGGGTTGCAGGGCTAAACGCGAATAGGTTTCCCCCAAGGCGGCGTAGGCGTAGGCAAGGTCTGGCGCCTTGTAGTAAGTGTCGGCCTGGTCGGCGCCTGCCAAACTCTCCATGATCCGAAGGGCTTTGCGAGCGGATTCAATGCCCTCAGCCGGCTTGCCCTCAGCGGCAAGAGCCTTGCCGATACCCATGTAGCACTTGCCGAGGTAGCGCATCGCCACCACGTCATGGGCGTCCGACGAAGTAAGTTCCTGGTATCCCGCCAGGGCGAACTGGTAGTGAGCTAAAGCTTGCGCGGGAACGCCCTTCTCAGCGAGGTAATATCCAATCTGGTGCTCGGATTGGAAAAGGAATTGTCGCAGCGTGGCATTCTGCGCATCGGACTTTACCAACCGCGCCATGATGTCGCGCGCTTGTTTCTGAAGGGAAAGCGCGGAGTCTAAATCGCCCTGCAAGTACACAACCTCCGCCATATAGTCGTGCACCCCCGCAAGGTTGGTTTGCACTTGTTTCTGGAGCGCCGGAGAACCTCGGGTAATGGCTTCGCGGATGGCCACGGACTTACGAAAATAATCCAGCGCGGTCGCTAGATTACCCATGTCGGCAAGAGTCGCAGCCATCGCGAAATAGGTCCCAGCAACCGCTTCTTGGGTTTCCGGGTCGTCTTTTTGCTCCACCGCCAGCCGCTCGGCGATGAGGTACGCGCGTTGGAGAGCTTCCAGTGCGGCGCCAAAATCATTTGTGGCTCCCAGGCTGAAGCCAAGTTTCGCGTATATGGTAGCCAAGGCCACACGATCGTCGGGGGTACCCCGATCCTCATCCGCCAGCTTGAGTCGGAGGCGGAGGGAATTGCGATAGCTTTCAATGGCTCCGGCAGTGTCGCCGAGATTTGCGAAGCGGGGGTTCCCTTGGACGTCACCCACTCTCTCATACGCCGATGCCAATTCCCGCGTCAGGGAAGGATCATTGCCACCCTCCGCTGATAAGCTGTCGAGGTATTGCCGTGCGCGATCGACGAGAAGCTTACGCGCCGACGTTGATCCGGGAAGGTCGCGAATGCTGTCGTGGATTTCAAACATCAGCGAATTGGCCATCGCTCGGACGTCGTTGAAACGCCGCTCCGCGCGGGCCTTTTCCTGACGAGCCAATTCCGCCTGCCGCTGGGCGGCGCGAGCTTCGCGGAAGGTTACGATGAGAGCGGCCACCAACACGACCGCTACGACCGCGGCCGCTAAAACGCTCGCTCTATGACGAGCAAAAAATTTCGACGCCCTGTAGCGCGCAGTGTCCTTGCGGGCAATTACCGGCAGGTTCTGAAGGTGCCGTCGAATGTCCCCGGCAAACTGTTCTACCGAGCTGTACCGGTTCCGGGCTTCCTTGCGCAACGCCATCAGAACGATATTGTCCAAATCGCCGCGCAGGCCCTTGTTATGCCCCTTCGATGGGGCATTCCGCACCGGGGTCATTGTTCCCGGTGTTCCTATATCTTTTCCAGTTTTGCGGTCGCCGGCGATCATCCTACTCACCGCGCTGCTCGGCCGCTCCGGTTCGACTTCACAGACCGCCCGAGCGAGTTCATGCGGAGTGCGGCTGGCGAGCCGATAAGGGCTGCGACCGGTTAGTAATTCGTACAGGACCACTCCGAGGGAATACACGTCGGAGGCGGTTGTGATCGACTCTCCCTTGACTTGTTCGGGGCTGGCATATCCGGGAGTGAGCGCCCGGAACACCGTCATCGTTGCCTCGGCGCCTCCACTGGAGGGGTCAAGCAGCTTGGCAATTCCGAAATCGAGCAGCTTTGGCGTTCCGTCGGCGCCGACCAGGATATTGCCCGGCTTGATGTCGCGATGGATGATCAGGCGCTGGTGCGCATACTGAACCGCCTGACACACCTGCAGGAACAGGTTCAGCCGGCCCTCGCTGCCCAACTGGTGATGGTCGCAGTACTCGTCGATCGGCTCTCCTTCGATCAACTCCATCACGAAGTAAGGAGCTCCGTCCCGGGTAGTACCACCGTCCAACAAACGCGCGATGTTCGGGTGGTCCAAGCTGGCCAGAATCTGGCGTTCGTTCTTGAAGCGGCTGACAATGAACCCTGAATCGTGCCCGGCATGAACAAGCTTGACTGCGACCTGTTTCTGATACTGATCGTCGGCCCGCACCGCTCGGTACACGGTGCCCATCCCGCCTTCGCCGATAGGTTCGACAATTTCGTAGGGACCGATGCGGTAGCCGATCCTCGGGTCAGTGTCGGCGCGAGAAGTGGCGCCATCGGCCTCGAGCGTCGCGCGGAGCAGGTCCGTTCCAGCGTGCTGCTCTGCGGCCAGCAGCGGCTCGACCTCAGCACGAAGAGAAGGATCGCCCGCACACGCCGCGGCCAGGTACGCGGCGCGTCGCGAACGATCCAACTCGAGGACGTTCCCGAGTACTTCCTTGATCTGCTGCCAGCGTTCGGGGGTCATGATGTCAAAAAGCCTTGCGCGTCATCTCGTTGAAGGCTCCGGTGGTGATCGGTGCATTGCCGAGCACAGAGGCGACCTGTCAAGCGGCGCGCGCCGCAAACAACAGGGGCAGGCCCATCGCGGGCCTTGCGGTCTCCGCCAGTCCAGCGGGTCAGGAGTCGGGCTACCTGGATTGAAGAAGCCGAAAGCACGGCGCCTCTCATTCTGGGGGGAAGAGGGCCAGTCGAATAAGGTAACCCGCTTTGAAGCAGGCGTCAATTCTCGATCAATCGGGCCACAAACTGCTTATCCTATGCCTGGCGCGCCGCCAGTTTTGTGAGCCGTCTCCCCAGAGTCATGACTCCCTGTTCGCTTAATTTGGTGTAGGAGCCAAGCTCGCGCGGTAGCCCAATCTCTTTTGACTGTCGCAGGGGAGACTTTCAGCACCTCTGAAGTCTCCTCGATGGAGAGGCCGCCAAAGTATCTCAGTTCCACGATACGGCTCTGCTGTAGATCGAGTTTCTCAAGCTCATTCAGCGCATCGTCTAACAACACCAGATCCACGTTTCTGGCTTTCGCTGGCACGGCTGCTTCATCCAGGGCGACCTTGTATCCCCCCTCCCGCTTCGCCGCCCGCCGCCCGCGCGCATATTCGACCAGGATCTGTCGCATCAACTGGGAGCAAATCGCAAGAAAGTGGGCGCGGTTCTCAAATTGCACATTGCCCCTCTTTTTCAGGCGAAGATAGGCCTCATGAACCAGGGCGGTACTCTGGATGGTGTGGTCCGAGCGTTCCTTGCGCAGCTGTTGGTGAGCCAGCCGGCGGAGTTCGTCATAGACGAGAGGCAGCAGAACGTTGAGGGCCGCCTGATCCCCCGCTTTCCATTGATCCAAGAGCTCAGTGATTTGCTTCGGTTGAACTTCGGGCATGCAATCCCCGCTCCCCCGGCGGAGGCGTTCTGCGAAAGATATTCCGAACTCGATCCGAAGTCAACGAGTTGGAAGACCGAAAGTGACCGAACTCCCTTGTCAATCAAGGTTACAAACCTTCCTGCGTGGCCGGAGAATTGTTCTGAAATTCGGGCGTATCAACTACCGATTTAGCCAGCGACTGACTACAAAGATCTGCTCCAACGTGGCGGGCTCGTCCGCGATAATTTCTTCGACTTCCAGTTCATTGAAAAGGTTCATAATCGCTGGCCGGCGCCGGCAACGACATGGTACTCCAGCGTCTGGGGCAAAGCTTTGCCCGTTTATACGGTAAAGGAGGCTTGCTCGTCACCGATATTGATCTCCCTGCTGCTACCGGCGTTCTGGCAGCGCCGCAAATACGCGTAGACTCGGGCTGCGGCGGCGACAGATTCTGGCTGATTCTGGCTATTGCGCCGACGCGGGGAAAATCGGCAGCTTGGCGATGTCTCTTGGTTCGTGCTGGATGACAACTATGGCGTGCAGGTTTCTCGCGATATCCTTGAAACGCGCAAGCGATGCGAGCGACTGGCTACGATCAGTGTTGAATGACGGCACACCGTTAGTGACATAGTTATCCCGAAAATGCGCGACATCGCCAGACAACAAGACATATCCCGTGAGGGCAAGCTTCACTAACAAACCGTGATGGCCCGGCGTGTGTCCCGGCAGGTCGAGCATCACTACCGTTCCATCGCCAAAAACATCCTTATCACCCCTAACACCTTCTACCAGGCCACCGCCGCTGATCCAATGTTCAAGCGGTTTGGCGAAGGGGTTGCTGGGCTTGCGCAATGCGTCGAGGTCACCCTGCCCAATCAGCAGCTGCGCCTGTGGAAAAGCAGCGGCTTGCCCTGTATGGTCATCGTGGTAGTGGCTGATCCCAATTAAGCGAATAGCAGCAGGGGATATGCCGATCTTCGCAAGTTGCCCAACCAGTGTGATTGAAAGAGTTTCGCCTGTGGATGCTTTCCCCTTAAGCGGCAGCTCAACGTCATCTGCCGTCAGTCCGGTATCCCATAGCATGTAGGTTTCACCATGCTTGATCAGATAACAGCTCGCCGTCAGCACTTTCGACCGCCCGATGTAAGCATACGTATCAGAGTACATATTAAGATCATCGACGTTGATAGTTCCGCAGTCCAGCCGCCACAGCGTGACCTGAGCTGATGCCGCTGACGCTCCCGTCGAGCTCAAGAAGACACTCAGCAGCAACAGTATCCAATTCCTCAAGCTGCACTCCTCTGAAGTATAGTACGGCATGTTCTACTGCCTTTTAGCAGGTGACCAAGGAACCTCGAACTTCGCGAATGACCTTCAGCAGAAAGTCTACGTGCTCCTAGCTTAGCGATGGTTGACACTGCACCCCCGAAGCACCCTTTTCCCATGGATGTTCGTGCCCGACAGGAACACCCGCACGAGGTCTGGCCGAACCGGCCGAGTATCGCCTTCGCGAGTTGCGCCTGATCGTAGTTCTTGACATACGCGTCGAGGTCCGGAGAAATCAATGGTTCCATTTTCCGAGCGACCAGCGTCGGTGACCTATTCGGACAGTCAATCGAGCGGGTTGGTTCCTTCTGTTGCTTTGAAGGACCATAGCCAAGCTCGCCCGTCTCCTTCATTCACACCGTACAGCACCTCTCCGTAACTTACCAGCCGTTTCAGCACGACCACCACCGATGCCTTTAGGTCTTTGTGTCTCGCAAACAGGGCAGGGTTGTCTTGTCGGATCCTGTCACATAGCTCACGAACGGTAAGCGGTTGGGAATCCTCCTTCAGTATGCGACGGCAGGTTTCGGTGAGCCCAGGATGAGAGCGCTCGCCGACGCCGTGTTCATGTTTGCGGAGCAGGCGCTTCAGTTCTTGGTTGAGAATGTCGGAGCCTGAAATATCGGCAAGGCCAGCGAGTGGGTGCCGGACCAATCTGATTCGTTTCAGAAGCGTCGTCTGCTCAAGCAACAGCAGTTGCAAATGGTGCTGTAACCGTCCGATAACGTGGCCTGTGTCTTCGACAGTGGTGGCTAAGGCGGGGACGGGTTCGGCAGAAGATCGTGGTGGTAACGCAGTATTGGACAGAGCAACGTGTGCTGACATCGACTGTTCCGCTGACCTCAACTACGTAGTTCCTCGTAACAACTGTTCACCTTATACTTTTGCAGCTATTAGTCCGAACATTCCAGGTCTCAAATCACTTCGACCACGGCGGCACAATGCCCATCATCCTCGCGTACGCTACAAGCTGGCCCATGTGCTCGTTGTTATGGACGATGATTCGCAGGAAAATATCGTCCACTGTCGTGTCTGTGTTGAAGATTTTCGTTTTTCGCTGCAGATCCGTGGGCGTTGCAGCAGCGCGAGCCTCTTTCACCGCCTCCAACGAGCGCTTCAGCCAGCCAATCACGTCGGCCTTGGAAGTCACCGTCGTTCCCATGCCGTCCTTAAGGTCAGAGGGCATTTTGGATCCGATCGCGTTCAGCATCAGGAAATTTGCTCGCACGATGTGCATATACACTTCACTAGTGGAGCGGACTCCGGTCGCCGGCCGCCACGCGAATTTGTCTTGCGGCATCGCCTCGGCCAGAGAGATTAATTGCCCTGACACGTGATTCCATTCGCCCTCGTATCCCTGAAACACATCGGGCGCCTCTTGAGCGAACAACATCGAAGCGTTAATTAATAACCACAGCAACGCGGCTCCTACTAATTTTGTTTGCATAGGGCAGTTCCTCCTATAGGCCGATTAAGATGGACCTGAGCCGGTTTAGACGGCTGTCCGCTGCTAACGGCAACAAATGACAGCTCCTACTCGGCAAAACCCTCCATACCGATCCACAGCTGCGCCAGGAGTTGCAGATTCTTCTTGTACGTACGAGTGACTGTGAACTCCTTCCCCCCACGCACACGGAGCACATACTCGCCCGTGGACCACGGATGAATCTCTTCAACCAATGCTGCGTTCACCAGGACAGATCGATGAATTCGCACAAACCCGTGCCGGGTGAGTTTTTCCTCAATGGTCGAGATAGACTCTCGCAGCGTGTACGAACTTGAAGTATGGAATAACAAGACATACTTTCCTTGGGCTTCCACCGCGATAACATCCGCCGGGTCCATGAAGAAAATTCTCCCCTTAGCCTTGATCGCAATGCGCGCAGCCGTCCGCGTCGCAAGCGTCCGTTTCTGGGGAGGCAGCGGCAGTTCCTCGTACGCGTCCTTAGCGACTTCACGAATATGCGGATCGCCGTTATCCAAGAGACCTCCATTCCCGGTTTCGTTAATGCTCCACGTGCGCGAGTCCATCGTGACCTGCACGGCAGCTAATCGGCGTCTACCTCCAGTTCATCTTGCTTCCTCGACATCCTCAGGCTCTCGCTGCTGTTGGGCGCCGTGTCTCCACTGGCTGACTTCAGCTTCGCCTATCAGGGCTTGCTGCTCAAGCCGGCAGAGAAGAAACCATAGCCGGTAAGAGAGACACCCCGCGCTTGAAAACATCGGCCCATTCTCTCGCACTGCGGTGTGTCCGTAACTGACTGGGGCCGCCGTTCCATTTCGTATCAGGGCGCAATTTCGGCATATTTCTGATAAACTTTCGCAAAGAACTTCCGTATATCGTCAAGCAGGAGATCGGGCTGTTCCAGAGCCGCGAAATGTCCTCCTCTCGGCATCTTTGTGTATTGCACAACATCATAGGTCTGCTTAATCCAGCTAAGCGGAGTGGCGTACACCTCCTTCGGAAAATCCGCGTAGGCGACGGGAGTCTCTAACTTTGGCAGAGGCGCTGCCTGTTCTCGCGAGATCCGGTCTTCGCGATAGATCCGCATCGCAGAACCCACCGTATCAGTCACCCAGTAGAGGGTGACATCGGTCAAAAATGTGTCGCGGTCTACCGCGGCAAGAAAGTCCCCGTCGTTATCGGTCAGAATTTGAAACTTATCCACCATCCAGGCTAACCACCCGACAGGAGAGTCAGTCAGGGCATAGGCGAGAGTTTGCGGTTCACTGGCTTGGAGGTTGAAGAAGCTGCTTTCGCCCCGTTGAAAAAATGAAAACCGTCTTCGTTCCAGGTCGCTCATCTGTGCAATCGCCTCTTGGCTCGGCGGAGCCGCATAAAGAAGGTTCAGGTGGAGTCCGATTACATGGGCAGGTGCAGTGCGAGCGATATCTTGGGCTATGGTAGAACCCCAGTCACCGCCCTGGATGCCGTATCGAGAGTACCCCAAGCGATCCATCAGAACAATGAAGGCCCTCGCCATACGTTCCGGTCCCCAGCCGCGAGTCGTTGTTGGTCCGGAGAATCCAAATCCAGGAAGCGAAGGAATGACGACGTGAAATGCCGGGCTATGGCTGTCCTTGGGATGGGTCAGCGGCTCGACGAGAGCGAGAAATTCAAGAATCGAACCGGGCCAGCCGTGAATCAACAGCAACGGTATTGCGTCGGAGCGTGGCGAGCGTTGATCGATAAAATAAATCTGCTGTCCATCAATTTCTGTGGTGAACTGGTCAAAGCGGTTGATCTTCGCTTCTTGTGCACGCCAGTCGTAATTGTTCTCCCAATAATCCCTCAGCTCTCGGACCTTCTTGCTGTCGGCGCCGTACTCCCAAGTCGTGCCCGGAAGTTGATCGGGCCACTTGGTCTCCGCCAAACGGCGCCGAAGATCCATCAGCACGCGGTCTGGAACATGCACTTGGAACGGTTGGATTGGGGCGGGCTCTGGCTTTGCCGGCACCTGCGCTTCTCCGAGCGCAGCTAACGGGAACAAAAGCAACAAGCCCAGCAGAAGCCTCCCGGGCTGCGAGACTGTCCTTGTTCCTCTCTCGAACCGCTGTTTCATGGGCACTCTCACCTTTCCACGGGCTGAAATCAGTTAAGGCAGACCGGCCCAGGTTTGCATCGCATTCCGGGCTCCGTTTAGGGGAGCACTCGCGTTACTTGATCCTTCCCAAAGCCAGGGGACCTTCCAAGCCGAGAGGCTTTTCACGTTCAAGGCTCGCGTCAAACTCACACCCAGATCGCTCAGTCCAGCCAATACAATTTCCCCTCTTTCACTTCGCCTCCGTCACTTGCTCCCGCGCTTCGTTGTATGTCCCGAACTTCTTCGCCACTACCTTCAGCGTGGGACAAAACTGCACACACGTGTGCTCGACGGCGGCGTGAGCGTCGTGGCACGACCAGCAGACGTTGCCCTTGGGCATGGCCTCGGCGGTTTTGCTGTCGACGTTGAAAAAGTAGTAGGCCCACTTATCCGGATTGCGCGCCGAATCTTTTACCTCGGCGACAAGCCCCGTCAGATCGGTCTGGTAGTGGCCCTTCTGGTTGATGGAACCTGGGCTCGCTGCATCCCGTTCGTCAATCATGAACATGCTCTGCCCCGGCCATTTGCCCGACTTCGCGAATTCCTCATAGGCCCGGCGCTGGACAAAAACATTGGTAAACATCCGCTCACACTCATTCGCATTGCTAATACAACTTGACTGGGTCCGCCGTTCCATCCGACCACCAACCCGTGGGAACCATGAAATTGTCGATCGGTTCAGGAACGCCCCTGAACTGTGGATGCAGCATGACGGGAGAACCGGGAAGATCCGCACCCAAAGCGGAACCGCCCACGAGCGGAGTGTAAAACATCAGGTGAGCGATCCAGTTGTGGTGGCCGTTGTCGCTCAGGTACTGTTCCTTCGACATCATGTAGGCCATGGATCCAGGCTCCAGGGGTGGCATCCCTTGCCTTACGAATGTCTTCATGCCTTCGAAGATCTGAGCTTTGGATTGACCGGCCAACACCATCTCCGTTCTTTTATACGTACCTGGCAGGAGGGAGCGGGCAGCCAGCGGGTTGTAGCAGACCGGCCCTCGAACTTTAGGGTTCCAAAACATGTCAGCACCATCACCCTCGAATGGGCCCATCCACGCTCGCTCCACAGCGCATACGAAACCATTCTTGCCTTTGACTGCGGTTTCATAGCCGTGCCGTCCAAGGACGAGGACGTCGGCATCGCCCGAGATGGCCTGGGGCGCCGCACTCCGCGCCATGGCAATCTCTGCGTCTCGATCCATTAAGTACTGCTCAAGCGGAGCCATGTTCGGATACGGTCCTTTGGCGTCCTGGGTTTGCGCTGGCCAGCACTCGCCGAGCATGACAGCCAGCACAACAGCTCCCAATGCGATCATTCTGACTATCTCTTGCTTCATTGATTCCCCCTTTTGGGAATTAAAAGAGTCATACGTACCGGTATGGATGTCATGAATCCTGAAATGGATGTCATAAAGCCTAAAAGCACTTAACAGACACTTGTTGGTTAGGCAGCCTTGACCTGCCGCCCCTTGGTCGGGCCGCCTTTCCCGCGAAGCGACTCCAAAAGACGGATCACGCTTTTTTGGCCCGACTTCATCATCCGAGGATCCTGCGAATTCTTTCCTAAAACGACGTACCCCTCCCACGCCGCGATCAGGAACGTAGCCGTTTCATTCGCGCTTATATCACTCCGCACCACCCGGCGTTTCTGTCCTTCGCGCAGTGCCTCCGCCATGGCGTCGTGCCAGTCCTTATAAACTCTTGCCGTCCTTCTGCGGAATCCCTCATCAAGACCTGACATCTCTTGAGACAGGTTAAGCAAGGGGCAGCCACGCTGAACGTCTTCTCTTTTCAGCGATTCGGACTGAATAATGCGGATCAGAACGTCGATCGGGTTCTCGGCGTCCTGTAAAGGCTGCACCCACTTCCGGTGAAGGTTACTCGCGATGATTTCGTCCGCCACTGCATAGCCAAGGGCTTCTTTATTATCGAAGTGGTGGTACAAGGCACCCTTGGTGACGCCGGCTGCCATCAGAATTGCATTTACGTCGGCGCTGCGAAACCCTGAGCGGTGCATTTCCCGAAAGGCGGCTCTCAGTAAGCGCTCTCGGGTGCGCGCTCCATCGCGTGGCGCGGCTGTTCCGTGACTCGGTCTTCGCTTCCCCCGCAACATACCGGACAGTATGCATGTCCGAATCAATCGGAGTCAAGAGCGAAAGCAATCTCCCGACTCGGTAGACCTACGCACCCCCGACACAGCCGTTTGCCTCTAGTATCGGTTGGCTCGCTCCTAACGTACGAACCAGTATGGATGTATACCATACCAACCGGTAGGCATCGTCGGGTCACAAGAGTCGATTTCGACAGCAATCTCCCGGAATCGGGACTTTTGGGAATTCATCTCCTGTTTGGTGTAGTCCTACCAGCCGCGGTCACAGTCTTACAGAACACGCAACCTCAAACGCAGGACGCACGCTTGAGCATTGTCTTGTTGGCATCCCGCATTTCATAACCACAGATCCGATCATTGATGTAACCGATTGAGAAATCGACGACTACTCTCTGGTTTGCTAATTGCTAACACTAACTTCGTGCAAGTGGGTTGGCGTCTAGCCGGGTTTCGCGGCCGGTCGCAAGGCTCAATCTTTCGGTTGGAGGAAGCAATGCAAACGTGGAGCATGAAGTTGGTTCTGTTTCTCTTCGTTGTGATTCTTGTAGCCAGCGGCATCCCGGCTTGGGCACAAGGCGCTGCTAACACAGGCACCGTTCAGGGCGCCATCACCGACCAGCAAAATGCTCTAGTGGTGGGCGCAACTGTGACCCTGGCCGACACCGCGACCAAAACTTCGCGAAGCGCTACGACCAACGCGAGCGGGCGCTACATTTTCGTAGATGTGAACCCGGGTACCTACGGTATCGCGGTTAGCAAGCAGGGCTTCTCCACTGCGAAGACGGACAACTTGCAAGTAAATGTTGGCTCAGCACTCACGCTGGACCTGACCCTGCAGGTCGGCGGCTCCAACGTAGTGGTTGAAGTGCAGACTACCGGCAGTGAACTGCAGACATTGAACGCGACAGTAGGCAACACGCTTACCAGCACTATGCTCGACAACCTACCGAGCCTGGGCCGCGAAGTGAATACGTTCGTTGAATTGCAGCCCGGAGTGGCGCCGGATGGCAGCGTTGCTGGCGCGGTTGAAGACCAGAACTATTTCTCGCTCGATGGTGGTAACAACAGCAACGACATGGATGGCTCCGGCGGCATCTACCAGACGACCCTGGCTGGCGACCCGACCGGAGGTGTCGCGAATCAGTACACGGCAGCCACCGGCCCGTCTGGCACGGTGCCGACTCCGCAGGACAGCGTCGAGGAGTTTAAAGCAAACTCGGCTGGTCAGACGGCTGACTTTAACAGTTCCGCCGGCGCAGAGGTCAAGATCGTCACCAAGCGCGGCTCCGACGCCTTCCATGGCACGGCTTACGAATACTACAGGGACAACAATTGGTCGTCTAACTCGTGGCAGAACAACATCCCTGGGCAGCACGTCGGCCTTCCAACCTTCCACTATAACCGCTACGGCGGCGCCATTGGTGGTCCGCTCATCCCTAAAGAAGTTCTCGGTGGCAAGACCTACTTCTTCTTTAACTACGAGGGCTTCAACTTCCCCTCTGCGGAGAGCTACTTCAGGGCCGTTCCCTCGGCAGCCATGAGGTTGGGGCTTATCCAGGATTCTCTAGGCGGTTTCTACAACTTGAACCCCTACCCGGTGACCTACAACGGAACGCCGTATGCGGCCAACTTTGGCTGTGGCGGCCCGTGCGATCCGCAGGGCTTGGGCATTACGCCCCTTCTCTCGGCCAACGTGCACAACTCCTCGAGCCGGGGGTCCGGATTGTGGGACAAGTATATGCCGGTGTCAAACACTGCCTGCAATACGAGCCTTGACCCATTCTGCGATGGAGCGAACATCCAGGGATTTACCGCCAACCTGAATATCCCACAAAAGAGCAGGTTCTGGGTGGGGCGTCTGGACCACGATTTCTCCAAGAATTGGCACCTCATGACCAGCTACCGCTACTTCAACCTGCAGAATGCCACGGATTCGCAGGTGGACATCGGTGGGTTCTTCCCTGGCGACACGCTGGGCGTGCCCAAATCCTTGTCGACGTCGCCGCAGCAACCGTGGTTCTTCGTTGCCGGACTTACTACCAACATCACCCCGAACGTTACCAACGACATCCACTACAGCTTGACGCGAAACTGGTGGGCCTATGAAAGGAGAGGAGACGTGCCACAATTCGCCGGGTTAGGCGCCGCGCTCGAAGTCGAGCCGGGTGAGGGCGGTGGCGCACGCGGCAGCCTAGCCCCTTACAACGTGAACAATCAGCAAACCCGCAACCGTTTCTGGGATGGTCACGACAACATGTTTCGCGACGATCTCTCCATGTTGCATGGCAACCACCTGTTCCAGTGGGGCGGCACATACCAGCGCAACTTCGACTGGCATCAGCGCACCGACAACGGCGGCTTCATCAACAACCAACCCGTGTATGACCTGGGCGAAGGTAATTATTCGGAACTCACAAGCGACATAGGAATCTGCTCGCTGTTACAGCCGGGAACGTCAAATTTGCTTATCAACAACTGCGGTGGCTATACCGCGGCCGTATTGGGAATGGTTTCCCAGTCGGCGGTCGTGTTGACCCGCTCAGGTCCCTCCTTAAGCCTGCAGCCTTTCGGGACACCGGCCCAGGCGAGGAGCACCATCCCCTACTACAATGTCTACTTCAGCGACACCTGGCACCTGAAGCCGTCGATAACCCTGACGTACGGTTTGGGCTATGCGCTGGAAATGCCGCCCACCGAACAGAATGGCAATCAGGTCACATTGGTAGATCCGTCGGGCCAACCGGTTACCGCTGCGTCGTACCTGAACCAGCGCAAGAGGGCTGCGCTCGAAGGCATCAACTACAATCCCGAAATCGGCTATTCCCTCATCGGCGATGCCGGAAACGGATTGAAGTATCCTTACAATCCTTATTACGGCGAGTTTAGCCCGCGTGTAGCTTTCGCCTGGTCGCCAACCGGCACGAGCGGGGCGCTGGCCAACACTGTGTTTCGCGCCGGCTTTGGCCGCCAGTACGGCCGCCTGAACGGCGTGAACCAGGTGCTGGTGCCGTTGCTGGCTCCCGGCGTCCTGCAGCCGATAGCATGTATTGGCAACCTGAACACAGGCACGTGCGCATCGGGTGCTACGGCGGCGAATGTCTGGAGGATTGGGCCGTCGTCAGGTGGGCCGCTTGCCTTTAGCGGTCTAGCATTGCCGCAGCTGGGCAACCTGAGCACTCCCACCCTGCCGCAACCCTACTATCCTGGATTCAACGCTCCCACGGCGGGCCCTGGCGAGTACCTGGATCCGAATTTCCGGCCGAGCGTGATTGACTCGTTCAACGTCACGATTCAGCGTCAGTTGTCCCGCAGGATCACGCTGGAAGTGGGCTACATTGGGCGCAGAATCACTCACGAATTCCTGCCCGTCAACCTTAACTCTGTCCCCTACATGTTTACGATGGGTGGCCAGTCGTTCGCCAACGCGTACGCCAACGTAGTGATGCAGTACTGCGGCGGCGTGGCGGGCCTCGCCGGTGGCGGTTGCGCGAAAACCGCTTCTGCGGTCACAGCCCAACCCTTCTTCGAGAAGGCGATGAAACCAAGTTACTGCGCCGGCAGTTCGAATTGCACGGCGGCCGTTGTATCGAACGAAGGCTCCAGGCTCGCCAACGCTCAGGTATGGAGCATGTGGAGCGAGCTGGACGGCGGCAACTCTGCCAACTGCGTGGCGCAAGCACCATGCACCGGACAGGGTTTCACGTTTGGCAACACGATGATGAACACCAACGTTGGAGCCTTCGGACCGCAGACGGCGTCTGGCGTGGCGTCTAACACCAGCTCGGGTTACGGGAACTACAATGGTGGCTTTGTCTCCGTCAAAACGGCTGACTGGAGAGGCGTGACCATGCAGTCGAACCTCACCTGGTCGAGGGCGTTGGGCACGGGAGCTGTCGTCCAGGCCTCCAGCGTCTACACGGCGAACGATCCCTATAACCTGAGCGCTTTTTACGGCGTTCAACCCTTCAATCGCAAGCTTGTGTATAACAACGTCTTTGTGTATCAGCTACCTTTCTATAAGGGGCAACACGGACTCCTGGGACGAGCGCTCGGCGGATGGACCTTCTCATCCATATTTACTGCGGGGACTGGAACGCCGGTCGAAGTTTTCTCGTCGTCCTTCTCCGCCGGTCAGGAGTTCGGAGCGTCCGATTCTATCAACTATGCAGACAACGAAAGCGCGATACCGATTGGGCCCATTGGAGCCCACGGCCATGGCTATTACAACACTCCTTCAGCCGGGTATGCGGTCAACTACTTTAAAGCAGGACCAGCCGCAGTCAGCAACTGGCGCAACCCGATTCTCGGCTTCGACGGCGAGAGGAACGGCGGAGCTGGTTGGCTCCCCGGCCTGGGCTACTGGAATATGGACGCGAGCATCAAGAAAAGCATCCGAGTGGCGGAGAACGTCAGCCTGGAATTCCAGGGCGTGTTTGTCAACATTCTCAACCATAACCAGTGGCTGGATCCGACTGGCCTTGCGACCGCCAACCCGGCCGCCTTCGGCGCTTTGAATGGCGAGGCGCAGGAAACACCGGGAGGCAACCGGCAGATCGAACTGGGTGCCCGCGTCCGCTTCTAAACTACTGCACTTCGAGGCGCCACGCGTCGTGGCGCCTCGAACTAACCCAATCCGTAGCGCTTCCCCCCGGGCCGCACCAAGTGCGGCCGGAGCCAATTATGTGTGTCGGGTGAGTGGCCGAGATAACACGCCTCCCAGGCGTGACCTTTTCCCGTTGAATCCGTCTGAAAAATGTTTTCATTCCTTTTAAAGTGCCGAAACTTAAAAGGTCAGAGTTTGCGGAGAAGATGCAACACTCCGCAATCGTGGGCCGGAAAAACGGCTTCGCACGACGGCAGTTGTGAGATCTGCATGATCGACAACACTCACGTGGTGTTACAGGGCACAGGCCGGAACATGGTGCCGGTACCCGAGATGGCCTCCTTTGCCGAGCGCTACGGGTTCCAGTTCCAAGCCCACGAGAAAGGAGATGTGAATCGTTCCGCTCGGGTGGAGAGACAGATTCACTACATCGAAAACAACTTCTTAGCCGGTCGGAGCTTTCAGGACTGGGACGATGCCTACCGACAGGCGCGGGCCTGGTGCGATAAGCTCAATGCGGAATATCGCGGCAAACTGAAAGCCTGCCCGCGTGAGCTGTTCGCTACCGAACGAGCTTACTTGAAAGCTCTTCCGATCTGGGTTCCGCCGGTTTACCGGCTGCACCAACGCTTGGTGGACATGGCCGGCTATGTGTCCATCAATAACAATCGCTACTCGGTTCCCGAGAAGTTTCTGGGGCTCCAGGTCGAAG
>Ga0307478_10000128_pt1 | contig 89497 bp, 78 predicted proteins | sample atmos_gasesECM4C_2_FD_203713 | JGI IMG/M metagenome (GOLD analysis project Ga0307478, IMG submission 203713) | Hardwood forest soil microbial communities from Morgan-Monroe State Forest, Indiana, United States - atmos_gasesECM4C_05 | ecosystem: Environmental > Terrestrial > Soil > Temperate...
GAAGGTGAGTTTCGTCCGGCCGTTTCCAAGATCCTCAAACAGAATCATGTCGTGCGCACCTTCTATAGCCTCATGTTCTATTCCCAATTGTGCAGGCTCAACCTTGTTTCCCTCTGAATCCGAAAAGTACATGGAGGAAATGATCTTCTCGTGCGGAACAATCTCATGGTATTCACCGCCATGCCAGAACTCCTGTCCATCCGGCGTTCTCGTGCAGATGAGAAATTTTCCTCCCACGCGAAAATCCATCTTGCAAACAGACGCAGTAAAACCCTTCGGCCCCCACCACTGCATCACATACTTCGGGTCTGTCCACGCCTTCCAAACCAATTCGCGTGGGGCATCAAAAACTCTTGTCACAACCATCCGCTCTGTCTCATTCACTGTGCTTTTTGTCATGTCGAACCTCCGCTTTTTTCATTTGATTCACAACCACATCCAGCTTGTCGAAGCTCTCTTCCCAGAACCGGCGATAATACGACGCCCAATCGCTGACCGTCTTGATCGCCGTTGGCCTAAGCCTGCAAACACTCTCTCGTCCACGCTTCGTCTTGATCACAATCCGCGCCCGCACCAGGTAGGCAATATGTTTTGAAATCATCTGCTGCGAGAGTGCAAACGGTTCCGTCAATCCATGCACAGAGGCCGGCCCACGGGAGAGTCGTTCGATCATTGCCCGCCGGGTTGGATCCGACAAGGCCGCAAACGTTGTACCCAATTTATCCACAACCGTATGGTAGTGGATTATCTGTCAATGTCAAGTGTAAATCTTGCGGACCCCCAACGTGCCAAGCGCTGGCCAGTAATTTTCTGCCCAAGCTACACTGGATAAGGCAGCGTGCCGCGAGTTGCTCTTTCAAAATGATTTCTTTCTCAAACATCAATAAGCAGTATGGCAAGCAGTTGCTCTTCGTGGATGCTTCGTTTCAGTTGAATCCTGGCGAAAAGGTCGGGCTGGTCGGTCCCAACGGGTCGGGCAAGACAACGCTCTTCCGTATGGTGGTCGGCGAGGAAACTCCCGACGAGGGCGCCGTCTCTGTCCCCAGGAAGCTGACGATCGGCTACTTTCGCCAGGACGTCGAGGAAATGCAGGGCCGTTCGGTCCTGGATGAAGCCATCGCAGGCAGCGGACGCGTCGGCGATCTGCACCACGAGCTCGAAGCCTTACAGCGGGAAATGTCCGACCCTGACAAGGCCGATGACATGGACCGCATCCTTGATCGCTTCGGTCACGTGCAGGAGGAGTACGAGCATTTAGGCGGTTACGCTCTCGAATCGCAAGCCCGTGAAGTGCTCCACGGTCTCGGATTCAAAGACGATCAGATTGACGGCGACGTAGGCGCTCTTTCCGGCGGATGGAAAATGCGTGTCGCGCTGGCACGCGTCCTGCTCGGAATGCCGGATGTATTGCTGATGGACGAACCGACGAACCATCTCGACATCGAATCCATCATCTGGCTGGAACAGTTTCTCAAGTCATTCCCCGGCGCGTTGCTGATGACTTCGCACGACCGCGAGTTCATGAATCGCCTGGTCTCAAAGATTGCAGAGATTGATGGCGGCGAAATCATCACCTATTCCGGTAACTACGACTTCTACGAGCGTGAGCGCGCCGTGCGAGAGAGCAATCAGCAGGCAGCATTCGCCCGGCAGCAGTCCATGCTCGCCAAGGAGCAGCGCTTCATCGATCGTTTCAGGACGCACGCCGCCAAAGCCGCCCAGGTACAGAGCCGGATCAAGGCCTTGGACAAGATCGAAAAGATCGAACTACCGAAGAAACGCGAAGTAGTGAAATTTGACTTTCGTGTCCCTCCGCGATCTGGCGAGCAGGTAGCTGTGCTCGAGAATCTGCACAAGAGTTACGGCCCGCGTGTGATTTACGACGGCTTCAATCTCACCATCCGCCGCGGAGAGCGCTGGGCCGTCATGGGGAGAAACGGCGCGGGCAAATCCACGCTGCTCAAGATGATTGCCGGGGCCAGTGCTCCAGATGAGGGAAGCGTGCGGCTCGGCGCCAGCCTCTATATGGGCTACTTCGCGCAACAGTCGCTGGACGTGCTCAATCCCGATCTCACCGTCATCGAACAATTGCAACAGGATTTCCCCAAAGACGGTCTCGGGTCTCTGCGGACCCTGGCGGGAGCATTCCAGTTTTCCGGTGAAGACGTAGATAAGAAAATCCGCGCCCTCTCCGGCGGAGAAAAGTCGCGCCTGGCAATTGCGCGCATGCTCTACAATCCGCCGAACTTCCTGGTGCTCGACGAACCGACCAATCACCTCGATCTTGCGACCAAGGAAATGCTCGTGGACGCGCTAAAGGATTTTGAAGGCACCATGATCTTCGTATCGCATGACCGCATGTTCCTTCGCGGCCTCGGCTCACGTGTGCTCGAACTGGGCGGTGAGAGCGGCACCGACCGCACGCCCACTGTCTATCCCGGCTCCTATGTTGAATATGTCCAGAAGCTTGGACATGAGGCGCCTGGGATCTATTCGTAGACCTTGCGGGGCTTTTTGTGCGACGACTCTCCCTTTCACTCGACGCACCACCCCAAAAGCGGGTGCCCCACACATCGCGCTCTTTGCGATGTGTGGGTGCTGTCACCATCACCCTGTAAACCCATCACATCCAAACCGATTCGCAACCGCTACGCTTCCCCCGTGACCAAGGGACTCATCCGCTACTAGGCACTCAGCACTTGCGGGTGCCCCACACATCGCGCACTTTGCGATGTGTGGGTGCTGTCACCACCACCCTGTAAACCCATCACATCCAAACTCGATTCGCAACCGCTACTCTTCCCCCGTGACCAAGGGACTCATCCGCTATTACGGCACTCAGCACCTGCACTTCGTCACCTGTAGCTGCTACCGCCGCCAGCCCCGGCTGCATACCCCCTGGCGTCGCAATCTCTTGCTCAAAATCCTCGAACAAGCCCGCCGCAGGTACCGCTTCCTCGTCCACGGATACGTCGTCATGCCCGAACACTTTCATCTGCTCATCACCGAACCTGAAATCGGCGACCCCTCGGTCGTCATGAAAGTTGTCAAACAGCGTTTCACCCGCCTACTGAACCGGCGCCGCAAACCACTCTCAGCCCAAACCGCACTCTGGGATTCTACTCTCGACTCGGTCTGGCAGAAACGTTTCTACGACTTCAACGTTTATAGCGAACGGAAACGCATCGAAAAGCTGCGCTACATGCACCGCAACCCAGGGAAGCGCGGACTAGTGCTCGAGCCCGGTCAATGGAAGTGGAGCAGCTTTCGCTTCTACTCGAGCGGTGAGCGTGGTTTGGTGCGAGTGAACTATCAGGAGTGGCCGCTGAGGATCAAAGCTCGCCCCGTGGAGAAGTTTGGGGACCCGAGCAGACCGCAGCACCCACTCATTCGCAAAAAGCGCGAATGAGTGGGGCACCCGGCTGAATATCGCGCTGCCCTAGCGGGACTGCAACTCGTTAACGATCCGCCTTAGCTCGGCAAGCGCGCCCGGATCTTGCCCTCCCGGACGATTGACGAGCGGATCCAATTGGTAGCATCGTTTCCTGTAGCCTTCGACCACGCCGTTTTGCTGCGGCGTATCGACGAAGTCGTTCCACTCTTGGGGATAGAGAGAGCTGTCCGTAAGAAAACGCTCGATAATTCCAGCAGCATCGTCCACGCTCATGTCTTTCTTCCACACTTTGAAAACCCCCTCACTGAAACGCCCGCGCCCATAGCTTCAACCATGAAGGCGACCAACGGCGATTACCAAAACCACATAGAAGGCGGCCACAGATTTATGTGGGGATTACTCTTGACCAAGCCCACCAGCGTGCCCCCAATTCGGAACGAGTAAATGCCCGAACTCCTCATATAACTCCAACCAACCCGAAGGGTTGTGGAAGAGTTTAGCAGGGGAGTATTTCCGCCAAGTCTTGTCCCAAATATCGGCCCGCTAGGCCCCGAAAGGCCTAGTCCGACCGCTGCTCCCGTGCCCAACCCGGCCCAGTATGTCCCACTTCCATAGTTCACATTATCGCCATAACCCATCCCAGCGATCCAACTCACACCCCCACGAGCGACTCTCGTCAGACCGAGGGTCAATGCATCACCAGCTCCCGCCGAGAAATTGGCCGCCCAGCCCAAGGCAGCCCCGCAACCCGAGCCACAGGCATCCCAGATACTACCCTGCGATCCAGCCGAGCCCGCCACCGTTCCGCTAATCAACTCGGCAGTGTCGGAGAGCCCAGCTAGGCCGTCATAGCCCCCATCCGGTGGCAAGGCCGAACCCACAGAAATATCATCGAAGCCAGACGAATCTTGCGAGGTGAACATACCCAGTCCGTTGAGGGCGTCCATTATGTCGTTTGCCGAAGAACCATAATCGCAATTAGCCCCGTAGCAAAGGCCGTATTGGCCGGAACCATCGGTTGCCATGCTTTCATCACACCCCTCGTCGTTTTCAGAGCCGTAACACTCCAAGCCCGTTGGATCAATGAAGGACGTTGGGTTGTTCAGCACATATGCGTAACGGTTCCAGCTCTGCGGACTCGCCGCATCAGCCACGGCCATCCCCGCCGGATCCGGCGACAGCCACCTAGCCTCAATCTGATGATATCCGCGCGTAGAAGACAACTGCACCCCTGAACCCATCGTCAGCATCTCGGCAAAGCCAAACCAGTTCGGCGGGGTCAAATTACTATCCCCAAACGGATCGCCCTGATAAGGCGAACTCAGGCCTAGGTACGAAGTCGTCTCCCGCAACGATCCCATATAGTCGTAATAATTGAAAGTTGCCGCGGCTACACCAGCCGGGGGATCCGAAAACTGCGAGAACGGAATGCTGCTCGCCCCAATGTACACAAAATCCGTGCAAGGGTAATACGGCGCACCCGAATTGCAAGTCGTATCCGCCTCCGTAATCAGCCTGCCCGACGGGTCATACACATAATCAAACGTCCCCGCACTCGTCACCGACTCCGCCCGCTGCCCAAACGGATCGTTCTTGTATGTGCTCGATACTCCTCCCACCACACTCGCCGTCAGTTTCCCCTCAGGATCGAAACTGAACGTATTGCCGTTGCCGTCGTTGGTCAGATTCCCGTCCGAATCGTACACCACTCCAGACCCGCTCGTGATCTGGTTCTTGGTGTTGAAACTGAAAGACGGGTTGATGCCCTGGGGGCTCGCACTCTGTGTCCACCGATTGCCGTACTGATCGTAGGTGAATCCCATCGTCTGAGCGCTCGTACCATACGGACACGATCCGCTACAGCTCGCGGTAGAGATTCGGTTGAACTTGTCGTAGCCGTACGACCAGCTGCCATTCACCGGGTCAGCCACCGATTGCACACTATTGTTTCCGTAATATCCCACCGACCAATTCTGCGCGCTCCCAATCAGCCCGCCCGACAAATTGATCGAGTTCAAGCGGAAGGCCTTGTCATAGCCGTAGCTTCGGCTGACATTCTCATCGCCGCTCACTGCCGACGTCAAATTTCCCGCAGGCCCGTACGTCGTCGTGCTAAACAATGGGCTGCGACTGTACCCGGACGTCGCGTTGGTCGTGATCTCAGTCAGGTTCGGAGTGGCGTCATAAGTGTAGTTCCAAGTGACACCCGCCTCCCAGGTAGAATCGTCCGAGGCATTGGTGAGCGAAGTCAGATCCCCGGCAAAGTCAAACGTGAATTGCAATGTGATCGGACTGAGCGAGGACGACGACGGGCAGGTCAGCGGCGTGCAGGACCACTCCCCTAGCACCCGCCCCATCGGGTCATAGCTAAAAGCAGTACCGATGACAGCCCCGCTCGAGGTTTGGCTCAGAGCTGACGTCATCCGCCCATAGGGATACGCAATGGGAAGTACATTCTCCACTTCGGTCTGGTCGTAGTAATAGGCCACGCCGGGAGTTGAGTCCGAGTAAGCCTTCCCCGTCAAGCGGTGCAGCAAATCCCACGAATAGGTAATTGTTTTTTCCGAATTAAGCGTCTTTCGATAAAAGTCGCCTGGCGGGTGGCCCACTCATTGTCCCTCTCCCTTTCACTCGACGCACCACCCCAAAAGCGGGTGCCCCACACATCGCGCTCTTTGCGATGTGTGGGTGCTGTCACCACCACCCTGCAAACCCATCACATCCAAACTCGACCAGCTACCGCTACGCTTCCCCCGTGACCAAGGGACTCATCCGTCATTATGGCACCGAGCTGGTGCAGGCGAGCGGCACATCTTCCTACAACGCACATCGAACAACGCCCCGTACATCCCCGTCACACCTCCGAAAGCGCAGGTAAGGCTTCGTTAATCGGCCACCCTCCATCTACAATCTCTCTGTCCATGGAGACCTCCCGCATCTCCGAGCTGCTGCAACCATTTCTGGACAGGCCCGGAGCGCTCTCAGCCGCGCAACTCAACCATATATCGATGTACATCGATCTATTACTCCGCTGGAATGCCCGCATCAATCTCACTTCCATCCGCCAGCCCGAAGCCATCGCCACCCGCCACTTCGGCGAATCTCTGTTTGCTGCCCAGCACCTTTTCCCCAACCCTGGACAGGCCACTTCCCTCATCGACGTCGGCTCCGGCGCCGGCTTCCCCGGAGTCGCCATCAAACTTTGGGCGCCTCAACTCCGCCTCACCCTGATCGAATCGAACCACAAGAAGGTAGCGTTTCTGCGCCAGCTGGCCCGCACCCTTACATTGACGGACATCGATATAGTCCCCGGCCGCGCCGAAGCTTACGCCGGCCCTTTAGCCGACGTCGTGACCGTCCGAGCCGTGGAGCGCTTTTCGTCAGCACTCCCAGCTGCCGCCCGCCTCGTCGCTCCCGGAGGCCGCCTGGCGCTGATGATCGGCGAAGCCCAGACCACCCAGGCCACTGAACTAATTCCCGGCGCAGTTTGGGACGCTCCCGTCCCCCTCCCGCTCTCGACAAGCCGCGTCCTTCTCATTGGCCGCTCCCGAGAAATCACCCAGAAAGACAAGTATCAAAACAAGTAACAAGTGGAAGCGTTTTATGCTATTTTCCGCCATAGATTTTGCCTTCCAAGGTTAGCCATGGCAGAAATGCAAGGCAAAGTGGGATGAGCTGCCAATTTGATGTCCAGAATAGACAATTTTCGATACCAAATGCGAGGTTTGAGAAAATCTCAGGAAATAAATCAAGGATGTTCCACGTGGAACATCCTTCGCGTGAGCCTGAACTCACCACGATTCGACGATCTTAAACTTAGTGGGACGTAAGGAATTTGTTCCACGTGGAACACTCTTGCAATCCATTGGTAAAAATACCGAAAATCGCTGTGGAAAGATGGTTCCTCGCACTCGTCAACTCCTTGCTCTTACACGAGAATCTCTTTAATACTCTTCTGCACCGAAATCCGTCATTGCAATTCCGAGGCGCTTCGAACTATTCTGCGAGGTAGCTCTCAGCTTCTCCGAAAAACTGAATGGGACGCGTTCTCGCGATTGCCAATCAAAAAGGCGGCGTCGGCAAAACTACGACCGCTATCAATCTGGCCGCTTCCATTGCTGCCGCCGAGGTCAACACTTTACTTCTTGATTCGGACCCCCAGGCAAACGCCACTAGCGGCTTGGGCTTTTCCAAAGATCCGGAGCGAATCAGCACATACGATCTTTTGATGGGTTCGGCGCGTGCCGAAGACGCGCTGCTGAAGACTGAGCTTGAGCAGCTCTGGCTTATTCCGTCGCACAAGAATCTGATCGGAGCGAATCTCGAGTTGGTCCAGGCCGAGCGTCGGGAGTTTCGCTTGCGCGATGCGCTGGCGCCGATTCGCGATCGCTTCCATTATGTGGTGATGGATTGTCCGCCGGCGCTCGATCTGCTCACGCTGAACGCTTTGGTCGCTGCTGACGCGGTTCTGATTCCCATGCAGGCTGAATATTTTGCCCTTGAGGGAATTTCTGAGCTGCTCGACACGATCGAGCGGATCCGGTCGGGATTGAATCCTGGGCTTTCTGTCGAGGGCGTCGTGCTTACGATGTTTGATGATCGGACGAATCTGGCGCAGCAGGTTACGGCGGAGCTTAGCCGGTACTTTGGCGATAAATTGTGCAAGACGACGATTCCGCGGAACGTTCGTTTGGCGGAGGCGCCTAGCCATGGCAAGCCTGTCCTTATTTATGATGTGCGGTCGCGGGGGGCGGAGAGCTATATCCAGCTGGCGAAGGAAATTCTTGGGCACACGATGAATCTACAGGAACTGCCGGCGGAGGTTGCGGGCGAGGAGAAGCAAGTGGTGAACGCGCCGCGCTGGAAGCGGTGGATGAAGGAACGGAATAGATTGACCATCATCGATCTTAAAGATCGATGATAGTCGATGTATAGGGAAACGAGCTCAAGCGGGTTGGTTTCGTGGAATCCCATCCTAGCGCAAAGAACGCGCTAGGATGGGGCGCCCAGCGTTGGGTTAGGGGTTCGGGAGAGAGTATGACTACTACGGCAGAGAAAATCACGGAAAATGTTGCGGAGAAGCCGGTGGAGAAGCGGCGGGCTTTGGGGCGGGGGTTGGATTCTTTGCTGCCGGTGGGGCCTCGGGTGGTGGCGATGGGTCCGGTGGCGGCTGAGCCTGAGCCGGCAATCTTGCCGGAATTGCATGGCGCGGCGGGGTTGAAGCGCGAGCCGGGCGACGCGGTGGTCCATATCAAGCTTGATCAGATTGATGAGAACCCTTACCAGACGCGGCGGGCGTTTGATAAGGCTGCGCTCGAGGAGTTGGCGGAGTCGATCCGGGTGAGTGGGGTGATACAGCCGATTGTGGTGCGGCTGTCCTCGACTGGGCGCTTTACGCTGGTGCTGGGTGAGCGGCGATTGCGCGCGGCCAAGCTAGTGGGCGAGATTACTATTCCTGCGATCGTGCGGCAGATTTCGAATCAGCAGGCGGCGGAGATGACCGTCGTCGAAAACCTGCAACGGCAGGACCTGAATTGCCTGGAGCAGGCGAACGCCTTTGCCCGGTTGAGCCGCGACTTTGGGCTGACGCAGGAACAGATTGGGCAGCGGACGGGATGTGCGCGGGCGTCGGTGGCGAATTACATGCGGCTACTGCGGCTTCCGGCTGAGGTTCAGGAGTATTTGGCGGATGGAAGGCTGGGGTTCAGCGAAGCGCGGGTGCTTCTGCAACTGACAGATCCGCCTTCAATTCCTTATATTGCTAAGGAAGCGGTGGACGGAAAAATGTCGGTGGCGCAGTTGATTGAGCGGGTGGACCGCGCCAACTTGCCACAGGAAGCTTTTCCGCCGGCACAGGTTTACAAGGAGCAAGATCCGAACGTCCGCGCGATTCAGACAGAGATGGAGCGGTCGCTGGGTTGCCGGGTGCGGATCAGTGATCGGAAGGGAAGAGGGAAGATTGTGATTGAGTACGCAACGCTCGAGGATTTTGATCGGGTGGTGGAGATGTTGAAAGGGAGTAAGTAGCGGGTACCTAGAGAGCCAGGAATCAGGAGAGTTATCGGTGGGACAAAGGTAAGGCCGAATCCCATGACTGGTGCCTCAACGGCGATCAGCAGTGGCGAAGTGGGACGACTACTCTTTCGCCGCTCCGCAGCCGCCCTCTGTACAGGGCACAGTGAGGATGCCTTGCGACGTTCTCGGCGCTTACGACGGGCAAGGGGTCCTTCGACTCGCAAGCCTCGCGCAAGCGCGACGCCTGCTTCGCTCAGGATGACAGGTGTTGGGCTTCATTTCACGATTCAGGGCGTTCCTGTCTCGGCCAGTGGGACCGTCTGGGACTGCCACATGAGCGCTATTGAATCAGCGTTCCCCCGTTTGCTGGCGCCTCGTCTGGCGGAATCACTACTGCTGCTGCTACTCGGTCTCCCGGCTCCAGCTGCAATAGGCGTACGCCTTGGGCGGCTCGGCCGGATTCGCGGATGGTGCTGGAATCCATGCGGATGATTTTGCCGTAGTGGCTGATCAGCATCACTTCGGAATTCTCGGTGACCTGGGCGATGCCTACGACTTTGCCGTTGCGTTCGGTGGTCTTGACGTTGATTACGCCGGAGCCGCCGCGTCCCTGGAGACGGTATTCGTCGGCGGGAGTGCGTTTGCCGTATCCGCCTTCGGTTACGGAGAGAATCAGCGAACCTTTTTCCGGGATCAGGTCGGCGCCCTCAGCGGCCAAAACCTCATTTTTGGCTTTCGTTTCGGCACGACTCGCTTCCCCTACGCCCGGCTTCGCCGTGACCGCCATGCCGACGATGTAATCGCCTTTGTCGAGGTTCATGCCGCGAACGCCGTAGGCGGGGCGTCCCATGGAGCGGACGTCGTCTTCTTCGAAGCGGATGGCCTGGCCGTCGTGGGAGGCGAGGAAGATGATCTGGTTGCCGTCGGTCAGAGTGACGCCGACCAGTTCGTCATCTTTCTCGATGCCGATGGCGATGATGCCGCGCGACATTACGTGCGAGAAATCTTTCAGCTCGGTCTTTTTCACGGTGCCGTTGCGGGTAGCGAAGAAAATGTGCCGGCCTTCTTCGTCGAGATGACGCACGACCAGCATGGTGCGCACGGTTTCGCCGGGTTGCAGCGATACCAGGTTGCCAACGTGTTTGCCCTTGCCGGCGGCGCTTACGTCGGGAATTTCGTAAACCTTGAGCCAGTAGACGCGGCCGGTGTTGGTGAAAATCAGAATGTAGGCGTGAGTGGAGGCGATGAAGAGATGCTCGACGAAATCCTCGTCGCGCGTCTTCATGCCGGTGCGACCGGTGCCTCCGCGGCGCTGCATGCGGTAAGTGGAAATCGGAGTGCGCTTCAGGTAGCCGCCATGGCTGACCGTGACTGCGACTTGCTCGTCGGCGATCAGGTCTTCGAGCATTATCTCGGCAGCTTCGTCTTCGATGCGGGTGCGGCGCTCGTCTCCATAAAGCTTTTTGACTTCTTCGAGTTCTTTGATGATGACGCCGCGGAGTTTCTTTTCGGAGCCGAGGATGGATTCGAAGTCGGCGATGTTGTCGCGAGTGAGATTCAGTTCTTTGGTGATTTCGTCGATCGAAAGCCGAGTGAGGCGGTGCAATTGCAATTCGAGGATGGCTTCAGCCTGGATCGAAGTGAAGGGCTTTTCGGGATCGAGCTTGGGGGCGCGGCCGGTGACGTTGATGTCGATTTTCTTGCCCGCGAAGTAGGCGACTAAGTTCTCGCGGGCGTCTCCGCGATTGGCGCTGGCGCGGATGATGGTGATGACGTTGTCGAGATGATCGAGCGCAGTGATATAGCCTTCGAGAATGTGCTCGCGCTCTTTCGCTTTCATCAGCAGGTATGCGGTGCGGCGGCGGACGACGTCGACGCGGTGATCGATGAAGTGCTGGATGGCCTGGACCAGGCCCATTTCCTTGGGCTGGCCGTTGACCACGGCGAGGAAGATCATGCTGAAACCTTCCTGCATGGAGGTGTGTTTGAAGAGCTGGTTGAGTACGAGTTGGGCTTCGCCGCCGCGTTTGAGTTCGATGACGATGCGCATGCCGTCGCGATCGCTCTCGTCGCGAATATCGGAAACGTCGTCAATGATCTTGTCGTTGACCAGTTGCGCGATGCGCTCGACCAGGCGCGCTTTGTTTACCTGGTAGGGAATTTCGGTGACGATGATGGCCTGGCGTTCTTTGGTGATGTTTTCGATTGCCGCCTTGGCGCGCATCATAAAGCGGCCGCGGCCGTGAGTGTAGGCTTCGAGGATGCCACTCTTGCCGTGAATGATTCCGGCGGTAGGGAAGTCGGGACCCTTTACGATTTTCAGAATCTCTGGCAACTGGGCGGCGGGGTTGTTCACCAGTGTGATGGTGGCGTCGACGATTTCCGTGAGATTGTGGGGCGGAATGTTGGTGGCCATGCCGACGGCGATGCCGTTGGATCCGTTGATCAGAAGGTTGGGAATACGGGTGGGCAGAACTGTCGGCTCGCTGGTTTGTTCGTCGAAGTTCGGGACGAAGTCGACGGCGTCTTTGTCGATGTCGGCGAGCATTTCTTCGGCGATGCGAGTTAGGCGGCACTCGGTGTATCGATAGGCCGCGGCGGGATCGCCGTCGACGGATCCGAAGTTTCCCTGACCGTCGATAAGCGGATAGCGCAAGCTCCAGGGCTGCGCCAGCCGGACGAGCGCGTCGTATACAGCGCTGTCGCCGTGGGGATGGTACTTCTTCAACAACTCTCCGACCACACCTGCGCACTTACTGTGCTTGCGATTGTGCAGCAAGTTCATGTCGTACATGGCGTAGAGAATGCGGCGGTGGACGGGCTTCAATCCGTCGCGGACGTCGGGCAGGGCGCGGCCAATGATCACGGACATTGAATAATCGAGATAGGAACGGCGCATCTCGTCTTCAATGTTGACGGGCTGAATGTTGGCGGCGCCGGGAATGCCAGTGCCATCTCCGCCAGGCGGAGGAGTTAAGGGGAGTTCGGGGTTCTGATCGTCGGCCATAAAGCTTTTGGCTCCTAGCTATTGGCGGTTGGCTTCCAGCTGCTGATAAATGAGCGTAAACGATTGCATTTACAGGATGTTAAGTGTGCTTTGCGTATGGAGAATTATAGCATGAAATGAAGCTAGCGGAGGCGTGGAAAATGACGATTGGGGATGTCGAGTGTGGCACCGTTTTTGCGGCAGGACTGAGGAAATCAGGGCCGGGTCACGACGTCATTTGGCCTCTCTGGAAGGACGAATTTCACGCCGTTGTCTTGATTGGCACGAAATGTTGTCCCCAAGTCGAGCGCGGATAGTTGGATGTTGCGCGAATTCTGGGTGTAGCCATTGCCACGGGCGTAGAGAACTCCGCGGGTGATTACGTAATCGTTTACCTGCTCGCGATGGCCGTCGCGGAATACCAGAGTCGCCGGCGGAAGATCGTGGCTGAGGGCTTGAGGCGGCAGGTTTTTGCCGGACGCTGCTTCCACATAATCCGGGGATTTTGCGGCTGATTGGGTTTCACCGTAACGCACGAAGCGGTCGCCGTTCCATTCGATCAAGAGCGGCTCGGTTGGCCGTTCCGGCTGCATGATCCTTTTTTCCTCGACCACGGGAGGTGCGGGGAAAAAAGCTGCCGATTCCGGGCCGTAGTCCGAATAGAAGAATGGATAACCGAAACCGCCGCCGCGGAAATGACGGAATCCTGTGCCGCCGATTGTGGTGTGGATCCCGCCGCGCATTTGTGCGGCTGACATCGGCGAGAGAGCGACGGCCAGTAACGCGATGATCGATATCCTTATCCTTGGCATATCTTTTAAATTTAGTTGCCTACAGTGCCTTCAGGAATGTGGAAGTCGATTCCGCGGTCGTCGTTCTGTTGCGAGGTCGCGGTCAAATCGAGATCACCTAATGCTACTTTGCGACGATGGCCTTCGGTCAGGTCGTAGAGCGTGGTTCCCACGATGGCGTAATTCTCGACTTCGAGCTGATGACCATCTTTGAAAACCAGCACTGTGGGAGTGGCAGGCTCGGGTGTTGCTTCGGGAAGCGCGGAGTTTACTTCTGCCTGGGTGTCGGGGTCAGGCGGGCGGGACACATACGCCGGGGCTGACCCATCGTTGGGCTGATCTTCGTATTGAGCTCCAGCGTACTGAGCTTCAGCAGCATAGTTCTGAGGGTTGGTTCCATCGTCGGAATAACCGTTATCGTAGTAGCCGAAATACGGCGCTCCAAAATAGCCGATGCTGCCCTGCGGATATCGCGGGCGGTGATAAGGGCCATGGCTGCCAGATCCTGAACTCGATCTGGGAGTGAATCCGCGGGGGCCGAGCGAGGTAACGCTGGGTCGCGAACCGTTGATGGCACGGCCGCCAAATCCCATTGAGGTGACCGAGGGAGGAGCGGCATGGACTTGCGCGTGGGCCACACTCGTGGTCATAAGGCCGAGCAGCAATAAGCCAAACGCCGCCACTGTAGACGGATTCCAGCGATTCACAATTTCATCATACTCCTGTCGCAGCGGCATGGCGCGCCTCCCCTTGTTGGTTAGAACGTTGGCGGTTGGGAAAGGTTGCGGGGAAATATTGGGCGGGTCAGGGTGGGCTGGGAGCTTTCCGCAGGGACATAAGAGCTTAACCACAGAGGGCACAGAGTTGACAGGGGAATAGCGGTCCACGGGATTTTCAGCAGGGTCGTCCGGGCCGCCTCAGCCCCTTCCCACGTGAGCCAGTTCCATCAGATTCCACAGGGCGTTCGCCAGTAGCAGCCCCCAAATACACGCCATGACCGCTCCACGCTGGCTAGTTTCCAGGAGATCAGCTGCAATGCCGGCGACGAATACGAACAGGAATGGCACAGCCATCAGAAGAAACCCAGACCCAGGATAGTGGGGCATGCCCAGCCCCAAGACCAGAAATAAGATCGCGACTAAGAGCGGTGCAGTGTTGCCAAAGTATCGCGAACGTCGCCATATGAAATACACGATCAACGCCGCGGGAAATGTGACCAGCAGGGCGGGCCCGGCTTGTCCGATCTGGCCGAGCAGCCGTTGATACGACCACTTGATTGTGAATGCCTGCCAGGTTATTTGGAAAAAGCGGGCGTGGCGAACTCCCTGCCAGAACCATTCCAAGCGAAACCCGTAAGAGGCGAAGAGCAAGAGCAGCGCCACCACACACGCCGCCAGCCAGATAACGATGGCGGCTTTGCGCCGGGTGGGCGCGACATACAACATGAATCCGAGCGCCATAGGCGCCAGGACAATCAGCGAAAATTGGCATCCCACTGCAAGTGCCAGTGATAATCCAAGAAGAAGAATGCGCCGCCAGTTCCAGACGACAACTTCGCGCGGGGCGTACAAAGTGTGGGCTACGGCGATGGCGGTGAATATCGCGCCGAAAGTTCCCCAGGCGGCCGCCATCTCCGGCTCTGTCGACCATAACGTGCTGCCGCGGAGGATGGCGGGAGAAAAGCAATAGAGTGTGAGCGCGATATAGCCGCCGGCGTTTCCGTACAGCCTGCGGGCCACATACCACACCGAAGCTCCGAGCAAAACGCCTAATACGAGATAGGGCAAACGCTCCAGCCATCCCCAGTAAAGTGGAGTGTTCACGTCGGGCGGATGCCAGCCCAGCAGGGCCGCCGAGGCCAGCAGGTACCAGAGCGGCGAGTGGTTGGGATCGTAGCCTTCATTCTGGTCGATTTCGGGGGGAGGAAAGGTTCCGGCCTCGAGGCGGTTGGTTGACGGCGTTCCGGCGATCGATTCTCCCCGCCATTGCAGCAAGCCTTCCTGCACGCGAAAGATCTGAGGGGAATCGACTGCCTCCCGTTGCCCACGTGAAAGCAGAAGCCAGAAACACTGGCCCATGAATGCCAGAAGCAGAAATCCGGCGAGGACCTGCGGCCGTCCGATGCGTTCGCGAGTGAAAAACTTTCCCATACTAAGCAGGCGAGTGTTTTACCATGTCCGGGGACGATTACGGAAGAAACTGCGGGGATCCCGGCCTCAAGCCCTTCCTGGTGGCTAGGAAAAGCTACGCATAATTGCGTCCGCAAATCTCTCCGCTGCACCGTCGGCCAAGTTCAGGTATAGGGCAGGCTCAATCAGTTCCAGTTCCATGAGGCGAAACTGGCCTCGGCTTTCTACGCCATCCACGCGGGCGTAGAGGGGAGTGGGGTCAATCGCCGCGAGGGCGCGGCTGGTGGTCTGAATCAGGGACTCGGAAGGAAGCGTATTTCTTATGTCGCCGCCAAACTCTTCCTGGGAGCGGAAATCGCCCGACTTCGGGGTCTTAACGACGGCGTGGCTAAACTGGCCGGAGAAGAAAATCAACGACCACTCGCCTCGCGACTGCACTTCTTCGAGAAACTCCTGCACCATGGCACCTGGGCCGCGCATGAAGTCGCCGCTCATAAGATCATTGATCAGGGTTTGTGCGTCGCCGGTGTTATCGGGACTGGTTAGCAATGTGCGGTAGGCGGTGGCTGAAACTCGCGGCTTCACTACCGCTCGTTCCCATTTTCGTGCCTGGAGCTCTTGCTTAAGCTGAAAACCCGGCTCGGGCCAGAGGGTCGGAACTATGGGAACGCCTTTTTCTTCCAGCTCGCGCAGATAGATTTTGTTTGTGTTCCAGCGCAGCATTGGCGCCGGATTCAACACTCGTACTTTGGCTTGTTCGAGGGCGGAGGTCCAGGCGAGGAATTCTTTCAGACGCAGGTGGTAGTCCCAGCAGGAGCGAATTAGGATTGCGTCGGCTTGCGACCAGGTCACGTGGGGATCGCTCCATACTGCCGGACGGGCTTCGATGCCGAGCCTGGCCAGGGGAGCAATTAGGGACTGGTCGTCTTTGGTCAGGTTGGGGATGGATTCGGAGGTGGCAAGGAGGATGAGGGTCATTTGGCGAGCGAGCGGAAGGTGTCGACCGCGCGACGTTTAAGTTTCATGCTCGAATGGACTCTTTAAGGCTTATTTGCGATTTCAATCCAAACCGAATTCGTTTCGACCTCGCCTGCCCATGCCTCGAAAGGCAATTGTTTCAACTCCTGAGCATAGTGCGCTAATGGGTTATTTATATCTTGAGCAAAGAAGCCGCGAGATTTGTACTTTCCTTGTATTCGGTATCGTCCGGGCACGCTCAGTTTCCGAAAGGAGGAGGCGCTCAAGACCACTTCTCCGCCATAGATATGTTGAGGTGGAAGAGCAATCCAGTATCTGGGCAGTTCATCGGCTAATGGCGGATAACTTGAACGTTCACTGCTAAACGAGTCTGAAACGGCCGTGGTCGTTGGTCTGTCCGCCTGATCGCCGTGGTATAGGGTCAAATCAATTGTGGCCAAAGCATTGGCAACGGTGTAATCGATCTTCTTAAAAACGAATAGGTCTTGATCGCCCTCGTTCCAAATCTCGACGTGCAGCCGAATGTCTTCTCCGGGGCGAAAACGGGTCCGGTCCGCCGAGATTCGGACGGAGATTCGTGGTTTAAGATCGTTGGGAGTGGGGCTCTGCGCTTGCGACGCATGAGCCCATAGAAATATGCACGATAGCGCAATCGCCTGCCGGCTTCCGCGGGTCAGAATGTTGTTTATCGCTCTTGCATTAATGCACATCCGCTGCGAATTCTTAAATATCCAGATTTTTCACATCGAGCGCATTGTCTTCGATGAACTTGCGACGCGCTTCGACGTCTTCGCCCATTAGGGTGGTAAAGATGTGGTCGGTTTCGGCGATGTCTTCGAGCTTCACCGAGAGCAGAGTGCGGCGCTCGGGATCCATGGTGGTTTCCCATAGTTGCGACGAGTTCATTTCGCCCAGTCCTTTGTAGCGCTGGGTGATAAAGTCTTTTTTGCCTTCGGCGAGTACGTGATCGCGCAGTTCGCGGGGAGTGTTTTTCTCCACGATCTGGGCAACTTCTTTCCGCTTGGACTTGGCCGGCGGTTCTTTGCCGATCTTCTTCAGGGTTTTCTCTTCATCCTCGCGTTCAGCGGCACTGAGTTCCTCGGCGTCACCGTTCTTGGGGGCGGCTTTGGCGATGCTCTCCACCACGAATGGCGGCTCCATGTAGGGCTGGATCTGTTTGTACTTGGAGAGCAACTGGCGGAACTCGGCGGTTGACGCCAGTTCCCAATTGATGAGATGTTCGGCGCCCTGCGAATTCACGTAACGCACATACCACAGGGTGTGCTCTTCATCGAAGTGCATCTCGACTTCTTTGAATTGCCGCTCTTTCTGAAGCTTCTTGAGCGCTTTTTCCAGTTGCTCGATCTTCCTGGGTGGAGTGTCCTTGTCGCCTTCGAAGTCGGCGCGTTTGGCGAGGTCGAGTTTCGGCAGCAGCTCGGTTACTTTTTCGTCGCGCAGACGTTTGTCCACTTTTTCGAACAGCTTCAGATATTCGTCGAGCACGGTGATGAACTTGGCCAGTGCTGTGCCTTCGAGCTTCGCAGCACCCTCGCCGTAGCGCACGCTCAAGCCCTCGGAGGCGCGCTTCACCATGACCTTGACGTATTCCTTGTCGTCTTTGATGTACTGGAGGGACTTGCCCTTCTTGATGGAGTACAGAGGCGGCTGTGCGATGTAAATGTTGCCGCGCTTGATGAGATCCTGCATGTGGCGAAAGAAGAACGTCAGCAGCAGAGTGCGGATGTGGCTTCCGTCGACGTCGGCGTCGGTCATGAGGATGATCTTGCCGTAGCGCAGTTTGCTGGAATCGAAATCTTCTTTTGAAATGCCGGTACCGAGCGCCGTAATCATGGCACGAATTTCTTCGTGGCCGAGCATCTTGTCGTAACGCGCTTTTTCGACGTTGAGAATCTTGCCTTTCAGCGGCAGGATGGCCTGGAAACGACGGTCGCGGCCTTGCTTGGCAGTGCCACCGGCGGATTCGCCTTCGACCAGGAACAGTTCGCAGCGTTCGGGCTGGCGCTCGGAGCAGTCGGCCAGTTTGCCCGGCAGACCGCCGCCGTCGAGCGCGCCTTTGCGGCGGGTGAGGTCACGGGCTTTGCGAGCGGCTTCACGGGCGCGCGCGGCTTCGATGGCCTTGTTAATGATCTTGCGGCCGACGGAAGGATTTTGCTCGAGGAACGCGCCCAGGCGCTCATTTACGAACGCCTGCACTGTACCCGCGATGTCAGAGTTTAATTTGCCTTTGGTCTGACCTTCGAATTGCGGCTGCGACAGCTTCACGCTGATCACCGCGACCAGGCCTTCGCGGACATCGTCGCCAGTGAGGTTTTCTTTTACGTCCTTGAACAGGCCCATTTGCTGGCCAGCGTAGTTGATGGTGCGGGTCAGGGAAGTGCGAAAGCCGGAAAGATGTGAGCCGCCATCGACGGTATTGATGTTATTGGCGAAACTGAAAACGGTTTCCGAGTATCCGTCGTTGTATTGCAGGCCGATCTCCATGACCACGCCGTCACGCTCGGCTTCCATATAGATGGGCTTTTCGTGCAGCGTCTGCTTACCGCGATTCAAGTGCTTGATGAATTCCGCGATGCCGCCGGTGTACTTGAAGTCGGTGGTCTTCGGCTCGCCGGTTTTAGGATCGGTGGTGCGCTCGTCGGTGAGCGTAATCAGCAAGCCCTTGTTCAGAAATGCCAGTTCACGGAGACGCTGTGCCAGCGTGTCGTAGTTGAATTCTATGGCAGTGAATATGCTTTTATCGGGAACGAAGTGAACTTTGGTTCCGCGTTTCTTGCTGGCGCCGGCTTTCTTCAGTTTGCTGGTGGGTTCGCCCTTGGAATAAGTTTGCTCCCAGGTGAAACCGTCGCGCCAGATTTCGAGAGCGAGCTCTTCGCTCAGAGCGTTTACGCAGGAGACGCCGACGCCATGCAGACCGCCGGAAACTTTGTATGAAGAAGCATCGAACTTTCCGCCGGCGTGCAGCGTGGTCATGACGACTTGCGCGGCGGGAATCTTCTCGCCATCGATGTCCATTGCGTCTACGGGAATGCCGCGGCCGTTGTCGACGACGGTAATGGAGTTATCGAGGTGGATGGTGACTTCAATTTTGTCGGCGTGACCGGCGAGCGCTTCATCGACCGAGTTGTCGACGACTTCGTAGACGAGATGATGCAGTCCCAACTCACCGGTCGATCCGATGTACATGGCGGGACGTTTGCGAACGGCTTCCATGCCGCCCAACACTTTGATGGAGTCGGCGGTGTAATCGCCGTTGCCTCCATTGGTGGCGGGAGCCTTTTTTTCTTTCACTTCTTTTTCTTTTACTTCAACGGCTGCGGGGATGCCTTTTGTCGCCATTTTGCTCCCTGGAGATTGCCCGATCTGAGCTCAGGCCGGGGGCGTTTTTCCAGCGCCTCAGGATTGAGGCAAATTACTGAAATAACTAGCACTTACGGCTCTGAATATTGATTCTTATTCTAGCATATTTCGAGGGATTTTTCAGCCCGGAATCGGAGCGGTAAACCCTGATTTTGGTGCCATTTAGGGAGGGGCGGAACAGCTGTAAGCCATCAGCTCTCGGCGCGTTGGTTTGGTGGGGAGTGATAGCTGATAGCTGACAGCTATTTACGGGTTGCTGGTGCGGGTTTCTTGCCGAAAGTTAGACCATCCAAAAGCTGAAGGACTTCGTCGTCGCTGTCGCCGATGAATGTGAATGACACCACGTAGCCGTTCGCCAGCCAGACCAGGGTGCTTTGATGCAGGCTCCCATTGCCAACTTTCTTGACGAAATCGCCGCGCACGATGGGCTTTGCGTCCACTGGAAACTCGTAGGGTTCATTCACCGCCGTCAGCCCTTTGGCGGTGGTAATTTCTGCGAGGGGACCAAAATACTGGGCTGCGCTCTTCAGCCCGGGATAGGACGCTGCACTCTCTGCGGCAATCACCACGCCTGAATTCACGCCCTCGCCTATAGCTTCCGGCGGGCGCTCGAAGACTCCCAGCAGTACCATTTCTTTCGCCGGGTCGGTTGAGGCTTCGCGCATTTCGGGCGTGCGGTCAACCCAGCCGTAGGGGAGTTTGTAGGTGAATCCGAAGGAGGGGTTGCGGTAAACGCCGTTGGAGAGCTCGCCGGGATCGGGCGCTGCCGCTTTTGAGGGAGGATGCTGCGCGGTCTGGGCGGCGAGGGTGCAGGTGAATAGTAAAACGACGGCAGGGACGGTCGCGCGGTTCATTCGGTCATCTTACAAGAACGGAGTTCGCCACATAGCTAGTGCAGCGTAAAGTTCAGCGTAATCCGCGTTTGAACTTCAATCGGCTGCCCCTTCAGGAGATAGGGCCTGTACTTCCACTGCTCGACTGCCTTGATTGCAGCCGGCACCAGCAGTTCATCGCCACTGATAACTCGCAGATCTGCGATATCTCCGGTCTTGCTGATTCGAGCCTGCAGCACTACGGCTCCCTGCACACGATTCTTGCGCGCATCCTTCGGATACTTGGGCTGGACCTTCTTGATTATGCTGCCTCGGGTCACTCCCTCCTCAACCCGTATCTGCTGCGGTGATTGAACTGCCGGTAGCGAGGTCTGGTTCGGTTGAGGCTGTGGGGCGACCGCTGCTGGCTGCGGAGGTTCGTCCTTCTGCACCTGGGCGTACATGCCCATGCATACACAAAGTACACACGCCGCGAGAACGAACCTTCGCGCCATCATTACGCTGCCTTGCCCATCACCGGCTGGGCGCAGAAGGCGCAGCGTTTGGCGTCGAGCGGAATCTCGCTCAGGCATTCGGGACACTTCTTAGTTGTGGGATCGGCCGGGGCTGGGGCTTTGCGCACGCGGGCTATGAGAGCATTGATGGGCGTGACCACAAAGAAATACACCGCAGCCGCAATCAGCAGAAACGAAACCACCGAGTTGATAAAATCGCCCACCGGGAAGACCGATCCGTTAATAGTGAACTTGAAGGCAGAGAAATCGGGCTTGCCCACCAGGGCCGCAATCAGCGGTGTCAGCAGGTCTTTGGTCAGGGCAGTTACTACCGATCCGAACGCCGCGCCGATCACGACGCCGACAGCCAGGTCCACTACGTTGCCGCGAAGAATGAATTGCTTGAATCCGCTGAGCATGGGGAGAGCCTCCTGAGTTGCAGGCCAATGTACGGCGGGGAGGGTAGGAAGGTCAAGGAGGGATGCCCCACTTCAATTCCCGCTAGAGACAAAACTGTGGGAGACCACGCTTACGCCATGCTTGGTGCACTTGATGTCGAGCTTTCGAGGACGGATCCCCGGGCTGGCCGCCGCGTAGGACACGCTGTAGAGATTGCTCAGATCGTGGTTGATTGTTGTCGCAACCTTGTCAGCATCCCTACCACGGCTCGCTGTAAGAAACTGCCCTCCGGTAGCCTCGCCAAGCCTCTTCATGACATTTATCCCCTTACTTCTGTGCGAATCGTTAGGAACCTCCGGAGCGAAAGAAAAGATTCTCACGCCAGCGTTTACAGCCCTCTCAATCGCCTCGCCGCTTGCAATGTGGCTTTGGTTGTCGCCTCCGTCGCTGAACAGAAACATAACTCGAACGCGTGAGTCGGCGGGGCTCCGCTCCATGCGAGCCGAACACTGGGCCACGGCATCGTAGAGGGCTGTAGGGCCGTAGGATCGTGCCAAGCTCACCATCGCCAAAATATCTTTGGGATTATCGGTTTCTGCTCCATCGTTACTCTGTAGTGAGAAAAGGCTTAACCATCCCAGGTCCGTTTTAGGCACCACCACCAATTCGATAACCCGCTCAGCAAGATCCTGTTGAGACTTGAATTCCTCGTGCTCTGATCCGCTGATGTCAAAGAGCAGACAGTACCGAAGCGGCAGCCTTCCCACCCTTCGTACCTGCTGAACTGGCGCAAGCTTCCCGTCTTCTTTGATCTCGAAATCGGCAGTCGTAAGTTCCGGCAATTCTTCTTTGGATCTGACTGAAATCAGCAAATGGCTGACATTAGGGGTTGGGGAAATTGCGGGACCCTGCGCAAAAGAAACGCCCGCAATAGCTGCCAGGCATGCAAACAGTGAGCGAAGGTGGGCTGGTGTAGCGGCCTGCCTCATATTCTCATCGGCATAACAATATAGCGGTACTTGTACTCTTCGCCTTCGGCTGGCCGCATTTGGCCGGCGGATTGGGAATCTTTGAACTCTAGTTTGATCTCGCCGCCGCCGGTAGCTTTCAGGAAGTCGAGCAGATATTGGGCGTTGAAGCCGATGGCTAGCAGGTCTCCCTGATAGTCGATCTCGATGGTGTCTTCGGACTCGCCCATTTCGCTGGACGACGCCGAGAGCTTTAGCTCGCCTTTTTCCAAGCGCATGCGGACCGCACGCGAACGTTCGTCCGCGAACTGGGCAACGCGCGATATGGCCTGGCTGAGCTCGTCCCCGTGGACTGCGATCGACTTGGTGTTGTCTTTCGGCAGCACCGCTTCAAAGTTCGGGAACTGGCCGGTGAGTTGGCGGGAAGTCAGCAGGCGGTTGCCGATGCGGAAGTAAAGCGTCGATTCGTCTTTCGCAAATTCGATTTCTTCGGCGTCGGTTGAATCGAGCAGCGACTTCAGTTCGTCCATGGCTTTCTTCGGGACCAGAGTTTTCATCTCACCAGAAACGCCTTCAAACTTGGTCGCCGGACGCTCGATGTGCGACAGGCGATGGCCGTCCGTGGCCACCATGGTAATCGATTCGGGCTTTAGCACCATCAGAGCGCCGTTCAGGGTGTAGCGCGATTCTTCACTGGCAATGGCAAATCCGGTTTTGGCGATCATGCTGCGGAGAACCTGCGCTGGAATCTTTACCACTCCGGCAGTAGGAAACGTTGGCAGGCTGGGAAAGTTCGACTTCGCCATCCCGACCATTTTCGTGTTGGACCGTCCGCAGCGAATGCTGACCCAATGATTTTCCAGCAGCTTGATGGTGATGTCGGCGTCGGGAAGGAGCTTTACGTAGTCATGCAGTTTGCGGGCGGGGATAGTACAGGATCCCTCTTTTTTCACTTTCACCGCACAGGAGGTTCGCAGGCTCAGATCAAGATCGGTCGCAGTCAGCGACAACTTGTCACCCGCAGCTTCGAAAAGATAGTTCGACAGGATAGGAATCGTGGTCTTGCGTTCCACCACTCCCTGAGTTACAGTCAGTTCGCGCAGCAATTCAAACTTGCTGACGGTAATTTCCATGGTGGTGGTCTCCACAGCGGACGCAATCGCTTCGACCGGCATAACCTGCACCCCCCGGTTAGTGGCGCTACTTTGAGTACTTCTCTAACATCAAGTTAAAAAACTATAAAACAGCAGTAACAGTAGGCGCTAGGGAAAAGTGGAAATCGTGTCCAACTACCTTCCCATTATCAGCTTCGGGCGGCTCCTGTGATGTCCAACCTTAGGACCGGATGGGACGCACTGGAGACCAAATCCCGGACTGGGAAAATCCTAGTCCGGTTTCGTACACAGCTTCCACATCAAGTTCACAGGTTGGCTGGAGAAGACCCCTGCGAGAAGTGGAAATCGATGCGGAAACCGCAATTCATCCACCCAACTGCTCGGTCAGCTTATTGAGCAGCCTGTTCAAATCCTTGTCGGTCTTGCGCGCCTGGTCGATCTTTTCGACCGAGTGCAGAACGGTGGTGTGGTGCTTGCCGCCGAACTGCCTACCGATCTCCGGTAATGACGCTTCCGTCATGTGCTTTGCCACGTACATGGCGATCTGCCGCGGATACACAATGGCTCGCGAGTTGTTCTTGGCCTTGATTTCTACCAGGCGCAGGCCGAACTGTTCCGCAACTGCTTTCTGAATGGACTCGATGGTGACTTTGCGGGCCTGCGAATCGATGAAGTTCTTGAGCACTTGCTGGGTGTAGGGGAGGGTGATTTCGGCGCCGATTAGCGAAGAGTGCGCCACCAGGCGGATCAGCGCTCCCTCTAACTCGCGGACGTTGGAGCGGATATTGGATGCGATGTAGAGGGCTACATCGGTTGGCAGCGTGACTTTCTCCTGCTCGGACTTCTTCTGGAGAATGGCGACTTTGGTCTCGAGATCCGGCGGCTGGATGTCGGCGATCAATCCCCACTCGAAGCGGCTGCGCAGACGATCTTCTACCTCGGCTAGCTCTTTTGGCGGACGATCACTGGCGATTACGATCTGCTTCATCGACTCATGCAGGGCATTGAAGGTGTGGAAGAATTCCTCCTGGGTGCGCTCTTTCTGGGCCAGGAACTGGATGTCGTCCACCAGCAGCACATCGACGTTGCGGAACTTGTCGCGGAAGCTGGTCATCTTGTCGTAGCGCAGCGAGTTGATCATCTCGTTGGTGAACTTCTCGCTGGATACATAGCAGATGGCGCACTGTGGCATACGCTTGGCGATCTCATGACCGATCGCTTGCATGAGGTGGGTCTTGCCCATTCCGACGCCGCCGTACAGGAAGAGTGGGTTGTATGCCTTGGAAGGACGCTCTGCCACTGCCTGACAAGCCGCGTGGGCGAACTGATTGCCACTGCCAATCACGAAGGCGTCGAAGGTGTAGCGGGGATTAAGTTGGGCCGCGCCGTCCCAGTCAAACCGGGCCTGCGAAGGATTCACCACCGGCGTGGAGTGCGCGGTTAGACCGCCATCGTGGCGAACCGGCGTGGATGCGGGATCGTCTTCCGGAGTTACGAACTGCACGTCCTGATATTCCAGGCCGAGATTGTCCAGCGCTTCCTGAATGAGGTCGTTGTACTTATCGCCGACGTGGCGGAATTCCACGGTAGGGACGCGCACGAAAAGAATTCCTCCGCTGGAATGGCTATAGCGGGTGGGTTTCAACCAGGTGTCGTAGGAATGCCGGTTGATTTTCTTTTCGAGCGCCTCAAGGATGCGCAACCACGGATTGGGAGCGAGACTGGGAGTCGGAACTGACATATCAAGTTCTGGCCGGGAGCCTGACCGTCATCAGCGCCCGCTATTCAATTATGAGTGCTGGAAATCCCCCGCTCAGACCGCCGGACGGTAGGCGGTTTCGCTGGAGCCAGAAAAATATCCATGAGCAGGAACAGGCGGCATAGTAGCACAATTTTTTCCACTCTGCGGAAATCTTCGTGGCAGTTTTTTGTCGAGCACAGGATTTCAACTGCTAAACGAAACTTCTGTCAAGTGCCGAGTTTATAACTGCCGCGCGAGTGGTGCAGCGGCAGGCCCGCCCTGGAGCGCGCCGTTTGCCCGTCTCGCCACGCCTCATTTATACTCTTAGTTTCACTCAGCGTTCATAGCATCTACTAATCCAGTCAGGAGCAGCCAAGTTTCATGCCTAAGCGCACGTTCCAACCCAACCGCCGTCACCGCTCGAAGACGCACGGTTTTCGCACGCGTATGAAGACCAAGGCGGGGCAGGCGGTGATTTCGCGCCGGCGCGCCAAGGGACGCAAGCGGGTGTCGGTAAAGCCCGGCTTCCGTGAATAGCGTTTTTCCTTTCCGGAATTGGCGGGAATTCTGCAACTTGAGTTTGGATCGCGAATCGTGAGCGGTGGCGCTCCCAGGAGCCACGCAAGCGTGTCTGGTTCCGGCAAACGCAAGAGGTTTCCCCGCGAGGTCCGGCTGCTTCGGCATGCCGACTTCGAACGGGCTTACAAACAGGGACGGCGCCACTTTGCCTCTCACTTGACGGCGTTCTACCGGCGGCGTGAGGCAGGGGATGGATTTCGCATCGGCTTCACCGTCAGCAAGTTGTTGGGCGGCGCGGTGCAGCGGAATCGGATGCGGCGCCGGCTGCGAGAAGCGGTTCGCTTACATTGGCCGGAGTTTCAAGCGCCTGTCGACATCGTGATCAATCCGAAGAAATCTCTGCGGGTGGTTGATTTTTCCGAACTAGGCAAGGAGATTGGCCAGGTGTTTGAGGTGGTCCGGAAATTTATAGAGAAGCAGAATGCGCAAAAGGATCCGCGTGAATAGCATTTCACAACAAGCTGTGCTGGGCTTGCTCCGCGTTTATCGCTGGGCGGTCTCGCCTATGCTTCCGCCGGCGTGCCGCTATGTGCCGACCTGCTCTGAGTACGCGATGGAAGCGGTCGAACGTTACGGCGCGTTGCGAGGTTCAGCGATGGCGGCGTGGCGTGTGCTGCGGTGTCATCCCTTTTCCCGGGGCGGGGTTGATCCCGTAATGAAAAGTTCCTGTAGTCACTGAGAAAGAAGCCATTGGCAGAATTTCAGAATCCGCAGCAAGAGCCCGGCATGGAGCGGCGTCTGCTCCTGGTGTTTGCGCTTACTTTCCTGGTGATCGTGCTGTTTCAGCCGCTGCTGAAGAAATACTATCCGCAGCCGCCAGCGACGCAGACACAACCCCAGAATCAACCACAAATGCCGGCAGCTTTGCCCGCGGCTAATGTGGCTGAGGTCGAGCGGCCAAGAGCTGCGGGAGCGGCGACGGCCAGCAAGCAGGCTTCAACAGAATCCGAAATCACAATTGAGAACGATCTCTACCGGGTCACTTTCACCAATAAGGGGGCGCAGGTCAAGTCGTGGATCCTCAAGAAGTTCAAAGATGACAAGGGTTCACCGCTGGAGCTCGTCAACAGAGCCGCCGCGGAAAGATACGGTTTCCCACTCAGCCTGTGGACTTACGACGAGAACCTTCGCAACCAACTGAACTCAGTGCTTTATGTAACGTCATCTTCAGGCACGGTGAGCGCGCCGGCGGAACTCACTTTCGAATACGCTGCCGCTGACATCTCGGTGCGCAAAGCCTTCCACTTCGATGACACCTATATAGTTCAGGTTGAAACGTCTGTCACTGCCAAAGGCGGTAGCGTCTCTGCGTTTCCTGCGTGGCCTGCTGGGTTCGGAGACGAGATCACGCCCGCGGGATACGCTGCCAGTCGCGTCGATTATCAGCTGAATAAGGACATCAAACGACTCGCGATTAAGTCTGTCAGCGGCGGGGCCACCCTGCCTGGGCCTTTCAATTGGGCCGGTGTGGTTGATCAATACTTCGCGGCTGTTTTCGTTCCCGACGATCCGCAAAGCGCAGTCACGGTGACCCTGCGCAACTCCATCGATATTCCGAAGGACGCAAAGTCCAACGTCCAAGAGACGACCAAGGCCGATGTGCTTGGCGCGGCGGTGGGAAATCCCAAGGGACCGACGCTGGCGCGGCTTTACGTCGGCCCCAAGCAACTGCACACACTTGAAACTGTGGCCGTCCCCAGCATTGTGGACGCCCCGCAAGATCTACGCGGTCTGGTCAACTTTGGATTCTTTGGGGTGATTGCCCGGCCGCTATTCCTCTGGCTGCAGTGGACCTACAAATACGTTGGCAACTGGGGTTGGGCCATCGTCATCCAGACCTTGATCATCAATCTGGCGTTGCTACCGCTGCGTATCACCAGCATGAAATCGGCGCTGAAGATGCAGAAGATTCAGCCGCAGATGAATGCCATCAAGGAGAAATATAAGAAGTACACCATGCGCGATCCGCGGCGCCAGGAGATGAATACCGAAATTGGCGCGCTGATGAAGGAGCAGGGCGTCAGCCCAGTGGGCGGTTGTCTGCCCATGCTGATTCAGATGCCTTTTCTTTTTGCCTATTACGCCATGCTGGGTTCCGCCCTCGATTTGCGTCAGGCACCGTGGCTTTGGATTAAGGATCTGTCGTCGGCCGATCCTTACCTGATTCTTCCCATCTTGATTATCATTACGGGGCTGGCCACGCAACGCATGACGCCGCAGGCGGGCATGGATCCGTCGCAACAGAAAATGCTGAACGTGATGATGCCGGTGATGTTTGGCTTCATCAGCTACAGACTGGCAGCGGGCTTGTGTCTCTACTGGTGTGAAGGTAGCTTGATCGCCATCGTGCAACAGGGCATCATGAACCGGACCAGCCTGGGCCGTGAAATGCGCGAGATCGCGTTGAAGCGAGCTCGGAAGAAAGAGAAGAAGTAGCTTTTGGCCATTGGCTTTTGGCTCTTAGCTTTAAACCCCAAGCTTGAGCCAAAAGCCAAAGGTAAGAGCTTTTGCTAAGAGCTGTTTATGCCAATTCCCGATAAAATCGCAGCCGCCAATAAGATCAACGAATTCCTTACTGGGGTCGTCACCCAGGGAGGTCTTCATCTCAAGTACCGGATCACGGTGGACCCGCCGCTACCGGATGAACGCGATTGGGAGCGTCCCGAGATTCTGGTGGAATTTGCCGGCCCCGATTCGACCCTATTGCTGGAGCGGGGTGGCGAATTGCTACGCGCCGTTGAGTTGCTGGCTATCGAGATGCTTCGGCTACCCGGCAACGAGCACGAGAAGATCTGTTTCGACTGCATGAATCAGCGCAAGCTGCGGCTTGAAGAACTCCGGATGGCCGCCGGCGTCGCCGCCGAACGTGTCCGGCAAACTGGAGCGCCCTACGAGTTTGCACCTATGTCATCCCGTGAGCGTCGAATTGTGCATCTGGCCTTGCGCGACCACGCCGACCTGCATACGGAAAGTCAGGGTGAAGGCGGCCGCCGCTGCCTGGTGGTCTATCCCAAGGACTACAAGCCCGCAGGCAGGCCGACGCGGAAGACGATTCCGTAAGTTGCCGTTCTCTACAGCTACAATCTTGCAGTGAATCTTGACGACACTATCGTTGCCATCGCCACCCCTCCCGGACGTGGCGGCATGGGTGTCGTGCGTCTCGCGGGTTCCGAAGCCCGTCAAATTGCTCTTCCCTTGTTGCGCCTAAAGCGCGATCTTGAACCCGGCCGCGCCGTCTTTGGCGAGCTGATCGAACCTGGCAATACTCAAGTGGGCACGGTTCAGCGCATCGACGAAGTCGTGGTCACTTATTTCGCCAAACCTCATTCCTATACCACCGACGACATTGTTGAAATCTCAACCCACGGATCGCCGGTGGTTCTGCGTCATGTTGTCGAACTCGTACTCGCCCGCGGCGCCCGTCTTGCCGAGCCGGGCGAGTTCACCATGCGCGCTTTTCTTAATGGCCGCATTGATCTTACTCAGGCCGAGGCCGTCCGCGACCTTATCGACTCACAAACTCTCTACCAGGCCAAAGTTGCTTCCCAGCAGTTGGAAGGTGCGCTGTCGCGCCGTCTTCAGCCGATCAAGCAAGATTTGGTCAAACTGATCGCCACCCTTGAGGCCGGAGTTGATTTTGCCGAAGACGACGTTTCGGTTCTGCCCGCCGACCAGATTCTTCAGCATATCTCCGCCGTCCGCTTGCCCCTCGAACAACTGGCCTCGACTTTCGCTTATGGCAAGCTCGTGCATGAAGGCCTGACACTCGCTATTGTCGGACGCCCCAACGTCGGCAAATCCAGTCTCTTTAATTGTCTGGTCGAACGGGAGCGCGCCATCGTGACTGCTACCCCAGGCACGACTCGCGACTTAGTAAGTGAAACTGTCGCCATCGGTGGAATTCCTGTGAAATTGGTGGATACTGCTGGCATTCGCCGTGCACTCGACGAAGCTGAAAGGATTGGGATCCGCAAATCTCATGAGGCCCTCGCCGATGCCGATCTGGTGCTGGTGGTCGTCGACGCTTCACAACCTAGCGCTCAGGAAGATGCAGAACTGCTGAATCAAGTAGCCGGGCGCCCCGCAATCGTGGTGGAGAACAAATGCGATCTCGTTCGAGATTGGGTTGGGACAGGCATCCGCACCTCTGCCATCACCGGGGCGGGCATTCCTGAACTGCGCCAGGAAATCCTGCGCCACGTGGGTGGCGAAGCCGGAGCTGAGGCGGAGGCCGGATTTCTAACCAATCTCCGTCATCAGACCCTGGTTCATGATTCACTTGCCGGACTGGCGGCGGCAACATCCGCGGTGGGTGATCGGATTCCCCACGAAATGCTTCTGCTCGATCTCTACAATGCACTCAGGCCGCTCGACGAAATCACTGGCGCGACCACCAGCGACGACATCCTCAACCTAATCTTCAGCACATTTTGCATCGGGAAGTGATGAAGGAATGATTCCCCCGGTGCGGGTTGTGCTCCTCGCAAAAGCTGCTTCCTTCACACCCGCCTGCTCAAAGGCTTGGGCCAGATCGTCGATCAAGTCGTCTACGTCTTCGATTCCAATCGATAACCGGACCAGGTCGGCGTCAAAGGCGCGGCCCCTTCGAACCTCTGCGGGGATGCTGGCGTGCGACATACATCCCGGCAAGCTGATGGAGGAATTCACGCTGCCGAAACTGACGCTAACGCGGAAGATTCGGGTCGCTTCCGCGATCTGCCGCGAGATCTCGAAAGAGCCGGTAGCAAAACTAATGACCGCGCCGGCGCCGCGCGCCTGCTGGGTGTGCAGATCGTATCCGGCGTGCTCGGGTAGTCCGGGGTAGTAAACGCGCTGCACTGCCGGGTGCGCGTTCAAGTGCTTGGCAATCTTCCGGGCGCTCGCTTCCTGACAATCCAGACGCAGCTTGAGGGTTTTGATGCTGCGTAACAGCAAATAAGAATCAAACGGGCCGAGCGCAGAGCCTTCACCGTTCTGAAGGAAATAGATTTGCTCGGTGATTTCGGGACTCCGCACTGCAACGACTCCGGCGGTGATGTCGCTGTGACCGCAAAGAAATTTGGTTGCCGAGTGAACCACGATATCGGCGCCGAGGTCCAAGGGGTTCTGCAAGTACGGCGACATTGCGCTGTTATCCACGCAGAGCAATGCGCCGTGATCATGCGCCAGATCGGCGAGGGCCCGGATATCGCAAATTCGCAGCAGGGGGTTGGTTGGAGTTTCGGCATAAAGCAAACGTGTCTGTGGCGTGATTGCCGCCGCGAATCGTGGCAGATCACAGGCGTCGGCATAACGCACTTTCACGCCGGTTCGGTTCAAGATCTTGGAGAAGAGCCGATAGGTGCCGCCATACAGATCGTCGCAGGCCAGGATCTCGTCTCCCGCGGAAAGCAGGCGCGTGACGGAACTGATGGCCGCCAGACCGCTGGCAAAGGCGAACGCTCGGTGTGCGTTCTCCAGTTGCGCCAACTGTTCTTCGAGAACCGTTCGCGTGGGATTGCCACTGCGCGAGTAGTCGTATCGGCCGAACTGATCGGCGTGCTCCTGCTCGAAAGTTGCGGTTTGGTAAATCGGCGTCGCGATCGGCTTGAAAGGATCGGACGGACAAGGGTTAAAGTTGACAAGTTGGCTGGCGAATTTCATAACACTCTCCCTGCTGCTAAACAGTTTTCAGTGACTTCGGCGCGTACGGTCCGGCACACGTCAAAGACGTCGGCCATTACGGCCTCTGCCGTGGGCCACCGGCCCGCGCCTTTTCCCCGGACGAGAAATGTTTCCCCGGTCTGAGTGTGAATCTCCAAACAGTTTTCTTCATTGCGGGTGCGCGCGAAGAGGTGTTCGCGATGAACAAACTGCGGCTCGACGCGAGCCTTCGCACTATCGCCACCGCCGTCGAGGGTCACCACCAGACGAACCGATAAGCCCGACTTGGCCGCCTCATGCACTGTCTCGGCATCGAAATGCTCAATGCCGGTGCGATCAATATGGTTAGGATGCAGGCAGCTGCCGAACGCCGCATGCGCCAGAAGAGCAAGTTTGTGGGCGGCATCGCTGCCATCGAGATCGGTGGTGGGATCCAGCTCCGCGAAACCCAGACGTTGCGCCTCACTTAGTGCCTCGGCGCGTGGGATACCTTCGGCCAGGCGATCGAGAATGAAGTTCGTAGTGCCGTTGACTACGCCACTCAGAGCACGGACCCCGTGCGTCTCCGCGATTTGCCGAACTTGCTCGAGCATCGGCACCGCTCCGCCGACTGCACCCGAGTACAACAACTGCACTTCGTTATGGGCGGCCAGTTCGCGAAGCTCGTGTCCACACTGGGAAATTACCAACTTGTTGGCGGTGATGACATGTTTTCCGGCTTTCAGCGAAGCTTCGATCAGCTCCTTCGCCGGCCAAAGTCCGCCGATAAGTTCCACCACCAGTTCGCACTCGGAATCGATGACCTCCCACGGATCCGGAGTGAGCAGTTCACTGGGCGTGCCATCGTCGCGATCCAGGTGACGCACGCCGATGCCGGTGATGTGAAACTGGTCCGGATGCGCAACCAAATATCGATACACGCCCAGTCCCACGGTTCCGGCACCCAGCAGGCCGACGCGCAAGGGCCTGCTGTCTGGCTGTCCCTCGTAGAATGCGGCCGGCCGAGCGCAAATTAGCGACGTCGAATCGGAATTGAGAGCGGCGACTTCGAAGGCGAAACCGTGTCGCTCGGCGAAGTGGATGGCTTTGGCCTGCACGATGCCTCCATTGACTCGATCGGCCTCGGTCCAGGTCAGTGTTCGGTATCTCCGAGGCAGTCTCTCCGACGAAGCGGGATCGTATTCAAAGATTCCGTCAACGTCTTTGATCAGGCGGCAACGATCGGCCCCAAGCTGATGGGCAAGGAAGACCGCGGTGAGATCGGTGCCTCCGCGCCCCAGCAGGGAAAGGGTTCCATCGTCCTGCCGGCCTACAAAACCCGGTACGACTACGACCGAAGAGTTTTCAAGCGCCCGCTCAACAGCCGACGCGTCAACCCCGCAAGGCTCGGAATTCAGAATCGGTCCCTCGGTTCGGAGGCCGAGGCAGACTTCATCAAGAATCGCCGCCGGAATGCCTGCGCGATCGAGCGCCAAAGAGAGTAGTGCGGCCGATGTCGCTTCACCTGTCGCTAGCAGCGTCGCAACCGCGTGGTCACTAATGCCTTGCCCGAAGGCATGGGCACGCGCCAGCAGTTCTTCGGTGCTATCTCCGATGGCAGAGACCACGGCGATCACTCGGTGGCCGTTGCGAACCCAGCGGTAGATCTCGTGAACCGCAGCGGGCAAATCAGCTTCGCTTCGCAGCACCGAGCTGCCGAACTTGAGTACGGTTAGAGGATAGCTGCGCATAGCGTCCTCCCGAATGCGAACTTAGTGGCTGCGGCCAGCGCCTGATCGAGGTCGGCGATGATGTCGTCCGGGGCTTCGAGTCCGACGGAAAGCCGGATAAGGCCATCGGTGATTCCAATTTCCTGCCGCTTTTCTGGGGGCACGTCGCCATGGGTCATGGAGACCGGATGGGTGATGAGGGTTTCAACTGCGCCGAGGTTCTCCGCGAGCGAACACAGCTTCACCGAGTTCATCAGCGTAATGGCGGCTTCGCTGCCAGCTTTGATCTCAAATGACAGTATTCCTCCGTGGGCCGCCTGTTGCCGCTCGGCCAGCGCGCGTTGCGGGAACGACGCCAGCCCCGGATAGTGCACGCGCTCCACCGCTGGATGCCGCTCCAGCCATTGCGCCACGGTGAATGCGTTCTCGCAATGCAACTTCATTCGTGCTGGGAGCGTCTTCAATCCTCGCAATGTCAGCCAGGCTTCCTGTGGCGATTGGATACAGCCGGTGGTTTTGCGAATCAGACGGAAGCGGTCGAGCAGGCTTTCGTCCCGCGTAGCCAGCGAACCACCGACCGTCGAATTGTGACCTTCGATGTACTTGGTGGTGGAAAGCACGCTGATGTCAGCGCCCAGCTCCAGAACGGGTTGCAGGATCGGCGTCAAGAATGTGTTGTCTACTGCGAGTTTGATTCCGTGACTGTGGGCGATTTCAGCTATTGCGGCAACGTCACATAACTTCAGCGTTGGATTCCCTGGAGTCTCGACGAAGATGATTTTCGTTCGGTGAGTGATCGCTTGCTCCACCAGGTCAGGGCGCGAAGCATCGACAAAGCTGTAGTCAATGCCCAGGCCGCCGAGCAACTGCTGAAACAGCCGCACCGTACCGCCGTACACCACATCGGAAATCACGGCGTGATCGCCGGTCTTAAGCAGCGACAAGAACAAGGTCGTAATGGCCGCCATTCCAGTGGCGAAGCAGACTGCAGGAGGAGTTTTCTCGACTGCTCCCAAAGCGCGTTCGAGTGCGTCCACGGTTGGATTGGCCGCCCGCGAATAGGTAAAGCCCTTGTGGACTCCTACCGCTTGTTGAACGTAAGTTGTCGATTGGTAAATCGGTGTAAGAATGGCGCCGGTGGCTGGATCAGGACCAAGCCCGCCATGAATGGCTACGGTAGCATTGCGCACAGCAAAATCGGATGACATGAAACTCTCCCTTCAGAGTGGAAAATTGAGCTAAAAACAGAATCGCCGCCGGTGTGTTCCCCAGGCGGCCGCTCAGTGAAGGGAGATTTTAGTTTCGGCTCAGACTCCCGACGCAGGCAAGGCACCACCCAGGGTGCACATGGCCATATACATTCGGGATCTCTGCAGCAAATGCATAAATGAAGTGCTCACAGTCTTGCGTGAGTTTTATGATTATACCGGTCTGGCAGCGATTGTCAAATCAACCTTGGTAACGGCGCAGCCCTTCTCGATTCGGCTACTTCGACAGCGCGCCCAGCGCCTGGCGGAATGTCGCTTCAAACGACCCGTTCTTGGCGGCGATGCTCACTGCCTTCTCCGCCGCCGCCCGCTGATATCCGAGATTCACCAACGCTGATAGCACATCTTCTTCCACGGCGCTCAGCTTAGAGACCTGAGGAGCTTCTCCCACCGTGGTTGGCAGCTTGTCTCGCAGTTCCAACACCATCCGCTCCGCTGTCTTCTTTCCGATCCCAGGAATACGTGTCAAGCGCGCCAGATCATTCCCGCGAATCGCGGCTATCATCTCGTCGGCTGCCATACCACTCAGAATCGTGACCGCCAGTTTGGGACCAATCCCGCTGACCGTGATTAGCTTTTCAAAAAGCTGTTTCTCTCCCGCCCGCAGAAATCCGTAGAGCGCAATCACGTCTTCGCGCACATGAGTATGGATGTGTAGCGCAACTTCGCTGCCTACTCCCGGCAAGTCAGAAAAAGTAGGGATGCTGATGGTCACGTCGTAACCGACGCCGCCGGTCTCAACAATGACTTGGTTGGGATGCTTGGCCAGCAACTTTCCTCGGAGGTGGGCAATCATGCTGCGGACATTGTAGCGGTTGGGGGTGCGGCGATTCTAGAACAACGAGCTCTGCCTGCGATTTGGTGTGATCCCGAAATGCTCGTAGGCCAATTGAGTCGCTACTCGGCCTCGCGGGGTGCGGTTCAGGAAACCAATCTGGATCAGGAAGGGCTCGTAGATTTCTTCAATCGCGTCCGCTTCTTCTGCCAGGGCGGCGGCCAGCGTGTTCACTCCTACCGGACCACCTTGGTACTTTTCGATAATGGTTAGCAGCAGCTTGCGGTCCACTTCGTCGAATCCATAGCGATCCACTTCCAGCATTTGTAGCGCTGCCTGCGCGGTTGGCAGGTCAATTTTGCCGCCACCGCGCACCTGCGCATAATCTCGCACGCGCCGCAACAGACGGTTGGCGATTCGCGGCGTGCCTCGTGACCGGCTGGCTATCTCCTGCCCTCCGGCTTTGTCGATCTCAACGCCCAAGATGTCCGCCGAGCGCTCCACAATAATCTGCAAGTCGTCGTGGCTGTAAAACTCCAGCCGCAACACAATGCCAAACCGCGACCGCAGCGGTGACGAAAGCAGCCCAGCACGCGTGGTCGCGCCAATGAAAGTGAACGGCTTTACGTCCATGGTATGAGTGCGCGCTGCCGGCCCCTGCCCGATCATGATGTCGAGCTTGTAATCTTCGAGCGCCGAATAGAGGATCTCTTCGAGCGCGGGTTGCAGGCGGTGGACCTCGTCGATGAACAGCACCTGCTTGTCGCGGACGTTGGTCAGAATCGCAGTGAGATCGCCCTTGATCTGCAAGGTTGGTCCTGAGGTCTGCTGAAAAGCTGCGCCCAACTCGTTAGCAATGATCGTGGCCAGTGTCGTCTTGCCAAGGCCCGGCGGTCCGTAGAGCAGCACGTGGTCCAAAGCTTCGCCGCGCGAGCGCGTAGCCTCGATTGCCACTGCCAGAATCTCTTTGACTTTGGATTGGCCGATGAACTCCGCCAGGCGCTGCGGCCGCAGCTTCAGCTCAAAGGATGAGTCGTCTTCAACCGGCGCGGCGGAGACGATGCGCTCGCGGTCGTCAGACAGTTTGGGAATATTTCTGAGCGTAGCCACTGGGGCGATGTTACCAGTTCTCTGCTCACGCTTGAACAGATTTTGCGCGAAAGACGGCGCTTGTCCCTACTCTTCCTCTTCTTTCACATCCCCCCTTGCCGCTTTCGCCTTCTCGATGATCTTTTCCTGCAACTGTCCCGGCACCGCGTCGTAATGATGCATTTCCATGTTGAAGCTGCCGCGGCCCTGGGTCATGGCCGTGAGGTCGACGCCGTAAGTCAGCATTTCTGACATGGGCACTTCAGCCTTCACAATGGTGTTGCCGCCCTTGTTGTCCATGCCCTGGATACGCCCGCGCCGGCTATTCAGGTCGCCCATGATTGAGCCCGCGAACTCATCCGGCACCGAAATCTCCACGTGCATGACCGGTTCCAGCAAGGTGGGCTTGGCGACTTCCATCGCTTTCTTGAACGCGATGCGCCCCGCCATCTGGAATGACAGGTCGTTCGAATCGACATCGTGATAGGAGCCGTCGTAGAGGATTACCCTGAAATCCACTACCGGAAACCCTGCCAAATAGCCGCGAGCGGCGGCCGTTCTAATTCCCTTTTCCACTGCGGGAATAAAGTTCCTAGGAATCGAACCGCCGAAAATGTCGTTGACGAACTCGAAATCGCCGCCGCGTGGCAGCGGCTCCATCCTGATCTTGCAATCGCCGTATTGACCATGGCCGCCGGTTTGCTTCTTGTGCCGCCCTTGGACGTCGGCCTTGCCGCGAATCGTCTCGCGATACGGTACTTTGGGCGCTTTTAGGATCACTTCGGCGTGGTAGCGCTTTTTCATCTTCGCCACTACCACTTCAATATGCTGCTGCCCGGTTCCTGCAATCAGGAATTCCTTGGTCTGCTCATCACGGAAGAAACGCAACATGGCATCTTCTTCCATTAGCTTGTGGATGCTCGGCCCCAGCTTATCTTCGTCAGCTCGGCTCTTGGGTTCAATCGCAAACGTGATTGCCGGTTCCGGCAGATGAACTTTCGGGTACTGAATCGGCGCGTTCTTGTCACCTAGCGTATCGCCGGTCAAAGTGTCTTTCAATTTGGCCACCGCGCCAATGTCGCCGGCATGCAACTCGGTCACCGGCACCGCAGTCTTGCCCTGGATGATCGAAATGTGTGCCAGCTTTTCCGCCGAATTCTTGGGATAGTTCTGCAACGTCGCGTCGTTTTTCAAGACTCCGGAGAACACCTTGAAATACGAGATTCTGCCGGCAAACGCGTCTGAGACCGTCTTGAACACGTAGACCGATACCGGTTCCGCGTCGGTTTCATGTCGCTTGGGTACGTCTCCATTGCCCGAAGCTGCTGCTTCGCCCTGTACCCACTCGTGCTCCGAAGGCGCGGGCGTGTAGTCGACAATGAAGTCCATCACCCGGTCGGCGCCGACGTTGCCCAACCCCGAGCCGAAGATGACGGGAAAGATCTTGTCCTCGCGAATGGCTTCATGCAGCGCCTTCACCAAATGTTCCTCGGGAATCGTTCCTTTCTCGAAGAACTCTTCCATCAAGGCGTCATCACCCTCGGCCACCATCTCGACCAGCCGTTCGTGAGCTTCTTGCGCTTGATCTTTCAGGTTCGCTGGAATCTCGCCTTCCTTGCCTTTGCCGTTCCCGCCTAACTCGTAGGTGTAAGCCTTCATGTTGACGAGATCGACCACGCCGGTGAAATTCTTCTCGCTTCCGATCGGCAGCTCGAGAGGAATAACGGTCCGTCCAAATGCTTTGGTCAGCGACTCCAGCACCCTTTCGGCGTCGGCGCGCTCGCGATCCATGCGGCTGGCGATGATTAAACGCGGGGTTTTGTACTCTTCGCAATAGTTCCACACTCGCTGGGTGACGACTTCCACTCCAGCCACGCCGTCCACCACTACAATCGCCGCATCCACCACCGGGAGTACCATCTTGGCTTCGTGGACGAACATGCTGAACCCAGGCGTATCAATCAGGTTGATCTTGGTCTTGCCCCACTCGACATACGCCATGCCGGCCGAGATCGACATCTTGCGGGAGATTTCTTCTTCGTCGTAATCGGTGGTCGCGGAGCCATCGTCCACGCGGCCTAGCCGCTGCGTAGCGCCGGACGTGTACAACATGGCTGAAACCAGCGAGGTTTTTCCTGCGTGGCCATGGCCGACCACCGCGACATTCCTGATGTTTGCGCCTTCGTAAGCCTTCACGGGTTACTCCTTCGAGATCGCGTGGGGACAAGCGTCTCGCCCGTCCGAGCGAACCTCGACTTGTGATCGAAATTAGAGATCTTCACCACGGCGGGCCCATAACAACCTAAAGAAGAGGACAGTCTATAGGCCAACGTCGAACACCCTGCCAAAACTATGGATGCTAACACGCTTCCACTAGGCCTCTCAACCCGGTCTTGGCCTGCCGGTTTTCCGTTCCGGGTGTATCATCGACTCGCCATGTTGGGCAACCGCACCAACGAACAATGGGTGGCGCAATACTCCACCAGCCATCAGCACCCCATAAACCGGCTTTGCCACACTCTGGGCATTCCGGCAATCCTGCTTTCGCTCGCCCTGTTCCTGGCCAGCATCGCCATTCACCGGTTGTGGCCTTACGCGCTCGCGCTCTTTCTTGTGGGATGGGGCTTCCAATTCATTGGCCATGCCTTCGAACACAAAGAGCCGGAGTTCTTTCACGACTGGCGTTTCTTATTTGTGGGAGTTCGCTGGTGGTGGGCTAAAATTCACGGCAAAGCCTGAGAATCGACCATGTTCCCTCAACTCGCCCGATTCAGCGACCTCGGACTTCTTCTGCTTCGGCTGATGGTCGCCGCAATCTTCATCACTAGCGGCTGGAGCCACGCAACCAAATCCCGAGAACGCAGCAAGGACATTGGCATGAGCCAGGGTTTTACCATCTTTCTGGGGATCGCTGAATTGGCTGGAGGCTTGGGCATGGCTTTCGGCGTGCTGACTCAACTTGCCGCCATCGGCCTCATCCTCATTATGCTGGGTGCCATCCAGAAGAAGATTTTCGTCTGGCATACCGGCTTCTGGGGTGAGAAAGGCTCCGGCTGGCACTACGAGCTGATGATGATTGTGATGAACCTGGTCATCCTGTTCACTGACGGCGGCCGCTGGGTCCTGATGAAGTAAGACTATCCTTGCGCCCGTGCCATCGTCTAACTTATCCTTTGTGTCAGTTCTCTGCGGATCGTCTATGCATCGTCTGACCGCCAGGCTGCTGCTGACCTTGATGCTCGTGGGCAGTTTTGCCCCCGTGGCCCTGGCGATCTCCGCTCCGGCGCCGCATGCCTGTTGCATGCGCAAGCCGATGCATGAACATGGCTCGAATGCTGCTGAACTTCACGCTATTCCTGCTGGCTGCAATCACGACTGCTGCCATGCCCTGACGGTTTCCCAGTCTCCGCATCTTCTGCCGGCAACTGGTACACAGATCGCCATTTTCTCGACCCAACTAACGGCGGAACGGAACGTAGTCAATCGCTGCCGGCTTATCCAATCTTCGAATTCCGGCCGCGCCCCGCCTCAGTTCTCCATCGCCTGATCAATTGCAAGCCGGTATCTCTGCCCACGTGCGGACGGCCCCATGGCCGCTTCGCGGGTGGCTGCCCAGCATTTGTCTCAGGACCAGGAGAACTTCATGCATTCGATTCGTAACGGCATACTCTTAGCTGCACTGCTACTCGTCGGCATTGCCGCGTTTGCCACCGTTTTCGGCTCGGTTCGCGGCATCGTCCATGATCCCCAGCATCGTCCGGTGCAAGGCGCGATGGTGATGCTGCACGCGAAGTCGTCGGACTGGAGCAAGAGCGCGACTACCGACTCGAACGGAGAATTCCAGTTCATGGCCGTGTCCCTCGGCGAATACACAGTCAGCGTAGCCAGCACAGGCTTTGCCCAAACGGCGCAAACCGTGACTGTCGAGTCGGGCACGCAACCGGTTCTGCATTATCAATTGGCGCTGGCGTCGGTCAATGAGAACGTCACCGTTTCCGGGGCGCCCGCGGTTGCCCCAATCGACACCGTGACTCCAACTACGTTGGTCGACCGCGCAGACATCGAGCGCACTCCTGGCGCGGACCGCACCAACAGCCTTGCCATGATCACCGATTACGTGCCCGCAGCCTACGTGACTCACGATATGCTGCACATGCGAGGAGGCCACCAGGTGGAGTGGCTGATTGACGGCGTCCCCATCCCCAACACGAACATCGCCTCGAATCTAGGCCCGCAGATTGACCCCAAAGACATCGACTATCTCGAAGTTCAGAGAGGAAGCTACGATGCCGACTACGGAGACCGCACCTATGGCATCTTCAACATTGCACCGCGAACCGGGTTTGAACGCGATCGGGAATGTGATCTGGTCATCAGCTTGGGGAACTTCTATCAGACCAACAACCAGATCAGTTGCGGAGGACACACCCAGCGCTTTGCTTACTATGTCAGTTTGAACGGAAATCGCAGCAATTACGGACTTCAGACTCCCATCCCACAAGTCAATCACGACGCCGAGAACGGCTACGGAGGGTTCGCTTCGTTAATTTTCAACCCCAGTGCCAAGAACCAATTTCGGGTGGTCACTTCCTTGCGGCAGGATTATTACCAGATTCCTATTGACCCCAATGCCAACTCAATCGGAAATCAGATCTTTCCCAGTTTCGGCCTGCGGGATGGCGAGCGAGAGCCCGATGGCTATGTCACTTTCTCCTGGGTTCACACTTTCAATCCCAATACGCTGCTTACGGTTTCGCCCTTTTATCATTACAACAGCGCAAACTATACCGGCGGACCGAACGACTTTCCTGTCATCTCAACCGTCACGCAGACCGCCAACTACGCAGGAGCCCAGGCGACCCTGAACACCAGCTTCTGGAAAAATGATCTTGATGGCGGAGTCTACGGATTCTACCAGCACCAGTACAATCTCTTTGATAACCAGTTCACCGACGGCAGCCAAAACTTTCCAGCCTCATCGCTGGGTGTAAGCGGAGGGCTCGCCGCCGTTTTCATCAACGACAAGTTCAAAGTCACTCCGTGGTTGACGCTAATCGCGGGGCTTCGCCAAACGGAGTTCAGGGCCTCGATCGCGGAGAATGCAACCGACCCTCGCTTTGGGGCGACCGTGCGAATTCCACGCCTGCATTGGGTGCTTCGCGCCTTCTACGGATACTTCTACCAGGCACCGCCGCTAGCGACGGCGACCGGCGCGCTCCTCGATTTGGCCAGTAGCCAGAATTTTACTTTTGCCCCTCTGCACGGCGAGCGTGACATCGAATCGCAATTCGGGGTCACGATCCCGTATCGCGGCTGGACGCTTGACGCCGATAACTACACAACCAGGGCGAGTAATTGGCTGGACCACAACAATATCGGAGAGTCGAACCTCTTCTGGCCGATCACTTGGGATCGCGCCTTGATTCAAGGTTGGGAACTCACGTTGCGGTCCCCTCGGCTCTGGAATCGCGGTCAGTTTCACTTGGCCTACGCCAATCAAATCGCACAGGCAACCTCACCCATCACGGGAGGCCTAATCTGTCCCACTCCCGTGACCCCGGCCTGCGGACTCGACATTCCGCCCGGACTCTCACCCGTCGACCACGATCAGCGAGACACGTTGAACCTGGGTTTCAACACTAGTCTTCCCTGGCAGAGCTTTGCCTCGACGAATGTGTACTATGGCTCGGGGTTCACCAACGGACTCCCCGGCGTGCAATATCCCGGGAATTATCTGCCTGGTCACACTACGTTCGATCTTGCTATCGGAAAAACCTTCGCTGAGAAATACACTTTTTCCGTGACTGCACTGAACGTGGCCAACCGCCGCGTGCAGTTAGATAACAGCCTGACATTCGGCGGATTTCACTGGAATGATCCGCGGGAGATTTACGCGGAGTTTCGCTACCGCTTCCACTACTAACAAGACTTTACCTTCTTTTACAAACTCTTTACCTTCGGCCGCGCCGCTGAGTGTTTAGATAAAAGTCGGAATTCTCTGCAATTCAGGAGGCGCGTAGTGAGAAGACATCTTTCTTTGGTTTTTGTGTTGGTATTCGGGCTATCTTCCTTCCTGCTGGCGCAGGATGCGGCTCAAGGTGACAGCCAGCCCGCAAACGTCGCTGGCAAGTGGACGATGTCCTGGCAGGGCCGGGATGGCGCCAAGCAGGGCACGCTCCAACTGCAGCAGGACGGTTCCAAGCTTACGGGCACTATGGATGGAGAGCGCGGCTCGGTTCCCCTCACTGGTACCGTCAATGGGAACAACATTTCCTTCAGCACTCAGTCCCAGGGACGCCGCACCTTTACGATGGTCTACAGCGGCACGATCGACAGTGACAAAATGACGGGAACTTCCCAGCCCCAAGGCGGACAGGGTGGGCAAGGCGGCGGTGGCCACCACGGTGGCGGTCAGCAAAACCATTCCTGGACGGCAACTCGTCAAGCCGGCAATTCAAGTAACCCGGGCGCGGCCGATAACGATCAGTCCGACGACCCCCAACCAGGTTTTTGATTGTGTCCACCCGGGACCTCGGCCAATCTCTCTCCGGCGTGAGGTCCCTTTTTTTGCGAAGGCTCCGGCTAATGAGCGGTGAGATGAAACACCGTCCCGCAGCCGTTGGTGAAGCCTCCGTCCTCGCATCCGGTTTCAGGAGGCCCTCCAAGGAACATGCTGCCATAGACATCGTCATCCGAACCGAAGACCACGCCCATCGCGGTGAATCCATCCGGGCCTTCGTTCTCGCCTTCAAAATCGTAAAGGTCGGTTAAGTTCCCATTCGTGTCTAGTCTGACTAAACATCCCCCGCCTATGGCGCAGTCGTTTGATTGTTCGACGCCATACAAGTTGCCTTTCGAGTCTCTTATCAGATGGCTGGCGAAGACCGGATTCCGCACCTGGCCCCCCGTGCACGGCGGCTCGGTACACGGAACGAAGGTGAAGAGCACGCTGAACTTGCCGCTCGTATCCACTTTGAAAATGGTTCCGACGCCATACTCGAAATTTGTATGCGGGATTTCATCGCCGCCATTTTGCGCAATGCCATAGAGGTTGCCGGCGGAATCGATAATCAGACCTAGAGGAAATGATCCGTCGCCCGGCCCAGTGAAAGTGTGGAGTACGGTGAAATTGCCGCTGCTATCGAGCTTATATACAGTTCCGCAGCCAGGTTCGGCGTAGCCATAGCCGAGTGACTCGCACGAGAGCTCGCCACCAAAGTTTGCCGAGCCGTAGAGGTTGCCTTTGCCATCAAGGACAACGCCTCCTTCGGGCTGCATTCCGTCGTTTCCGCTAAAAACATGAAGCACAGTGAACTCCCCGGCAGGAGAAAGCTTGAACAGAGTTCCGCACCCCAGCCCAAAAGAATTCAACCCGCAATTCGGCTCGCCCCCGAACGGCGACATACCGTAGAGGTTGCCTTGCGCATCCACGGCAAGCGGCGAATCGAAGCAACAGGCGTTCGGCGAAGCAATGTCGAAGCTGGTCTCCTGGCCGTTTGGATTGAGCTTGAACACTACGGCTGCGCCGCCGATGAAGCCATTGCCTTGGGTCGTGCCGTAGAGGTTGCCTGCCTTGTCCCGAACCAAGCCTGCAATGGGATCTGATCCATTGGTGCCGCCCTGGAAGCGGTAGAGCACGGTCTCGTTGCCGACGTTATCAATCTTGTAAACCGTCCCGCAAGTGTCTTCTCCGCAGGTGGGGATGCCACCAAACCTGGTGGTGCCATAAAGATTGCCTTGCGGGTCCCGGATGATGGGGCCAGGAACAGCGCCGTCCGTCCCAGCACCGAACGCATGCAGGACGGTGTAGGTCTGCGCTTCCGCAGGCCGGACCGCGACCGCCGCTAACAAAAGAAGGGCGAGTAGGGCGATGGCCCAAGTGCCGCAAACATTGATGGAAGCTTGTTTTCGAAGCATGGCTGACCTCCCTGGTCTAGCGTGTGAGGGAACCTCATAGTTCGATGAAACCTAAAATCGCGAGAATGATAGTCCCGCCCTGTGCGGGTGTGTCACGGAGATGTAAAGAGTTTGTCAAGATTCGGAGGCCCATTTCACCATTCTGGCTGGCCCACCAGGCATAGGTCGGGGTGCTCGGATGAGCGAATAGGTGTAAGATTGCAGCCCTGACTTGATGGGAAGCTGCCCTCGGCAAACGAGGCGAGGAACTTGCAGGGCAAAGACTTTCCTCCGAAACGGGCGTACTATTTGGGCCGTTCGTCCCGGTAGCGGCAAATAAAACTATCGTTAGAGGCTGCCAAAGATCATTGCGCCAGATATCGGGCCACGTAGGCGCCGGTTCCGGCTTCGAATCCCTGACCGACGAGCGTGTTTCCAGCGGCCACGATCTTGCCATCGCTCTGGATGGCCAATCCGTTCACGTACGAATACACGTTTGAATTCCCACTCACCAGGGTTGTCGCGACCAATCCCCCCGAGCCGAAAGAAGTGTCCAGCGCACCCGAACTGGTGAACCGCGCGAGGGCGAAAGGCGAGTTGAAGCTGAGGTTAAACGGGCCTTGCGCGGCCGCCCCGCCCGCCACCAGTTCACCGTTCGACTGAACGGCGACGGCGAAGGCGCCTGACAGCGGCGCATTTGTCCCGAAATCCGCAACCGCGACTCCGCCTTTGCCGAAGCTCTTGTCGATGACACCACTCGAAGTGTAGCGCACCAAACCAAATCCGACAGCGCTGCTTGCCGGAGGCAGATTGAGTTTGCTGGTAAGCGATCCCGCGACCACAACCTTACCGTCAGTCTGCTGCAAAAGCGCCGAGGCCGAAGCCACAGATGCTGCAGTACCCGCCGAGCCGAGCGCACTATCCAGTGAACCGTTCGAGTTATAGAGGCTGATCGTGCCGGCCTGTACCAGCGGCGTTGGTGTAACGCCGCCAGAGGCGACCAGTATCTTGCCGTTGGCTTGCACCACAATCTGGGTAGGCGCGAAGGAGGTGTTTGGCCCTTGATCGGCCAGGTTTACGAGTCCTCCGCTGCCAAAGGTTGTATCCAGTTGCCCGTTGTAGGTAAACCGCGCCATCAGATTTGAGTAGCTGGACGCCACCAGAATCGACCCATTGTTCTGGAGCGCCAGCGCCAAAGCCCGCGTACCGGAAACGTTGTAAGGAGTAAAAACAATGGCGGTGGTGGTGGTGAATCCCCCGTTGCCGAAGGAGGTGTCGAGGGTGCCATTGCTTTCGACGCGCGCCACTTGCACAAAGTTGGTATAGCCGCCTTGCTCGGTTGTCGTGACCTCAGCCGCAACAATCTCGCCGTTCGGTTGGATCGCCATTGCGAAAAACCCATTGGGGGCAGATCCATCGTTGATCGGTGTGAAGTTAGCGACGCCACCCGTGCCGAAGCTGGTGTCAAGCGAACCGTTGGTGTTCAGGCGAACGAGCGTGTCCGCGACTCCGTCCCCAAAGTCTCCCAATCCGGCCAGGACGATCTTGCCATCGCTCTGGAGCGCCATGGCGCTCGCTGACCGCAGCGAGGTGGCCACGATGCCATTCGTGCCAAAGGACGGATCAAGAGACCCAGCCTGGGCAGCCGCGCAATGGGCTGCACATATTAAGATGGCTACAGCGAAGAGGGGAAGAGGTTGTCTGGTAGTCAGTGGCACAAGTTCCTCCTATAGTCCAGCATTAATCGCGGTGATTGTCTCCGCCGGGACGAAACCTTACTCCATTTTTCGCGGGTGCGGATCATCGATTTGTAAAACTATTGTCAAATCGGTGGGGACGGATACGTTTACGAGGCCCACCAGTCGGTTGACTCCTCCCCCTCTCCCGCCTAACATCATTGGGAAGCCTCCTGATCGGCCCAAACACTGATTCGACTAAAGAATGATCGGCCAAACCATCTCGCACTACCGCATCACCGGCCAACTTGGCAGTGGAGGGATGGGTGTCGTCTATGAAGCCCAGGACCTGACTCTCGGCCGTCGCGTGGCTCTCAAGTTTCTGCCCGCAGACCTCGCCCGAGACACGACCGCGCTCGAACGGTTTTTGCTTGAAGCTCGCGCCGCTTCGGCGCTGAATCATCCCAACATCTGCACCATTTACGCGGTTGAAAACGATGCCGGCCAATCCTTCATCGCGATGGAACTGCTGGAGGGCCAGAGCCTTAGCGAGAAGTTACACATCGGTCCACTACCGCTGGATCGCGTGCTCGATATCGGCATCCAGCTTGCCGACGCGCTCGACGCCGCCCACGCCAAAGGTATCGTCCACCGCGACATCAAACCGGCGAACATCTTCATCACCCAGCGAGGCCCGGCAAAGATTCTTGATTTCGGCCTCGCCAAGCTCACTCGCGGCAATGCCTTCAACGCCGAAACCGTGAGTCTGGGCCCGGGGCTTGCCGCAACCATGCACCTCACCAGCCCTGGTTCAACCGTGGGCACCGTCTCATATATGTCGCCCGAGCAGGCGCGTGGTGAAGAGCTGGATGCCCGCACGGATTTGTTTTCGCTCGGCGCGGTTATTTACCAGATGGCGACCGGCTCTCTACCGTTCACCGGCAACACTTCCGCCGTAATCTTCAACGCCATCCTGGATCGTGACCCCACTCCCGCCACACAGCTCAACCCTGCGATTCCACCCAAGCTGCAGGAGAGCATCGATAAATTGCTGGAAAAGGATCGTGACCTGCGTTACCAGTCTGCGGCGGATCTCCGTGGCGATCTCAAACGTCTGAAACGCGACAGCGAATCGGGCCGCGCAGCGTCGCGCGCCGAGTCAGCATCCGGCGTTCTCGTTCGTTCCAGCAGTGTGAATGTTGCTGCTGCCCCGTCCTCCGGCTCTACCGCCGTCGCCGCCGCCCGTCAGCACAAATTCGGAGCAGGTGCCGCCGCGCTGATTGCCATCGTTGTCCTCGCCGCCGCCGGCTACGGTATCTACGCGTTTCTAAACCGCAGCCGCCCGGTACCATTCCAGAACATCTCCATCAACAAGGTCACCGACAACGGTAAAGCCGCGCTGGTCGCCATCTCACCAGATGGCAAATACGTTCTCAATGTGATGGACGAAGGTGGCAAACAGAGCTTATGGCTGCGTAATCTTCCGACCAATAGCAATACTCAGGTCGTGGCGCCGGCAGAGGTTTACTACCGGCACCTGCGTTTTTCGCCGGATGGCAACTATCTTTATTTCATTCGGACAGAACCGGGCAGCGAGGAGCTGGAATATCTTTACCGTGCCCCGTTGCTTGGCGGCACGCCGGAAAAACTGGTGACTGACATCGATTCCAACATTACTTTTTCGCCAGACGGACGCCGTTTCGCTTTCTTCCGTGACAATAATCCTGAACCTGGCAAGTATCGGCTGTTAGTGGTCCCGGTCGAAGGCGGCGAGGAAAGAGTTCTGCACAGCGGATCCACCAGCGACCGCATGTTCGATCCCGCCTGGTCGCCCGATGGAAAAACCATCGTTTGCTCTGTGCTTCAGCCCGGCACTGCTTTCAGCGGCCTGGTTGCGCTTGACGTCTCCAGCGGCAAGCAGAAGCTTTTCTACACCTCCGACGATCGCCTCCTTCAGCGGGCGGTCTGGATGCCGGACGGCAAGGGATTGATTGCATCAAATCAGTTCAACAATAATCAGATCGTTTTTGTTTCTTATCCCGAGGGCAAGTGGCACCCGGTCACGCGCGACACCAATAATTACAACGACCCCAGCGTTGCCGGTGATGGCCGCAGCCTGGCAACCGTCATGAGTGAAGGGCAGTGGAACCTTTCAACCATGCCGTCGGGCGCTCCGACTGCTCAGCTTCATCAATTGACCTTGGGTGCTCCGGTCTACCAGTTCGCCTGGATGCGTGACAGTCGCATGATCCGGAATGGACGCTCGGGGCTCGCCATCCTGGATCCTGTGTCCGGCAACAGTACGCCAGTGCCCCTGCCCGAAGACACAATTGCGAATACGCCTTTCGCCTGTCCCGACGGCCGCTTCATTGTTTTCACCAGCATTTTCAGCAAAGGGAATCGAGTGTTGAATACCTGGCGGATGGACGCCGGCGGCGGCAATCTCAAACAGCTTTCCAACGGCAAAGTAGACCAGTATCCAGTCTGTTCATCGAGTGGCTGGGTGCTTTATCAGGACAACGCCAGCGGCAACCGACTGATGAAGGTGCCTGTCGATGGAGGGCAAGCCACGAAAGTTTCCGACGAGCTGACGGCGGATTTCGATGTTTCTCCCGATGGGAAAACTGTCGCTATCGCCACTTTCGGTCACCTCGCCGAGCATATCGAGAAACTCACGATTGTGGCCGTCGATTCCGGACAACTGCTTAAGAGCTTTGACTTCGAGCGTCCGCGCAGCGGACATATTCGTTTTTCGGCGGACGGCAAGGCCATCGTCTATCCCGTGCGCGCTGCGGGAACGGACAATCTCTGGTCACAGCCCGTCGATGGTTCCCCCGGCAAGCAGATCACCGACTTCCCCGCCGAACACATCCTCGAATTTCGCTGGTCGTTCGACGGCAAACAGCTCGCCCTGATTCGCGGCCACACTGACTCCGACGTCGTCCTCATCCGCGATATGCAGCAGTAATGCGCTACCCGTTCACGCGCTCCATCATTTGAACCGCGAATGACGCCAAGTGAATCACATGAGGCTAGAGATGCCTTTCCACCGGGATACGAACCAGGAGAGTCCATGACCCAAGAACCCCCGACTAACGTGCCCGTCTGGTTCGAGCGCAAGTTCGCATTCACTTTTCCGGTCGAGCAATATCCCAACCTGTGCATTCGCTTGCGGGGAACACCCGCGCGGGTGGAAGAAATACTGCGCGAAGTCGCGCGTGAGCATCTGGTCAAAAAGCCGGAGAACAAGTGGTCGGCGCAGGAGCATGCCGGACACCTGCTCGATCTCGAATCGTTGTGGATGGCCCGCGTGGAAGACTACGTGGCAGGACTCGCTGAACTCACGGCCGCCGATCTCAGCAATCGCAAGACCGACGAAGCCGACCACAACGCTCGCCCGTTGGCTGATATTCTTGGCGAGTTTCGTCAAGCGCGGCTACGTCTGGTCGATCGCGTAGAAGAAATTCAACCTGCGCTGTTTGCCCTCTCCGTAATACACCCACGGCTGAAACAGCCTATGCGGTTGGTGGACCATCTCTACTTCGTGGCGGAACACGACGACCATCACTTGGCCACGATCTGGGAGCTCTTACGCGAATCATGAGCGAGATTCTTCGCTTTCGATCATCCTCCGAGTTCCGCAAGTGGCTCGCCGCCAATCATCGTGAATCAGATGGGATTTGGCTGCGTATTTTCAAGAAAGACTCGCAAGAACCGTCTGTCACCTATGCCGAAGCGCTGGATGAGGCGCTCTGTTTTGGATGGATCGACGGCCAAAAACAGCGCCATGACGACTTGTCCTGGCGGCAACGGTTCACCCCACGACGGTCTAAGAGCGGCTGGTCCAAGATCAACACTCAACATGCGGAGAGGTTAATCAGGGAACGCCGGATGAAGGCGGCAGGCCGTAAGGCGATCGACGCTGCGAAGAAGGACGGTCGTTGGACAACTGCTTACGATTCCCCAAGCAAGGCGACCATACCTGAGGACTTTCTCGCGGCACTGCGCAAGAACACCAAAGCGAAGGCCTTCTTCGAATCGCTCAATAAAGCGAACCTCTATGCGATTGCCTACCGGTTGCAAACGGCAAAGAAGCCGGAAACGAGACAGCGCCGCATGGAAAACATTCTTGCAATGTTGGCGAGGGGCGAGGCGTTTCATTAGTTAATGGGATGCCGGGCTCGGAATCAAGCAGCAACCGTGATCAATGGTTTGCCTGATGGCACAGCTTCTCCGATTTCGACTGCCGCGACTCCCGCCGCGTTCAGAGCCCACGCCAGTTCTGCGCTGTCTTCCGCGGTTATGGAAATCAGCAGCCCTCCCGCAGTCTGCGGATCGAACAGCATCGTCTTGATCTCTTCGCTGATGCCAGCCTCGTAACCGACGACGCATTCGGCGAACTCGCGATTGGCTTTCAGGCCGCCTGGAATATGCCCAGCGCGGACGCAGTCCAGTGCGCCTTCGAGCAGCGGAATCCTTCCCGCGTACAACCGCAGCGAAACGTTCGACGCTAGTGCCACTTCCCGTGCGTGCCCGATCATGCCGAAGCCGGTAACATCGGTCAGGCCGTGTACAGCGAATTGGGTCCCGATGATCACCTCTGCCGCCTTCTTGTTCAACGTGGTCATCGAGGCCACTGCCGCATCAATCCATGCTGGTTTCGCCACGCCTTTCTTGATCGCCGTCGAAATCACTCCCGTGCCGAGCGATTTGGTGAACAACAACCGATCACCAACCTGTGCGCCGCCGTTCGTCAATACCTTGTTTGGATCAACCACCCCCGTGACCGCGTAGCCAAACTTGGTTTCGTCGTCGCGAATACTATGCCCGCCAATCACCGTGCATCCCGCTTCCATCATCTTCGAAAGTCCGCCCGCGAGAATGCGTTCGAGGATCGCCAGATCGCCTTTCTCGGGGAAACACACCATCGCCAGCGAAGTCAGCGGCCGGCCTCCCATGGCATACACGTCACTCAGCGCGTTGGTCGCTGCGATCTGCCCAAAGGTATACGGATCGTCGACAATCGGAGTGAAGAAGTCGACAGTCTGAACCAGTGCGGTGCTAGGCCCGAGTTGATACACTCCGGCGTCGTCGGCGTGGTCGAAGCCGACTAGCACATTCGGGTCATGTTGCCGGGCTAATTTCCCAAGCACCGCGTCCAGCGCCGCCGGACTCAGCTTGGAAGCTCAACCCGCAGCTTTCACCGATTCCGTCAGTCGAAACGGTTTTGCATCAGGCATAGAGGCATTGTAAATACAAAACCATTTCACCGCGGATTTACCCGGATGGGTGCTGATCAGGAACAAAGAAGAGATTCATCCGCGTGAATCAGCGGCGAAGAGGTTTCTTCAAAGGTTATTTCAGGCTGACGTTGGTGACTTGCAGTTCGGGATAAGCGTGGTTCCAGTCCGCGCTCACGTGCTCAAAGATCAAGCGAAACGGCTTGCTCTGGTGAGGGGGCAAGGGCGAAGCACTGAGATCGACCGCATCGGGATAGGGCCCACTGGTCTGCAAGACATGCAGGGGAACGTCGTCGGCCTGCGCGATCTGATCCATGGAGTTCTTGAAATTCACGTGCACCACGGCATGGATCACAGTCTTGTCGCCGTCATTGGCTACGGTGCCGTCGATGTAGGTGACCGTGGCACCAACGAAATTCACCGCCGCGCTCATTTTCAAGTCGGATAACTTCAGGCTGGAAGCATAAGGGTTGGGTGCAACAGGTGTTTTTGGACTTGTACGGGACAATAAGGCGATGACGCCAACTGCACACAGCACTGCGACAATTCCGATGACAATGGCTCGAACGTTGGAGTCCGGTTGCGCTTCGTCCACCAACGGAGATGGCCCGGTCAGCCCGCCCATGAAGGGATTGTATCAGCGTAGATCAGCGGCGAAGGCTTACTCACCACCCACCGTCAGCCCCTCAATCCTGATCGTCGGACACGCCATGGCTCCGCGAAATTCGAGATCGTTGCCAATCTCGGAGATGTTGAAGAACATCTCTTTCAGATTACCTGCCACCGTAATCTCTTCCACCGGATACACCAGCTCTCCGCCCGAAATCCACATTCCGGAAGCGCCACGGGAATAGTCTCCCGTCACCAGATTTGCGCCGTGGCCAAGGAACTCGGTCACATACAGCCCTTCTTTGATCTCACCGATAATCTGCTGCGGCGTCTTCGTTCCCGGCTGCAAGAAATAATTGCCTGGTCCAATCCCCGGAGTTCCCGCGAGGCCTCGCGATGCGTTGGCGGTAGTTTGCAATCCCAGCTTCTTGGCGGTGTAGGTATTCAGCAAGTAAGACTTCAACACTCCATTTTCGATCACGACGGTTCGTCGCGTGGGAATGCCTTCGCCGTCAAATGGGCTAGTCCCGAAACCACCGACCATGGTTCCGTCGTCAATCACGTTCACGCGATCGCCGGCGATCTTCTCGCCCAGCTTGCCCGCCAGAAACGAAGCCCCGCGATACACTGAGTCTCCATTCACGCCCTCAAAAATATGGTCAAGCATCGAGGCCGCTACCAACGGATCGAGCACCACCGGAACATGCGCTGTTTTCCCCTTGCGCGCCCCCAACCGCCGCAATGTGCGCTGGGCGGCCACGGTGCCCACATGCTCAGGGGATTCCAGCCGGCCCAGGTTCCGCGCCACCGAAAACCAATAGTCGCGCTGCATGGTGCCGTTCTCGTTCTGCGCGATTGGCACCGCTGCCACTGAACAATATGACCGCCGATATTCGCCCACAAATCCGTGCGAATTGGCCAATACTTTGTGGCCAGTGGCTGCGTCGAATGATCCGCCTTCAGAATTCTTGATGCGGGGATCGTAATCAAGTGCAGCTTTCTCCGCACGCCGCGCGTAGCTGATGCGCTCTTCTCCCGGCAGAGAGTAGACATCGGCGGAGTAGAGGTCGAGATCGCCGGAGATCGAACCCAGTTGCGAAGCCTCGGGGATTCCGCCAAACGGATCTTCGGAAGTGATCTTTGAAAGTTCGAGCGCCGACTTCACCATGCGATCAAGCCCCTCGCGGGAGAAGTCGCTCGAATAGGTACTGGCGGCGCGCTGGCCGTTGAATACGCGAACCCCGATGGCCTTCGACCCGGACTCTTTCAGCGTCTCCACCTGCCCCAGCCGTACAAGAGTCGAAAATTCGTCGCCTTCGCGAACCACGCACTCCGCTGACGTCGCGCCACCCGCCATAGCCTGACGGACGACGTCCTGTGCCAGTTCTCTGAGGCCGGTTTCCAGCTTCGGGTTTCTAGTTTCTAATTGAGTAGAAGACATGAGTGATTTCGTTTGAATTATCCGTGTTGATCAGAGCATCCGTGGCGAGTAGTTGACCTACTGCATAAACCCGCCAGTCTCTTTCTTTGCGGTTCCACCCACTGTCAGACGGTCGATCTTGATGGTCGGAATACCCACACCCACCGGCACCGCCTGGCCGTCTTTCCCGCACGTACCTACGCCTTCGTCCAGTTCCAGGTCGTTGCCAACCATGGACACGCGTGTCAGCACGTCCGGTCCGTTTCCGATCAGCGTCGCTCCCTTGATGGGCGCAGTGATTTGGCCATCTTCGATCAAGTAGGCTTCCGAGGCCGAGAACACGAACTTGCCGTTGGTAATGTCCACTTGGCCGCCGCCAAAGTTGACCGCGTACACGCCGTGCTTCACCGAACGCACAATGTCATGGGGATCATCCTGGCCCGCCAGCATGTATGTGTTGGTCATGCGCGGCATGGGAATGTGCTCATAACTTTCACGGCGACCATTGCCGGTATTGGCCATTCCCATCAGCTTCGCCGACAGTTTGTCGCTCAAATAACCCTTCAAGATTCCTTTTTCGATTAGCACCGTGTCCTGCGTGGCGTTGCCTTCGTCATCTACATTCAGAGAGCCTCGGCGCCACGGCATAGTTCCGTTGTCCACAACGGTGCACTTTTCGCTGGCCACACGCTTGCCGATCAATCCTGCAAATGCCGAAGTCTGCTTGCGATTGAAGTCAGCCTCCAGCCCGTGGCCGACAGCCTCGTGCAACAGCACGCCCGGCCAACCTGGCCCGAGGACGACTTCCATTTCGCCCGCCGGAGCTTCTCGTGCGTCCAATTGCAAAATCGCCTGACGCGACGCTTCCTTGGCAAAGTACTCCGGAGTTTTCTCTCCAAAGAAGAAGTCCAGTGCCACCCGCCCGCCACCGCCCGCGCTTCCCCGCGCCGAGTTGCCCTCAGTCTTGGCGATACACGCCACGTTCAGGCGTGCCAGCGGTTGCGAGTCTTCGGCGAAGGTTCCGTCCGACCCGACCACCAGAATGTTGCGCAATTCGTCGCCGTAGCTGGCACGTACTTCTTTGATTCTTTGATCGTATGCCCGCGCCGCCTGGTCCGCCCGCATCACCAACTCAACTTTGGCAGTGATCTCGGCATCGACCGAAGGCAAGGTAACGGGATACAGGCTGCGGGCAGCTTTTTCCTGGAAGCCAATGCTGGCAGTCTTAGCCGGCCCGCTGGCAATCAGAGCGGCGGTACGCGCAGCGCGCAGAATCCGCTCCGCGGAAAGATCGTCGGTGTAAGCGTAGCCGGTGCGTTCCCCAGAGACGACCCGCACGCCGCATCCGGCGGAGATTCCCTGCGAAGCCGACTTCACCATGGACTCATCCACCATCAGCGAAGTCGAGGAAAGATATTCGAAGTAAAGGTCGGCGTAATCGCCACCCGCCGACAATGCTGCGGCCAAATAGCGCTCCAGATCGTGTTCCGTAAGGCCGTAATGCTCGAAAAAGAACCGGTTTTTGTCCATATTGATTTAAAACACTCACTGATTAGATGCCCATGAGCCGGGAACGGCTCCGCGCCGAATATCTCAATTATCCCATAGCTCGCCGCGAAACCACTTCGGGACTCAATCGATGGTCACTTGTCACAGACGCCCGATCATCACTCTGAAACAATCGGCTCCATGACCCCAGAACAGCTTACCCAAACTCTGGAGGATTTCCTTGCCAGCGCGCAAAACGCCGTCATCCTCGAAGACAACACCGTGCTCTTTGACCTGGCCCAGTCAAAGTATTCCGTCTCCGGAGAACACAATAAGTGCTTGCTACACGTTTGGTCCCCGGAGCGCAATGTGGTTAGGCGGGTTATCGAAGCCGAAGTCAAGAATGAAACTTTGCGACTAGCCGTACAACGCCTTGGGCAATCCCGGCCCAGCAAGCTCGAAATCTTCCGCGAATGTGACCGTCGCACGCCCACAACAAAACGTCTGGCTCGCCTCGCATATCAGCGCATCTTACAACGAACCCTGCAACACTGGTTCCCCTCATTCCATGCGACTCCACTACGAACTTCGATGGACCTGGAGCGCTCCTTCGGCCCGGTCTACTCCCGGGGGTTGCTGCAGCAAGGGCAATCGGCATTCGCCGTACTGGGTGTGAACGCCCAGGAAACCCAGGCCTCCATTGATGCGGCGCTGACCTTCGCGATTTTGTGGCTGGACGTATGCCGCCAGAGTCAAGCAGGGAAGTTCGTGGTCGAAGGGCTTAAACTGTTCTTACCCACCGGCTGCGGGGCCTTAACTCGAGAGCGTGTGGCCCACCTGAATTCGCAGGGGGCCAAATGGCATCTGTATGAACTCGAAGAGAGCGACGACAGTCTGAAAGAGTTAGACGCTTCCGATCGTGGCAATGTCGCGACACGTTTAGTCCACTCCACCGACGAATCCAGCACTCGCAACCGCTTTGCCGCTCCGATTGCGCAAATCCATGACCTAATGCCCGAGACTGAAATCGCCGTGCTGTCACCCGCGGAAATTGCCTTTCGCCGCCACGGGCTGGAGTTTGCGCGCGCCCGGCTCACCCAGGAACTCGAGTCCTTTCGCAGCACCACCGAAATCCTATTTGGAACCGGCCCCCAGGAAACCGTACTTTGCGCTGCCAATCTTGCCCGCTTCACCCAGTTGGTGCGCAGCATCGGTGAAGTTCGTCATCCCGAGGGCCCGCGGGATCACCCTCTGTGGCGGCTACATCCAGAACGCTGGCTGGAATCCTTGGTAATTCAAAATGTGGCTGCCGTGGATGAAGTCCTCGACCCGGCATGTTTCTATTCCCAGGTGCCCGCTTTTTCAGCCGCTGACCGCGCCATGATTGATGTACTTGCCGTTACACGGGCTGGTCGGCTCACTGTGGTCGAACTGAAGGCGGACGAAGATATTCACTTGCCCTTGCAGGGTTTGGATTACTGGTCGCGCGTGGCTTGGCACCATGCTCGCGGGGAGTTCCAACGCTTCGGATATTTTCCGCTCCGCGAACTCAGTCCGGCTGAACCGCTTCTGCTTCTCGTCGCTCCGGCCTTGCACGTGCATCCGGCGGCCGATACTTTGTTGCATTATTTTTCGCCACAGATCCAATGGGAGTTGTTGGGAATTGATGAAAGATGGCGGCAGGGGGTCAAAATCGTGTTCCGGAAAAGGCCGACCAGGGATCCGGTGCACCAGCACGCTGCCTGACAAATCCCCAGACAGTTACTTCTCCAGAAACTCGGCGAACGCCCCGACCTTGCCATAGTAGAGGCGAATGCTGCAGGTCTTGGCAGCGGTGTGCGCAAAAGAAACTTGTAGTTGCCCAGAGGGCGAATCCACCTCGCCTAGTTCCATCGGCCCTCGGGCAACATCCTGCGCCTGATCGTATGCCGCGCCGGGGGCGACGTTCTTGTTCACGATGAATGTCCATTCCTTCCGGTTGGGGATGATGTAAGCACTGTACGCGCCGACTGGGATTGGAATGTTGTTGAGGCTGACTGGCGCTCCGACAAATAGTGTCAGCGGACTACCCCCTGGCAGCCACACTTTGCCGTTCCGTGGCTCATCCTTGGATGACGCATTGTTGTAACGCACGCTGATCTCTTGATTGTCGTCGAAATCGCAGAAGGCAGTTCCGGTGTGTGCATCTGCATCGGGCTTCTGAGCTAAAGCGGTGTTGGCAACGAGCACCTGCACAAGAATCGCAATACAGATTGCTGTTGCACGCATCTAGAAGCCTCCCTGGGTACATCCCATTTTCGACCACTCATTGTACGTCGGAGTTTTGGCTGTGCGAGAGAAAAAGCTGGCGAATGTTGTAGGGTGCCCTGACCACAACCGGGTCCCGGACCTCGTGCCAATCGATGCATGTCCCGATCGTGCTTGGTCTTCGGTGACGTTCTCTTACGCTCCCACCGTTGCTAACGTTAGAACGCTGACGTGCCAAAGCACGAGGAAGGGCTGGTTCTACCCACATGACGAGCGCGGCTAAGGCAGTCTCTAAATTGAAACTTCTCTACGGCGAGGGAGATTCGGAGATCCTGGCCTCACAGGCCGCCACGATTCAAAAGGCTGGTTACCAGGTGGAAACCGCTTCCGACCGCAAGTCGGTCCTGCTAGCGCTGCGCCAGGGCAAGTTTGATCTGGTGATTCTCGGGCCAACCCTTAGCAAGAACGACCGCCACCATCTCGCGTACATGGTGAAGAAGGCGAACCAGACTACGCGTGTGTTGGTGATGCACACCGATGGTGAGCGCCACCCCGCCGTCGACGCCAACCTCGACACAGGTTGCAGCATCGAGGCAGTGTTGGCGAAGATATCGACCTTCGGGGCGACTGAAGGCACGCACGCCAAGGCCGCCTCCGCCGGCAAGTAAGCCGCGACGCCGCGATCTTGAGCATCTCCTCAGGCACGAATCAAGATCTTAAACTGTGGGACAAAACCCTTCTTTTTTGACCTCAGCAACCTTCGGCCGACTGCTTTCCGGTAGAATAACCCCGAAAATCTTTCATGACGAACCCACACAAGACTATCTATGTGACACTCGCCGGCCTGCCGCTATCCTTCCACCTGGAATGGCCGTTCCGTAAATCGACCTCCGGCGCCGACTTCTTCTTTTTGCACGCCGACGTCTTTCTCGAGAACTCTGCCGGCCTGCACGCGCCTGTGGCCGTCAACCTTTCCGCCACGGTGCGGGAGGTTATGCCCTCGCTTGAGCCGCAAGACGCTGAAGGCCCAGTGATCAACTCCCTGCGTAAAGAAGTTGACGTAAGGCAGCTGGAGTTCGTGAAGTCCGGCAAACTGGTGCCGGTGAATTTCTCCAGCCGCCACTGGGATTTCAAACGCAGCCAGTGGGTCTTTGGCCGCGCCAGTGACGAGGATATTTCTAAGCTGTTGGCGCGAAAGGTGTATTGGCATGCCCGCTTGGTGGGAGGAACCGTTTGGCTAGGCGATCCAACCGAAGCACTATACGTCGAAACCACGCCTGCACACATTTTGGAAGTCGCCCACAAGCTGGAAGACCAGAAGTTGATCAAGCTGGAAGGCGATTTTGCTGTAGCCGAACCCGCTCTAATGGATCGCGCTGAACAGTTCGAATCAGACATGCGCACGGCGCTGGAAGAACTGGAAAAGAAGCACGCCTTCGAAAGAGGCTAGTGTCCCGTCACTCTCCCCGTTTCATCGCATCGATCGTCTGGAACAGCTCGCTGCTCGGTTCCTTCACCTCGACGAACGGGCGGCCCTTGGGGTTGCTGCTGACGACGTAGATGGTGGGAGTGTGCTCCAAGCGCAAAGCCGTTCCTAAGTTGCGCTCCGCATTTACCTCGGCCGCGAACTTGCCCTGGGGATCGATCACAAAGGGCAAATCAACCTTATGATCAGCAGCAAACTTCTCCGCGAACTGCTGCAGATTCGAAGGAAAGATCTCGGGTTGGTGCTCGAAAATATAGTCGCGGAACTCGACACCCAATTCCTTGGAACGGCTGTCGAAATAGTGCGCAATCACCGCAGCCTGGTAGGACCAGTTGTGCATGGGCAAGGGGAAGTCGTGGCGAACCACGGGAATCTTGTAAGTTTTCCCGGCTTGCGCCACCAACGGGGCTTGGCGTCGGCACTGCGGACATTGCAAGTCCTCGAACACCACGATGGCAAGTGGCGAGCCCTTGGGCGGGCGAAGCGCCGGATTGACCGCCTCCTGAGCAGACACAAGGGACGCAAGCAGAACTATGGCGAATACAAATTGGGAAAGAGTCTTGATCATATTTAGCTCGTTGTGGAGCGCTTCGGGCCCGACACCATGATTGTTCCAAAGCTCAGCAAGGTTAGCAAGGAGATCGCTCCCAAAGATGCGACGCAATAAATGCACCACACTCCCAGGATGTCCCTCTCCACGTGCGCCAAATACAATGAAAATGCCAGCCCAATCACGGCTGCGGCCAACAGCAGTCGATAGGCGCGCTTGAGCGCAAGTGTCCCCATCAGTAAATATCCAGCCATGCCAATGACCGCAACTGGCACGCCTGCCAGTACCGCAAACGGACTATGGTTGACGATCCCGCAATCCCAATGCTCGTTAATACTGCAAGGGGACAAGTCGGTGCGGTAGTGTTCGCGGAGCGCCAGACCGGCGGCCATGAAGCCGAGAAGTGCAATGAAAGCCAGGAAGAACCGCATCAGGTTAGGACATCCCTCGATCTCATTTTACAGCAAGCGCAACTGCTTCTTCTCCAGCGCCAGGAGCTTCTCTTTGATCGGCAAACCGCCGCCGTACCCGGTCAGCTTGCCATTGCTGCCGATCACACGATGGCAGGGAATCACAATCGGAATGGGATTCGAACCATTTGCCAGGCCTACCGCCCGTGAGGCTTGTGGATTCCCTATCCGTCGGGCAAGCTCTCCGTAAGAAATGGTCTCTCCAAAAGGGATGTCACACAGACGTCTCCACACCTCCTGCTGGAACTTCGTCCCTTCCGGTGCCAGCGGCAAGTCGAACTGTTCCCGTTCGCCAGCAAAATAAGAACGCAGCTGGCTCACGGTCTTCTCCAGCGGCGCGGCGTCCTCCGTCCACGAAGGTTCCGGCCGCGCATGATGCCTGCCGTTCACAAACAGAATCTGCCGCAGGCCGGCATCATCCGCCACCAGCAGCAAAGGCCCGACAGGGCTCTCGATTTGGGTGTAGACCATCATGGCTCTAGAGCGCCGCCGCTTGTTCGCGCCGTCGCCCTTGAATCTCAATGTAGACATTCACCAACGACACGGCCGCCGGGGTCACTCCCGGAATGCGTGATGCGTGGGCGATCGTGCGTGGGCGGATCTTCAGCAGCGTCTCCTGCATTTCGCGGGAAAGTCCACTGACCGATTGATAATCAAACCAATCCGGGATGGTGCGCTGCTCCGCTTTCTTCAGGCGGTCGATGGCTCGTTGCTGCTGATGCAGGTAACCTTCGTATTTAATCTCTGTTTCTACGGACTTCAGTTCATTTCTGATCTCGGAAGAAAGCCCGGTCACAGATTCGGGCGGGTTCTCTCGACAAAAGAATGCCGCATCCAGTTCGCTAAGAGCCGGCGCCAATTGTTCGATCGTGATCTCAGGCCGCTTGAGTAACTGCGTCAACGTCTGACCTACGACACCGTCTCCAGTCGATGAGATCATTTGCGCCATCGCATTGGTCAGCTTCGTCCCCTCCAGCAGCCGCCTCATCGCCTCGATCCGCACCTGCTTGGCCTCGAAATCGGTCCACGCCGCATCTGATATCAAGCCAACACGCCGGCCGTGCGGCGTCAACCGCCGATCGGCATTGTCGATCCGTAGATGCAGGCGAAACTCCGCTCGCGAGGTAAACATTCGATAGGGCTCGTTCGTTCCCTTCGAAATCAGGTCGTCGATCAGGATAGCTGTATAAGCTTCTGTGCGATCCAGTATCAGGGGGAGTTCCTGCTTTACCTTCAGCGCCGCATTGATTCCTGCCATCAATCCCTGGCAAGCCGCTTCCTCGTATCCGCTGGTCCCGTTGATCTGCCCGGCCAAGTACAACCCGGCAATCTGCTTGGTTTCAAGCGTCCGCTCCAGTTCCGTCGGGTCAATCGAGTCGTACTCAATCGCATATCCCGGGCGCAGCATCTCCGCTGTCTCCAGCCCAGGAATCGACTTCAAGATTTCCAGTTGCACTTCGACCGGCAGGGACGTGCTCATGCCGTTCACATAAATTTCATGCGTGTTCAATCCTTCAGGCTCAAGAAAAAGCTGGTGTGTAGTCTTGTCGGGAAACTTGACGATCTTGTCTTCAATCGATGGACAATACCTCGGCCCAATCGACTGAATCTGTCCGCTATACATCGGCGAGCGATGCACATTTTCACGGATGATGCGCTGCGTCTCCGGCGTAGTCCAAGCGATGTAGCAAGGAACTTGTGAGTCGTGGTGGGCCACGCGCCGGGTGCGAAAACTAAATGGTGTAGGGTCGACATCACCCGGCTGCATCTGAAACCGTGACCAATCAATGGTCCGCCCATCCAGACGCGGCGGCGTACCCGTCTTCAACCGGCAGCCCCGTAGTCCCAGTTGCTTCAAAGATTCGCCCAGCAGCACCGCCGCCGGTTCTCCCGAACGTCCCGCCGGATACTGTTGCTCGCCGCAATGAATCAATCCATTAAGAAACGTACCGGTAGTGACAATGATGGCCGAAGCGCCGACAGTGCGGCCGTCCCGCAGTTTAATACCGCGGCAAATCCTGGAATCTTCTGGACTGCTGCCGGGCTGAATGCTGAGTGCTGAGTGCTGAGTACTCTCCACAATCAGCTCCGCCACTTCTGCCTGCTTGATCTTCAAATTCGGCTGCGACTCCAGCACTTCCCGCATCTTCAGCCGATATGCTTGCTTGTCGCACTGTGCCCTGGGCGACCACACCGCCGGCCCGCGCGAGGTATTCAGCAGCCGGAACTGGATGCCGACTGCATCCGTGATCTCGCCCATAATTCCGCCCAGGGCGTCGACTTCACGCACCAGGTGTCCCTTGGCGATACCACCTATGGCTGGATTGCACGACATCTGCGCAATCAAATCCACGTTGAGCGTGTACAGGGCAGTCTTCAGCCCCATGCGTGCCGAGGCCATAGCCGCTTCGCAGCCGGCATGGCCAGCGCCGACGACAACCACGTCGAAGTGTTCAGTGAATTGCATTACCAATCCATTCTAAACTCTGGCAATGCTTGTGGGCACGGGCATTCCCGAAGATCAGCGTTAATCTGCGGCGATAAAGGGTTCACCCGCGGGCTTTGGCAGTCTCTTTGGCTGCGTGCCGGCTGACCTGAATCACCATCTTTCCGGCGCGTTTGTCGGCGTCCACAATCACGTGGTCCCCGTGCAGCACCTCACCGTCGAGAATCTTCAGGGCCAGCGGATCCTGCACCAGCTTCTGGATCGCCCGCTTCAGCGGACGTGCTCCGAAGTTTGGATCGAATCCATCCGTAAACAACAACTCGCGCGCCGCATCCGTCAGCTCCAGCGAAATCTTTCGGTCCGCGAGTAACCGACGTACATCCTCCAGGCGCAGCTCGATGATCTTTACCAACTGCTCTTTCCCCAGCGGCCTGAAGATTATGATGTCATCTACCCGGTTCAGAAACTCCGGCTTGAAGTGCCCATGCAGCGCATTCATCACCTGCTTCGAAGCTTCTTCAAACTCCTTTTCCGAGCGCAGGCCTTCCGCTTGTAAGAAAGCCGACCCCAGGTTTGAAGTCATAATGATGACCGTGTTCTTGAAGTCCACGGTTCGGCCTTTGCCGTCGGTCAGGCGGCCGTCGTCCATCATCTGCAATAGCACGTTGAACACGTCGGGATGCGCCTTCTCAATTTCATCGAACAGCACCACCGCGTAGGGTCGCCGCCGAATCTGCTCGGTGAGTTGGCCACCTTCTTCGTAGCCCACATAGCCCGGAGGCGCGCCGATCAGTCGCGAGACTGCGTGCTTTTCCATGTACTCGGACATGTCGATGCGAATCAATGCATGTTCATCGTCGAACAGAAACTCCGCCAGTGCCCGCGCCAGTTCGGTCTTGCCGACCCCCGTCGGGCCAAGGAATATGAAGGAACCGATCGGCCGCTTGGGATCGCTCAACCCCGCGCGCGAGCGTCTAATGGCATTCGCTACCCGCTCCAGCGCCGCGTCCTGCCCTACCACCCTGTGCCGCAGGCGATCTTCCATGCTGACCAGCTTCTTGACCTCGCCCTCCAGCATTTTCGAGACCGGAATGCCGGTCCACTTCGAAACAATGCGGGCAATGTCCTCTTCGTCGACTTCTTCTTTCAGCATGCGCGTTTTGCCCTTGCCATCCATTTGCGCGCTGAGCTTTGCCAGCTCTTCCTCTGCCTGACGCAGCAGGCCATAGCGAATTTCTGCTACTCGCTGCAAATTTCCCTTGCGCTCTTCCGCCTGCTCTTCGATCTTCAACTGCTCGATCTTTTCCTTCAGTGCCCGCGAGTGCGCAATCACATCTTTTTCTTTTTTCCAGTTTGCCTTCAGCGCAGTCGATTTCTCACGAATCTCCGCCAGTTCTTTGTCAATGACCTTCAGCCGGTCTTTCGAGTTGGCATCGTCTTCCTTCTTCAACGCTTGCTTTTCGATCTCCAGCTGCGTGGCACGGCGCTCCAGTTGGTCAATCTCCGTCGGCAAGGAATCAATCTGAATGCGCAGCGAGGCCGCTGCCTCGTCCACCAGGTCGATGGCTTTATCCGGCAGAAAGCGGTCCGAAATGTAGCGATGTGACAAAGTTGCCGCCGCCACAATGGCCGAATCCTTAATCCTCACCCCATGGTGGACCTCGTACCGCTCCTTCAACCCGCGCAGAATCGCAATCGTGTCCTCAACGTTGGGTTCGCCCACAAACACAATCTGGAAGCGGCGTTCCAGGGCCGCATCCTTCTCGATGTACTTGCGATATTCGTTTAGCGTGGTGGCGCCAATGGCGCGCAGTTCACCCCGTGCCAGCGCTGGCTTCAGCATGTTGGAGGCGTCAATCGCCCCCTCGGCCGCGCCAGCGCCGACCAGTGTGTGCAACTCGTCGATAAACAGGATCACCTGCCCCGCCGAGTCTTCAATCTCCTTCAATATCGCTTTCAGGCGGTCTTCGAATTCGCCGCGATACTTCGCTCCTGCCAGCATCGCTCCCAAATCGAGAGCAACCACTCGCTTGTTTTTCAGCGCCTCGGGCACGTCGCCGGAGATGATGCGCTGCGCCAGGCCCTCGACAATCGCCGTCTTGCCCACGCCCGGCTCCCCAATCAGCACAGGGTTATTCTTCGTCCGCCGCGAAAGCACCTGTACGACGCGCCGAATTTCTTCATCCCGTCCAATTACCGGATCCAGCTTGCCGCGCCGCGCCTGCTCCGTCAGATCACGGGCATACCGTTCCAGCGCCTGATACTTGGCTTCCGGATTCTGATCTGTAACTTTCTGCGAACCGCGCACTGCGGTCAGCGCCTTCAGAATTGCGTCATACGTTGCCCCGTGTCGTGCAAGAATCTCCTGCGCTTCGCTTCGCTTGGTCTGAGTGGCGGCCAGCAGCAAATGCTCGGTCGAAACATATTCGTCCTTGAAATTGGAAGCTTCCTTGAACGCCCGCTCCAGCAGTTGGTTCACCGCCGGCGAAAGCGTTGATTGCGCACTCTCGCCCGAAACCTTAGGCAAGCGGTCGATCTCTCCATAAAGATCATTCAACACCGCCTGCGGGCCAATGCCGATCTTCTCGAGCACCGGCGGCACAATACCATCCTTGTCTTCAATCAACGCCGCCAGCAGGTGCAGCGGCAGCACTTCGGCGTTACCGTGCTCGGAAGCCAACTCGTTCGCCCTCTGCACTGCCTCTTGCGCCTTTACCGTAAATTTGTCCCAACGAATTGCCATGATGAACTCCTGAAAATCAACACTCAGCCTTCAGCACTCAGCTTTCAGCCAGTGAGGCCCTTGCCGATTTCGGCCTTGCCCCAATGGACTGAATTCTGAGTGCTGACGGCAAAAAGCTATTCGTCCCATGCTAAAACAAACGGGAGGCAACCAGCGCCTCCCGTCAAGATACGTCATCCAAACTAAAATTACGCAGCCACACCCTTGCTTTCAAGGGTCTTCTCGCTGCCGACGCTAATCTTAATCTGCTTCGGCTTGGCTTCGGCTTTCTTGGCCAGCTTGATCTTCAACACGCCCTTGTCGTACTGCGCAGACACGCCTTCCGCGTCCACTGTCTGAGGCAGAGTGAAAGACCGGGTGAAGCTGCCATACTGCCGCTCCACACGTCGATAGTTCTCTTCCTTCTCTTCCTTTTCCAGCTTGCGCTCGCCATGCACGGTCAGAGTGTTGTTCTCGAGACGGACGTCAATGTCCTTCTCGTCGATTCCCGGAACCTCGATCTTCAAGGTGACTTGGTGATCGTCTTCGTACACATCAACTGCCGGCGCAAAGCTGCTGGTGGTCAAAGACTCCTCGCGGCCTTCGCTCACCGACTGCTGAAACAAGCGGTTCAGGCGGTCCTGAAGAGTGCTGAACTCACGGAACGGCTCCCAACGGGTAATTACGGTCATTGCTCGATTCCTCCTAAGATTTCTGAAACGGCTCACTTCCAAGGTCTTGGATGCCGTCATTAGCATTAAAGAATCATAAAATATGAGTGCATAATTGTCAAATACATAACATTAATTTATTTTTCAATTACTTACATGCAATATTAAGCACTTCAGATACCCTGTTTCAGGCACAGTCGTAAGCACCGGATGATCCTTTGCCTGACCTCGGCTCTCCAGAACCCTCACCTCCCGATGAGCGTCCAAGCCCGCCTCTGCCACCACTCCCAGGAACTCCGCCGCGCTTACGTGATAAGAACAGGAGCAGGTCACCAGAGTCCCTCCCGGCCGCAGCATCTTCAGCGCCCGCAGGTTTAACTCCTTGTATCCCCGAAGCGCGGTATCCAGGTCGCGCTTGCTCTTGGCGAATGCTGGGGGATCGAGCACCACGGTGTCATATCGCTGCCCACTCTTGGCATAGTCTCGCAATACATCAAATGCATTGCCTTCAATCCACTCAATCTTCCTACCGTTGAGTACGGCGTTGCGGTCGGCAATTTCAAGCGCTGGCCGAGAGCTGTCTAACCCCGTGACCTTGGAACAGTGCGAAGCCAGATGTAGAGCGAATCCGCCGTGGTAGCAGAAAGCGTCCAACGCCTCACCTTGGGCGTACTTCGCCGCTGCGGCATAATTCTCCCGTTGATCCAGGAAAGCTCCGGTCTTCTGCCCTTCTTTGACGTCGTAGTGAAACCGGACCCCATTCATGGAAAAGACAGTGCTGCTTTTGTCTCCTTGCACCAACCCAGAGGTGCGCGCCGGCAACTGTTCCAGTTCGCGAATCTTGGGTTCCACCTTTTCGCCGATCGCGGCGGGATGCAGCCGCGTCGTTAGTTCGGAGACAACAGTTTGCCGAACCGCCTCCAAGTCCGTTGCCTGCGTCAGCACTTGAAACGAAAGCAAATCGTTGTAGCGATCAACAATCAAGCCCGGCAGAAAGTCGGCTTCGCTGAACACGACGCGGTAAGCGTCCGTATCGCTCACGAACCGCTTGCGATAGGCAATGGCAGCCCGGACGCGCTCCCGCAGCAGATCGTTCAAGTCTCTGACCGTCTCCTTTGAAAGCAGCCGGATTGCGATCTGCGACGCATTGCTATAAAAAGCCGTACCCAGGAACTTTCCACGCTCGTCGCAAACCTGTACGACGGCCCCAGGTGCAACGCCGTCGGCAACCGCAACATCCGACCGGTAGACCCAGACGTGGCCATCTTTTATCCGCTTAGCGCCACGAGCAGAAACCTTAACTTTGGAAACTGCCGGCGATTCGCTGGACTTTAAAACGGGGAATGACATGAACAAATACTAACCGACAACCAAGTCCGCAACGGCAGGATGGGATTAACGCGAGACCGGATGTTCGGCAGTAATGGCTTCCGCCTTCGAGTGCTTGGGAGGAGCGGCAGCTTCCACACGGGCCAGATTCAAGTCTCGAAGCAATGCGTCGAGTGTTGCCGTGGGAAGTTCGATGCCCCACTCGTCGATCTCGCCCTCTGGCCAACTTCCATTCAGACGGACGGTATCAGGTAGTTCTTCGGGAAACGCCAACCGGTAAGCACCCTCGCGAAGCAGCGTTTCCCCAATTTTGCGTCCGCTGGCGGCGTCGTAGATTCGGCGGCTCGATTCGGCACCGTGGTTGACGAATACCAGAAACACTTCGCCTTCTTCACCATGCGTCGCCCGGTAATACCAAGCCTGGCTGGCCTCGATCTTGGGATGCGCCCGTCGCTTTCGAGTGTCTATTGCTGGGTGGTCGTGGCTGGGATCGTAATAAAGAATTCGCTGGCAGGACTCGCAACTGACCGACTTATCCGACCGCACTTCATTGTAAGTCTGCGGTCGCAACATCACTTGGCAGGCCATGCATTTCTGGTCTCTCACTTCAGAAATGCCGGTGCCGCGATACTTGGCTACCCGGTCATACTGGCGCAGCACGTCCGGGTTTACTCCATTGCGGGCGCTCTCGCGCTTGGCGTTCCATTCCAACATCTGCTTTTCATCTTCAGCAGTGCGCTCCCGGGCTTGAATCTTCTCTTTTTCAATCTCGGCAGTCTCGGCTTTCAATTCCGCCTCCGCCGCTTTTACCGCTTTTTCCCGGGCTTCGGCGTTCACCATCAGTTCGAGAATCTTGTCTTCGTTGGCGCGAATGTCCTGCTCCGCAAACTGAATCTCGTGCATCAACGCCTTGTATTGCTCGTTGGTCTTTACTTCGAGCGACTGGTCGCGGTATTTGGTAATCTTCTGCTGCCGGTCCTGGATGGCGCTCTCGAAGGTGCGTTTGGCAGCTTCATCCGCCTTCACGGCAGTTTTAGCTTTCTCCAGCCCCGCCTTGGTTCCCGCCAGCCTCTCCTCAATCGCAGCCACCCGTTTAGGAAGGGCGGCAATCTCCTCTTTTAGACGGAGAATCTCGCGGTCGGCGCGCTGCAACTCGATCAGGTTTTGTATTTCTGGAAGCATCTCTGAGACTAGGGCTGGTCTGATTTTAGCACGCTTGGCCCACCTGCCTTGCCGTCTGAGAACTGGGAACTGAGATCTGAGAACCCGGTTTCAAGTCAACCACCCTCCCGTTGTACACTTCTCGTCCGGCCATATTGCTCTTTGGGAGATTGTTTGTGAAACCCTTTTTCCTCTGGACGCTCTCCATCTCGCTGCTGGTTCCTATTGCTACAGCCCAGTCTGCTGCTCCCCCGCAAAAACCCCTTACCATCGAGACCGCGTTCGCCGAGGGCGGGATCACCGGCCGGGGGCCTGAATCCATTCAATGGACTCCGGACGGCACCACTCTGTCTTTCATCCAGCGCGACGACTCCGGCGAACACGGCGAACTCTGGATGCAGAATGTTGCTACCGACCAAAAGAACCTCCTGGTCAGCGGCGCCAAGCTCGCCAAACTGTCTCCTCCTCTCGGCCGGCTGAAGGACGATCGCGAGCGCGAGCAGATTACTCGCTACCACGTCGAACCCTACCAGTGGACGCCTGATTCCAAGCATCTGCTGTTCAATGCTCTCGGACAACTCTGGCTTTACACCATCGAAAGCGGCACTGCGGTTCTGGTTAGCTCCTCTCCCGACCCGGCCCGCGACTCCAAGTTCTCACCCAATGGCAACAAGCTCGCCTACCTGCGGAAGCACAACCTTTATGTGCGTTCACTCACGAAAGATCTCGCCAATGATGCCGAAGTCCAGCTGACTCACAGCAGCGAGAAAGAAGAGAAAGATGAAACCCTGCTGAACGGGGAAGTCGACTGGGTCTATGCCGAAGAACTGTCGGTCCGTAGCAATTACTTCTGGTCGCCCGATAGCCACGACATTGTCTTCCTACAGATGGACGAATCCAAAGTGCCTGCTTACCCCATTGTCAACTGGATGCCAACGCATCCGACCGTGGACATGGAGAAATATCCGCAGGCTGGTGATCCCAATCCTGCCGTGCGGCTGGGCATTGTCAGTTCGTCCGGCGGCAAGCCGAGATGGATTTCACTGACCAAGGATTCCGACATCTACATTCCTCGTTTCGGATGGGTTCGCAACGGACTCCTCTGGGCCCAGGTATTAAACCGCGCTCAGGATACGCTCGATCTCTATTTCGTAGACGTACCATCCGGCCATTCGCGCAAAATTTTGACCGAGACCGCTCCCGACGCCTGGGTTTACGTTAACGATGACTTTAGAGTTCTGAAATCAGGAGACCGTTTCCTGTGGTCGAGCTGGCGCGATGGTACTACGCAACTCTATTTGTACAGCTTCGATAAAGAGAAGCCTCTTGCCTCCGATGCTCGCCTTGAACGCCAGATTACCCGGGGAGATTTCGAAATGCTGGGCGTCGAGGGCCTCGACGAGAGCGCGGGCCTTATCTATTTCAACTGCAATAAAGATGATCCCCGACAGCGCCAGCTCTATTCGGTGAAGCTCGATGGCTCAGGACTACAGCGTATTTCGCGTGAAGACGGCACTCACGCGGTCACTTTCGCCGACGACGGCAAGCACTACTTCGACGAATTCTCCGCGCTTATGACTCCGCCGCGCCTTTCCACCTGCGACTCTGCCGGAGCCTGTGCCCAAGTCTGGCAGTCACGAGATGTCGATGCCTATGGCCTCACTCCGCCCAAGTTCCTCGACTTCAAAGCCAACGATGGAACTCCCCTTTACGGCGAATTGCTGCTTCCGCCGGGCAGTGACGTCACCGTCAAGATTCCCTTGATCGTGAACATCTACGGCGGCCCGGCGGCCCAGCTGGTTACAAACAGTTGGATTCAGGACTGGTCCGGCTCATCCGGACTCTTCCATCAAATCCTCGCTCGCGAAGGTTTCGCCATTTTCACTGTAGACAATCGCGGCACGCCTGCGCGCAATCGTAAGTTCCAGACTGCTATACGCCATCAGTTTGGCGCCATCGAACTCGAAGACCAGCTCGCCGCCCTCGACCAACTCTTCGCCCAATACCCCCAGCTCGACCGCACCCGCGTCGGCATCTGGGGATGGAGCAATGGCGGTTCCATGACCCTTTACGCCATGACTCATTCCGACGTGTTCAAAGCCGGCGCCGCGGTTTCACCAGTTACCAGTTGGCGCAACTACGACTCCATCTATACCGAGCGCAACAACGGCCTGCCCTCCGACAAAACCACCACCAGTTACGCCGACCTCGATCTCGCCAAAGTCGCCGACAAGCTGCATGGATCGTTGCTGCTGCTTCACGGCACGAGTGACGACAATGTCCATTTCCAGAACAGCATTCAAATGGTCGAAGCGCTGGTCGAAGCCGGGAAACAGTTCCGCTTCATGGCTTATCCTAACAAGACGCACAGCATTGCCGGCGCCACCGATCAGACGCATCTTTTCCATCTGATCGAAAACCACTTCGTGCGCGAGCTAAAGTAAACTCATGCACCGCCTCACCCTCGGCAACTTCGAACTCACCGCAGTATCCGATGGCACGTACAGCCTAGACGGCGGCGCATTCTTTGGTGTCGTTCCCAAATCCTTGTGGCAGAAAAAGGTCACACCCGACGAGCGCAACCTGGTTCCTGCGGGTTTGAATTCCGTGGTGGTGCGCACCGGCGACAAGACAATACTGATCGAAACCGGCATCGGCAACAAGCTGACCGAAAAGATGGTCAAGATCTACGGCCAGCCCGCCAAACTCCTCGACAATCTCGCCGCCGCCGGCATCTCGCCGGAAGACATCGACATCGTGGTCAACACTCACCTGCACTTCGACCACTGTGGATGGAACACCGTCCTGCGCGGCTCAACGGTCGTGCCAACTTTTCCTCGCGCGAAATACTACGCTCCGGAAGGCGAATGGCAATACGCGCAGAAACCCAGCGAGCGCGATGCCATCAGCTACATCAGCGCAAACTACGATCCGCTCGTCGCTAGCGGCCAGATGCAGCTCCTGAAGGGCGATCAGGAGATCGTTCCCGGCATCTCGGTCGCAGTCTTCCCCGGCCACACTCGACACATGCAGGCCGTGATCCTCCGCAGCGCCGGAAAGACTGCTTGCTACATTTCCGACCTGATCCCTACCACCTGGCACCTCGACCTGACCTGGAGTATGTCTTTCGATCTGTTTCCGCTCGAAACCATTGCCAACAAGAAGCGCTACTACGCTCAGGCGATTCCCGAGAGGTGGCTGACGCTTTTTACACATGACCCGAACATGCCGTGGGCTTATGTGGAGAAGGATGAAAAGGAGAAGATGGTGGCGAGAGGGGCGCAGTAACTGGTGGAACGGCGATAATACAACCTAATGAGAAGGTGATGGCCATGTCGAGTTCAAGCAGATTCGCCGCTCGGGTGTTGTCATCTATAACAGCTGTTGTGGCGCTCGCGATGCTATTGGGTTGCAACAGTGACACAACCGTATGGAAAAAAGATGTTCTTGCACCAGGCGGAGCGTGGGTCGCAACGGCGCGAACGAGGCAATGGGGTGGCTTCGGTTCGGCATGGCTTGAAACGACGGTAAGTGTAAAGAGACTCGACGGGACCGTGAACCGTGGAAAACCGTTTGACGTTCTCAGTTATCCAGGCGGCGGCGTGATTTCAAAGGCGTACGTTTTTAGCGATCAGAACGCCGACAGGGACCTTCAGTTGGCTTGGTCAGCGCCTACGCATCTCCAGATTTACCATCGATCTGATGTAGACGTTGACCTAGAGGTAGTTAGATTTGCCGATATTGACATCAGCTTTCGGCAGGGTTCGTCTCAACCGTAACCGAATCGCCTGCTCCCTTGACTCCGTCCACAATTAAACACTCCAACTCTATTTGAGATTATTGCTGCCAACAGGCGGCTGCACTCAGCAAACCTGTCGCGAGCAGCTCAATCACATTTCCACGCGCCAGCCCTCGCTGCGCCTTAAAATACCCCGCAGGTGTAGCATGAACCTTTCGATTCGGATTGCAATCGCGCTGCTGTTCACATCGTCTATGTCTGCCCAAGACCGTTCCACCGCCCGCTCCATGGTCGTCACTCGATACGGCATCGTAGCCACCAGCCATGTGCAAGCATCGGTAGCGGGTTCCGAAATCCTGGCAAAAGGAGGCTCTGCCGTCGATGCGGCCATCGCCGCGAACGCCGTGCTGGGCGTGACTGAACCCATGATGAACGGAATGGGTGGCGATCTGTTCGCCGTTTACTGGGAAGCAAAAACAGGCAAGCTGTACGGCCTCAACGCCAGCGGATGGGCGCCTCGCGGCCTGACCATCGCACATGTGAAGGCGAAAGATGCGACCGTCATGCCGCTCGGAGGCATTGACTCCGTCACCGTCCCCGGCGCGGTCGCGGGATGGAACGCGTTGCACGAACGCTTCGGGCGCCTGGCTTGGAAGGATCTTTTTCAATCCGCGATTCTCTATGCCGAAGAGGGCTACCCGGTCCCTGAAATCATTCAGTCCTATTGGAACGATTCTGCCGACTGGATCGCAAAAGATCCCGAAGGCCGGCGCGTTTATCTGCCTAATGGCAAGCCCCCAGCAGTGGGACAAGTGTTTCACAATCCCGATCTCGCAAAAACCTTGCAACTGGTAGCTCAGAATGGAGCGGCAGCCTTTTACAAAGGCGAAATTGCGCGCGCCATCCTGAGTACGTCGCAGAGCTTGGACGGAACCATGGCCACGGATGATCTGGCTGAGTTTTCGCCGGAATGGGTCGAGCCGATTTCCACCACCTACCGCAACTGGACCATCTACGAACTTCCTCCCAACGGACAAGGCATGGCCGCCCTCGAAATGCTGAACATCATGGAAACGTCTCCGCCATCGCCCGACGGCCCGCTCAGCGTCGCCGAACTGCATAAGAAGATCGAAGCCATGAAGCTGGCATATGCCGACCTCGGCCGTTACAACGCCGATCCAAGATTCGCGAAAGTCCCAGTCAAAGGAATCTTATCGAAGGAATACGCCCGACAGCGCGCCCAATTGATTGATCCTGGCAAAGCTAACTGCAAGGTCGACGCCGGCGCGCCGCCCACCAGCGACACCACTTACCTCTCGGTCGTGGACCGCGAGGGCAACATCGTCTCGTTGATTCAAAGCAATTATGAAGCGTTCGGCTCGGGCATCGTAGTGCGCGGCATGGGATTCGTATTGCAGGATCGCGGCGCGCTGTTCTCGCTCGACCCTGCGTCTCCCAATGCTCTCGCTCCGCGCAAGCGGCCGTTCCACACCATAATCCCGGCTTTCATGGAGCACGGCGACCAACACATCGGCTTCGGCATCATGGGAGGAGCCAACCAACCGCTGGCCCACGCGCAATTCGTTTCCAACGTGGTCGACTACGGTATGAACATTCAGGAAGCCATGGAGAACGCGCGTTTCACGGTCAGCTCAGAGCGCGGATGCAACATCGTGATCGAGTCGCGTGTGCCGACGGAAGCGCGTCAAAGACTTTCCGCGATGGGACATCAACTCGATGTGCGGCATGAATACTCCACCGCAATGGGCCGCGGCCAGGCCGTCCTGCATGACTCGAAGACCAAAGTAAACTACGGCGCCTCTGATCCCCGCGCCGACGGCGCTGCCGTGCCCCAATCGCCGACACGGTGAGGAGTCGCGGATAACCGCCGTCGCTGCCTGCGGAAAAATTATCCCATCGGAGGCCTCGCAGCCGCAGCACCGGCGCGCCCTACGGCACCCGCTCCACCCCGTCCTTACCTCGGTAACTGGAGTCTTCTCTGCTCCAGTGCCAAGATCATCATGGCTGTGGGGGGCCTTCTCATGCGAAAGTTGGCGGTCGCCGTTCTTTCTCTGATTTCTTGCAGCCCGGTTTTGTGGGCTAAAGACACTCCTCAGGAAGCGCCGCAAACTGCCCGGCAAGCTCTCATGGAGATGTTTTTCAGCAAAGAACCGGGAACGTTCCTCAAGCATTTGCCTGCGGTCACCCGCGCCACTTTGGAAAAATCAGGCGCTCTGGCCACCCTGCAACAGTATTCGCTCCTCGCCGGACAGCTTCAAACACAAGGAGGCAAGAGCTTTCAAACATTTGAGACTGGATCGGTCATGCTGGCATTCGACGACCCCAAGACTAGCCAAAAAGTTGAGGTCGTCGTCGAGAACGACGACCTGCGAGGCGAGCAGGACGACATCGAACTATCCTTTCACACCTACAAAGAGAACCAAGCGCAAAGAACTCCCTTCATGCCTCGCGTCGTATTTTCCATGAAAATGGAATCCGGCCTATGGACATTGAATGAGATTGCCGTCACCATCACCCTGCCCCTCGCTGATCCCGATCTCTTGAAGGTAATTTCAGATGGGATGAAGGCACGCACAATCGGTGCCAACCAGCAGATGCAACTGACGACCCAAGCGCAGACTCCCATGCGAACTCTCGGGAGCGATGCCAGCATTCTCACGGCCGTGCGCATGGTTCTCGCAGCCGAGGCCACTTACTCGGCAACCTATCCTGCCGTCGGATACACCTGTACACTTTCCGATCTCGATGGCTTCGGCGCTGCCCAAGCCAGCGAACACCAAGCCATGCTCATCAATAGCGGATTGGCCAGCGGCAGGTACCACGGGTACAGCTTTTCGCTATCGCAGTGCACGGCCGCCGGTTTCCGTCTTACCGCCGCGCCCACCGGAGAAAGTTACGGTCGTCGCGCATTTTGCGCCGATCAATCTGGCGCCATCCGCGCTTCTGCGGACGGCAGTGCCGCCACGTGTGTGAGCAGCGGAACGCCTGTCCCGTAAGGGACACAACATCGACGGCCAGCGAAGCGGCGGTATTCCTAGGCTTGCGGCGCGAGTGCGCCGACCAACTGCAACCTAGCCTCAAAAAACTCTTCCACCCTATCCAATATCTCTACCGCGCTCTTCGATTCGTAGATCGCCTTACGCAACCCTGCCCCGCCCGGCACGCCATGCGTGAACCACGAAGCGAATTGCTTCATCTTGCCGACCGCATCCGGAAGCTCTTCCTCGATCAACATGCTGAAGTACGTTCGAATCATCTGATAGCGGTCGGCCTCGGCGGGCTCGTCGTATCGTCCGGACGCACAATACTGGTCAATCTGCCGGAAGATCCACGGATTCGACGGCGCCGTCCGACCGATCATCACCGCATCGCATCCCGTCTGCCCGACCATCGCGCAGGCATCTTCCGGCGTGCGGATGTCTCCGTTTCCAATCACCGGAATCTTCACTGCGTCCTTCACTGCGGCGATCCAATCCCAGCGCGCCTGGCCGCTGTAACCCTGTTCCCGCGTACGGGCATGCAGAGCGACCGCACACAACCCGCACTCCTGGGCCAGCTTGGCCAACTCAACGCAAACAATCTCTTCGTCATTCCAGCCGGCGCGGAACTTGACAGTAAAAGGAATGGTGACCGCCGCGCGAACCGCTTCAAAGATGCGCCCAATCGCCGGCAAATCCCGCAGCAGGCCCGAGCCGCCATTGCACTTCACCACCTTTTTCGCGGGACACCCCAGGTTTAAATCCACCAAATCAAACCCCAGGCCCTCGACGATCCGCGCAGCATCGGCCATAACCTTAGGATCGCTGCCGAAAAGCTGCGCCGAGATAGGGTGCTCGTCCTCGTAGAAATGCAAGTAGCGCTTGGCCTTCTGGTCCTTGGCGCGGAGCACGCCGTCAGCCGAGGTGAATTCAGTCATGATCAACCCGCATCCGCCCAGGTTGCGGATAAAGCGGCGAAAGACGGTATCGGTCACACCGGCCATGGGGGCCAGCACGGTGGCCGGCCTGATGTCGACATTCCCAATCAGCAAGCTGCCCGGGACGGCCTGTGTGGCACGGGTGCACTCGCCCCCAACTTCCACCGAACTGTCCCAGAACTTACGCACCCGACTATTCTACTTGCAGCCACAAAGAAAAGAGCCTCCGAAAAGGAGGCTCTTCAAATCAGCGTTAGTCCGCACAAATCTGCGGCAAAAAGTTACTTTTTGGCCGTTTCCACCTTGGCATACTTGCGCCGGAAGCGCTCCACGCGGCCGGCAGTATCCAGCAGCTTCTGCTTGCCAGTAAAGAACGGATGACACTGCGAGCAGATTTCTACGTGGATGTCGCCGCGATGAGTCGAGCGGGTAGCAAAACTGTTACCGCATGCGCACATGACGCGGATTTCGTTGTAAGCGGGATGGATGGCTGTTTTCATGGTTTCCTGACCTCTACCGAAGCCATTTGATTCTAAAGGATGCCCCCAGGATTCAGCAACCCGTGGCCGGATTGCTACGCGGCTTGCCCCAAATGAAAAACGGCAGGGCCGACTCCCTGCCGTATTCGATGTAGAATCTGGCCCCTACTTCGTTCGGTTTACAGTCTTTCTCAGTTCAGCTCCCGGAGTAAACTTCGCGACCTTCCGGGCAGCAATTTTGATGGTGGCGCCCGTCTGAGGATTACGTCCATTGCGGGCCTTTCTCTGGGATACCGAGAAGGTGCCAAATCCAATCAACGCTACCCGATCACCTTTCTTCAATGCACCAGTAATGCTCTCCACAGCAGTGTCAATTGTGGTACCGGCTTGCGCTTTACTGATGCCCGCGCCGGCTGCGATACGGTCAATGAGATCGGCTTTGTTCATCGTCTCTCCTAGCGGGTCTCTTTGTCCTCAAAAAGCGCGGGGAGGGAAGCACTCCCTGAGTTTAGAAACCCAGCGGCATTATTTAGCGCCGCATAGAGAAGAAAGTCAACTGTGGAAATCTTGGAAATCCGCGCCGGATGCGTTCTTTCAGTTAACTACGAGCCCCGAACGCTCCAGGCTTCCTTTTTTCCGGGCAAAAAAACAAAGCCATTTTCCGTGCCGGTTGGCGGCAGAAAATGGCTTCGAGCAGATCAGTCCCAGGAAAACTTTTCAGCAGCCTTAGTCTCCGGATGGTTGTAAACTCTCCTCCGGCCCCGGCACAAATGCCGCTATTGGAGCGGATCTTGCCGTAATCGGCTGGCTAGTTTGCTTTGGACTTTGCTGCACCTTAACTCCTCCAAACTGCTCGGCTTCCGTGGATCCAGCCAGCGCCGTCACCGATGACGTACCTCCAGCGATCACCTGTGTGACCGTGTCAAAATACCCGGTTCCCACGAAGCGCTGGTGTTTTGCCGCCTCGTAACCATGTTGAGACTCGCTGCTGAATTCTTTTTCTTGCAGCTTTGAATATGCACTCATGCCAGTCTGCTTGTAGGTCCGCGCCAGCTCGAACATGCTGAGGTTCAAGGCGTGAAAGCCAGCCAGCGTAATGAACTGGAACTTATAACCCATGGCCGCCAGTTCCTTCTGGAACTTGGCAATGGTGGCGTCATCCAGCTTTTTCTTCCAGTTGAATGACGGCGAACAATTATAGGCAAGCATTTTGCCCGGATACTTGGCATGAACGCCTTCAGCAAAAAGTCTCGCTTCCTCAAGATCTGGATGCGAGGTTTCGCACCAGATCATATCGACATAAGGAGCATAGGCAATGGCCCGGGCTATGGCCGAATCCAGCCCGGCGCGGACCCCGAAAAAGCCTTCTGCTGTCCGTTCCCCGGTCAGAAATTCGCGATCGCGCGGATCAATGTCGCTGGTCAGCAAGCCAGCGCTGTCGGCGTCGGTGCGTGCCATGATCAGCGTCGGTATACCCATTACGTCGGCCGCGAGTCGCGCCGCTACCAACTTCTGAATTGCTTCCACTGTCGGCACCAGTACCTTGCCGCCTAGGTGTCCGCACTTCTTGGCGGAGGAAAGCTGATCTTCGAAGTGTACGCAGGCCGCGCCCGCTTCAATCATTGCCTTCATCAGTTCAAAGGCATTCAAATTGCCGCCAAAGCCAGCTTCCGCGTCCGCCACCAGCGGTGCAAACCAATAAGTCCCGTTCTGCCCTTCAGCGTGGTGCACCTGGTCCGCCCGCATTAATGCCTGGTTGATGCGCCGGCAAAGGTTAGGCACGCTGTCCGCCGGATACAAACTCTGGTCGGGATACATCTGGCCAGCATCGTTGGCGTCAGCCGCCACCTGCCAGCCGCTGACGTAGATCGCTTGCAGTCCAGCTTGCACTTGCTGGACCGCCTGGTTACCCGTCATCGCGCCCAGAGCCGGTACGTGGGATTCACCCTGTAACAGGTTCCACAGCCGCTCCGCGCCCAAGCGCGCCAGCGTGTGCTCCACATGGATTGACCCGCGTAACCGATCTACATCATGCTGGGTGTAAGGCCGGGTGATTCCAGACCAACGGGGATTCGTATTCCAATCGTTCTGCGTGTGCCCGGCTTTTCCGTTAGTTGCCATTTCTTGTCATTCCTCTCGCTGGCCTGACTTGTCAGTCCTGGGGCGCGTGCCAGCAGTCACGAGTTTCCTGCACTAGATGCGCTCGGTCAAACGGAAGCTTTCTATCGTGTCGATAAATATTTATTATCACAATGCCTTGATGTGATAATACAATGTTTTTAGTAGGGATCATACAGAAGTGGCTCGCCGTGCCTACAGGAAATGACCTATGGAACTCTCTCAGGTTGAAACGTTTATGGCCGTAGCGACTTTCGGCGGCTTTCATCGAGCTGCCGAGGCCCTACACATCAGCCAGCCTGCAGTCAGTGCCCGCATCAAGGCGCTGGAGGAGTCTTTAGGAGTGAGTCTTTTTACTCGCTCCCGCGGCGGCCTGTTGGTCTCCGATGCCGGCCGCACTTTTCGCCCACATGCCGAGGAACTCCTGCGCACCGCCGCTCTCGCCCGTCAGGCAGTGCATGCCGCCCAACCCGCCAGCGGAACGCCGTTACAGATTGCGGCTGCGTTATCGATCTCCGTGTATTTCTTGCCCGACGTACTGCAACGCTTCCAACAAGCTCATCCCACCGTCAACATCAGTATTCGTCCCGGACATTCGAAAGAAGTCCTGGAGATGGTGCTCAACGAAGAAGCCGAAATCGGCTTGGCTCGCTCTTTGCAACATCCGGAAGTTGAAACCATCAGCTTGCGGGAAGATCCGCTGCTATTGATCGCCCATCCACGGCGCGGCCCGGCTCACACGCGGCGGGCGACTCTCGAAAAAGTTGCGAGCTGGCCGCTGATCTTCTACGATCACGGCTCCAGCGACTGGACACTCACCCACAGTTTGTTCCGCCGCGCCGGCCTGATGCCCAACGTCGCTCTCGAGGTTGACTCCATCGAGACCGCGAAACGCATGGTGGAGCGCGGCCTCGGGCTCTCATTCCTGCCCCAGCTTGCCGTGGGACGCGAAGTCCGACTCCGCAAACTCACTACTGTAAAGCTCCTCGACGCCGAACCGCTTCAGCGTAGCCTTGACGTAATTCATCCCCGCCGTCGCCCGCTTCGCCCCGAAGCCCGCGCCTTCCTGCAAATGGTCAAAGATGCGGCTGCCGAGGCGCCTTTCGGATCCGACGCCCTTCGCAAACCCAAGTTATGAATCGCTGTGATAACCGAACCAGTTTCTCTCCCTGTCCTCAGAGGGATTTCTCTGTGATCTCTTTCTTCAATTACCGCTTTTTCCTCCACCCTCCACAACATCTACACAGACGCGCTGCCGTTTACACTTGCGAAAGACCTGCCCGAAGAGGCAAAGTCAATACTATGAAAGTCGAGGCGGAAGTCTGTCCAAAGTGTGAAGGCACTGGTTGGCGGCCGATCACCAACGGCGCCGACCGTCGTGTCACCCGATGCGATTGCCGCCTGCAGGAGCGCGCCAAGACCCTGCTCGCTGCTGCCCGCATCCCCAAACGCTATGAACACTGCGAGCTTTCAGAATTCGACACTCATTTTCATCCTTCGCTCGGACCTGCCCTGCTGGCTGCTAACAAGTTCGTCGAAGAATATCCGCTAGAAAAGACGGGATTGATGTTCGTCGGAAGCCTCGGCGTGGGAAAGACTCATCTGGCGGTAGGCGTGGCCAAGGCCCTGATTCTAAAAAAAGGCATTCCGTGTCTGTTTGTCGATTATCGCGAACTGCTGAAGCAAATTCAGAATTCCTACAACGATTCGGTTCAGGTCACCGAATTGGAGCTGCTTCGCCCGGTTTTTGAAACCGACGTCCTTGTGCTCGATGAACTTGGTGTGATGAAACCCACCGAGTGGGTTTGGGACACGGTTAGCCTGATCCTCAACTCTCGCTTCAATGACAATCGCACCACGGTAATTACCACCAACTTTGACGATGAGCCGGCGGCTGGAGTCGTTCGTTCGATTTCGCCCGCGCGCGCAGCCGCGCGCGCCGAGACTCTAGGGGACCGCATAACCGAGCGTATGCGCTCCCGCCTCCACGAAATGTGCCGGATCGTAAAGCTAGACGGCGAGGACTTCCGCCAAAAGTTCCGCAGCGCCAGTTTCCGCTGAGTCTTCCTCTGTGTGCCCTGTGCCCTCCGTGGTTAAGGTTCTTCAGATCCGCGTTTATCCGCGTAAATCAGCGGGAAGAAAGGTTTCCGAACTAGAATAGCCTCGTGCTCACTCACCTCGACTTCGTCCCCGCCCGCGATGCCGAGATATTCGCTTCCGTCCCCGGCGCCCCAGCCGTCTTCCTGCTGCGCGGTGCCGATCCCCAAGCCGAGCCTTACATAACCAAGACTGCCAACCTCCGCCGGCGCTTGCAGCGGCTTCTCGGCCGACCCACGGAGCATAGCAAGCGGCTCAACCTCCGTGACCGCGTTCATAGCATCGAATTTGTATCCTCTGGTTCCGACTTCGAATCCGGCTTTTTGCTTTACCAACTCCTGCGAACTTCGCAGCCGAAAACTTACGCTGATCGACTGCGTCTACGGTTCGCTCCGCTGGTCAAGCTGCATTTGGAAAATCAGTATCCTCGCGCTTCGATCACCACTCGCCTGGGCCGCCTGCACGGACGCTCTATCTATTACGGTCCGTTTCCTTCCCGAGCGGCCGCCGAGAAGTATGCCAACGATTCGCTCGACTTCTTCAAGATGCGGCGCTGCGTCGATGATCTCAACCCCGACCCCCTGTTTCCCGGCTGTATCTACTCCGAGATGAAAATGTGCCTCGCGCCCTGCTTCAAAGGCTGCACCGACGAAGAGTACCGATCCGAGGTTTCCCGCGTGCAATCCTATTTCGATTCCGGGGGAGATTCTCTGCTACACGAAATCTCCACCCAGCGCGACGCGGCCTCAACCAGCCTGGATTTTGAAACTGCTGCCGCGCTTCACGCCCGTCTGGAGAAACTCCAGCCCGCGCTGAGTCAACTCCCAGGGATCGTCCGCCGTATCGACCGTCTTGTGGCCCTGATGGTGCAACCCAGTGCCAGTCCGCAATCCGTCAATTTCTTTCGCGTTCAGTCCGCCTGGGTCGACGGTCCCCTGGTCTTTCCAATTCAATCTGCTGAACACACCAAGTCCCAGTCGATTGAATCGCGGGTGCAGGAAGCCTTGGCCGCCCAGCAACCCGCAACCACAAAGACCGCTCTCGAAACCATGGAGCATCTCGCCTTGCTGAAGCGCTGGTATTACCGCAGCCACCGCATCGGCGAGATTTTTTTCGCCGATGAGAAAGGTGTACTCCCGTTTCGCCGCATCGTCCGAGGCATCTCGCGCGTCTATCGCGGTGAGAAACTGGAGCCCGAGCCCATCCCACCAGCAAGCCTTCGATCGGTAGAAAATAGATCATGACTTCCGTTCGCATGGACAAATGGCTGTGGGCCGCCAGATTCTTCAAAACACGATCATTGGCCGCACGAGCTTGTGACCTTGGTAGGATTCAATCCAATAACCAGCCCGCCAAACCTGCGCGTGACGTTCGGATTGGAGACATGTTGCGAGTGACAAACGGCGGTGGCGACTTCGAAGTCGAAGTCCTACTGCTCAGCGAGGTGCGCGGCCCGGCGTCGGTTGCGCAAACGCTCTACCGCGAAACCGAGGCCAGCCGGGAACTTCGGCTGAAAGTGGCGGCAGAGTGTAAGGCGATGAAACAGTTCGAAGAGTTGCCCGCAGGCAGGCCATCAAAACGCGATCGCAGGAGGATTATTCAGTTCCGGGGGAGAGGCTGAACGGCCAGCGATGGACGATTACAGGTAACTCAGCCACCAATCGCTCCGAGTCGCTTTGACTCTCGCAAACCACCGGCACACTGGATAAAGAAGTACCACGGTCAGCAACCACACCCCGTACACGGCCCCTAGACTATAGCCGAAATTCGCCGGAAATAGCTGCTGCGGACCGCCCATTGAAGGCAGAGTATGGAACATGAATGTAGCGGCCGAGCTGCCATAGCGAATCCACGCCGCCAGCAATGCTAGAGCGTGGATCAAATAGAAATGCAGGACGAAGTAAAACATCGGAACCCGGCCGAAGACGATCAGCGGATTACCGGGTTTGAACTTAAGCGGATCGAGGAACGCCAGCACCAGCAATGACGGCCCCAATGTCATCAGCAGAAAATCGAGTGATCCCGGGTACTTGGTGCAATTGAGAAACGACAGCACCGTAAAAACGGCTGACTTCTGATGGGCCCACGGCGCGGGATCGCCGTAACGGTTTATCGCCCGCACGGCGACGAAGAGAATCGTCAAAACAAGTCCGACGCTCAGCATGATTCTGCGCCGTGTCGCCGGTTCCAGCAGGAGTACCTGGCCGAAGCAGAAACCGGCTGCTAGGACGGCGATCCACGGCAGGAATGTATAGGGCGCCAAGACCTGCCTGCCGGCGACAGAAAAGGGGCCGGGCTGATGCAGCAGGTTCCAGAGCCAGGCGAAAGAACCGAATCGATCCGCGTCAATTCCATCCAGGCAATTGTGAAATACGATGACAACCACGCTCAGCGCCGCCAGCCATCGCGTGGGCAGATAGATCAACCAGGCCATTGCGATCATGCAAATGCCGAAAACCCAGAGGATCAAAAGAAAAACCAAGGTGAAAGAAAAGTTGAAGGTATAAGCCAGCTGCATCACTGTCAGCTCCAGCACGATGAACCAGACGCCGCGCGTCCAAAGGAACCATGACAGTTGGTGCTTCGTGCGGTTGCGCTGCCCAAGAAGAAACGCACCCATCCCTGCTGCGAACATGAAAACCGGCAGGCAGAAATGTGTGATCCAGCGAGTAAAGAAGAGAATCGGCCAAGTTCGAGTCAAGTCGGTCGGGGAGAACGACATTGCTCCGACATGGAAGAAATCGCGGACATGATCCAATGCCATGATGATCATCACCGCTCCGCGAAGCGCGTCGATGGACGACAGCCGTAAAGAAGGTTTTGTGTGTGAGTCCATGCGTGCGCCGTCCTGAACCCCAGTTAGAAGTTTGTCGGCCTGCACAGCTACAATGTCCTGGTTAAGATTAGATGCCCATGCCCGACCGCGACAAATCGCTACGCCAACATCTTATCGAGCTACTGCAAGGCGGCAATGCCCACGCCACATTTAACGCCATCACCGCGAACATCCCCGCGAAAATCCGCGGCAAAAAGCCGGCGAATTTCCCCCATTCCCCCTGGATGCTCCTCGAACACTTGCGCATCGCGCAATGGGACATCCTCGAATTCAGCCGCAACTCAAAACACGTCTCTCCCCCTTGGCCTGAAGGCTATTGGCCGAAGTCCCCGGCTCCGCCCACTCCAGCAGCCTGGAACGCCAGCATCAAGCAATTCCGCGCCGACTTGAAGGCCACGCAGAATCTAGTCAAGAATCCGAGAACCAATCTCTTCGCCAAAATCCCCTGGGGAATCGGTCAAACCGTCCTGCGCGAAGTGCTGCTTCTGGCCGATCACAACTCGCACCACTTAGCCCAAATGATCGACGTCCGCCGCCTGCTGGGTGACTGGCCCGCTAAGTAGATCCTCCATCGCTTTAGTCCGGCCGGTTCCGCTGCAACCTGCGCCACAGGCTATAATTGGCCGCACGTATGACCCTCGCCTCTGGCACAAAACTCGGCCCTTACGAAATCGCTGCGCCCCTCGGCGCAGGCGGCATGGGAGAGGTCTACCGGGCGGTGGACACGCGGCTGGGACGCGAAGTTGCGGTCAAGGTGCTGCCCGCAGGGCTGGCAAAGGATGCCGACCGTTTGCGGCGTTTCGAACAGGAATCTCGAACCGTCGCGGCGCTTAGCCATCCCAATATTCTGGGAGTCCACGACATCGGGACGCACGACGGGGCGCCGTTTCTGGTCAGTGAACTTCTCGAAGGGCAAACTCTGCGCGAGAAGGTCGAAGCCGGGCCGCTGCCGGTGCGGCGGGCCATCGAGTACGCCCTCGGCATCGCCCAGGGACTCGCGGCCGCGCACGAGAAGGGGATCGTTCACCGCGACCTCAAACCGGAGAACGTTTTCATCACGCGCGATGGACGAGTCAAAATTCTCGACTTCGGGCTGGCGAAGCTGGTGAAGCCCGAAGAAGGCCACGAGACCGTCGTGACCTTGGCGAGTCCGGCGACCTTGCCAGGTATGGTGCTGGGGACGGTTGGCTACATGTCACCGGAGCAGGTGCGGGGTGAGTCGAGCGACGCCCGCTCTGACATTTTCAGTTTCGGCGCTGTGCTGTTCGAAATGCTCACCGGCAAGCGCGCTTTCAAACGCGACACCGCCGCGGAAACCATGACCGCTGTCTTGCGCGAGGAACCACCGGAATTGAACGACACCGGCTGGCAAGGTCCGCTGGGATTGCAGCGCATCCTGACCCGATGCCTGGAGAAGGGCGTCGAGCGACGTTTCCAGTCTGCCAGCGATCTGGCCTTTGCCATTGAATCACTGGGTGGAACCTCGTCAACCAGGAGTGTAGCGCAGCCGAAGACCAGCCGGGCTTGGCTGCCATGGACAGCGATCGCGCTGGCCCTTTTGGCGCTGGGGACGGGGTTGTGGTTGGTGGGACGCTGGTCTGCCGCAAAACCCCAGCCCAGGTTCACCCGGCTGACCTATCGGCAGGGCTATCTTTCAAATGCGCGCTTTGCCAAGGATGGGCAAACGGTCGTCTATAGCGCGCAGTGGGACACCGACCCGTTGCAGCTCTACACCGTGCGCATGGAATTTCCACAGTCCACAAAAGTAGACCTTCCCAGCGCGACCCTGCTCGCTCTTTCCCCCAGCGGCGACATGGAACTCGCAGTCGACCCGGTCAGCGATCCCTATTTTTTCAGTGGCACCATGGCGCAGGCGCAGATGGCCGGTGGTACGCCTCGTTCGCAGGAGAAGGACGTGATAGCGGCGGACTACGCCCCGGATGGCAAGACGCTGGCGCTGGTGCGTCTCGCGAACCGTAAAGTGCAGCTGGAATATCCGGCGGGAAAAGCAATTTATGCAACCGCCGGTTACCTCGATTATGTCCGCATATCACCCACCGGCAAGGAAGTCGCATTCGTGGAACATCCGGTATACGGCGATGACCGGGGTTGGGTATCCGTTTTCGATGCAGCCGGCAACCGCAAACAGCTGACCAGGGAATACGCCACCTTACAGGGACTGGCGTGGTCGCGAAACGGCTCGGAGGTATGGTTCACTGCTTCCGATTCGACCGATCGGCAGATCTTTGGAGTGAGCCTGTCGGGGAAGCAGCGGGAAGTCCTCACCACTCCACTAGGGACGCGTATCCTCGACATCGCAGCCGACGGTCGCGTGCTTCTCGCAAGTGAGCAGCACCGCGCGGATATCACGGGAATCGACCCGGCCACCGGGAAAGAGCGGCGCGGGCTCCAATGGTTCGACGGATCCATGGTGGGAGATATTTTGCCCGACGGCAAAGCCTTCGTGTTCCTGGAATGGGGAGGGCCGGCAGGGCCCTTGTACCTGACGGTTTACCGGAAACTGGATGGTTCCGCGCCCGTCGCATTGGGCCCCGGAGCGGTCCCGAGATTCTCGCCGGACGGAACCATGGTTGCGACCAGAATTGTGACCCGGCCGCCGCAGGTGGGTCTGAACCCGATTGGAGCCGGAGAAAGCCGGCGGTTGCCGGTGGGAGATATTACCAGTCTGGGAAATGTTGTCTGGTTCCCCGATGGCAAGCATCTGCTACTGACTGGGGCGGCCGAGGGACAATCGATGCGGTCCTATGAGATGGATCTCGAAGGTGGGAAGCCGCAACCCTTGGGGCCGCCCGATTTTATCGGTAGCGCTGTCGCTAAGGACGGAAAACGGATCGCCGGGCGGAATGCTTCGGCGCAGGCCGTGGTATTCGACCGCGAGACGCAGAAACTGCAAGTAATCCCGGGGGTCGAACCACAGGATCAATTTCAAAACTGGACGACCGATGGCAATGGCCTGTTGGTGGTATCAGCGACACCGAGGGACGCCCGGGTTTACCGCGTCGAAGTTACGACCGGAAAGCGGACGCTACTTCAAACCGTGGAACCCCCAGACAAAGCGGGTTCAAGTCAGAGCGTGAGGCTGGCGTACGCTGAGGACAGCAAAACCTATGTCTACAGCACCGTGCGGGTGCTTGGGACCTTGTACGTGGTGGAAGGATTGCAGTAACGCGCGCGCCGAATTCCGCAGCCTTCGCTATCATGAACTCAGTTACTCACTGGCGCAACCTCTTCCCAATCTCCCGCACCAACTTCGCATCCGTCACGTCGTACTGATCCTCCGGCGGATGCAGTGCTCCTCCAAACGTTACCTCTGGACGAGCGTGCGTAGACGAATCTCTCGCCGTGGTCCACGCCGTAAGATGCACTTGACGGCAACCAGTCCGCTCAATAATCTCGCGCATATTGAACGGCCGTAGTCCGCCGCCTCCTGGAAGAATCTCAATCCTCTTGCGCGCGCTCTCAACCAGCTTGGCGATCAACTCCACTCCCTCCGGCACCGTGTCTTTCTGTCCGCTGGTTAAGACTCGCGTGATCCCGAGGTCCACCAGTTGTTCCAGCGCTTCAAAAGGATCAGGCGTCACATCGAATGCCCGATGAAAAACTGCCTCGCGCTTGCCGATCAGTTGCCGCATTCGTTTCGTACGCTTCTCATCAACCTTGCCGTCGCTATCCAATATTCCGAACACTACGCCATCGGCTCCACTGTCGATTGCCGCTTCCGCATCCCGCTCCATCGTCGCCATCTCCGCCTCGGTATAGCAAAATCCTCCGCCCCGCGGACGCACCATCGCCATCACCGGAATCTTGAGTCGGCGATTCGCTTCCTGAATGGTCCCAATCGAAGGCGTCAGTCCGCCCAGAAACAACGCTGAGCACAACTCCACCCGGTCTGCCCCACCCTTTTCGGCTTGGATCGCGTCGTCAATCGACCCACAGCAAATCTCCAGCAAAATGTTCTTCATGAATCACCGGCTTTTCTTAGCGATCTTCGCGAGACACTTTGCGCCCTTTGCGGTCAAAAGCTCCTGACCGCTAAGTATGCCAAATGCATTCCCTTCGCCACGCAACACGCTATCATGTCAGCCAACCACCATGCGCGCGCTTTCAGTCGTCTTTCTCTCTGCTTCTCTCTTCGCCCAAACTTCGACCGTCCAGAAATCCGGTACTAGCGAAAGCCTTCGCGGCATCAGCGCACCAGCGCCCAACATCGCCTGGGCCAGCGGCACTCACGGAACATATCTCCGCACTGTCGACGGCGGAAGTACCTGGAACGTAGCCCAAGTTCCCGGTGCCGACTCTCTCGACTTCCGTGACGTAGAAGCCTTCAGCCCATATCTCGCCTACCTGCTCGCAGCCGGGCCCGGAGACCAATCGCGCATCTACAAGACCGCCGACGGCGGCGAGACCTGGTCACTGCAATTCACAAATAAAGACCCGAAGGGCTTTTTCGATTGCATGGCCTTCTGGAATCCCAAGCACGGCATCGCCGTGGGCGATCCCATAAACAATAAGTTTGAACTGATCTCAACCGAGGATGGCGGCAAGACCTGGAAGCCAATCCCGCCCGATGATCTTCCACCCGCCATTGCCGGCGAAGGAGCTTTCGCTGCCAGCGGAACCTGCATTGCAGTTCAGGGAAAGAAGAACGTCTGGTTTGCAACCGGGGGAAAAGCTGCCCGCGTATTTCATTCCACAGATGCGGGTAAGCGTTGGACTGTCGCCGAAACTCCTGTCGTCCACGGAGCCGACTCCACCGGCATCTTCTCTATCGCCTTCCGTGATTCGAAGCATGGCGTGATCGCGGGCGGCGACTACCAGCATCCGGAAGCAGATGGTCCCAACCTGGGCGTCACTAATGACGGTGGCCGTACCTGGATCCTCGCGCCTATTTCGCCGCAGTGGTATTTTTCTGCCGTTGCTTTCACCACGAACCACGAGGGGAAAGAAGTCTTCGCTCTCGGCACCACTCATACCGCCTGCGCCGACCTCGGCGCGGCGAAGTGGCAGAAAATCTGGGATCTCAACCTCAACGCCGCGAGCGTTAGCCCTTCGGGAGAGATCTTCGCTGTTGGTCCCAAGGGGTTCATCGTCCGGTTTGCTCCAACTCCCTGACCACCTGCTAAGGCGTCGCCGCGAATCCAGTGTTGCTCTGAGTGCCGGTCGGTCGATAAGACCCCACGATCACCCGATGATCATTGATCCCGTAGCCGAACGTCCTATCTCCATTGGGCTCGTCGAAATTGTAAAACTTGCCCGCGTGCAGCAACGCGCCGTGATAGCCGTCGCTCGAATCTTCCCAAGAAAATACAATGTCATTGCTGCTGTTGATCGCCCCAGCCGACGAACTCTCTGCCCCCGGCACATTGATGGTCGTGAAGGTTGTCCCGTCGTACATCGACGATTCCGCATCCCCATCCGAATCCAACCACACCTCGGTCAGAATGCCGGCGTTGTTAATCCCGCCGCCGAGGGTAAACACCGCCCCCGGTACATCGATCGTCGTGTATGTACCGTTGCTGAAAAGAAATCCGTGGCCGCCTCCGTTCGAGTCGCTGAAGTTGCCGTTGATCTCTCCGCTGTCATTGATCCCAAGTGCCTGCGAACCCACCGCGCCCGCGGGGCCAATGTCGGTGAAGGTACCGTTCTGGTAGAGGAACGCCTGCGCGCTGAAGTTTGGAGTCGCGTAATAGCCGACGACCGCGCCCAAGTTGTTGATCCCGAAGCAATAGGTGTTCGAACCTTTCGGGTCGTCAAGTGTAGTAAGCTTCCTGCCGCTCGCCATGAAACCATGCCGCACTCCGCGGCCATCCACGTACGATCCGACCGCCACATTGGAATTGTTCACTCCAAAAATGTCCGTCACTGTCGCTCCCGGAATGCTTTCTGTCCGGAACTTGAAACCTGATGCCGGTCCCGCCGCCATCGCGACCACCGAAAGCAGCTCAACTAACAGAAACAACCGTCCGATGCCTGAGCACCAGTTTTTCATAGGTTCTCTCCAAAGAATTCTTTCGCGATGCCGCCCACGCCAAAAACTGGCTTCGATAGCGGATTAGCAGGCATTGGGAACTTCAAGCGCAGGAACTATATAGCAAACTGGGGTGGTGTCAAGAGCTCTCCAGCGTTTCGGTAGTGTCCTAATTTGAAATTAGGACACCACCAGCGTTTTTCTCCCACTTCACGATCCAGAACCCGATCTCGGGTGAGTAGCAACGAGTTGGATGTCGCCTAGTCTCCCACTGATGACTCCCGTGATTCTTGAAATTCACGGTTCATTTGGGACCGGGAGCGAGGGCTGACAAAAGCTGAACCTCCTCCGATATAGGAATTTTCTCCCACTTCACGCCCGGAATTGCTGTTTTATGCACAAGTGCGTGGAATTCTACACCTGTCATCTCCCACAGAGTAACTTGCGTGATTCCTGACTCGTGTGGTTCTCTGGGAACCGGGCCTTTCCGTGGTACGGCCGCTAACATCGTGCTTCGCCTATCGTCTATACTCCGTCTCCTAGAATCAGGCACGCCCGACACATCTCGACGGAGGATTCCGTGAACTCCAAGTCATCAAGAACCGCC